>Ga0335080_10000335_pt1 | contig 42960 bp, 41 predicted proteins | sample Lox_Sample_34_FD_206720 | JGI IMG/M metagenome (GOLD analysis project Ga0335080, IMG submission 206720) | Soil microbial communities from Loxahatchee National Wildlife Refuge, Florida, United States - Lox_Sample_3.4 | ecosystem: Environmental > Terrestrial > Soil > Wetlands | place: USA... | reverse complement strand
CGACTACGCACACCGACCCACGGTTGTCCCAGCGTGCTGGATGGTCGAGAAACGCGATTTTCTTTCCATCGGGGGCAAAGCGGATGTTGCTGATCGATCCATTGGTCTCGTACAGCGCTCTCCCCACTGGATATTCCAGGCTATCGCGGGCATTACTGTGATGCACCACCGCCAGCCTGCCATCCGGACTCCAGTCGGCCCAGCGCACATCCTGCAGGATTTCCCGCGGCGTGCCTCCCACCAGCGGCGACTGCGCCAGCATGCCATCTTCAAACTCCAGCCGCGATCCCGGTACGCCGTGGATCACCAGGGCCAGCTCATTCGCCGGCGAGACCGCGAGCAGGTGCGCCGCCGACAATCCCAGAGGCCGTGCCAGCAGCGAGTCCGGAATGGTCGAGTAAACCTGTAATGGCCTCCCATTCCACGAAGCCCCGTAGATCACACTGCGCCCGTCCCCCGTGAATCGTGCCGAATAGACCGTTCCCCGCTCGAAGGTAAGGCGCCGGTACGTGGGGCTGGCCGCCGGTTTGAAGGTAAATGCCAGAAAAATCCCCGCAGCCGCCAGCAGCAGGCCTGCCGCCGCCACTGGCATCCACTTCGGCCAACTCCGCGCCTGAGGTTTCGGCGCCGCGGGCGCTGCGCTCACAGGCAGGGCCGGGATAGACGCCTGAGACAAAGAGCTCAGAGCGAAGGCCAGATCGCGCGCCGTCTGAAATCGGTTCTCCTGCTCCTTTTCCAGGCAATGGCGCACGACGCTCTCAAACACCGCCGGAATCCCCGACTGCTCCGCGTTCATTTCGGGAGGTTGCTCCCTAAGCACCGCACTCAGGGTGTCGGCCTCGCTTTGGGCGCCAAAGGCCCGCTTGCCCGTCAGCATTTCGAAGAGCACTGCGCCGCAGCTGAAGATATCGCTGCGATGATCGATCGCTCTGCCCCGTAACTGTTCGGGGGACATGTACGCCACCGTGCCCACCACTCCGCCGGTCCGGGTCTGTGTGGCCATGCTCCCGATCTCAGCGCTGTCGCCCGCTTCCGCATGCACCAGTTTGGCGATGCCAAAGTCCAGGATTTTTACCCGGTCGCCAATAATGAAGATGTTCTCCGGCTTCAGATCGCGGTGCACAATTCGCTTGTCGTGCGCCGCGATCAGCCCTTGAACGATCTGCCCCCCGTAGTCGGCTGCCTGCGACGGTTTCAGAGGACCGTTCTGCAGCAACTGCCGCAGCGTCTTCCCGTGCAGAAATTCCGACGCGATGTACGGCACGCCGTTGTGCGAGCCGGCGTCGTACACGATCACAATGTTGGGATGATTCAGCGCCGCCGTCGATAGCGCTTCCTGCTCGAAGCGGCGCAGCCGGTCCGGATCGCGGATCAATTCCACCTTTAAGATCTTGATCGCGACATCCCGCTTGAGACGCTCATCCGTGGCCCGGTACACATCGGCAAAGCCCCCTGAGCCGATTCTCTCGTGGACGCGATAATGCCCAAAAACTGAGTCTTCCATAGAGTGCAGGGGAGCGCGGGGATTGAGCGCATGTTAGGTTGGAAGGCTCGCAAAGTCAATAACCCCCGCGGCCCGCTACCCCCTTGGTCTCTTGCTACTTCTCTCGACAGCCCAACACCGTGCATGGTCTCTGTTCACCCGCGCTGGCGCAACTTTCCACCCTAATCGTGTTTTACTTCATGGGCTTAGCTCCATTTCCCTAAAAACGAGCACGAGGCGGACTTGACCTGCTATAGTTACCCTCTGCTCATCCCATAACTGAGAATTGCACGTTCATACGAATGGCCATTAGACCCGCGGGTTCCAGGCAAATTACAGTCCGGCTGTTTTTTCTCCTCGCTGCCCTCACGCTGCCCTCTGGTCTTTCCGCCCAGGCGGTTCCCAGGTTCGACGTCTTCGGCGGCTTCTCTGCCATGCGCTTCGATTCCCCCCCCATCGGCTTTGCCGATTACTCCTACCTGGAGGGATGGAACTTTGGCGCCGACGGCAACCTCACCCATAGCTGGGGTGTCGCCATCGATGCCAGCGGCCACTACGGATCGCAATTGAACGTCTATCAATTCCTGATTGGTCCGCAATACTCATTCCGTCGCGAGAAGTACCGCTTCTTTGCCCATGGATTCTTCGGCAAGGCTCAGAACACCGTCACCTTGTCCGAGCCCATCTTCAACGGCAACATCCAGCAGGCAACCAGGAACGGCTTCGAGAGTGTCGGACGGGCATGGGGCGGCGGTGGTGGCTTCGATTGGGACTTTCGCCCGCGCATCAGCATCCGCGTCTTTCAGGCCGATTTCCTGGCCAACCAGACCTTTTTCGCTACGCAATACAACGTGCGGGTTTCGACCGGCGTCGTTTTTCACTTTGGCCAGGTCGGAAGGCGTCGGACACGATGAACCTCTACAGGAAGATTCTCATGACCCCGCCCAGACCAATCCTGCTGCTTGTCCTTCTCGCCGCCGCCGTCTCTCTTACGGGATGCAATGCCTCTTCCACTCATCTGGCCTATGTCGCCCTGCCGCAACTGAACGCCGTCGGCGCTTATCGGGTGAATAACCACTCCGCCCGTTTCACCGTTCTGGTCGGCTCTCCTTTCCCGGCGGGCGTGTCGCCCTCCGCCGTCTTCGTTCATCCCTCCAACAACTTCGCTTATGTGGCTAACCAGACCGGCAACAATATCTCGCTCTTCAAGATTGACCACAACATCGGTTCGCTGTCGGAAATCTTCCCCCGTGTGAACGCCGGAATCACCCCGGTGGCCCTCGCCATGAACAGCGATGGCAGCCTGCTCTTTGCCCTCAATCAGAACTCCGACAGTATTTCCGTTTACTCCATCGACTCCGGCAGCGGCGCCCTGAAAGAAATCGCGGGATCGCCCTTCGCCACTTTCTCCAACCCGGTGGCCTTCGCCTTAACCAAGTCGGGAAAGTTCATCTGCGTCGCCAACCCCGATCTGGCTTCGATCTCGGTCTACTCCGTCGCCTCCGGAGGCGCGTTGCATCTGGCCAGCACCTTTCAGTTCGACACCGACGCCATACCCTTTGCCCTGGCCGTCGATCCTTCGGGAAAATTCGTCTATGCCGCCAATTCCAACGCCAACACCGTCTCCGTCCTCGCAATCAATGCATCCAGCGGAGTCTTGACCCAGGTCCCCAACTCTCCCTTCGCCACTGATACCAATCCCATCTCCCTGGCCCTCTCGTCATCCGGCCAGTTTCTCTACGTCGCCAATCAGGGCTCCAGTTCGATCTCCGGATTCTCCGTCGATTCCTCCTCCGGCCTGCTGACCCCGATCACCGGTTCCCCCTTCACCGGCGCCAACTCGCCTGTGCTGATCGTGATCGATCCCAACGGCAACTTCCTTTACGCCGTGAGCCAGAGTTCCATGTTCCTCACCGTGTTCTCCATCACCCAGGGAACCACCTCCAACCAGACCACCTCTACCGCCGGCGCTCTCACCACCACCGTCGAGTCAGCCGAGACCGGCGCCGCCGCCTCTTCCCTCTTCGTCACCACAAGTGATTGAGCCTGCCCGCGCCGGCATGCATAATGGCTGTCTGTCCCCGGCCAGCTCGCCCTCATGATCCGCTTCGGCATCGTCGGTTTCGGACTTCACGCCGTGAAACGTCTCATGCCCGGCTTCGCCCTCGCTACCGGCTGCCGCGTCATGGCCCTTTCCCGCCGTGATATGGCCAAGGCCCGCGCCTCGGCCCGGCAGTTCGACATCCCTCTCGCCTTCGACTCGGCCCAGGAACTCTGCCGCTCCCCCGAGGTCGACGCCGTTTTCGTAGCCACCCCCAACGCCTGCCATCTGAATGATGTCCTCGTGGCCCTCCAGCACGGCAAGCCGGTTCTTTGTGAAAAGCCCATGGCCCTGAACGCCGACGAGGCCCGGCAGATGGTCGAAGCCGCCCGCCGCGCCAATCTCTTGCTCGGCGTGGCCCAGGTTTTTCGCTTTGAAGAGAGCACCGCCAGGCTGCGCGGCTGGATCGCGGAAGGCCGCATCGGAAAGCCCATCTTCGCCCGCTCCGAGTTCTCTTTTCTTGCCGCTCCCGATCATCCCCGCGCCTGGATCAATGATCTCGCCCTGGCCGGCGGCGGACCCGTCGCCGACGTCGGCGTGCACTGCATCGACGCCCTCCGCTTCATCCTGCAGGATGAAGTTACCCGGGTGAGCGCGCGAGCTGTGCATGACGAGAAATCCGGGGGTGTCGAGGCCGCGGCTACTCTGCTTCTCGAATTCTCCCGCGGCGTCCTGGGCACGGTCGCAGTCTCCTTCCGTGCCGCCTATCGCACTCCCCTCGAATTTGTCGGCGACATTGGCGTGGCCCGCGCCGACGATGGCCTCACCGTCGACAAGCCCGTCCAGCTGCAGTGCCTGCGCGGCGGGGAGCTCACCGCGACCGAGACCGTCTCCAACCACCTTGCCTACGCTCGCCAGGTTGACGCATTCGCTGCCGCCCTCGCCGGCCGCTCCTCGTTTCCCGTTCCCGGCGAAGAAGGCTGGCAGAATCAGAAAATTCTCGATGCCGCTTACCGCAGCATCCGCAGCGGCGCCGCCGAAAATGTGTGAGCTGCGTCCACGATTCCCACCCTCAGGCATTTCCCCGCCCGTCCGTCACGCGGCTGCGTGACCCGAATCACGGCAACCATTCCCGCCATTTTGTAAAAAGGTGGAGTCTTTCCCGGACCGAGCCCAGGGTAGTTCGCTCAAATTCAGACAGGAGCGCTCCCAATGAAAGCTCTCCTTTCCAGCTTCCTCTTATATCTGCTGTGCGTTACATCGCTCACGGCAAACGGCTTTGCCGCCGCCAAGTTCAAAGTCATTTATAACTTCAAAGGGGCGCCGGACGGGGCGGGAATTTACGGACAGTTAGTCTTCGACGCAAAGGGCACCATCTACGGCGCGACTGCCGGCGGCGGCACGGGCAATTGCAACGGCGGCTGCGGTACGGTCTTCGAGCTCGTCCGGGGCCCGGCCAACAGCTGGTCTGAAATTCAGCTTTACAGCCTTAACCCTACTAGCGACGGCGCAGGCCCATGGGGCGGGATGGTGTTCGACCCGGCGGGGAATCTTTACGGCACAACGGCGAAAGGCGGGCCTCAGTTCTTTGGGACGGTTTTCCAACTCAAAGGAGACTGGACTTACCGGGTGCTGCATCGCTTCAACTGGACCGACGGCGCCTTGCCCAGCTCACTGGTCTTCGACCCCGAGCACAAACACATATACGGCACGACCATTCTCGGCGGCGCAGTGGGTTACGGCGTGGTCTTCGAGATCACGCCGTGAACGGCGCGTCGTTGCCCCTGAAAGCGGTAAGCAGCCCACCCCGCTGGGCGTGCCCTCTCGATTAACCATCCAAACGGCACATCTTCGCCCTTCCCGCTAAAATAGACCAGCGCCACAGAATGGACGTGCCGCTTGCGGCTCGCGTCTTGTGCTGCACCAGAAATCGATCTCGCTATGGACAAGCTCGTAATCCGCGGCGGTACTCCTCTGCTCGGCACCGTCCGCGTCAGCGGCGCCAAGAATGCCGCCCTGCCCGCCATGGCCGCAGCCTTGCTCACTGAGGAACCCGTCATCCTCGAAAATATCCCCCAGGTCCGCGACATCGAAACCACCCGCAAACTCCTGGCTGCCATGGGGGCGGAGGTCGAACTCGGCTACGGCCGCGCCCAGCACCGCACCACCATCTCCTGCCGCAGTCTGACTTCGCCAGAGGCTGCTTACGAGTTGGTGAAGACCATGCGCGCCTCCACCCTGGTGCTCGGTCCGCTGGTGGCCCGTTGCGGGCGCGCCCGCGTTTCCTTACCGGGCGGTTGCGCCATCGGCGCCCGCCCCATCGATCTTCATATTAAAGGTCTCGAGCAGCTTGGAGCCTCCATCACCCAGGATCACGGTTATGTCGAGGCCAGCGCCCGCCGTCTGCGCGGCGCCGAAATCGTCTTCGACAAGATCACCGTCACCGGCACCGAAGACCTCCTCATGGCCGCCGCCCTCGCCGAAGGCGAAACCGTGATGAAGAATTGCGCCCGCGAGCCTGAAGTCGCCGACCTCGCCGATCTCTTGAACAAAATGGGCGCCCGCATCGAGGGCGCGGGCTCCTCCACCATCCGCATCCGCGGCGTCGAGAAGCTGCACGGTGCCCGCCATCGCATCATCCCCGACCGCATCGAAGCGGCTACCTTCGTCATCGCTGCCGCGCTTACCGGAGGCGATGTCAACGTTGCCGGCTGCCAGCCCGACCACCTCGAGGCCTTGCTGCAGAAGCTCAAAGCGGTCGGCGTGAAGACCGCGTCCACGACGGAGTCCGTCCGCGTGATGGGCGACGCTCCCCTGCGCGCCGCCGACGTGGCCACGGAAGAGTATCCCGGCTTCCCCACCGACGTGCAGGCGCAATACATGGCCCTCGCCACTCAGGCTGAGGGAACTTCCGTCGTCACGGAAAACATCTTCGAGAACCGGTTCATGCATGCCCAGGAAATGGTGCGCATGGGCGCGAACATACGCATCGAAGGCCGCCGTGCCATCGTCAAGGGCAAGACTCCGCTCAGCGGCGCGGCCGTCCTCGCCTCCGATCTGCGCGCGTCCGCCTCGCTGGTGCTTGCCGCCCTGGTCGCCGACGGCGAAACCATCATCGATCGCGTCTACCACATCGACCGCGGCTACGAGAACATCGAGGAAAAACTCCGTGGCGTGGGCGCCCAGACTCGCCGCATCGGCGAAATCCTCCCTAAAAAAGCCGCAGCCCCTGCGGTCCGGGGCTGAGCTCTCCCAATTGGATCGAACCTTAGTCGTCCGTTGCCAACACCTCCGTGCGTCCTGCCGGCTGAATCATGATCCGCTCCATCCGCAGCAGATCATCCAGCTCGGCAATCATATCTGACAACCGCACCATGTTCGTCTCCCGCAGAATCCGTGCGATCAGGTCGTTCTCGCGCATCAACAGTTGCCGCATGTTTCTTGACTCCTAACGTGCGACGCCCGCCTGCCGTTCCACATCCCGCCAGGCATGCCTCACCGCGATCCGTCTCGCGGCCGCGGCAAACTCGATCAATTGTCCCCGCTTCTCGGCCGGCTTGGCCGGCTTCTCCAGGTGCTGCCTCGGTACGTAATAAGTAATGATGCGCGCCATGCTCTCTTCTCCTCGATTCCCTGACCCCCCACGACCCCGAATGCCTCCACCTTACTCCAGGTTCTCACGGCCCTCCACTAGGTGAATCCCTAGTCATTGCCCGGACGCGCGCTTGGCAGAATCGGTGTTTCCCCCAATAAGGGAATAAGACAGGCGTGTGGCGCGGGCGCCCTCGCCCGCAAAATCGGCAGCCCGAAAATGTAGGATCGAAAGCCTCATCCGCTTGTTTCTGCTGGAAGATGACCGCTGATGTCCGCTTGTGTCCGGTCTTGTCCCTTGCCCTGGGGCAGGTAGGAAAGTATATTCACGAATCAACCCCAGACCAGCGAGGCCGAACCGTGCCGCGGACTGGCCGGTTCAAGTGCGCCTGGGCGCGGCAGAAGAGGCGTCTTGCAGACCGGGTTCGGCGGCCGGCAGCCGGCAACCGGCAAGGAGGCTATTGCATGTTTTCCGCAATTGTTGTCCTGATCATACTGGCATGCGGCTGGCAGTCTTACCGCAAGGCGCGGCGGAACGGGTCATGGTCCAACCGGCAGTTTTTTCTGACCCTGCTTGCCGCCCTGGCGATCGGCGTCCTAATCCCGCTGCCGTTTTTCCTGCTTTCGCCCGAAACCGTGCAGGCGCATGAGGGGCTGGTCCTGGTAAGTATGCTGACGCTGATCCTTGCCGGGGTCACTCTGATCGCGGTCTATTCCAACCGGTGGCGAAAGCGGAACCAGCTCAAGCGTTCGGGAGAAGATCATGCGGTTGCGATCATGTTGGCCGGCCTCCTGGCCCTGGGGGCTTCGGGGGCTTCGGCGCAGACCTACTACGAAGATCCCGGCGGGAACTTCAGTGTTAAGGTCCCGGCCGGCTGGAGCGCGCAACGAGTTTCGGAGAACGAGGTAAAAATCAGCAAGGGAAACGCCAGCGTCAGTTTTGACGTTGCTCCTACGGATGACGGATCTACGCCGTCGGCGAAGGACGTTCTGGCGGACCTCGAAAAGCAATTGAAGGAGCAGTGCCCGCAGGCGGAAGTGGTCAAGCGAAGTGAGATAACGCTGGCAGGCGAGCCCGGAGTATCGGCGAAAATCACGTGCAAAGATCCGAAGCACGGCACGGCGCTGACCACGATCGCGGTCGCCACCACCCACGGCAAAATTCTGGTGGGAAACATGACCGCGTACGCGGGGGAGTATGCGGGGGTGAAGGCGGAGATGGAGGGGATTGCCAGCAGCATTTGGGTGCGGGGGAGCGAGGCTGCCCGGCGCGCGTCGGCAGAGTCCAAGCAGCAGATGCAAACAATGGATGGCCAGCCTTATAAACTCTATGACCGGGATCCTGGCGAAAATGCACAGAAATTGAAGGCCCTGGAGAGTGCGTGCGCCTCCGGCGTGCTCACACCGGAGGAATGCGCGGCCAAGCGGGCGGCCCTGAGCCAGGGGAACGCCGCGACTTCGGCAAGCAACGCCCAATTGCAGGCATTACTGCGCGCTTGCGATGCGGCCGTGTTTACCGCCGAGGAGTGCGCAGCCAAGCGGGCGGCGTTGACCGGCAGCACGGATGCCGCTTCCGGCCAAATTCCGGGACCGGGACAAAACTCCAGCCCGGTCCTCTGGCAAAGCAACGATCCGAACGCCGTGCCGCCCGATTCCGGCGGTCAAAGAGCCTGGCACAGCGATTCCAGCCGGCAGCCAGCCGGGGGCGGCACCGGCAGCCTTTTTCAGGATGCCCACGGAGCATTCAGCATCATCATCCCGCAGGGCTGGACGGCGAAAGCAAGACGCGGTTGCTACGGACCGGAGGAAGGCTGTCCGCGGGACGCATCCGGAGTTAACATTCAGTCGCCGGGAAGAAGCTGGGCCTTCGTGGCGCCATTTTCGGGAGATGCCCGGCAGCCGACCGACGTGGTGAATGCGGTGGCCGATCACATACGATCTGACTACCAGAATTTCCGGGTGCTGCAGAACGATCCCGACAAATTGAACGGTTTGAATGTTGCCATCGGGCACTTTACCGCGGTTGAGGGCGGCGAAGGCGTATCGCTGGTGGTCATCGGAATCGCCGCTCCCGGGGGACGCTTTTTTGTGGCGGAATCTTCAGTTCCGCAGAGCGAGATCCAAAGCGTGAGCCCGGCACTTTCTTCGATGCCGGCGTCGCTCCGGTTCGCAGGCCAATAATCATGGAGGGAGAGCATTCGTGAAATACAAATATTCGACCTTAGTTTTGGGAGTAATTCTCTGCCTTGCGGCGCCTTCCACGATTCACGCCCAGGCGAGCTCACCGTCTCCTTCTGGGGACTGGGTACCGCTCAACGGCCGGCCTGCAGATTCGCCGCCGGCTGCGGGCCGGCAGCAGAAAATTGATGCCTTGAACGATGCCTACAGGAACGGCCTGCTGACGCGGGCCGAATACGAGGCCAAGCTGCAAGCAATCAACGGCGGCGGGAGTGCGCCGGGCCGCGTCAACATCACCGACCGCACCCGCTGGGTGGAGGTGATGGATCCGGCGTGGGGCATTCCGGCGGCCCGTTTTCAGATTCCCGCCGATTGGAATTTTGACGGCATTCTGATCCGCGACCCAAGCTGCGGCCTGACCCCCAGCATCGCCTGGCGCATCTCAAGTCCCGACGGCCTCTACGGTGCGCAGATGATGCCCGACTTCGGCTCCAATTGGTCGAACGGTCAACGTTCCATGGAGGTCTTGCGGCGTTTCCACTGCAAAATCATGGAGCCCCCGAGTCCCGAGGAATTCCTGCAGTATGTAGTGCCGCTCGTCCGGCCGAATCCCACGCTCGGCCCTCTGGAGCCGACCGATGACGCCCAACAATTTCAGGGGATGATCGAAAACTATAACCGCCGTTCGGAGGCGGCTTTTGGCGTCTCGCAGGCGCAAGTCGGAGGTGCGGTGCGCAGCCGTATTCAATACACCTACCGAGGCCATACCATGGAAGAGAACTTCGCCGTGCGGCTGCAAACCTTTAAGCACAAGGGCGGGTACGTCGGCGGACCGCCGGTCGTCAACTGGTTCACCACCGTCAATGTGAGGACGATTCGAGCACCCAAAGGCCAACTGGAGGAAGTATTGAAGATTCTTTCCCCAATGTTGTGGCCCGGGGGCTACACTCCCACGCCGCAGTGGAGCCAGCGATTCAGCCAAAAGCTGCAGGCGGATACGAACGCCGCCATCGCCGCGCAGAAGGTGCAAGCTGATGCCGCACAGGCTGCGCTGAACGCCAATCACGAGGCAATGATGCAAGCGCAAAACGAGCGCTTTGCCGCGGAACAGAAGGTCTCGGCGGCGCAGGTGGAGGCCATGCACCGCAGCGCCGTGGCCTATACGCTTTACGCGGGAGACAATCAACTGGTGCGCAACCCTCAGACCGGAGTGGTAAGCACGGTCACGAATAAATACGGCAGCAGCGTCTGGCAGGAAGACGGGACCAACAACGTCCTGCTCCAGAATCCCAATGACATGAATCCGAACCTGTATCTGCGCGGCACGTATACGCAGCTCGAGAATCTGGATCCGATGAGACCGTTTTAGTCGGCCGGGCGGTCGCGAGTGTCTCGGAAGCCTCTACAGTTGTACCGGAACGACCACGAGCACGAGCTGCAACCCGGGCCCGGCCCCCAAGGCGGACCGTGGAAGGAAACCGCCATCTACCGTTTCAACGGGCTCCACGGATCCAATCCTTCGGCGGGTATGATCTTTGACGCGAGTGGCAGATTGTATGGAACGGCCTGGGGTGGCTAGACGAGTACGGGCTCGTCTTCAGCCTGGCGCCTCCGGCGCAGGGTACACGACAGCTTGCGCCAGCATCAACGGGTTGAGCGGAACCCGCGGAATCCGGCTTGACCTGCATCTCGGAGAATCAGGACGCAAACGCGGGATCTCCGCCATGTGTGGCGCGGGCGCCCTCGCCCGCGAAATCGCGAAGCGATCTACCCCCCCAGATCGCCAAACTTCTCATCCTGAACGAAAATGCTCGACTCGCAAGCGAGTCGAGCATTGCACTCAGCAAAACCGATTCCAGCCCTTAGGTCCGGTGCCCGCCGTGGCCTCCGCCGTGTCCGCCGCGGCCGCCGCCGCGGCCATGGCGTCTGCGGCCACCCCCTCCGCCACCCGGCCGGCCTCCTCGTCCTCCGCGGTCGCCCGCGCCTACCGGCGAGTCCCGGTTGAAGTTCGGCTCCGGCTCGTCGGGAAAATCGCCTCCGCCTTCGATGGTCAGCGCCGCCGCCGGCGCCGCTTCCGCGCCCTCGACGTTGCCTTCGCCGCCGCCGCCCGCCATCTTGGCCCGCTGCTCCTTCAGAACCGCTTTGCGCGACAGCCGAATGCGGTTGCCTTCCACCGCCAGCACCTTCACCAGCACCTGGTCGCCTTCTTTCAGTTCGTCGCGCACATCTTTAATACGGTGCTCGGCCACCTCGCTGATGTGCAGCAGCCCATCGGTGCCGGGCAGAATTTCCACGAACGCTCCGAAATCCGCCAGCCGCGAGACTTTCCCCAGATAGGTTTTGCCGACCTCGGCCGTAGCCGTAAGATCGCGAATGATCTGCAGGGCTTTGTTCGCCGAGGCTTCATCGTTGGAAGCCACATTCACCTTGCCCGTGTCTTCCACGTCGATTTTCACGCCCGTCTGCTCGATGATGCTGCGGATCATCTTGCCGCCGGGCCCAATCACGTCGCGAATCTTGTCGACGGGAATCTGCAGGGTGTAAATGCGCGGCGCATAAGCGGAAACCTTCTCCCGCGGCGCTGAAATCGCCTCCTGCATTTTCTCCAGGATGAACATGCGCCCGCGCTGCGCCTGCGCCAGCGCCTCGCGCATGATCGACGCCGTGATGCCGCCGACTTTGATGTCCATCTGCAGGGCGGTAATGCCATCTCTCGTGCCCGCGACTTTGAAATCCATGTCGCCGTAGTGATCTTCCGCTCCGGCGATGTCGGTCAGGATGGCGTGCTCCTCCCCTTCTTTCACCAGCCCCATCGCCACCCCCGCCACCGGCGCGCGCAGCGGAACCCCGGCATCCATCAGCGAAAGCGACGCTCCACAGACCGTCGCCATAGACGACGACCCGTTCGACTCCAGGATGTCCGAGACCACCCGCATGGCGTACGGCCACTGCTCCTCTCCCGGCACCACCGCCGAGACGGCGCGCTCTGCGAGCGCGCCGTGACCGATCTCGCGGCGCCCCGCGCCGCGAAGAAACGCAACCTCCCCCACCGAGAACGGCGGAAAATTGTAATGGAGCATGAAGCGCTTTTTGGCTTCGCCTTCGAAGACTTCGAGGCGCTGCATATCGTCGCTGGTGCCGAGGGTGGTGGTCACCAAGGCCTGGGTTTCGCCGCGGGTGAAAATCGCCGAGCCGTGAGTGCGAGGCAGGACGCCGACTTCGATCCAGATGTCGCGAATCTGGTCGAAGGCGCGGCCATCGGGGCGGCGCTTCTGTCCGATGACCTGATCACGGAAGATGCGCTCGCGGAGCACTTCGTAATAGTGCTTCAACTTGGCCTGGGCGGTTTCATCCTCTTCGGGGATGGCTCCCATCAAAGTCTTTTTGAGTTCCTTGACCAGGTTGTAGCTCTCGGCCTTGGGATGTTTCTGGGTATCGAGGCGATCGGTGAGGTCGGGGCCGATTCTCTTTTTGAGGTCGTCGTAGTAAGGCTGATCGAACTCGGGCGGCTTGACTTCGCGCTTGGGTTTGCCGGCTTTGTCGCGCAACTGATTAATGGCGGCACAGATTTTCCGGATCTCGTTGTGGGCAAACTCGATGGCGTCGACGACCGTCTCTTCCTTCACTTCCTTCGCCCCGGACTCGATCATGACGATGCCGTCGGCGGTGCCGACGACCATGATGTTGAGCAGGCTGTCGCGCATCTCGCTGTAAGTGGGATTGATGACGAAAGCGCCGTTGAGCAGGCCGACGCGCACGGCGCCGATGGGGCCGAGGAAAGGGATGTCGGAGATGGTGAGGGCACAGGAGGCGCCATTGATGGCGGCGACATCGGGATCGTTCTCGGTGTCGGCAGAGAGCACGAAGGCGATGACCTGGGTCTCACAGCGGAAGCCATCGGGAAAGAGCGGGCGGATGGGGCGATCGATCATGCGGCTGGTGAGGATTTCGCGCTCGCTGGGGCGGCCTTCGCGCTTGATGAAGCCGCCGGGAATGCGTCCGCCGGCATAGGTATATTCGCGATAGTCGACGGTGAGGGGGAAGAAATCGATGCCCTCGCGTTCTTCGGCGTTGGCGACGCCGGTGGCGAGGATAACGTTATCGCCGATGCGCACGACGGCGGCGCCGTGGGCCTGCTTGGCGAGCTTACCGGTCTCAAAGGTCAGGCGTTTACCGCCGGCCAGTTCTACGGATATTTCTTGCTTCATGGTATTGATCCTTCCGGGCAGGAGGGCAGGTTGGAGAGTGCCGGGGAGATGCGTGCAATGGTTGCAAAGCCGAAAGCCAGTTATGCCCAGTGGCGGCGGACGGCGCCGCGACCCACACCGAACCTCTGCCGTCCCCACGACGGCAGGCTCATTCCGCTGGCCTGACCTGGGGTGCATGGGCACCCGGAGGGGGTCAAGCGGGACCTACTTGCGCAGACCCAACCTGTGGACGACATTCTTATAGCGGTCGGAATCGTAGGTTTTCAGGTAGTCGAGCAAGCGACGGCGCTTGCTGACCAGCATGAGAAGACCGCGGCGCGAGCCATGATCTTTCTGGTGCGTTTTGAAATGCTCCGTGAGTTGACCGATCCGCTCGCTCAACAGCGCGATTTGGACTTCGGGACTGCCCGTGTCGGTGGGATGCGTGCGGTGCTGATCAATCAGGGACTTTTTTTGTTCTCTGGCTAGCACTAACCGGATGCACTCCTGTCTCGTTTTCAGTTTTAGTCGTTTGTAACGTCATCAAGATTAACATGTTAGTGAATGTAGTGTAAAGGAGGGGAGCCAAGGGTTTGGCTGCGGGGGCAGGCGCATCGTGCCGGCCCTTGCAAGAAACGCAAGGACGGGGCAGCCAGAGTCTCGGGCCGGGAGGAAAAAAGGGGGAAAGGCGGGCGGCACTCTGCGGAGACTTCGCTCCGCCGCAGGGCCCGCGTCTACATCAGTTTTCTCAGCATCGCGGGCGAGAGCGCCCGCGCCACACGGGTGGTTGGCAAACCGCCAGTTCATCGCAGAAGGTGCCAGGCTTCGCGGTAGGCATCATAGAGGGCGGGGCGAGGGAATCCGCGAGGTGCGAAGAGCAGGCTGGTGGCGCGAAGGATGACGCCGATGGGCAAGATGAACCAGGTATCTTCGGGAACGATATGGGCGACGAGAAAGTCGACCTCGGAGGGCTCGTAGGGAACGGCACGGCCGCCGCCGGTGCGGCGGTGTCCGTTGACGTGGTAGAGGCCGTTGAGAAGGGTGGTGGAGGACTTGACCTGAACGCGCAAGAGGCGGCCGGCGGAGTCGAGGATGAAGTCATAGCGTTCGCTGTCGCCGAAGGGCCGGGAGACGGCGAAACCCAGGCTGGCGGCCTTGTAGGTGAAGGCGAGCTCGGAGAGTTCGCCACGACGCTTGGTGGTGATTTCGCGCTCGCGCGGGGTCTGCTTACGCCGGCGCCGCGGAGGCAGGGCGTGGGAGGGGCGGGATTTCATAAGAGCAAAGAAAAACGCGCGGGCCCGGGGGCTCGCGCGGGAATTCAACCTATATTAAAAGGATAGCATTTTGCCGGGGGTAAACACGCCACAGCCGAAGGGAAAATTTTCCGATTGTCTTGTGTGGGTTGCGGGGAAAGCCGAGCCGAGAGGGGCTTGACAAGATTGAGGCGGGTGGGCGGCGTCAGGTGATTGGGGGTGGTGTCTTATGTTGCCGGGGTTTAGGGAGAAAAGAGGGGCCAACATGGCTGGTGTAAAATCGGCGCTGCCTGCGGGAGGTCAATCGGGTTGGCGGCAGGCTGAGTTGAGCCGCTTGCGGGAGTTCGCGCAGCGGGCCCGCGGGCGAGAGCCTGAGGAGAGTGAGGGGATCTCATGCTGAATCCCGGCGCCAAGCTGGGGCAGTACGGCATCGTTGCGCTTGTGGGCGCGGGCGGCATGGGAGAGGTGTATCGCGCGACCGACGCCAAGCTGGGCCGTGAAGTCGCCTTGAAGGTCCTGCCCGCCGAGGTAGCGCACGACCGGGAACGGCTGGCGCGGTTTGAGCGCGAGGCGCGGGCTATCGCCGCCCTCAATCATCCCCACATCGTGACTATTTTTTCGGTTGAAGAGCTTGAGGGCATTCACTTTCTGACCATGGAGCTGGTGGAGGGGCAAGCGCTGGATCGGCTGATCCCGCCCGGTGGCCTGCCGGTCGAGCAGATCATTGAGATTGCCAGCGCCCTGGCGGAGGCGTTAGCGGCCGCGCACGAGAAAGGCATCGTGCACCGCGACCTGAAGCCTGCGAATGTCATGGTCAGCAGTGACGGCCGGGTGAAAGTGCTGGATTTTGGACTGGCTAAGGACGTTCGCGGGGAGAGTTCCGATGGGGCCACGCTGACCTCAGCGGGGCATACCCAGGCGGGGATTGTCATGGGAACTCCGGCGTATATGTCGCCGGAGCAGGTGGCGGGGCGGACGCTGGACCATCGTACGGACATTTTTTCGCTGGGCATCATGATGTATGAGATGGCAACGGGGCGGCGGGCTTTCGAGGGGACATCCTCGGCGGAGTTGGCTTCGGCGATTCTGCGAGATACGCCGGCGCCGGTAACGGACTTGCGACCCGATCTTCCGGGCGATGTTGCGCGCATCATCCGACGTTGCCTAGAAAAAGATCCGCGTCACCGGGTGCAGACGGCACGAGATGTCAGCAACGAATTTCGGGACCTGATGCGGCACTCGTCGCAAGCGCTGGCAGTTGCGGCCGCAGGCCCGGCTTCGGCTGCGACCTCGGGCGCAGTGCGAGCGGACGAAGGTTTCTGGGTGGCGGTGCTGCCGTTCAAGTACAGCGGGGGGAACACGGACCTGACAGCCCTGGCCGAAGGATTGACCGAGGACATCGTGACCGGGCTGTCGCGTTTCTCCTACCTGCGGGTGATCGCCCGCAGCTCGACTGTGAGGTATTCCAGCGAGTCCGGGGATGTGCGAGCGATCGGCAAGGAGCTGGGCGCGCGCTACGTGATGGAGGGAAGCCTGCGGCAGGCGGGCCCGCGGTTACGGCTGGCGGTGCAGCTAGTGGACACGACGACCGGAGCTCATTTGTGGGCGGAAAGCTACGATCGGGCCTTCAACCCGGGAGGCGTCTTCGAACTGCAGGACGAACTGGTACCGGGCATCGTTTCCACGGTTGCCGAAACCCACGGCGTTCTTCCCTACAGCATGAGCCAGACGGTGCGCAACCGGAAGCCCGACGAGTTGACGGCATACGAAGCGTTGCTGCGCGGCTTTGCCTACTTCAAACATGTCAACGTGGCGGACCATGGAGGCGCGAGAGCGGCGCTAGAGAAGGCGGTACAGGAAGCGCCCGGCAATGCGGATTGCCTGGCCATGTTGTCGATGCTGTACCGGGAAGAGTACAACCACGGATACAACTTGCGTCCGGACCCGATCGGACGGGCCCTGGCCGCGGCCCGCCGGGCAGTGGACGCCGCCCCCTCGAATCACCTGGCGCATCACGCACTGGCGTCGGTGCTGTTCTTCCGGCGGGAATTGCAGGCGTTTCGCAGCGCCGCCCAGCGCGCCATGGAACTGAATCCCATGGATGGATTCACCATCGCCTACATGGGGATGCAGATTTCCTATTCCGGCGACTGGGAACGCGGGTGCGCGCTGATGGAGCGGGCGCGCAGCCTGAACCCGAAGCATCCGGGGTGGTACTGGTTTCCACCATTCTTCCATGCCTATCGCACGGGTGACTACCGTGCGGCGCTGGAATTTGCCCTGAAGGTGAACATGCCGGGCTTCTGGCGCAACGAACTGGCGCTGGCCGCCACCTATGGACAACTGGGCGAGGTGGAGATGGCCCGAAGCGCTGCGCAGGAGTTGCTGGCCGCGCGTCCGGAGTTTTCTACGAAGGCGCGGGAGGAGTGCAGGAAGTGGTGGGAGCCGGATCTGGTGGAGCAAATCCTGGAGGGGCTGCGCAAAGCCGGGCTGGAGCTGGGCGCGGAAGGACAAGCGGCGGCCGCTGCCACCCAATCCGAGCCGAGCCGGGGAGCTGTCCGCACGGACGAAGGATTCTGGGTGGCGGTGCTGCCGTTCAGGAACGCGGGAAGCAACAGGGATCTCGCCGCTCTGGCGGATGGACTGACCGACGATATTACTACTGGCCTCTCGAAATTCTCCTATTTGCGGGTGATTGCGCGGAGTTCTGCGTCGCGCTACGCCGGGCTGCCGGTGGATGTTCGGGCTGCCGGGAAAGAGTTGAATGCACGCTACGTCATGGAGGGAACGCTGCGGCAGGCCGGCAGCAAGCTGCGGCTCGCCGTGCAGTTGGTGGACGCGGCGACGGGGGCGCATCTCTGGGCGGAGAATTATGAGCGGGCATTCAGCGCGGAAACGATCTTCGAACTGCAGGATGATCTGGTTCCCACCATCGTCTCAACCGTCGCCGATATGAACGGAGTGCTGCCACAGAGTATGAGCGAGGGACTGCGCAGCCGGCCAGCGGATCAGCTGAGCGCTTATGAGGCAGTGCTGCGCAGCTTCGGGTACGCGACGCGCGGTACGGCGGAAGAACTGGCAGCCGCGCTTTCCGCTCTGGAACTGGCGGTGAAAAAGACGCCGGCCTATGCCGACGCCTGGGCGGCGATAGCGCAGCTTTACGGTCAGGATTACGCTCAGGGGTTCAAGGTAAGAGCGGATTCCCTGGGCCGCGCGTTCGATGCCGCGCAGCGCGCGGTGGAGCTTGGACCCTCCAGTTATCTGGGCTATTGCGCTCTGGCCCAGGCGCTGTACTTCAAGAAGGAAATCCATAGTTTCCGCAATGCCGCGGAGCGGGCCATCGCGCTCAACCCCATGGACGGCAACTCGGTTGCGTTCCTGGGGGCATTGCTGACCTATGGGGGCGATTGGGATCGGGGATTGACTCTGGCGAGGCGCGCCAAGCAGATGAACCCCCAACCGCCCGGATGGTACTGGTATACGGACTTCTACCGTGCCTACCACCAAGCCGACTACCGGGCTGCACTCGACTTCGCGCTCAAGGTCAATCTGCCGGGTCACTGGTTTTCGCACGCGGCGATAGCAGCGGCATACGGACAACTTGGGGAACGCGCCGCCGGCCTGAAAGCCGGGCAGCAACTGCTGAAACTTCGCCCGAACTTCGCCGGCAGCGGACGCAAGGATCTAGAAAAGTTGTGGGACGCAGAATATGTGGAGAGCCTGCTGGATGGCCTGCGTAAGGCCGGGCTGGAGATTCGGGATGAGACTTCGCCTTCAAGGTAACGGTTTTATAATGACTGAATGCCGATCTCAGCTCGCAACAAACTCCGGGGAACGATAGAAGAGATTCAACTGGGGGATGTGATGGCCCACGTGGTTGTTCGCGTGGGGGAGAACCTGATCGAGAGCGTCATCACGCGCCGCAGCGCCGAGGAACTCAAACTGAAGAAGGGCGATGCCGTCACCGCGGTTGTCAAAGCTACGGAAGTGATGATCCAGAAGGACTGATCGGGACTCACTGGACGTCCACAATTCTAAGCGCCGTCACCTGCCGGACCCACCGGGCCATTCTTTTTTCGTCAGGAATCACGACGCGGTAGGGCCCTTCTTTTTCATCGAGAGGCTTGCCGTCGCGAAGAAAGGCGAGCACGGTCTGCCTGTCGGTGAATGCGGGGTCCAACTCCGGCAAGGCGATGACGGCTCGGTAGCCATCGGCCGCCTCAACCAGCAGACAGCTGGCGAGTCGTTTGCCCTTCATCGATTCGCCGAAGGTGACGCCCGCCTTCTCCAGCACACTCTTGAGGGCAACACCCTCAAAGCTCACGGGAGCAGAGCCGTGCTCGGAAGCTGTGACCTTCAGGCGGGGTAAAGCTTCAAGATCGGCGCGACTCAGGAGTCGTTTTCCAGCCTCGGTGTGCACGATCAACTGCTGGGATGTAAGAAAAGGGCTTGCGAAAAGAAGAAGAACCAGCGCTGCATACAAGCGAGAGAGTCTTTTCATGTCACACCCGGAGAATCATCACTTCGGTAGCTTTGATGAGCGCGGCAGCGATCTGGCCCGGCTTGAGATTCATTTCGCGCGCCGATCGCGCAGTGATAATCGAAGTGATCCGCTGTTCACCGACGGAAATTACCACCTCAGCCATGAGGCCACTGATTTGTACACTCTCAATTCGGCCGACTAACTGGTTTCTGCCACTGAGGCGACGCATAATCATGGTTCGCTCGGGAGCAGTCTTCCCACGGGTCCGAAAAAGCAGGCGGTCAACCTCGCTCAGCGGAATGCGGTGGTGTCCGCCGGCCGTGCGAATGCTTCGAATCTTCTTTCTGTAGATCCACTGCTTGATGGTTGGGAGGCTAATGCGAAGCTCCACCGCGGCTTCGCGCGGCTTAAGCAACTCTTGCGTTGGCGGCTCCGGCGACTGCGGCCTGCGGTTCCTGCGCATCTGGAACCGAATCGTACAGTCGCAGGGCGATCATGGTCAAACACGACAAGCAACCGCTCAGGATGACAAGGTGGGGGATCTCCGGCGCTTTCGCGGGCGGGCCGCGCCACACAAGCTGGGATATCTGGCGGAGAGGGAGGGATTCGAACCCCCGATACCCGTCAAGGTATGTCCGCTTTCGAGGCGGATCGTTTCAACCACTCACGCACCTCTCCGCGCCGTACAATCTCGATTGTCTCGCCGGCAAAAACTCCCGGCTAAGACTCCTGGGCCGCAGCCGCTAGGGTTCGGCCTTGGGCGGCGATCGCCGGCGGCGAAAGAACTCCTGCAGCAACTGCGCTCCGCGGCCGGCCAGGACTCCGCCGCGAACGTCCATGTGATGATTGAGTTCGGGATGGTTCAGAACCTGCATCACGGAATGGACGGCTCCGGCTTTGGGGTCGTCGGCCCCGTACACCAGGCGTTTGAGGCGCGCATGCACCAGCGCACCCGCGCACATGGGGCACGGCTCAATTGTAGCAAACAGCTCGCACTGCTCCAGACGGTGGTTACCGACGGCTTTTCCGGCGGCGCGCAGGGCGACGATCTCGGCGTGGGCGGCGGGGTCGGAGTCGGCCAGGCTACGATTCCAGCCGCGGCCCACGATTCTGCCGGCACACACCACCACCGCTCCCACCGGAACTTCGCCCGCCTCGAGGGCGCGCTGGGCAGAGCGAAGAGCTTCTTCCATCCAAAACTCGTCGGAGGCCGGGGAAGCGATTGGCCCAGGGGGCGACGGGTGGGAGGGCTTGACGGTGCGCGACACGCAGACATTGTAGCCGGATTACGAAGGGCCACAGCCTGGCGAGCGCGCCTGCCTGGGATTTTCAAGATGGTGGTATGCTTGTAGCGATATGGGGATGCCGAATCTGTTGCGCAAAGTGTTCCTGCTGGACCTGCTGAAGGGCCTGAGCGTGACCTTCCGCTATCAGGATCCGAAGGAGATTTATACCGAGCAGTATCCTTTGGAGCGGCCGCAGGTGGCGGAGCGCTATCGCGGAGCGCCGCGGCTGAACGTGAATCCCGACAGCAACGAGACCATGTGCATTGCCTGCGACCTGTGCGCGCTGGCCTGCCCGGAACACCTGATTGTGGTCACCAGCGAACGCAACGAAAAGACCCGGCGCAAGGAACTGACGACGTTCACCTACGATCTGAGCCGGTGCATGTTTTGCGGATTGTGCGAGGACGCCTGTCCTACGGACGCGCTCGAGCTGACCCAGGACTTTGAACTGGCCAGCTACGGCCGCGAAGGGGCGATATGGAATCGCGAGATGCTGGAAAAAGGTCCGCAGCCGACCCAGTACCGGAAATAGCGGCGGCAGTCTCTTCTTCTATCTTTTTCCTCTTTCCTTTTTTCTTTTCGGGTTGGCGGTAGGAGTGCGCCGCTTCAGAAGCGAGGGGAACTATACGGAGGCGGCCTGGGCGCTTTCGGGGGCGCTGCCGCGCTGCTTGCGCAGTTCGCTGAGAAAACCGTCGGCGGTGAGCTCGGTCTTGCGACGGAAAAGGCCCAGCAAGGGATCGCTGGTCTCGACCGGGGTGGCGTCTGACTGGGGAGGGGTTTCGGCCTCTTCCATGCCATCGGGCTCGACCGCCAGCTCGGGAGGGAGGCCATTGGCACCCATCAGAGCCTCAATGAATTTTTCCGCCTGCTGGCTCTGGGGCGCGGTGGCGCGGGCAAATTCCACGCCCATGCCAATCTCGGGATGCATCACCCGGACGATGCCCGAAGCCTCGACGCGAGTTCCCGCCAGCTGCATGCCGAGGATGACCCGGGTGCGAACCGGGAAGGGCGCGGGCATTTCGAGGTAACAACCTCCCATGCTGAGATCGGTCAGCTTGCAGGGCACGGGCGGATCGTCCGATTCCATGTCGGGTGAGTGCTTGACCAACCAAGCTTTGAGGTGGGCACGCTGGTCGGGGGGCAGATCGACGAATCGCACCCCGGACTGGGAACTGCCGTTTTCCCAGGCCACTTCGGCGGCGCAGTCGATGGGCTGGTCGCTGCCGGGCAAAACGAACTTGATGCGCATGGAGGCGGCGTTCTGGATGCGTTTGCGGACGGCGACGCCGCCTTCGCTGAGGTCGGCGGTCGTGGTCTTTTGCGGGGCGCCGCCAATCATCAGAGTGACGGGAATCTCAACCAGCAGGCGGGTGTTGCGGCGACGCTCGCACTTCATCAGGGCGCGAGCCGCGCGAAAGCTAGCCTTGGCCCGCTCCACCGAAAGCGGTTCGTAGAGAACAAAGTGCGCGCCCAGGGTAAAGGCGCTACGCACGGCTTTCTTGCCGTCAATGATGGCTACGGCGATGGCGTGCTTGTTGCAGGGGGCGGCGCGCACGCAGCCGAGAACCCGGGCGGCGGCGGCCTCATCGTGGCAATCGACGATGACGGCCTCAAAGCGCTGGCGGGCGAGGCGGCGGGCGGCGGAATCCGAGTCGGGGCTGTGCTCCATGCCGATCTCAAGATCGCTGAGGACGCGACGGAGAACGCGCAGGATTTTGTCATTCGAGCAGAGCACCAGGGATCGCAGATTCATTGGGTTAGTGAAAAGACCTCAGGCTGTCAGTGATTGGTTCCCACAGCCTCGCGCTCTTCTTCTTCGTTCAGAAGGTGGGCCACACTGCGGAGCTGCTCGGCGGCCGACTGCAGGGCCTCGATCTGCTTCCCGAGATGGGCCTGCTCGGCCTGCTTCTTGCGCAGCACTTCATGGATATCCTTCATAGATAAGGGCCTCCTTTGTGCACTGTAGGGGAACGTGGTTAAAGTGGTCAATAAATTAGGGTTAGCGGTGGATTACGGGGGTAACCGGGGGCTGATCACTGTTGTCTGCCGAACGCGCGGGCTTGATAGCAAAAAAGACTGCAGTGATGAAGGATTAAATCGTTCCTTTTCATAAGCGTGAATCAAGAGTGTTCAACCGGGGGCGCAGATTTCTGTTGACTTTTGGGTTAAACCTCAATAGAATCAATGACTCCCGGTAAGCTGGATCTAAGCCTAGAGGCTGCAGTCGGCTTGAGCCTCGAATGGTCGAGTGTGAATCCCTGATCCGGCGCGGGGAATCTAACTTTTTGCTGGTAGAAATTCATCTCTCATGAGGCGCAATTGTTATGGCTAGGCGACGCGGAAATCCGAACTGGGGCAAGCCCGAACCGATCGGGCCGATTGTCCCCACCATCACTGAGTTCGAGCAGGTTGTCCGCGAGTACAAACTGACTCCCGATCAGTACCTGCGCTCCACGCGCTTGCGGGAGTGGGCTCGACGCAACAAGAATTCGAAGTACATTCCGGAGCCGCTGCTGGAAGCATGGGGTTTCGAGATCGAATCGACCCTGTAAGCAGGGCGCGAGAAGGCGGGACCGCCGGCAGGCGGTCCTTTTCTCTTTGTGCCGGGATGATGCCGGTTGTTACAATCCCCTCATGACGATACCGTCCACCGCCTTTACCGACGTTGCTTCGGCGCTGGAGGAGATACGCTCCGGCCGAATGGTGGTCGTGGTTGACGACGAAGACCGGGAAAACGAAGGCGACCTGACGCTGGCGGCGGAGAAAGTGACGCCGGAGGCGATCAACTTCATGGCCAAGTTCGGGCGCGGGCTGGTATGCCTGGCCCTGACCGAAGAGCGACTCGACCACTTGCACATTGGCCCCATGACCGCGGAGAACACCTCGAACTACGGGACCGCATTCTGCGAGGCGATCGACGCGCGGCAGGGGGTAACCACGGGCATCTCGGTGCACGACCGTGCCCGCACCATCCAGGCGGCGATCGATCCCGCGACTCGGCCGGCGGACCTGGCTCGTCCCGGGCACATTTTTCCGCTTCGCGCGCGCAAGGGCGGGGTTCTGGTACGGGCCGGCCAGACCGAGGCATCGGTGGACCTGGCGCGCATGGCGGGCCTGATTCCCGCGGGGGTAATCTGCGAAATCATGCGCGATGACGGGACCATGGCGCGCATTCCCGATCTGATGGAGTTCTGCAGCACGCACGGGCTGAAAATGCTGACGGTCGCCGAACTAATTCGCTACCGCATGCAGCACGAACGCTATGTGCACCGGGTGGGCGAGGCGCTGATCGGCACACCCCACGGGGAGTTCCGGCTGATCGCGTACGAGAGCGAGGTGGACGGCGGCGAGAGCCACGTGGCGCTAGTGCGTGGCGAGATCAGCGGAGACGAGCCGGTGCTGGTGCGCATGCACGCGCACTGCGTGATGGGAGACGTGTTCGGTTCGACGGCGTGCTCCTGCCATCGGACGATCGAGGGGTCGTTGCAGGCGATTGCCCGCGAGGGACGGGGGGCGCTGATTTATCTGCATCAGACATCGAAGGGATTTTCGGTGGAACGGCTGGGCGAGCGCAGCATGCTGATTTTTCACCGTGACAAGCGGCTGCCGGCGCTGCCGGAGAGCGAGCGCAAGACGCAGCGCGAGATCGGCATCGGGGCGCAGATACTTTCGGATTTGAATTTGCGGCGGATTCGCCTGCTGACGAACCATCCACGGAAACTGCCGGCGCTCGAGGGGTTCGATATCGAGATTGTGGAACAGGTGCCGGTGGTGCTGGAGAAGGCGGGGCGCTAGTCTCTATCTTGTGAGGCCGAAATGGGGAGTGCGGCCCAGCGGCAATGGGCTTGCCAGTTGGCGAATTCCGGCTTCAGAACGGCTTTCGGGTCACGACCTCGCTGTCATTAATGAAGAACTGGGCCGGGCAGAGCCTGGAGCCGCAGATCACGGGCAGCAGTCCCGCCAGTTGCTTGCGGGTGATGAGGCCGAGGGTGCCGCATTCGGGGCAGGAGAGAACCGCCCAGTAAGGATCGTCTTTTTCCCCCACGCGGCCTGCGTTTTCCAGCACGAAGATCGTTCCCGGGAGCATCTGCTCCGGGATCCATTCACTCAGGACATCCAGCTCTCCAACCATCTCGCCTCCTTGTGGGCCCGAACCGCGTGGAACGAACTTCTCTGCCTTATGAAGCCTGTTTCACTTTGCGCAACGAGCGAGATACGGAATGGCTGCCGCTTTTCTTGCCGCCAATCACCGCCCGCACCTGGCGGACCGTGTCGCTCAGACACACGGCCAGCATGGGTTGGCGGGTATTTCTTAGGATGTCGACGATCTGTTGCGGGGAAGTCTCCAGGTAGAGCGTGCGGCCGTCGGTCAGGAGATGGTAATCGGAGGAGCCGCTGACGGTGGCGGCGAGGCGCTTGCCGAACTCGCGCTGCAGAAAGCGCATGACTTTGCGAACGCGCTGCAGGGAGAATCCGCGGCCGCGGAGTTCGCAGATCACCGCGACCTCGGCGAGATCCTCCAGGGAGTAAAGCCGACGATGTCCGTGGCGGGCGGGAACGACAATGCGGCGCTCATCCCACCACTGCAACTGGCGGGCGGTGATGCCGGTGAGGGAGATCACCTCGCGAGATGTGAACGAATCCTGCACTCTGGCGCGCAAAATGTTTTAAACAATCCACCAGCTAAATGTTTGGAACATTTTAGGCTGGCCCGCACGGCTGTCAATAGCACTTTTCGGAGGCAGGGGAGTGACTAACCGAGTACCAGGGCCGATTGGGGAAGATTGCGGGATGGAACCCTAACTTCGGCGTCTTCGGGGGAAGCTGCGGGGCGCGAGCGACGGCCTGCACCGCAGCCCCCGCCGACAAAGTGGACGATCTCGAGGCGGTCTCCGTCGGCCAGGGAGGTGGCGGCCCATTGCTCGCGCCGCACGATCTCGCCGTTGCGCTCGACCGCGACGCGATCGGGCTTCATCTCGAGCTGCTCGACCAGTTCCCCGAGGGTGAGGGAGTCCTGGAGTTGGCGATCGACGCCGTTGATTCGCAACTTCATTGGGATTATTGATTTAGCAATCTAGTAATTGGTAATTTGAAAATCGGGCGATTTGAAGCGATTTTCGCCATGGCCCGGGCCTACGCGTCTGTGCTTTTGTACTTCTCTGCTTTTGCTTTCTACCGGCTACGCCTCGACTCTGCGCAACTGAAACTTGCGGGTGGCGGTGCGCCCGGAGTAAGCGGCCTGAACCAGCACGGCAGAATCGGGCAAGGCAGCTTCGTCGACGTCGATGCGCATCTCGGCATCGCCGACGGAGTCGGTTACCACCTGGGTGTAGAAGGGGGCGGCATCGGGACGGGCAAAACGCACGGTGAGGCGGGCGCCCTGCACGCCGGCGCCTCCGTCGGTGACGCGAAGCCGCAGCATGAGATGGCGGTCGGAGTGAACCGAGCCGGCGTTGAGCCAGTGCACGTCGAGCTCCTTGATGGCGGCGAGGGACTCGGCGGAGTCGCGTTTGTCGAGAACGTCTTCCAGGCGGCCGTCGCGGATGGAATCGAGCACCAGGCGGTGCTGATCGCGCAGCACCTGCTCTTTCTGCTGGTCGGTGAAACCGGCCTCGGAGGCTTTGTCGGCGTAGGAGACGGCCCGTTTGCCGATGCAGCGGCCGCGGACGAAGACCTGGGTCTGCAGCAGCAATTCCGCCTCGCGGGCTTCACTCTGCACGTGGTACACCGTGTCGTCGCGCTTGACGTCGGTATTGAAGCCAAAGATCATGGCGGTCACACTCCACACCAGGAACGGGAACGCATTGTTAAAAACCTGCGACCAAGCGGCCCGGCGGCTTGACACTCCGAGCCACGAAAACTACTGTAGAATGTTTACGCAATTCTTGGCAGCGAATTATATATAGCTCCCCTATGCCGGACAATTACTTCGCCCGTTACCTGCCCCTGCTGATTCATTTTGTCTTTGCCGGGGCGCTGGCGACGGTGATCGTTCTATTGTCCTGGATCGTGGGGGTTCGGCGGCCCACGCGGGCCAAACTCTCTCCTTATGAGTGCGGCATGATCCCCGTGGGGGATGCCCGGCAGCGCTTCTCGGTGAAATTCTACATGGTCGCCATGTTGTTCATCCTATTCGATGTAGAAGCGGTATTCCTGTATCCCTGGGCGGTCATTTTGCGGCAGCTCAAGATGTTTGGCTTCTGGGAGATGCTGGTTTATGTGGGCATCGTCCTAGTGGGGTTCTTCTACATATGGAAAAAAGGAGCTTTGGACTGGAGCGCTCCGTCCTCGCGCAGAGGTGAGGTCTGATGGCCCTCGCACCTGCCATCACCGATCTGGAGCAGCTAAAGGGGCATCCGGCCATTGCCCTGCTGCTGGCGTGGAATGCCGGGGCGGTGCAGGGGGCGAAGTTCGACCGGGACGAGATGACGGTTTACATCGAGGCCTCATCGCTTCGCGAGGCCTGCATGATATTGCGCGACGATCCAGGCTGCCCGTTCAACTACATATCGGATGTCACCTGCGTGGACTGGTATCCGTCAGAGCCGCGCTTCGAGGTCGTCTACCACCTGCTGTCCATCCCCAGGAAAGAGCGGGTTCGCCTGAAGGTACGGCTGGAGGGAAGCAGTCCTGGGGTGGAGTCGGTGACCTCGGTCTGGCCGGGAGCGAATTTTTTCGAACGCGAAGTTTTTGATCTGTTCGGGATTCGTTTTGCCGGGCATCCCTACCTGCGGCGCATACAGATGCCGGAGAACTGGGAAGGACATCCCTTGCGCAAGAACTACCCGGTGGAGGGATATCGCTGACCATGGCCCACATGACCCCCATGCCGGCGATCGAAGCTACCGAAGATCGCACCATGATCCTGAACATGGGGCCACAGCACCCTTCGACGCACGGGGTGCTGCGCGTGATGCTGGAGATCGACGGCGAAAACGTGGTGCGCATTATGCCCGATATCGGCTACCTGCACACCGGAATCGAGAAAACCTGCGAAGCCAAGTTCTACCAGCAGGTGGTGCCGCTGACCGACCGCATCGACTACCTCTGTCCCCTGACCAACAATCTTTGCTACGTACTGGCGGTCGAGAAACTGCTCGGACTGGAGATTCCCCCCAAGGCGCAGTGGATGCGGGTGATGCTGAACGAGTTGACGCGCATCAACTCGCACCTGATCTGGCTGGGCACGCATGCCCTGGACATCGGGGCAATGACGGTATTTCTGTACTGTTTCCGGGAGCGCGAGGACGTCCTGCGGCTGTTCGAAGCGGTCAGCGGACAGCGCATGATGACCTCCTACTTCCGCATCGGGGGACTGGCTCTGGAGCCGCCGCTGAATTTTTTCGAGCGGGTGGGGGAGTTCGCCAATCGCTTTCCCGCGAAAGTCGACGAATACGAGAATCTGCTGACCGGCAATCCGATCTGGGGGATGCGCACCAAAGGGGTGGCGCGGCTCACGGCGGAAGATGCCGTCGCCCTGGGCGCCAGCGGACCGACCCTACGGGGAAGCGGAGTGGACTTCGATCTGCGGCGGGACATGCCCTACTCCGGCTATGAGAACTTCAAGTTCAAGGTGCCGGTGCTGGCGGACGGCGACGTGTTCGCGCGCTACCTGTGCCGGGTGCAGGAGATGCGCGAGTCGATTGCCATGGTGCAGCAGGCGCTCGATGGCATGCCGCAAGGGCCCATCAAGGCGGACGCGCCGAAGGTGGTGTTGCCCGACCGGGAGAAGATGAAGACGCAGATGGAAGCGCTCATCTATCATTTCAAAATCATTACGGAAGGCTTTGCCGTGCCTGCGGGCGAGGTGTACCAGGCGGTCGAATCGCCGCGCGGGGAGATGGGGTATTACGTGGTGAGCGATGGCACGGCCAAACCTTACCGCGTGCATATGAGGTCGGCCTGCCTGGCGAACCTGCAGTTGCTGCAGAAAATGTGTGAAGGGCGGCTGATCGCGGACGTGGTGGCGGCGATCGGCAGCATCGATATTGTGCTGGGAGAGATCGACCGGTAGAGATGGGGGAATTGAGTAATTGGGGAATTTGCAATTTGGGGAATGTTGCTGGAGACAGGAATCGTTTCTCCCGGGAAAGCGAGTTTGATATTGAATGAAGCGCGGGAACTGAGAGCTATCTTTACGGCCTCTCCGGGGACGGCAGGAGGAGCGGCGTAGGGGTTTCAATTACAAAATTACCCGATTCCCATGAGGTTTTCCGATCAATTCGAGCAGCGATTTGCGGAGATGCTGACCCACTACCCGACGCGGCGATCGGTGCTGGTGCCGACGTTGCTGTACGCGCAGGACGAGACCGGCTATCTGAGCGACGAGGTTATTGGCGAAATCGGCGGGCGCCTGGCGCTGAGCGAGCTCGAGGTTCGCAACGTGATCAGCTACTACTCCATGCTCAGCACCCGGCCTCGCGGTAAATACAACGTGCAGGTCTGCACCAATATTGCCTGCCTGCTGCGGGGGGGAGAGCAGATTCTGGAGCACTGCAAGAACAAGCTCGGTATCGGACACAAAGGCACGACCCCGGACGGACTGTTTTCGCTGGAAGAGGTGGAGTGCATCGGGGCCTGCAGCTGGGCGCCGGCGGCCCAGGTGAACTACGAATTTCATGAGAACCTGACGCGGGAAAAAGTGGACCAACTGCTGAAAGAGTGCCTAGAGGAAGCGACGCAGTAAAGATTTTGTAATTTGGCAATCGGGCAATTGGGTAATTTGAAAAACGAGGCTTCGATGGCAAATTACGAGACGGCAAAATCAGCAAACTACTAAATTACCCATTGCTGCATGGCATCTTTGGTTTCCCATCCCGACGAGGTGAAAGTCGTTTCCCGGCGATTCGGCCAGGGTGCGACCGACATCAACCGCTATCTCGAACTCGATGGCTACAAAGCCGTGCAGAAAGCTCTGGCGATGCAGCCGGACGCGATCATCACCCAGGTGAAGGACTCCGGACTGCGCGGGCGGGGAGGAGCGGGATTCAACACCGGACTGAAATGGTCGTTCGTCCCCAAGCAGTCGAGCAAACCCAAGTACATCCTGTGCAACGGAGACGAGAGCGAGCCCGGGACTTGTAAAGACCGGCTGATCTTCGAACATGATCCGCACGCGGTGATTGAAGGGGTGGTGATCGCGGGTATCGCCGTGGGGTCGCACACCGGCTACGTGTACATTCGGGGAGAATACCGATATCTCCTGGAGATCATGCAGCGCGCCATCCGGGAGGCGTACGCCAAAGGCTTTCTGGGGAAAAATATTTTCGGCAGCGGATACGATTTCGATGTGCATTGGCATGGCGGGGCGGGAGCGTATGAGGTGGGCGAAGAGTCGGCCCTGATGGAATCGCTCGAAGGCAAGCGGGGGGTACCGCGGATACGTCCGCCGTTTCCAGCGGTGGTCGGACTGTGGGGCGGGCCTACGGTGATCAATAACGCGGAGACGCTGGCCAGCGTTCCCGCCATCATTCTGAGCGGGGCAGAGTGGTTCGCGAAGCTGGGCACTCCCAAGAACGGGGGCACGCGGCTGTTCTGTCTGAGCGGACACCTCAACCGGCCCGGGGTTTACGAGCTGCCCATGGGATATAACCTGAAGAAAATGATCTACGACGTGGGCGGAGGGATTCCCAATGGGCGGGCGCTGAAGGCGGTGGTGCCAGGAGGATCCAGTTGCCCGGTGCTGGCGGCGAACGAGATCGATGTTCCGATGGATTTCGACGCGCTCATGAAGGCGGGATCGATGCTGGGCTCGGGCGGGCTGGTGGCGGTGGACGACTCCACCTGCATGGTGAAGTTTGCTCTACGGATCATGAAGTTCTATCGGCACGAAAGCTGCGGCTGGTGCATTCCCTGCCGCGAGGGAACCGACTGGCTAGAAAAAACGCTGACCCGCTTCCACGCCGGCGGAGGAGTAAGAAAAGACATCGATAACATTCAATATCTTTCGGAAAACATGCTGGGACGGACCTTCTGTCCGCTGGGCGACGCGGCGGCGCTGCCCACGATCTCGATCGTAAAGAAGTTTCGCAAGGAATTTGAGGACCATCTGGATGGCAAGCCGTGCCCGTTCGAGAAGGCAGGCGTAGCGGAGCTGGCAACGGTGTAAGTGGAAATCTGGAAATTTCGTAATCCGGTAATTGAGTAATTTGAAAAGCGACGCTGCGGCCTTGCTAGATGCTTGATCGCCTCAAGAGCACGAGCTTGCCCGATTACACAACTCTAAAACGGGACAGAACACACAAATTGTATGCCTGACGTAAACATCACGGTGGATGGCAGGAAGGTTACGGCGCCGGCGGGGACGCTGCTGATCGAAGCCTGCAAGGGCGCCGGCATCGAAGTGCCTTCCTTCTGTTACTACCCTAATTTGTCGCTGCAGGGCGCATGCCGCATGTGCCTGGTGAAGATCGAAAAGATGCCCAAGCTGCAAACCGCCTGCACCACGGTGATCAGCGAAGGCATGGCGGTGAGCACGGACAGCGCGGAGATTCACCAGGCGCGGAAATCGATGGTCGAACTGCTGCTGGGGAACCACCCACTGGACTGCCCGGTTTGCGATGCCGGGGGCGAATGCGAACTGCAGGACATGACTTTTTCCTACGGCGCGGCGGAGTCGAAATTCATCGACATCAAGAATCACCGGGAGGAGCAGCAATGGTCGCCGGTGGTTTACTTCGACCGGCCGCGCTGCATTTTGTGCTATCGCTGCGTGCGAGTGTGCGGCGAGGCCATGGATGTGTGGGCGCTCGGGGTGCAGCACCGCGGGGTAAGTTCGATCATCGCGCCGAACCACGACGACCACCTTGAATGCGAAGAGTGCGGGATGTGCATCGACATATGCCCGGTGGGCGCGCTGACCTCGGGCGCGTATCGTTACAAGACCCGGCCCTGGGAGATGAAGCATGTGGGCACTCCGTGCGCGCATTGCGGCGATGGCTGCAAGACCACTTTGGGGGTGCGGCGGTCGGACAACGGCATGGAAATCGTGCGGGGAGACAATCGGGACAAGAGCGGCATCAACGGTGATTTCCTGTGCATCAAGGGACGCTATGCTTTCGATTTCGCGCATCACCCGGATCGCCTGACTCAACCCCTGATCCGGCAGAACGGTCGGCTTGCGCCGGCGACGTGGGAAGCGGCTTTCGAGCTGGCCGGAAAACGCTTCAAGGAAGTAGTGGAGCGAGCGGGCGGCGAGGCAATCGGCGTGGTTGGGTCCAACCGCACTACGAACGAAGAAAATTACCTGCTGCAGAAATTTGCCCGGGTGGTACTCGGCACCAATAATATTGACCATCACCGCACGGCCGACTACGCGGCTTTCGCCGCGGCGCTTGCCGGCAAGCCGGAAGCGACGGCCAGCATGCGCGACATTTTCAATGCCCCGGCCATGCTTCTCATCGGAAATGACCCAACCGTGCAGCATCCGCTGGTGGCATGGCAGATTCGCAACAATGTGCGTCTGCATCGCGCGCGTTTGTACGCGATCAATTCGCGGCCCATCAAATTGCAGCGCCAAGCCACGACTTTCCTGCAGATTCCGGCCGGCGGCGAAGGCCAGGCAGTTGCTTTTCTTGCCGGGGATGACTCGGCCCTGAGCAGCCTGAGCGGGGAGAAGGCGAGCCGCGAACCGTGGCTAGCATTGCGGGACAAGCTGCGGGGAGAGCCGAACCTGGTCATTATTTTCGGCAGCGAAATTCGCGGCAAAGAGGTTGCGGCGGTGGTCGAATTCGGCAGGAAACTTCAAGGGGCCAAATTCGTGTGTCTCAGCGACTACGCCAATTCCCGCGGCGCCGCTGACATGGGCCTCTACCCGGATCTCCTGCCCGGATATCATCCCGTGCCGGGCGGCGCCGACCTGGAATCGGAGTGGGGCGGAATTCCCACGCGGACGGGCCAGACTCTGCCGCAGATGGTCGAGAGCGCGAAGGCCGGCAAGCTGCAAGCCCTATACGTTGTTGGCGCGAATCCGGTGGACGAATTCAAGGTGGATCCATTCGCTTTTTCGCGGAGCTTTGTGGTGGTGCAGGAGATGTTCCTGACGGAAACCGCCGTGATTGCGGATGTGGTGCTGCCGGCGGCGTCGGCTTACGAAAAAGCGGGCACGTTCACTAACACCTGCGGCGATCTTCAGATCGTCCGAAAGGCCGGCGACGTGAGCGGGCCTAAGTCGGACTTCGAATTGATTGTGCGCATTGCCGATGCCATGGGCTTCGATGTACACAAACTAGTGCCCTTCGGCCGGGGGACGCGTGCGGATATGGGCCAGACTCGGGGAGCGCAGTCCGGCGAGGCCGATAAGCACGCCGTGTGGCTGGAGGCGCAGGGGCTGGAACCGAAGATGAGTCCGTTCGATCCCATGGCAATTCTGGATGAGATCCAGCGCATGGTGCCCGGGTATGACGTTTCCCGACTGGATCTGCTGGCGGGCAACGATCAGCACACGCGGTTGCCGGACAGCGGTCCCGGCGCCATGCATGACCCCGGGCTCATCGTGCCGGCGAATGACGATCTTTTCAGCTCCGGAACCCTGGGCCGTTATTCCCGCATTCTGAATTCGGTGATGGAGAATCGCCACCAGGTCGAGGAAGAAGAAATCGCCGCCGATTGAGCAGCCCAGGGAAACTGCAGTCACAACGACAGTAAGGACAGAGGACGGGTGGGCGTCGAGACCTTCATTCTCGTTTCCGTAATCAAGATCGTGATCGCGCTGGCAGTGCTGCTCACGGCGGTAGCGTATAGCGTGTGGCTGGAGCGCAAGGTGGTTGGCCACATGCAGAACCGATGGGGGCCCACGCGAGTGGGACCTTTCGGGCTGCTGCAGCCTCTGGCGGACGGCCTCAAGTTTATTTTCAAAGAAGACCTCACGCCGCCCCATGTCTACCGGCCGCTCTACATAGCGGCTCCGATGCTGGCTCTGATTTTTGCCCTCACGTCGATTGCGGTGGTGCCGGTGGGCAATTGGGTCAGCGTGGCCGGGGTTCACACGCCGCTGCAAATTACCGATGTCAACATCGGCCTGCTGATCATTCTGGGCGTGACCTCCCTGGGAGTGTACGGCGTGGCGCTGGCCGGGTGGTCATCGAATAACAAGTATTCCCTACTGGGCGGACTGCGCGCCAGCGCGCAGATGGTCAGCTACGAAATCGCCCTGGGACTGTCACTGGTCGGGGTGCTCATCATGGCGGGGAGCTTCAGCCTGCGCGACATCGTGGATGCGCAAGGCGGGCATTTCTGGGGATTCATTCCGCGCTGGAACATCTTTCAGGGGCAGATCGTGGCTTTCTTCGTATACCTGATGGCGGCCTACGCGGAGACCAACCGCGTTCCCTTCGATCTGCCGGAGGCGGAAACCGAACTGGTAGCCGGCTATCACACCGAATACAGTTCCATGAAGTTCGCCATGTTCTTTATGGCGGAGTACGCCAATATGATCACGGTAGCGTGCCTGGCGTCGCTCTTGTTCCTGGGAGGATGGCACGGGCCGCTGTTCGGGCCGCCGATGCTGCAAGCGGTTCTGCCCTTGTTCTGGTTTGGGTTGCGGATTTTTGCCTTCATCTTTATTTATATATGGGTCCGGGGCACGCTGCCGCGTTTTCGCTACGACCAATTGATGGCGTTCGGCTGGAAGTTTCTGTTGCCTCTGGCCATGGCCAATCTGGTGGTAACAGCTCTGGTGGTCGCGCTGCGGTCGTGACAAGCAATTGGTTCGATTGCGGTTGCCGGTTCCGAGGGATTGGGCGCCTGAGATTGCCGATATGCTGCATCTGATTCTCTTTCTCGCGTTTGGCGCGGTTTGCGTGGCGGGCGCCGTCAACCTGCTGGTGCAACGGCACCCCATCAACAGCGCGCTTTCGCTGGTGGTGGTGATGGGATCGCTGGCCGTGGAATACCTGCTGCTGGGAGCCGAGTTTGTCGCCGCGGTGCAGATCATCGTCTACGCGGGCGCGATCATGGTGCTGTTCGTGTTCGTCATCATGCTGCTCAACGCGGGGGAGGAAGAGTACAGCAATAAGAGCCGGGTAGCGCATGTTGTGGGGATTCCCGGAGTGCTGATCGGGTGTGTGCTGATCGGCTGGGTGCTGGTGGAACGGTCGCACACCGAGGCGGTTGCCGTGGGAGCGCTTCCCGGGGCCCCGAAGGACATCGGGTGGTTGCTGTTTCACGATTATCTACTGCCTTTTGAAGTAACGTCCATTCTGGTGCTGATCGCCATCATGGGAGCGGTTGTGCTGGCGGGCAGGCCGGAGCCGGTGCAACAAAGCAAGAAGGAGAGCTGATGGTTCCGCTTTCATACTACCTGGTGCTGAGCGGCATTCTGTTTGCGTGCGGCGTCACCGGCTTTCTCATCAAGCGCAACCTGATTACCATCTTCATGTCGATCGAGCTCATGCTGAACGGCGTGAACCTATCATTCGTGGCCTTCGCCGCGCACTGGCATGCGCTGAGCGGGCAGGTGTTCGTATTCTTTGTCATGGTGGTTGCGGCGGCGGAATCGGCCGTGGGACTGGCGATCATCATCGCGGTGTTCCGCACGCGCGAGACGTTGAACGTAGATCAGGTGAATCTACTGAAGCTATGAGGCTCTGGCTCATTCCCATATTGCCGCTGCTCGGCGCGGCCATCAATGGCCTGTTCGGCCGGCGGTTCTCGCGCCAGCTGGTAGCGCTGGTGGCGCTCGGCTTCTGCGGGGCGGCCTTTGCCTGGGCGTTGTGGGCGGCGGCAAAGTTGTCCGGCGGATCGTACTCGGAGACCATCGCTCCCTGGATTCGCGCCGGAGCCTTCCAGGTAAACTTCTCTTTCTATCTGGATCACCTGTCGCTGGTCATGCTGCTGGTGGTCACGGGCGTGGGTTTCCTGATCCACGTCTATTCCGTCGGCTACATGTGGGAAGAGGGCGGCTTTTACCGCTTTTTCTGCTACCTCAACCTGTTCATGTTCTTCATGCTGACGCTGGTGCTGGGCGGCAACTACCTGTTGATGTTTATCGGATGGGAAGGCGTGGGGCTGGCTTCCTATCTGCTGATCGGCTTCTGGTTCACTCGGGATTCGGCCGCGTCCGCCGGCAAGAAGGCTTTCATCGTAAACCGGGTGGGAGATTTCGGATTTCTGATCGCGCTGTTTCTGATGATCCGGCACTTCGGCTCGCTGAACTTCGACCAGGTTTTCGGGATGGCTTCACGGATGAACCCGGAGACGGCGGGCGCGGGCCTGCTGACGACGATCGGCCTGCTGCTGATGGTGGGCGCCTGCGGCAAGTCGGCGCAGATCCCCCTGTACGTCTGGCTGCCCGATGCCATGGAGGGCCCGACGCCGGTTTCCGCGCTGATCCACGCGGCCACCATGGTCACGGCGGGCGTTTACATGGTGGCGCGGTCTCACGCTATCTTCGAACGGGCTCCGATGGCGCTGACCGTGGTTGCCGTTATTGGCACGCTGACGGCTCTGTTCGCGGCGACTATCGGCGTGTGCCAGACGGACATCAAGAAGGTTCTTGCTTATTCAACAATCTCCCAGCTCGGCTATATGTTTCTCGCCTGCGGGGTGGCGGCGTTTTCGGCGGGAATTTTTCACCTGATGACCCATGCTTTTTTCAAGGGCCTGCTGTTCCTGGCGGCGGGATCGGTGATTCACTCCATCGGCGGGGAACAGGACATGCGCAAGATGGGCGGACTGCGCAAGAAAATTCCTGTCACTTTCTGGACCATGACAGCCGCCACGTTTGCCATCGCGGGGTTCCCGCCTTTTGCGGGATTCTTCAGCAAGGATGAGATTTTGTGGCGGGCTTACCAGGTGAGCTGGGCCTACTGGCTGATTGGAGTATTCACGGCGTTCCTGACAGCCTTTTATATGTTCCGGCTATGGTTCCTGACGTTTTTCGGAGAATATCGCGGGGAGGAACCGCGGGCGCATGGAGAGCATGGCCACGGCGGCATCCACGAGAGTCCCAGGGTCATGCTGGTTCCATTGGTGATTCTTGCGGGATTGTCGATTGCGGGAGGCTGGGTGGGAATACCGGGATCGCTCGGAGGGGGCAACCAGTTTGAGCGGTTCGTGGGTCCGGTGTTTCACGCCGCCATACCGGCCGGCGGCGGCGAGCATGGTCGAGAGACCGCGCGCCAGGAAAGAGAGGCCGAAGGATCGGAACCAGAGACCAACGCGGGGACCGAGCTTATGTTCACGGGAATTTCGGTCTCCGCCGCGCTGCTGGGACTCTTACTTTCCTGGTGGCTTTACTGCAAGCGCACGGAGTTGCCCGGCCGGATCGCGCGGGCTGTGGATGGATTTTACGAGGCTGTGCTGCACAAGTACTATGTCGACGAACTTTACGCCATCCTCTTCGTCAAGCCTCTGATCGATGGATCATCGAAGATTTTATGGCAGGGCATTGACCGGGGAGTGATTGACGCTACGCTCGACAACAGCGCCGACGGAGCGCGCGAAGTCTCGGACACTATACGGCACATGCAGTCGGGCAACCTGCGCTCCTACGCCGGCTGGGTCGCGGCTGGAGCCGCGGGAGTGATTGTTTACATGATCTGGATCGGGGTGCGATGACGAACTCTCTCGATAGCGCGATCCTGTCGCTGGTGACTCTGATTCCGCTGGCGGGAGCGCTGCTATTGCTACTGTTCCCGCGGCGCGACCGCGACATTCGTCTGTTCGCCCTGGTCATCTCGCTGCTCGACTTCGTGGTCTCGCTACATCTTCCGGGCCATTACGAGGCGGGGCAGACAGGCTTCCAGTTCGCGGTGGACGTGCCGTGGATCTCGCGGCCGAATATTCACTACCACATGGGGGTGGATGGCATTTCCATGTGGCTCGTGGTCCTGACCAGCTTCCTGACCCCGCTGTGCGTGCTGATTTCGTGGAAGTCAATTCAGGAGCGAGTGAAAGAATTCTTCATCCTGCTGCTGATTCTGGAGACGGCGTTGATCGGAGTGTTCGTTTCGCTCGACCTGTTTCTGTTTTACTTCTTCTGGGAAGCGACGCTGATCCCAATGGCCCTGCTGATCGGCATGTACGGGCACGGGCGACGGGTGTATGCGGCGATCAAGTTCTTCCTCTACACCATGGTCGCCTCCATGTTCATGCTGGCGGCCATTCTCTGGCTGTACGCGAAGACGGGAACTTTCGACTTTGCGGCCATTCAAAGCGCGATCAGCCACGGCCGGGTCGAGAACTTTTCCTCCGCCGCGATCTGGCTATTCCTGGGATTTTTCATCGCCTTCGCGGTCAAAGTTCCGCTGTTTCCCTTCCACACCTGGCTGCCGGACGCGCACGTGGAGGCGCCCACCGCCGGTTCGGTACTGCTGGCGGGTGTTCTGCTGAAGATGGGGACCTACGGCATGTTTCGCTTCAACCTGGGACTGTTTCCCCAGCAGTCGCAGAGCAACGCGGGATGGATTTCGGTGCTGGCGCTGATCGGCATCATCTATGGAGCCCTGGTCGCGCTGGTGCAACCCAACATGAAGAAGCTGATCGCCTACTCTTCCATCAGCCACCTGGGATTTGTGGTGCTGGGGATCTTCAGCATGACGCCCATCGGGCTGGCCGGGGCGAGTTTCGTGATGCTGGCGCACGGAGTCTCTACGGGCGCGCTCTTCATGCTGGCGGGAATCATCTTTGAACGGCGGCACACGTATGAGATTGGCGAGTTCGGCGGCCTGGCGACTCCCATGCCGATCTACGCGACATTCTTCTGCTTTATTGCGCTGTCGTCGGCGGGGCTTCCGCTGCTCAACGGTTTCATCGGAGAATTTCTGGTGCTGAGCGGAACGTTCCAATCCCGGCCCGTGTACGGAATCCTGGGGGCTACGGGGATAATCTGGAGCGCGTGCTACCTTTTGTGGATGTATCAGCGGGTGTTCTTCGGGAAAGTGAAACATCCGGTCAACGAAACGTTGCCGGATCTGAGCGTGCGGGAGCGTTGCGCGTTGTGGCCAGCGGCGGCGATGGCGCTGGCCATGGGAGTCGCTCCGCTCATGTGGCTGAATTCGATCGATCCGGCCGTAAAAACGGCTTTAGCTCCGTTCACCAACGTCATGATAAGCAAGGTGGTGGGCCGGTGAACTATAGCAGCCAGGCAATTCCGCAGGCGGCCGACTATATTCGCATACTGCCCGAGATTGTGCTCTCGGTGTTTGGCATGGCCATCATGCTACTCGATCCCCTTATCGACGAGCGCCGCAACCAGAGAGTACTGGGCGGTGTGGCCCTAGTCGGGGCGATAGCCGGTCTGGCTGCGACTTTGTTGCAAGCGCAGTCTCCCGGGCTGGGCTTCTGGAAGATGGTACAGGTGGACAGCTTCAGCATTTTCTTTCACTTTTTGGTCGGGGCGGTGACGGTAATCGTCATTCTGGCTTCTTACGAGTACATGCAAGTGCAGCAGATTCGCGCGGGCGAATATTACGGGCTGGTGCTGTTCGGCGCGGTGGGCATGAGCCTGATGTCTTCGGCGATGGAACTGGTGATGATATTTATCGCCCTGGAGATCTCTTCGATCTCCACGTACATTCTGGCGGGAATCCGCCGGCGGGCGGCGATCAGCAGCGAAGCGGCGGTCAAATACTTTCTGCTGGGATCGTTTGCCACGGCGTTCTTTCTCTATGGAGTCGCGCTGATGTTCGGGGCCACGGGATCGACACGGATCGACGTGATCAGCAGCCAACTCCGCTCTGGCCCGGTGCCGGTGCTGGCCTATGCGGGAGTGGCGCTGATGGTGGTCGGCCTGGGATTCAAGGTGGCAGCCGCGCCATTTCACGTCTGGAGTCCGGATGTCTACGAGGGCGCACCCGCGCCGGTGGTCGGCTTCATGTCCACGGCGCCCAAAGCGGCGGCGTTTGCCGTGCTGCTGCGGCTGATGTTCGAGATCAACGCACCGGGACGAAGCTGGCTGATCTACGTGATCGCCGCGCTCTCGATGACGATCGGCAACATCGGGGCCCTGGTACAGGGCAGCGTAAAACGCCTGCTGGCATACTCCTCCATCGCCCATGCGGGCTATCTGCTGGTGGCAATGGCCGCGCTTCCGGACAACGGCATTCCCGCAGCGATGTTTTATATCGCGTCTTACTCGGCGATGAATGCAGGGGCGTTTGCTGTAATCGGCCACATGGCGGGAGCGGGAGAACGCTATGTGACGGTGGAAGACTACGCCGGACTGGGGCGCCGCTCGCCACTGCTGGCGGCCACGCTCACCGTGTTTCTTTTGTCTCTGATCGGAATTCCGATCACGGGCGGATTCTTCGCCAAGTTCTACGTGTTCAGCGCAGCGTTTCAGGCCAACCTGACCGGGCTTGTGATCATCGGCGTGCTGAACAGCGCGGTTGCCTCGTACTATTACCTGCGGCTTATCGTGATCATGTACATGCGGGAGCCGCGGGACGAAGCTCCGGTGGCGGCCATCCCGGCAAGTCTGGGAACGGCTCTGATCATCAGCGTAGCCTGCACGATCTATCTTGGTGTTCTGCCCAGCCGGGTGCTGGATTACGCCGCGCGTTCGGTCGGTGAACTTCTCCGCTAACCGCTCTGCGGAGCTACTCTACGGCCACGGCGATATCAACGAAAGCGAAGATCCTCGCCGACAGCAGCCAGAAGGCGACAGTTTCCGCAAAAGCCCACGCGACCGGCAACCACGCCGCCCGGCCCGGAGCCTCAAACGAGGTTTGAATGACGGTGAGGGCCAGCTGCCACACGGGAATCGAGTATGCCCACCTGGGTCCGAGCACATGAGTGGCGAGCGCGGGCATTCCCAAGACGAGGGCGGTGGCCCCGGCGGCAAAGAAGGGGTTGAGAAACGTGGAAAACGTCAGGGCGATGGTTCCAGCGAGAGTGCAAGCGGCCACCAGGCAGAGCATGAGAAACCAGACCCGCGATACGGGAAAACCGGCCTCGCCCAAGGTCCAGCTTCCGGTCATGCCAAGAGCGAAGCAATAAACCGTGCAAGCGAGGGCGACGCCAAGCACGAGGCCGGAGAGATACTGCTGCCGACCCACGGCCTTGGAGAGCACGCTCACAATGCGGCGCGACCGGCGTTCGTTGTAGATCGCCGAACCGCCGAAGAAAATGCTGAACACGACGGCATAGACGGCGACGTACTTGAAGAGCAGGAGCAGGTCCTCGCGATTGCGTCGAATGTCGGTAACCAGGCCCAGGAACGCCAGCAGAAGAACCCACAGCAAGAGAATGAAGATGGGCCAGCGTTGCTCACGCGCGAAATTCACCGCGATGAGCAGCACGGACTTCATGAAGCCCTTTCGGGCGCGGTCTTAGCCGGAGCGGCGGTCACTTCCATGAAAATATCCTCGAGCGAGCGTTTGACCGGATTCACTCGCACAATCTCGCCGCCCAGACGCCAAACCTGCTCCATGGCCCCACGCTGGGCGGCGGTGGGAACGGAGAAACTGATCACGCCGTTACGAGGTACGGCGCCAGCGAAGCTTTCTACCCCGATTCCTTTGGCCACGATCTCGCTGCGCTCACTGGACTGCAGGAGGTCCGAAGTCTTGCCCAGGCGGACGAGCTTGCCCTGATGGAGAACCGCAACCCGGTCGCATACCAACTCGACCTCGGAAAGGAGGTGGGAGCTGAGGAAGATCGCCTTTCCCGCCTCCCGCGCCTCGAGCAGAAGCTGGCGAACGACCACGCGGGCCAGCGGATCCAGCGCGGAGGTGGGTTCATCGAGGATGAGGAGCTCAGGATCGTTGACCAGGGCCTGGGCCAGCCCGACGCGTTGCAGCATGCCGCGGGAAAAACGGCCGACGTTTCGCTTGAGATCATCCTGCAGACCGACTAATGCGAGGACGTCGTGAGCGCGCCGCGCCAGATGAGAGCCAGCCATCCCATTCAAGGCTCCGTAGAACCGGACCAGGCGTTCGGCGCGACGGTGATAGAGCGCGACATTCTCCGCCAGAAAACCGACGCGGCGCCGCACCCTGACATTTCCGAATTTCTCTGCCAGCAATCGCCCGCTGCCATGGGTGGGGCGCATGAAGCCCATGGCGAGGTGAATGGCGGTACTCTTCCCTGCCCCGTTCGCGCCCAGAAACCCGAAGATCTCGCCGGCTTCGACGCGCAGGGTAAAACTATCGAGGGCGCGCAGGCGGCGCCGGGGAAAACTGCGGTACTCCTTGGTGACATTCTCGAATTCGAGCACCGGCGCCATTCACGCCTATTCTAATCTCGGGACAGAGAAGTGAGCGGAGGGTGTGCGTTCCACAGCTTTCACAGAAACTCGCCATTGACAAGCCTACGGCCGGCCTGCATGATGAGTGCACGCCACAGTCTATGGAGGAGTTTATGGCAGGAGTGATTGGCCATCTGTGGTCGGAAGATCGGGGTCAGGATATCGCCGAGTATGCGGTGATGCTGGCTGTAATTCTCGTCCTGGTCGTGGGCACCATTCGTTTGATCGGGGGGAACGCGAACAACGCCTTCTCCGCGGTGGCAAGCTCGATCAATCCATAGGCGGAGATTCCTCCGCCGTCCATCGGCAACATGTCGATGGAATCGCTCAGGAGACGGGCCGCAGCCCGAATCCGGGGTGTTCCACGCGATATTGCTTGAGCTTGTGATAGAGGGAACTCCGCGGGATTCCGAGCTTCTTGGCCGCGGACTGAACTCTTCCGCCTTCCTTGCGCAGCACATGTTCGATGTAGTGCCGCTCCATCTCCTCCAAGGTGCGAAATTGCCCTCCGGGGGCGAGATCATGTTCAATCTGGGGATCGAAGCTCAAATCATGTTCCGTCAGAAGCGGACGCGCGGCGATCAGGACGGCACGCTCCAGAACGTTTCTAAGTTCGCGAATGTTTCCCGGCCAGGAGTAGCGCTGCAGGGCCAGCAGCGCGCCCGGTGTCAACTCAAAGCCGCTCGCACCCAGGTCGGCGGCCAGCGAGCTGAGGATGTAGGTGCTCAACATCGGCAAGTCTTCCTGGCGCTCGCGCAAGGGAGGGACGGCAAGGGGAAAGGTACTGATGCGGAAGTAGAGGTCACCGCGAAATTGTTTCTCATGAACGAGCCGGCTCATGGCCTGGTGAGTAGCGGCGATCAGGCGAATGTCCACCCGCCGGTCACGGACATCCCCTAGCCGCCGGAATTGTTTCTCTTCGAGGACCTTCAACAGCTTGGGCTGCACCTGCAGATCCACGTCCCCGACCTCATCGAGGAAGACCGTGCCCTTGTGGGCAATTTCAAAGAGGCCGGTCTTGCTTTGGACGGCTCCGGTGAAGGCGCCCCGCTCGTGGCCGAACAGTTCGGTTTCCAGGAATTCCCGGGAGAGCCCGGCACAGTTCAAATCGACGAAGGGCTCGGAGGCGCGGGAGCTGTTCTCATGCAGCCAGCGAGCCAGCACTCCTTTGCCGGTTCCGGTCTCACCCTGAATCAGGATGGGACTGTCGCTCGCGGCAACCCTTGCCGCCAGTTCCTGCAGGCTTTTGATTTTTTCGCTGATGCCGAGGA
>Ga0335080_10000333_pt1 | contig 43098 bp, 25 predicted proteins | sample Lox_Sample_34_FD_206720 | JGI IMG/M metagenome (GOLD analysis project Ga0335080, IMG submission 206720) | Soil microbial communities from Loxahatchee National Wildlife Refuge, Florida, United States - Lox_Sample_3.4 | ecosystem: Environmental > Terrestrial > Soil > Wetlands | place: USA... | reverse complement strand
CCCCAGCAGACCACCGCCACCAGGCTGAGCGCGACCGGGAGAAGTTGGGGAGTCAGATGCATGCGCGCGAAGCCATGAGACTAGCACGTCCGTTGGGTTGAGTGCGTCCTGGACCGGTGGCCCACTCAAGCCCCCGTTTCTTCAGGGAAAGTCACGTCTGGAAGCTGTGAAGAAATTGTTTCTCCCGATCCAACTACGCCATTGCGAAATCAGCCGGCAATTGTAGACTGCTCGGTGTGAGCGACGACAGCGTGCCTGCTGAACCGCGATTAGCCCCCATCGATCGACAACAACTTGTGCTGCCCGGCATCGACGTCCAACCGTTGATCGACGAAGAGCATAGCGCGCGTCTGATCTGGCAACTGATCGGACGCCTGGATCTGAGCCTCTATCACGCGCAGATCGAGGCGGTGGAAGGGCGCGCCGGGCGGGAGCACACCGATCCGCAGTTGTTGATCAGCTGGTGGATTTACGCCTACACCCGGGGTGTAAGTTCGGCGCGCGAGTTGGCGCGCCAGTGCGAGTACGAACCGGGCTGCCAGTGGCTCTGCGGTTGCAGGCGATCAGCCACCAGACTGGCGGCGCTCGATCACGCGCCTCGAAGAACCATCGGCGACGATCGCGTTCAAGCGGAAGGTGGCGACGGAAGAGGCGAAATAAATCTACGCGCGACGTTCCAAAAGTTTAGTGCGTCGCGGCTGAAATCAGGCACTGTGCTACATGTCAATAGCAGGTTCACGGAAGCTCGTGCACCCTTCGGCAAACCATTGATTGTAGCTTCTTGCGAGATATGGGGACTTCCGAATCGGTTGGGAAACCAACCGATGCTAACAGGCACAGCACTCGTTGACCTACAACGCCCCTGCATTCCAGGGTCAATGCGTGCAATGGGCATTTTGCAACAGTTGAGATCGCAGCTACTTCTTTCCGCGGGCCAATCTGCCTAGCGATCCGGGCTGCGCCGTAATCACATCTGGGCCCTTCGTCTGGCCGGTGATGATCGGCTTGTTCGGGACGGTTTCGTAAGCATAGCCAGTCAGGGTGCCGCTCACATCGTCGTATTGCCGATGGTGCCCAAGCGTGACGCGGAGTCTTGCCCAGCCGTAGTGAACTTTGCCGTGAACGACGAACTTCAGTCCCAAATATCGATTCCTGACACCCTTACCTTTGCCCACCCACGGGCCTAAGTCGGAATACTCGCTGCTGGGGACACCCCGTGGGAAAAGCTCCACTGCCATAAATGGGTGATGAACGGGGAATTTGGTGCTTGGTCCGATTCGAGCGCCCGCGGGCAAAGCGGAGGCAGCAGAGAAAAAATAGCTGCTGTGACTAAACCGTTTCCCGGCGACCGCGTTCTTAACGTTGCGGTATCCGGATGCGTCGAGCCCTACCTCGAAGTACGACGTGCCCGCATAGTACGTCGTGCGCAGTAGAAAATCCTTGATGCCGTCGTGGTTGAGATCAATGTATAGGGGAACTCGTGCGCGCGTCACTTCATGCGTTTCCGTATAGACAACTTTCGCCTCGGAGGCCCTTGCCAGCGCCAGCACACTCACTCCGGCTGCGCTTGCCACCCGCGCATACGTGTTGAGTTGCCGGTTAAGCGAATCGGAAAGTTTGTATGTCTTACGGGACTGGGGAGCACTGAACACAAGTTTCCCTCCGAAGGCGTTTCATTATCCGTCCGGCTACACCATCGGTCAACGCCTCAACTGTCGAAATCATGCCCGCGCGACAATCCGCCTGGAAAAGTTGAGCCCCTGTAACGGAAATTTCATCGGGTCGTCATAAAGCCGTCACATGTCGTCTTTAGGCTTTTGCGAACCACGGTGTGTAGCCGAACGGGAATGAAATCAGCCGACTGCGACGACAGCAAAAATGCTGAACTATACCTGCTATCTCGCGCTCCATTTCGGCGCGTGGCAGGGAATCAGATCCAAAGGCCTGCCGCGAGTACTGCAATTCTACTTGTCCGTCTTGCGTTCTGAGTTGATTCGCCACGGTCGCAACCAGCGTATGAGAATTCTGGTCATCGAAGACGAAATCAAGACCGCCAAGTTCCTGCAGAAAGGACTTGGGGAAGCGGGCTTGGTTGTCGACCTGGCAGGGGACGGGCTGGACGGGCTCCATCTGGCACAAGAAGTGGAGTTCGATCTCATCATTCTCGATGTCATGATTCCCAACCTGGATGGCTGGCAGGTTCTCACCCGATTGCGCAAGTCTGGCCGACAGATGCCGGTGCTTTTTCTGACCGCCCGCGACGCGGTTCACGAGCGGGTTCGTGGATTCGAGCTGGGCGCTGACGATTACCTGGTGAAACCCTTCGCTTTTTCCGAATTGCTGGCGCGCGTACGTTCCCTGCTGCGCCGCAGCCCGCCTCGCGTGCAGGAGGCCATCCGCCTGGCCGACCTGGAGATCGATCTGCTGCGTCAGCGGGCCACGCGAGCCGGCCACCGCCTGGAGTTGACAGCCAAAGAATTCCTTCTTCTCTCGGTGTTGGCGCGCCGCGCGGGCGAAGTTCTGTCGCGCACTCTGATCGCCGAGTCCGTCTGGGACATGAATTTTGACAGCGACACCAACGTGGTTGACGTCAACGTACGAAGGCTGCGCAGCAAAGTGGATGATCCCTTTCCTCTCAAGCTGATCCATACGGTGCGGGGCGCCGGCTATGTCCTGGAATCTGAGGGATAGATTCGGGGAGGCGTCGCGTCTCTGGAGCACTCTCGCCTTCCGCCTGACCGCCTGGTATGTGCTCGCTGGCTTGGCTCTGGTGGTTTTTACCACTGCGAGTCTTTATTTCCTGCTGGTCGCGGAATTGCAAAAAAGCTCGGATTTGTTTCTAGCCGACAAAATGAACGTGCTGCGCACGATGCTGCGGGAACGTCCAGACGACTGGGACGGGCTGCGCGAGGAGGTCGAATTGGAGTCAGCCGCACGCAGATATCAGCATTTCTACATCCGTCTTCTGGACGAACGAGACGTTCCACTTTTGACAACTCCGGGAATGGGGGACCAGTTAGGTCTACCGCAATTAAAATCTCAAACCCCAGGCCGCCAGGAGCGCGCTGAGAGCGTTCAGGGGAGAAACGGCCGGTTGTTCCTTGTGATGAGCGGCGCCGCGGCCGTAGGTAGTTCCGGTCACTCCGACACCGTGCAGATCGCGATCGATGTTTCCCAGCAGGAAGAATTACTGGCACGCTATCGGCACCGGTTTTGGCTCATCCTAGTGGGCACGCTGGCAATCTTTCCCCTGGTCGGATATCAGATCGCAAGCCGCGGCATTCGCCCGGTGAGAGAAGTGGCGACGACCGCCCGCCACATCAGTTCAACGAACCTGCATGAACGCATCCAACCGGAAGGATATCCTTCCGAACTTGCGTCTTTGGCCGCCACTTTCAACCAAATGCTGGATGGCCTGGAAGAGTCTTTCGATCGGATCTCCAGATTCTCTGCCGATATTGCCCACGATCTGCGAACTCCCGTGAACAACATCCGCGGCGAGGCGGAAGTAGCCCTGGCTCGTGCGCGAACGGTTGACGAATACCGTGAAGTTTTGGGCTCGTGTCTGGAAGAAGCCGTGCGCCTATCAGACCTCATTGGCGATCTCCTGTTCCTCGCCCGCGCAGAGAGTCCGCTTGCCCACCTGCACCGCGAGAGCATCGACGTCGGCGAATTGCTTTCGGGTATTCGCGAATATTACGAAGCTCCAGCAGCCGACCGGGGTGTCTCTCTTTCCACAGTTGTGCCCTATGAACCCGTGATTGCGCAATTGGACCGCGCTCTTCTGCAGAGGGCGGTAGGCAACCTTGTTTCGAACGCTTTAGCGCACACGCCTCCGGGAAAATCCGTAGTGCTCAGCGCCTCCGTCGAACCCGCGGCCTTCCGCATTGAAGTCTCTGACGCCGGAGTGGGCATTCCTCCGGAAGCATTGCCGCGGGTGTTCGATCGCTTTTTCCGAGTGGATGAGTCGCGCGCTCAAGCTTCTGGGGGAACCGGCCTGGGACTAGCCATCGTTCAAAGCATCATGCTGTTGCACGGCGGGAATGTGGAAATCGCGAGCCGGGTTGGGCAAGGGACGCGGGTAACTCTCCGCGTACCCGTATCCCCCGCTGCATAACCGCGATCCAGCATGACAAAAATGTAATCTCCGCGTCATGGTGACGTTACAGGCCGCTTGTTAAGGTTCGCGACTACGATGTGCGGCGGGGGGCCGGTCGTATCTCCAGCCCGATGTCGCACGGCCGATGTCGGTTGCGTGCAAGAAAATCCAAAGAGGAGAACGGTAGATGTCTCGAAAAACCTCCAAGTTTCGAAAAACGTTTCGAATTAAATCTCGAAATAAGCCGCGGATCAACCGTTGGCGTCCGCTCGCCGGCCTCCTGGCGGCAGGGCTGAGTCTTCCGGTGCTCGCCGCTGCTCAGTCCAAGGAGTTCCCGACCTACTTCACCGGCCCACAGGCGAACGGCTCATGGGTCGTCAGCAGTGGCCAGGTCGTCACCCCAGCCGGCATCCAAGTCGACCTCGGCGACCGGGTCCGCGCTAAGGCCATTGCGCTGAACCCCAACGTCCGAAGTCACACCGCGGCCGTCCTCACCCTGGGCGCGTCGGAGGCCGTCGAGGTGTTCGACACCAACACCGGCGTTGTCCTGCAGGACTACCTCGCGTTCGGAGTCGACCCGAGCGGCAGCTATAGCGGCATAGCCTATTCGGCGGACGGCAAGCACCTGGTGTTCAGCCAGGACAGTAGCAATGTCACCATCGCCAACGTGACTGAACAGGGCCTGCTGGAAGACGGCGCACAGGTCAGCGTACCGCCGGACAATTCCTTCATCAGCTGCTTTCCGAACAGCCCTCCGGGCGCATATGCCAGACCCTGCGGCACGTTCTATACGCCGAGCACCTCTTATCCCGGCGGCATCGCGCTCACAAAGGATGGCAAGAGCGCCTATGCCCTGCTGAACCAGAACGATACGCTCACCCAGATCGACCTGACCACGGGTACGCAGGGTGAGCAGATTCGCGTCGGCAACGCGCCGCATAGCATCGTGATCGACGGCAAGGGCACGACCGCCTACGTCAGCAACGAGGGTGGCCGAGCCGCTACGGAGTCGGACTTCCAGATTTACTCCGCCGGCACCGAAATTGTCGCCGACCCGGTAGTTGGCGCCGCAGTCACCGGCACCGTCTCCGTGGTCGATCTGCCCTCGATGACCGTCACCGCTGAAATTTCAACCGGCGGTCTGCACCCGACCGGGATGGCGTTCTACGGACGGCACCTGTTGGTCGCCAATACCTATAGCGACACCATCTCGGTTATCGACCGGGCCACCAACGATGTGGCGTGGACGATCGACCTTGGGCTGCCGATCGGAGTGCCCGGCGAAGGCCAACCGGCCTATGGAGCCGCGCCGAACTCGATCGCCGTCGATGCCGCTCGAGGCATTGCCTACGTCGCGCTATACAATGCCAACGCGATCGGGGTGGTCAACCTCGCCAAGGGCGTGCAGAATCCCGTCATGGGCATGATCCCGGTAGCCTATGCGCCGTCCTCGGTGGTACTGGACAAGGCCCATAACGCGCTCATTGTTGCCAACGACAAGGGCATTGGGTCGCGTTACTCGTTCGAATGCGACTACGGCGTCTGTGACTACAATACCCACCAGGATAATGGCACCATCAATATCGTCCCTGTGCCGGATAGCGGGACACTGGAAGCGATGACAAAAGAGGTCTTCGACAATAACCACTGGGATCTGACAAAAAATATCGAGTCTGCCTCCGGTGGCAACCCGCACACCAAGCCGGTCGCAATCCCGGCCAGGATCGGCGATCCGTCGCTGATTAAACATGTGTTCCTGATCATTCGTGAAAACCGCACCTATGATCAGGTGCTCGGCGACGTGGCCGCCGGCAATGGCGACTCCTCGTTGGCAGTGTTCGGCGGAAAAGACACGCCGAACGTGCACAAATTGGTGAAGCGTTTCCCTTTGTTCGACAATTTCTACGACCCGAGCCGCCAGTCGGCTGACGGTCATCAGTGGATCACCGAGGGTATGGCCCCCTACGCCGACGACATACAGTCGCCCGACTGGGTCCGCAGTTATCCGGGCGGCAACGCCGGCGATGCTCTCGCCTATCAGAAAAAGGGATTCCTGTTCTCGGAAGCGGCGGCCATCGGTCTGCCGGTGAAGATCTACGGCGAATACGTCGAATACGATACATTCAAACAGCCAAACGGCTCGACCGAGGAGCCGACCTGGACCCAGTTCTACAAAGACGCGAAGCGCTTCGAGCAGGGGAAAGAGAAGTCGCTTTACTATCAGAACACAATCCAGGCACACTCCTCTGTCCCGGCTGTGTATGACCACCTCATCGGGAACTTCCCGATATTCGATCTGAACATCCCCGACCAGTTTCGCGTTGATTTGTGGCTGCAGGACTTCAATAATGACGTCGCGGCTGGTACCGTCCCGGCGTTAAGCATCCTGTGGATAATGGACGACCACACCGGCGGCCCGCCGACCCCGGACGCCGAACAGGCCGACAACGACCTAGCCGTGGGTCGCATTATCGACTACATCAGCCACAGCAACGTGTGGCCCTCGTCGGCGATCTTCATCGAGGAAGACGACGCGCAGAACGGCGTTGACCACATCGATGGTCATCGCAGCCCAGGCTATATCGTCAGCCCATACGCCGTGCAACACGGACCCACCCAACACTATTACTATACGCAGGTCAACATGACTCGGACGATCGAGCAAATCCTCGGGCTGCCGCCCATGAACCAGTTCGACCTCGTGGCGTCGCCCATGAGGACGGCTTTCGTCAAGGACGCGCCGCCCAAGAACAACTTCAATCCGTGGGCCCACGTGCGCAACCAGGTCGCGCTGAACCAGGGCGTTGGAGAGAACGAGGCCAACACAAAGGACAGCGCAACGATCAAGGCCCTAAGGGCGGCTTGGCTCCAGAAAAAGGCGGAGATCTTCGCCGGCAAACTGACTAAGCCCGACTCCGAAGACCCGGAAGCTGTTAACCATCTGAACTGGTACATGTCCACCGGGTTTAAGCGGCCCTATCCGGGCGAGAGCGCGGTTCGCCCCCCGAGCGAATTCAACAATCCGGCACCGGCCGGTGAGACGGACGGGGACGACTAAAACACGTTCCGACTGCAACAGCCCTCTCCCTGATTATCGGGGAGAGGGTTTCTTGTTCCTGCTTCAAACGCAAAGTCCCTACCAACATGAACCCACCCCGCCACGGGCGTGAACGTTACTGCCCCCGGGGGGACGAACCTAGGGGACCAGCTCTAATCGAGTTCAATCTCCGGACGATTCTGACAAGCGCTCAAGGCGATCATTTCGACACGGCAAATGTTCTAATACGAAATCGAACGTGCTCGCTGTTGGTTGTGGAGGCGGCTTCTTGTCCGTGCCTATTGAAGACTACGCGATGATCGGCGATTGCCACACCGCTGGCCTGGTCTCAAAGCAAGGCTCGATCGACTGGCTTTGCTTGCCACACTTTGATTCTCCCGCCTGTTTTGCCGCTCTGGTAGGCACGACTGAAAATGGGCATTGGTCAATTTCGCCGGCGGAGCCATCCCGAGCCATTCGGCGGCGCTACCGCGAAGGGACGCTGATTCTCGAGACCGAGTTCGAGACTCAGAACGGCGCAGTGACCCTGGTCGATTGCATGCCGCCCCGCAAGGAAGGGCCGAACCTGCTGCGTTCCGTCGTGGGCGTCCGGGGTCTGGTGCGGATGAATCTCGAACTGCTGATTCGTTTCGACTACGGCTCGGTCGTGCCATGGGTCCGGCGTACAGATCACGGGACTTCCGCAATTGCCGGTCCGGATATGGTTGTGCTTCGGACCGAGGCACCCCTGGTTGGCGAGAACCTGAAAACAGTGTCGACTTTTACCGTAGCCGAAGGGCAGAACGTCTCCTTTGATCTGACCTGGTACCCCTCACACCGGACTGAGCCTTCTCCCCTGGACATAGACGAAGCGATTCAAGACACAGAGAACTGGTGGCGGGAATGGTCGGATCGCTGTTCTTATCAAGGTAAATGGCGCGATGCGGTGCTGCGCTCTTTGATTACTCTGAAGGCCCTGACATTTCTGCCAACTGGGGGGATCGTGGCGGCGCCAACTACTTCACTTCCGGAGTTGCTTGGTGGCGTAAGAAACTGGGACTATCGCTTTTGCTGGGTGCGTGATGCAACCCTCACCCTGCACTCTTTGCTCGACGCCGGGTACCATGAGGAGGCTCGGCAATGGCGGGAGTGGCTTCTACGAGCCGTCGCCGGCAGTCCCTCCGAACTCAACATCGTCTACGGTCTTCGAGGCGAGCGGAGACTCACGGAAACCGAACTTCCGTGGCTGACCGGTTACGAGAAATCCGCGCCGGTCCGCACCGGCAACGCCGCTTACCAGCAATTTCAATTGGATATTTTTGGAGAGGTCGCGAATACGCTTTTTCAATGCCGCCAGTCGGGACTTGGGGCGGCCGAAGGGGCAGGCGAAGACATCGCCCAGACGCTGCTCGAGTTCCTGGAGAAAGGGTGGGATCGTCCCGATGAGGGCATCTGGGAGATGCGGGGGCCGCGCCGTGATTTCGTTCATTCCAAGATCATGGCCTGGGTCGCGGTTGACCGAGCCATCCGGTCTGTGGAACAAGGCTGGTTCTCGGGTGAGATGGCGCGATGGAAGATGCTTCGAAACACCATCCACGAAGACGTTTGCACGAAGGGTTTCGACGGCACCTTAAACTCCTTCGTCCAGTTTTATGGCTCCAAACATCTCGATGCCAGCCTGCTGATGATGGCGCTTGTGGGCTTTCTTCCGGCGGATGATCCTCGCGTGGCCGGTACGCTCAAGGCCATCGAGACCCATCTCATGGAAGATGGCTTTGTAGCGCGTTACACACAGGATCCGTCCGTTGACGGCCTGCCTCATGGCGAAGGCAAGTTCTTGCCCTGCACTTTTTGGCTGGCGGACAACTATATCCTGCAGGGCCGAACCGCAGAAGCTCTGCAGCTGTTCGAGCGCCTCCTGGCGATTCGCAACGATGTCGGGCTGCTTTCCGAAGAATATGATCCGGTCGGCAAGCGCCTGCTCGGCAATTTTCCGCAGGCCTTCTCCCACGTCGGTCTGGTGAATACTGCGTTCAACCTGAACCGCGGCTTCCGGCAGGATGCCGGAGCCCCAAAGGCACCCGTTCCTTTGCGTTGAGGGGTGCAGGCGATACGGTCTCGCCAGTCGTGCCTCATCAGTTGCGCGGGGCTTTCTCCGAATCCTGATAATAATGCGGATGGCGTGTCCGGATCGTCTCGCGCATCACTCTGAGGAAATTGCGCACCACCGGAGAGGTCTCGTTCTCCCGATAGCCTACCAGCAGTTCGGTGCGCACCCGGACTCCGGCCAAGCGGCGGAAAACAACGCCTTGTCTCGCGGTATTTCCGACGCACGAGGGCACGATGGAAAGGCCGATACCGGCTGCTACCAGGCTGAGGGTGGTCTGAATCTCGACTGTGCGTTGGGCGATAAGCGGCTGAAATCCGGCTTGCTGGCAGAGTCCGACGATGAACTCCGTCCAACTGGGCCGGGGCTGGTCGGGATAGAGAACGAACGGTTCGCCAGCCAGCGCGGACAGACGAAGCGACGCGAGCTGCGCCAGTCTGTGCGAACTGGGCAAGGCCACCATCAGCGCTTCGCGAGAAATGGGGCGAAGAGCGATACCTTCGATCTTGGGAGGAAGGCGCAGGAAGCCGATGTCGATGCGGTTCTCCGCGAGCGCGGGAACCTGCACATGCACGCTCATTTCCGAAAGAGCCAGTTCCACCTGCGGAGCCAGCTGTCGAAATGAGCGCAGGATGAAAGGCAGGACATCATAAGTTGCAGAGCCGACGAATCCGATTCGCAGGGCGCCGCTCACGCCGTTATGGGCCTGGCGTGCAGCGAGGATGGCGTCATCCACCCGCGCCAGGATGAGGCGGCAGCGTTCCAGAAAGACTTGCCCTGCCGGGGTCATTTGTACCCGGCGGCGATTACGGGATAGCAGTTCGAGCTGCAGTTCGCGCTCCAGCGCCTGAATCCGGCGGCTGACCGCGGGTTGGGCAATGCGCAGCCGGGCGGCAGCGCGGCCAAAATGCAATTCCTCTGCACAAGCAACAAAACAACGCAGTTCGCGCAATTCCATGAATTCATTGTAATGCCGTTTTATTATCAATCGGAACATTTGATGTATTGGACGCATCAAGCGGGTTGGCGCATAGTAGAGAAGTTGCGACGCCCGGCGATGGCTGGCATCGAAAGTTCAAGGGCGGCTGCTTATGTGGAGACGAGGGAACCAGCCCTGGAGTGAGACCTTAACACATGTGGATTGTTGCGTTAGCGCTGCGTCGGCCGTACACCTTCATCGTAATGGCCTTGCTGTTGCTCATTCTCAGCCCGATTGTGATCTACCGCACGCCCACCGACATTTTTCCCAACATCAATATTCCAGTCATCAGCATTGTGTGGAATTACACCGGGCTGCCTCCGCAGGACATGGCCAACCGCGTGACCACGGTCAGCGAGCGGGCTTTGACCACGCTGGTCGACAACATCGATCACATTGAATCGCAGTCGCTGACCGGTATTTCGGTCGTCAAGATATTTTTCCGCCCGCAAGCCAACATTCAGACCGCGCTGGCCCAGACCACGGCGATATCTCAGACCATTCTCAGGGGACTGCCGGCGGGCGCAACGCCGCCGCTGATCATCCAGTACTCGGCGTCTAGCGTTCCCATCGTGCAAGTCGGCTTGAGCAGCAAAACGCTGCCCGAGCAGTCGCTGTTCGACCTGGGCGTGAATTTTATTCGCACGCAATTGGTGACGGTACAGGGCGCGGCGATTCCATGGCCCTACGGTGGCAAGCAGCGGCAGATCCAGGTCGACCTGAATACGCCGGCGTTGCAAGCCAACCACCTGGCGCCGGTCGACATTGTGAACGCGGTGAGCGCACAGAATCTGGTGCTGCCCTCAGGCACCGCGAAGCTGGGATCGCTGGAATACCAGGTCGAGTTGAATGCCAGCCCCAAGACCATCCAGGAACTCAATGACATTCCGGTCAAGACGGTGAACGGGGCGACTATCTATCTGCGTGATGTAGCGCATGTCCGCGATGGATTTTCGCCCCAGACCAACATCGTGCGCCAGGACGGGGTGCGGGGCGCGCTGCTCAGCGTGCTGAAGAATGGCGGCGCCTCCACCGTTGACATCGTGAAGAACATCCGTGACATGATGCCGCGCATTGAGGCGACTCTGCCGCCGGGGCTTGATGTCCGGATGCTCTTCGATCAGTCGTTGTTCGTGCGAGCTGCGATTCAGGGCGTGGTGCGTGAGGCCTTGACGGCAGCATGCCTGACCGCAGCGATGATTCTGCTGTTCCTGGGGAACTGGCGGAGCACGCTGATCATCGCCATCTCCATTCCGCTCTCCATTCTTACTTCGGTGATTGTGCTGAGCGCTCTGGGCGAGACCTTCAACATCATGACCCTCGGAGGTTTGGCCCTTGCCGTGGGCATATTGGTGGACGATGCCACGGTGGAAATCGAGAACATTGAGCGCAACCTGGGCATGCACAAGGAACTCAAGACGGCGATTCTCGATGGCGCGCAGCAGATTGCGGTTCCAGCCTTCGTTTCCACGTTATCGATCTGCATCGTGTTCGTGCCGATGTTCTTTCTGACCGGTGTAGCGCGTTATCTGTTCGTGCCGCTGGCCGAAGCGGTGGTCTTCGCCATGCTGGCGTCGTATCTGCTCTCGCGAACCCTGATTCCGACCCTGGTCATGTACCTGTTGCGTGGGCATGAACTGGACACGCACAAGCCGCCAGCAACCTTCCTGGGACGCCTTCAAAAAGGATTCGAGCGCCGCTTCGAGCAGTTGCGGCAGTCATACCGCAATACGCTCGAAACGGCCATGCATCACCGGCGGGTTTTTGTGGCTGGGTTTCTGGGATTCTGTCTTGCATCGGGCGGCTTGGTTTTCTTCCTGGGGAGAGATTTTTTCCCCGCGGTGGATGCGGGGCAGATGCGTCTGCATGTTCGGGCGCGGGCGGGCCTGCGCATTGAGGAAACCGCTCGCCTGGTAGACGAAGTGGAAGGCGAAATCCGCCGGACAATTCCGCGCCGCCAGGTCAGCACGATTCTCGACAATATTGGTTTACCGTACAGCGGAATTAACACGTCCTACAGCAACTCGGGAACGATTGGCACTTCCGACGCGGAAATACTGGTGAATCTGAACGAAGACCATCGCCCCACTGAGGAATATGTCCGCGAGCTGAGAAGAGACCTGCCACAGCAGTTTCCGGGGGTCGAATTTTATTTTCAGCCAGCAGACATCGTGAGCCAGATTCTCAACTTTGGACTGCCGGCGCCCATGGATGTCCAGCTCGTCGGGCCGAACTATGCGCAGAACTACATTGTCGCTCAGCAGATTGCAAACAAGCTGCGGCATGTGCCGGGCGCGGTCGACGTGCATGTTCAGCAGTTGATGAACGATCCTACGCTGCATCTCGACGTTGATCGGGTACGTGCGCAGCAGGTGGGCTTGACGGAGCGGGACGTGGCCAGCAACCTGCTGGTTTCCCTGAGCTCGAGTTTTCAGACTGCCCCAACCTTCTACCTCGATCCCAAGAACGGGGTCACTTACAACCTGGCGGTCATGAGTCCGCAGTACCGGGTAGACTCGCTGCAGGCTCTGATGAACACGCCCATGGCGAGCTCTACTTCCACCAGTCCGCAGATTCTGGCGAACCTGGCGAGCGTCACTCCGCGCATGAGCCCGGCGGTAGTCACGCATCTGAACGTGATGCCCGTAGTGGATGTCTACGCCAGCGTGGATGGCCGCGACCTGGGAGGCGTGGCCGACGACACCCAGAAGGTGCTGGCGCAATTCAAAGATCACTTGCCCCGCGGAACTCAGCTAGCGGTGCGTGGGCAAGTCGAGACCATGACCTCATCGTTTGCCGGCCTGTCGATTGGACTGGTGATGTCGATCGTGCTGGTCTATCTGCTCATCGTGGTGAACTTCCAATCCTGGCTCGATCCCTTCATCATTATTACCGCGCTGCCGGGAGCTTTGGCGGGGATCGTCTGGATGCTTTTCGTGACCCGCACCACGCTCTCCGTGCCGGCGCTCACCGGCGCCGTGATGTGCATGGGAGTGGCTACAGCCAACAGCATTCTGATGATTTCCTTTGCCCGCGAGCGCATGCAGGAAGGCATGCATCCCATCGAAGCCGCTATGGAAGCGGGTTTTACTCGTATGCGCCCGGTGGTCATGACCGCCCTGGCGATGATTATCGGCATGTTGCCGATGGCCCTGGGTTTTGGGGAAGGCGGCGAACAGAACGCACCGCTGGGGCGTGCCGTGATCGGCGGACTCCTGTTCGCAACCGTAGCGACCTTGTTATTTGTCCCGGTTGTGTTCAGCATGATTCATGGATGGCTGGCCGAGCGAGCCGGCGCCAAACCGCAAACCGAATCATAGAAGTGTGCTCCTTATTCTGATTGAGGAACTGCAAATGGTTGAGGCAATCAAAATACCTGAGGTAAAGCAGCCGACGCCGAGTCCGCGCTCACGCCCGCGACGGGGATACCTCTGGCTCGCTCTCCTGGCGATTGTGTTTGTGGCAGCGGCGGGCGTTGGCTTGGTCACTCGATTCAGTGAACGCCGGGCTCTTGCCAATGAAACCGAAGCCCTGGCCGTCCCGACCGTCGTCGTTGTCCATCCCAAGGCCGAAGCTCCGCAGCAGGAACTGGTGCTGCCATCAACCCTGCAGGCTTACACGGAGTCTCCACTTTACGCGCGGACCAATGGCTATCTGGCGAAATGGTACAAGGACATCGGCAGCCGCGTACGCAAGGGAGATTTGCTGGCGGAGATCGAAACCCCCGAGGTGGACCAGGAACTCATGCAGGCCCAGGCCGCGGCCGACCAGGCGAGCGCCCAACTGGAAATCGCCAAGACCTCCGCCCAGCGCTGGGAAGCGTTGCAGAAAGAGGACGCGGTTGCGCAGCAGGAAACCGACGAGCGTACCAATACGCTTACCCAGGCGCAAGCCAATCTTGCGGCCTCGGTGGCCAACGTACGCCGGCTGCAGCAGACGGAGTCCTTCAAGCGCGTCTACGCGCCATTCTCCGGGGTATTGACGAAGCGCAATGTGGACATTGGAGCGCTGATCAACGCCGGGAACACGGGGGCGAACCAGGAGCTGTTTGATGTGGCGCAGATCGATCCTATCCGTGTCTATATCAGCGTACCTGAGATTTATGCTCCTTCGATTAAGGCGGGGGTGCGAGCGAAGATCGAACTGGCAACGCTGGCGGGGCAGACGTTTTCGGGCAACGTGGTACGGACGGCCGAAGCTATCGACCCCGGAACCAGAACGCTGCTGACCGAAGTCGATGTTCCCAACCCCAAGGGTGAGCTCCTGCCGGGCGCCTATGCGCAGGTTCATCTGGAGCTGAAAGTCAGCACGCCACGTTTCTCCCTGCCGGTGAATACGCTGCTATTTCGCGCGGAGGGCACACGGGCCGCAGTGGTGGATCGTGACGGGAAAGTTCGTCTGAAGCCAATCACCATTGGGCGCGACTACGGTTTGGAGGTCGAGGTCCTGGAAGGTGTGGACCCCGGCGATGACGTTGTCCTGAATCCCAGCGACTCGCTGGAAGAAGGTCAGCAGGTGCAGATAAGAAAGCAGGGAGGCGGCAACTCATGAACGCACGCTACCTGGCGTGCATCTGGCTGATGTCCGTGGTTTCAGCGCACGCGGTTGGGCCGAAATACAAGAAGCCGGAAGTTGCTGCTCCACAGGCTTGGCAAGCGCCCGAACCCTGGCATGAGGCCAGTCCGAAGGATGCCATTCCCAAGGGCACGTGGTGGACCCTGTACAACGATCCGGAACTGAATGAGTACGAACAGCGCGCGGTAGCCAATAACCAGACGCTGCAAGCCTCGCTGGCCCGCCTGGCGCAGGCCCGTTCATTCGCCAGCATCGCGGTCGCCGGTTTCTATCCACAACTGAATGGAGGAGTTTCCGCGCTGCGCCAGCGGCTTTCCGGAAATCGTCCGCTGGCGGGCGTTGGGCCGTCGGCGGCTGTGCCCATCACTGAGAATATTTTTCAGATTCCTTTCAATTTGAACTATGAAGTCGATCTGTTTGGCAGGGTGCGCCGCAACCTGGAAGCGGCCAACGCCTCTTACCAGGCGTCGGCGGCCGACCTGGAAAACACCCGCCTTGTGATCACCTCAGAGCTCGCGGCAGATTTCTTTCAGTTGCGCGAGCTGGATGCAGAAATGGCCGTGGTGCAGAAAGCCATAAAGTTCGAACAGGACGGTATGAATTTCGTGAACAACCGCCACAGTGGAGGGATTGCTTCCGGCCTCGATGTGGCCCAGCAGGAGACCGTCCTCGATTCGACCATCACGCAACTGTCGCTGCTGCAGCAGCAGCGTGACCAGTTCGAGCACGCCATCGCAGTTTTGCAGGGCATCCCGGCATCGAGTTTTCGCGCGCCGGTGCGAGCCCTGGCCCTGGTCCCCCCGCCGATTCCCCTGGGATTACCGGCGGATCTGCTGCAGCGCCGACCGGACATCGCCACGGCGGAACGCGAAGTAGCTTCAGCCAACGCGGAAATCGGAGTCGCCCGCGCGGCCTTCTATCCCGGCATCACCCTCGGCGGATCTGGCGGATGGCAGAGCGCCAATATTGGCAGCCTGTTGAACGTTCCCAGCACCTTCTGGTCGATCGGATTCTCCGCGATCGAGCCGCTCCTGAACGGAGGCCGGAATCGCGCCCTGCTCGCCAACGCCCGGGCCGTCTACGACGAGAATGTCGCCAACTACCGCGAATCAGCCCTGGTAGCGTTTCAGCAGGTTGAAGATGCGCTGAGCGGGTTGAATGCGCTCAACTCGGCATCAACCTCTCAGCAACGCGCGGTTGATGACGCCGGCCGCGCGCTGAAGCTGGCAAATGCCCGCTACAGCGGCGGTCTAGTCACTTACCTGGATGTAATCACGGCGCAAGAACAGGTTCTGACCAACGAACGGCTGTCGACCCAGATTCTCGGTGAAAGACTTGTCACCTCGGTCTTGCTGGTCAAGGCATTGGGGGGCGGTTGGGATGAGGCCAGCATCGCCGCTGTGGGTGTCAAGCCAACCTTGAGGCAAGCCCTCCAGCAGTGATCCGAGTAGAGGATCGAGGAAGAGCGTTGGTTTAGCGTTTTCCGCTACACTGAATGCCAGTCTCGAGGAACTTGCGTTGCTCAAGCTCACATTCTGGTTAAGCCGTTCTGTTCTCCTGTTGCTGGTTCTGTCCGTCGCTGCCACAGTGGTGGCTCAAGCCGTTCCTCAAGAGCTGTTCAATGGCTTGAAGTGGCGCCTGATCGGCCCTTTCCGCGGCGGACGAGCTGTGGCCGTGGCCGGCCTTCCTGGCGATTCCACCACTTTTTATTTCGGCGCGGTCAATGGTGGCATCTGGAAGACTCAGAACGCCGGCGTTACCTGGACACCGATTTTTGACGGCCAGGGGGTTGCTTCCATCGGAGCAATGGCGATTGCTCCCTCCGATTCCAGGACGATTTATGTTGGCACGGGCGAATCTGACATTCGCTCCGATCTCTCTTCTGGCAACGGCGTCTACAAGTCGGTCGACGGCGGCCGGACATGGACGCACATCGGCCTCGCCGACACCCGCCAGATCAGCCGCATTGTTGTCGATCCGCAAAGCGCCAACGTCGTCTATGTCGGCGCCCTGGGGCATATCTATCACCCAAATGAACAGCGAGGTGTCTACAAGTCCGTTGATGGCGGACTGCATTGGGACAAAGTTCTCGATCGAGGGCCCGAGATCGGCGTCTCGGACCTTGCCATTTGCCCCGGCAACTCGCAGTTGCTGTTTGCGGGAACCTGGCACACGCGGCGTCCACCGTGGAGCACGTACGCACCCATCGACGGGCCGGGAGGCGGCTTGTATCGCTCGCAGGATGCCGGTAAGACCTGGTCGCGATTGAGCGGCAACGGCCTGCCGGAGGGAGATTGGGGACGAGTAGGAGTCGAAGTGGCAGCCGATGGACGGCATGTCTACGCGTTGATTCAGGCCGCGAAGGCTGGATTGTACCGTTCGGAGGACGGTGGAAATTCGTGGACGCTCGTCAACTCCGATCCGCGTCTCACCAGCCGGGCCTGGTATTTCAGTCGCGTCACCGTCGATCCGCAAAATCCGGATGTCGTCTACATTCCAAACGTTGCCCTTTACCGATCGGAAGATGGGGGGAAGACAATTTCGATCATCCGTGGCGCGCCCGGCGGAGACGATTATCACCAGCTGTGGATCGATCCGAAGAATTCCGCCAGCATGGTTCTGGGAACCGATCAGGGAACCACCATCAGTCTCGACCGGGGCCAGACCTGGAGCACGTGGTACAACCAGCCCACCGCGCAGCTCTACCACGTGACCACCGATAGCCGGTTTCCATATGCGGTCTACGGCGCACAGCAGGACAGTGGCGGCGCCGCAGTCTTCAGCCGTACCGATACTGGACAGATCACGCCGCGCGACTGGTTTCCCGCTGCGCCCAGCGAGAGTGGATATGTCGTGATCGATCCCGACGATGCGAACATCATTTATGCGACGGGACCCTATGGCACGGTAGTCCGCTTCGACCATCGCACCAGCCTGAGTCAGGACATCAGTCCCTGGCCGGCTCAGAATTTTGGCCTGCAGATCAACCAGCGCAAATATCGTGCGCCCTGGACGCCAGTGCTTGCCGCTTCCGCCGCTGAACCAAAAGCACTCTATTTCGGAACCCAGTACGTGATGAAGACGGTGGACGGAGGCCTGCACTGGAAAATCATCAGTCCCGATCTGACTGGCGCGGCTTCCGGCGCGGCGGCGGCGAAGCCACAGGAACCTGTGACGCCTGAGTCTGCCAAACCGGCTGGCTACGGAGTCATATCCAGCATTGCGGCGTCGGAAGTTAAACGAGATTTGATCTGGGCGGGAAGCAATACCGGCCTGATTTACCTCACGCGAGATGGTGGGAAGACCTGGAAAGACGTCACACCTTCCGGCGTAGGGTCATGGAGCGATGTTGCGCTGGTCGAAGCGTCGCGCTTCGATCCTGCAGTTGCCTACGCGGCAGTCAATCGGGCCCGGCTCGACGACCAGCAGCCTTACCTCTATCGGACTCGCGACTACGGCGCTACCTGGCAGCTGATAACTACCGGGATTTCCGCTCCGGCCTTCCTGCGCGCCATACGCGAAGACTCGCAGACCCGCGGGCTGCTGTTTGCCGGAACCGAGTCCGGCGCTTACGTCTCGTTTGATGACGGTGATCACTGGCAATCGTTACAGCTGAATCTTCCGGACGTGTCGGTGCGTGATCTCGCCATCCACGGCGATGATCTGGTGATTGCCACCTACGGCCGCTCTTTTTGGATACTCGATGACATCACGCCACTGCGGCAGGTTACCGATGGCTCGAAGGCTGCATCCGCGTGGCTGTACCGCCCCGCGCCTGCGATTCGTGTCGATAACGACACTTTCGTAGGCACGCCGCTTCCGCCCGAAGAGCCGACGGGCGAGAATCCGCCGAATGGTGCGCTCATCGACTATTTCCTCAAATCTCCGGCACAATCCGTTCAAATCGAGATCTTCGATTCTAGGCAAAACCTCGTCCGGAAATTCTCTTCCCAGGATCCGGTCGCGCGAAAGCACTTGCTGTTGCCGGTTGCGGAACGCTGGTTTCCGGCGCCGCCGACGCTGGAAAAAACCGCCGGAATGCACCGCTTCGTCTGGGACCTGACTTGGGGAAGCTCAGGCGGGCCAAGCGCGGATGAAGAAGCCGATATCCACAATCCTAGCGGGCCGAAAGCCGCGCCGGGAGGCTATGAAGTCAGGCTCACGGTGAACGGACAAAGCCAGAGTCAGTCTCTGCAGGTCGTGATGGATCCTCGTTCGGCGGCGACCCCCGAGGTGCTCGCCCGGCAACTTGATCTCGGCCGGCAAATCTTCGCCGAGACGATGGAAGCGAAGCGTGCGTTGGCAGAGATCAACTCAACGCAAAAACAACTCAGCGACGCTAAGCAGAGGTTGGGCGCGCAGAATCCGCAACTAGGCTCGACGCTGGCAGCGGCGCAATCGGAAATCGGCAAGATACTTGCAGAGAACAATCCAGAGCAGCCCAAAGGGTTGCAGGATGCTTATAACGAAATGGCTTCCGCGTTGAGGGTGGTCGAAAATGGCGACCGCGCAGCGCCATCGCAAGCCTTGGCCGTGTACGAACAGGCCAGTGTCGCCGCCAAAGTCCGCAGAGACCAATGGAGCCGCTTCAAGCGCGATCAATTGCCGCTACTGAATCAGCAATTGCGCGGCGCGGAGATCCCGCCCATCGCGATCTCGGAAATTGAGCGGGAGGTCGATTTCCTGATGTCGCGATGAGAGATCGTGAGGCATCGGGAATTGCGAGTCCTTCTCAGAGCTACTTCTCTACTTCGGCGTCTGCAATACTCAAGGCTTCGTCCAGCGCGGCAACCCCGCGATCGATGTCCTCTTTGGAGATGATCAGTGGCGGCGCCACCACGAAGTGGCTGATCCAGGACTGGATGTAGACGCCGTTTCCCATCATGCGCGCCGCGACTTTATCCACGAGCAGCGGCTTCCCGGCAACTTTGTCTGCACCGGTGTTGAAGGGAGCCTTGGTGGTCTGGTTCTTCACCAGTTCCACCGCCCAGAACATGCCAATGCCCCGCACATCGCCAATCGAAGCGTGGCGCGCCTTCAGAGCGTTGAGCTTCTGTGCGAGATACGGCTCCATTTCCGCTGCCCGTTCCGCCAGCTTCAGCCGCTTCATTTCGTTGATGGATGCGATGGCGGGCGCCAGGGTGATGGGATGAGCTTCGTAAGTGTGGCCGTGCGAGAAGAAATGCTCGTCGAAGTAGGAGGCAATCTTCGCGGTGGTCGCGCACAGGCCCAGCGGAATCGCCGCGTTGGTGATGCCCTTTGCGGTAGTGAGAATGTCGGGCAGGACATTCCAATGGTCCATGGCAAACCACTTGCCGGTGCGGCACCATCCGGTCATCACTTCGTCGGCGATCAGCAGAACCTGGTGTTTGTCGCAGATCTGGCGCAGGCGTGGCATATACTCCCGCGGGGGAACTAGCACTCCGTTTGTCCCGACCACCGGCTCGACAATTACCGCCGCCACATCGCTTTCGTTCTCGATCATGTGCTCGACATATTCGGCACAAGCGATGCCGCATCCCGGATAGCTGTGGCCGATCGGGCACTTGTAGCAATTGACCTCCGGCGCAAAGATCACGCCTGGTATCTTTCCCGCCGGCTCCATCGCCCAGCGCCTCGGGTCTCCGGTCGCCGCAATCGACCCCATGGTCGAGCCGTGGTAGGAGCGGTAGCGCGAGATGATCTTGGTCTTGCCGGTGAACATGCGGGCAATCTTGAAGGCCGCTTCGTTCGCTTCCGTGCCGGAGGTGGTGAAGAAAAATTTCTCCAGACCTTTAGGCAGAACCTCCGTCAGCAATTTGCTGAGCTCCGCGCGCACATCCGTGGCAAAGCCGGGACCGATAAACGCCAGCCTCTCCGCCTGATCGGCAATGGCTTGCACCACCGCGCGATTCTTGTGCCCGAGCATCACGCACATGAGCTGCGCCGAGAAGTCGAGATACTTCTTCCCGTCGCCATCGGTGAAATAACAGTCCTCTGCGTCCACCACATGAATCGGCGTCCATCCCTTCTGGCGCCGCCATGTGCCGTAGGTGTACTTGCCGGTGAGTTCTTTGACTTGGGCGGAAGAAAGCGTTTCCGGGGAAGATGTAGGCATGGAATTTTCCTGTTGATGATCGCAAACGCCCGAGGGGGAGCTGCGTATCGGCCTCACTCTACGTAGCAAATCAGAGTATGTCAATTCGGCTTGCGGAGAACGAACCGTCGGCATTTGCCTCAGGATGACACTTGCACAAATGTAACTGCCGCAAGTGCGTGCCGCGCGGTTCACCCGCACGCCGATTATCTGATACGCTGTTTGTCACTGACAGTGAATCCAGCGCGTCCGCAAGACCACCGTAGCGCTGACTCCTGATTTGGAGCTCCACATCCGAGACCATGGGCGTGTTTTACAAAATCCGCCGTTCGACGCGATCCGCGATCCGCACCCTGATCCTGTTCTCAACCGCTCTGCAGGGGTGCGCGGTATATTCGTTGCGCCGCCTGCGCGGGAGGCTTTCCAAGCAGGAGCGGGTTCGCTGGTTGCACGGCTGTTGCAGCAACGCGCTCCGGCGTCTGCGCATTGAGATCGAGACTCAGGGCGCCTTTCCTTCTCGCGGCTTGCTGGTAGCCAATCATCTCAGCTATCTCGATATTCTCGTGCTCAGCGCGTTGTCTCCATGCGCGTTTGTCGCCAAAAAAGAGGTGCGCTCCTGGCCGTTGTTTGGCTTGATGGCGCAAATGTCGGGAACGGTCTTTGTGGACCGTAGCCGCTCCTCCGACGCGCATCGCGCCAACTCCGAGATGACAGAGGCCCTGGCCGAAGGCATCGTGGTCGTGCTGTTTCCGGAGGGTACCAGTTCCGACGGAAGCAGCGTGCTGCCGTTCCGCCCGGCTCTGTTTGAGGCGGCGGTCAGTTCCGGCGAGTATGTTTCCTCGGCCCACATCAGCTACGCGCTCGACCAAGGCTCGGTCGCCAGCGACATCTGCTACTGGGGCGAGATGACCTTCTTTCCGCATCTGGTCAAATTGCTCTCCAAAAGCAAGGTGGTAGCGCGGGTGAACTTCGCCGCCGATGTCAGAAAATTCGAGGACCGCAAGCAAGCTGCGCAAATGACCCGCGAAGCCGTGGAATCGCTGGCCCAGATGAACTCGCGCGGCCAGAGTTATCGTGAGGCCGGGGTGAGATAGCACCTGTGACAAGCCAGGTCTTAGAACTCCGGACCGCTATCGAGCTTCCACCACCGCCAAACCATGGGACGGAAGCTCAATCTCCAGGTCGTTATTCTTGATATCGCGTTTTTCCGGTGACATCTGCTCGCCCACCTGCCGCAACTGGCGGACCTGTGCCTGTGTTGGATACACCGGACTTCCCATCTGCTCGTACACGCGGTGAACGTCGCCATGATCTGCGTCGGCACGCCAGATCAGCACATGTTTTACGTGCGCATTCTTGAATTGCACGTCCATCGTTCGCGGGGCGCCGGCCTGATCCGGAGGAGCATAGTTCCACAGCGCCAATACCAATTTTCCACCGCTGGTGCGGGTGGCGATGGCGGAATCAGACTCGACCGCTACCCGCTGCACGCCCAGTTTGTGCAAGAGCTTGAATGCGGTGAGGGCCGGTTTCGGAATACCCTGTTCGGCCAGCAGACCGAATCCGCCATAAAACGGCTTCTTCACCACGCCCTGTTCTTCAAACACATCGGAGAACGTCCAATAGGACATCATGTCGACCAGGCCATCACACTGGCGGATCGTGTCAGCCATCCACGGGCCCATGAAGGTGGTATCGGTGACGTCCGGCTCGTTGAAGTAGCTGGCGTTGAACTCGCTCCAGATCAAGGGCAAGCCCGGCATCGCTGAGGCGTGAATTTGTTCATGTACCTTGCCGATGGCGCGGCAAACCATCTTGTCTCGTGGAATCACTTCCTGCGTGCCGAACACATCATTTGGAAGATCATTGCCATAGACGTGGCTGGAGACGAAATCCACGGGGATATGGTTTTCCGCGCAGTGGCGAAGGAAGTCATGCACCCATGCAGCCTGAGCCGTGGCCGGGCCGCCGACCCGCAACCGTGAATTCACTGTCTTGATAGCCGCTGCGGTATGGTCGTAGAGCTGCCAGTAAGTGGCCTGCTTAGGCTCGCCTGCCCAGAAATCGATGTTGGGTTCATTCCAGACTTCAAAGTACCAACTGGCCACCTCGTCGATCCCGTAGCGGTCCACCAGATGTTCGACAAACGCCGTAATCAGGCCGTCCCACTTACCCCAATCTTTCGGCGGGGCCACATTGGGTTTGTACCAGAAGGCCTGCAGCTTATCGGCGGCCGCGAGTTTCGTCGGCATGAAGCTCAATTCAACGAACGGCTTCACCCCATTGGCCAGCAGACCATCATAGATCTGGTCCACATAAGAGAAGTTGTAAACCGGATTACCCTGTTTGTCTTCGTCGTAGACGCCGACTTCGTCGTGAAAGATATTGTGAAAACGCACGTATTCGAAGCCGGTAGCTTGCTTTATCTCGCGTAAGTCGTTGCGATAGCTCTCGCGCAGCGAAAGAATGGCCCGGCCCGAACCGAACATCTGCTCCCAGAAGTGCGGAAAAGCATGTCCGGGCGCGGTGCCATCCACCACAATCGGCTTGCTTGGGTGTTCTTGCGCTGGGGCCGCCGCTCCGGTAAGCAGTAACAGCACCAGAAAAGTCAAAATCTGTTTTCGTCGAGATTCGTTCATAGGACGGGCGAGCCACACGTTCGTCACTCAGGCGGCACGTTACAGGATAATCGCGGCAGGCCTTCCGGACAACTTTACGCAGCCGCGAATCGTCGAGGAATGTCCTTGCGCTCCACGTAGGCCACGGGCTTTTCATGCAACAGCAGTTCCGTAGCCTGCACCCGGCGGTCGCTGTGGAACCAGCGTTGGACGATGTTGTCGTCGAGGAAGTTGGCCATGGATAGCAGGCTCATGCCCTGGTGGTGGGCCATCCAGCACTTCACCAGTTGATAGCGAGGCTGCCAGAAGCGGTTCCGCGCCGGCGTGAAATCCGCGGCCTCATAGAAACCATACGCACCAAGCCACCCCATGTCCGCCATGCGATGCAGATTCCGCAAAGCTTCAGTGGGATCAATATTCAGGGCCAGAAACGTCGAGTAAGGCGAAATCACCAGGGCTTCCGCTTCGCTTTTTTGCAGCGCCAGGCTGGGGATCCCAAAGGCACGATATTGATAGTTACCCGTGTCGTCCAGCTTCGCGAATGCCGATTCGGAAATCCCCCAGGGCACATGTTTACTCAGCGCGTACGCAATCTGCGATCGAACTACTGCTGCCCGTGAGCGTTCCAGCAGCGTGTTCGAGTACGACCGCATCCACAATGCCGGCATCAAGTATTCGAACATAGTGCCCGACCAGGACATCAGGATCGGGCGGCCTTCGTCGAGGGTGTGGCCCCGGCCCAGCAGAAACCAGCTTTCCTGAGGGATATCGTCCTTAGCGACGGCAGTGAAGATTGCGGTGCGGGATTCTGTCGCCAGCAGGTCATAACACGCATTCTGAAGTTGTTTGGCCTCGACGTCGTAACCGACGGACATCAATTTGCGCCGCCGGCTCAGTAAAAAGGCGAAGTCCATCTCGTCGATCATGGTGCCAGTCTGCGCGATCAACGCGCGCAGACCGTCGAGCAGCCGCGTGGTGTTCGCGCGGGCATCCGGCAGTAGCCCCAGAAGACTGCGATAGAGTTCTTTCTTTTCCGGAGACGCAGCCGTCAGCAGAGCCTTCCCCAATCGCTGATCGACCCGGCCGAGAAATTCCGGCAAACGAGAAAGCGGCGCATGATCCATCAGCTCCGCGCCTACTGCCGGATCGTTCCGCAAGCCGACGAATTCCGGCAGAAACCAGGGAACGTAGCTGCGTACAGTTTGCCGAACCGCCGCGAGGCGCAATTTTCCGCTCTCCGCGAACCACCGTACGTCATCGGCATTTTTCGCTTTAGGAGCTGCTTTGGCCGCCTCAAACTCCCCTCCCGCAAAAGTTTGCAGCGACTGCAGCCAATCGTTGGTCTTGAGTTCCCATTCGCCGTGCGACAGGTTTTTGCGTGAAACCGCGCGCAGCTCTCGCAAGGTCCGAAGATGATCGAGCAAGCCCTCGGTTAAGGACGGCTGCAACAGCGGCTGATTCAAGCGATCCAGGCATCCCTGCTGCAGCGTGATCAGAGAGGCCAGCAGATTCCCGCTATCCACTGAAGAAACGAAGAGCGGCGTGAGCGGCTGCAGCGTGCGCGTGTCGTACCAGTTCAGTAGGTGCCCGCGATGCTTGGAGATCTGTGTGACCGTGGCCAGGGTTTTCGCTGTCCAGTCAATAAACTCCGGCACCGTCAGATATCCGAGCTCACAGGCAACCTGCCGCGCATTGAGCAGCAGTCCGAGATTCGTCGGCGAAATGCGCTCGGCCACGGCTGCAGGCTGTTCCTGGACATTATCCGGCAGCAGCCAGTTGTTCTCCTCCGTACAGTAGCTGGCGAAGTATCGCCATGTGCGGAGGGCTGACCCTCGGAGAAACAGCGTGTCCTTCTTAGAGATCTCACTGCGCGGCGCGACCGGCGAACTGTTCAGCCAGGCTGAGACCAGCTTGTTGCTGGCCCAAAGCACCAGGATCGGCAGCGCCGCGGGCAGAGCCCTTGGCCGCCAGAGGGCAACCAGCAATCCCAGTACCAGCGCGACCACCGGCGTCCAGTTCAAATACGTGTCGATCGGAGTGCGGGCTCGATTGCCGAACTCGGCTTCCGCGGCAGTTTCCCATTCCAACAGCCGCTGGCGCGTGATCAGACGCCGTACCAGGGCCCGGGCTACGGCATCCAGGGATAAGAGCGTCTGGTGCGCCAGAAACGTCAGGCTGAGGAAAACATTAACGTTGGCGGTGAGAAACGAGCTCCAGGACTCTCGCGCAAGACTCGAATTCCGCTCCACCACTGCCCGCACGAGGTTGAACCCCAGTTGAAACCACGTCGGTATAAAGAGGATGAATATCGTCGCCAGCGTCCAATACACCGGCGAGCCGCTGAATACCAGCCACCCAAAGATCAACAGCAGAAACGTCGCCGGCTCGACCAGGCTGCGGCGCAGATTGTCCAGAATCTTCCAGCGCGAGATCAGCGAAATGGGATTGGATACGCGAGCCCCCATTTCATTCGGAACGCGGGTGAGCAGCCACGCCGTAATTTGCCAGTCGCCCCGCAGCCAGCGGTGCTTGCGGCGGTTATAAGCGCTGTAGTGCGACGGATAATCCTCGATCACCTCGATGTCGCTGGCCAACCCTGCCCGCGCGTATGCCCCCTCGATCAGGTCGTGGCTGAGCAGTGCGTTTCGGGGAAAGCGCCGATCCAGAACCCGATGCACCGTATCCACCTCGTAAACGCCTTTGCCGGTAAAGCTGCCTTCCCGATAGAGGTCCTGGTACGCATCGGAAACGGCGCGCGTATAAATATCGAATCCGCTCTCCCCCGCATAGATGGCCGCCAGCCGCGATCGGGCCGTGCTGTGTACGCTGACCCCGACCCGCGGCTGCAGAATGCCATAGCCGGAGACGACGATGTTGTTCTTGGGATCGACAATCGCTTGATTGAGCGGATGGGCCATGCATCCGATCATCCGCCGCGCGGACTGGCGTGGCAGTTCGGTATCGGAGTCGAGCGTGATTACGAATCTCACCTGTGGCAGTATCGATAATTCGCCAACCTTGACCGGGAAACTGTCGTACTGGCTGCGCAGCAGTTTGTTCAGGTCCAGCAATTTTCCCCGTTTGCGCTCCCATCCCATCCAGGCGCGCTCCCGCGGGTTGTATACCCGATGCCGATGGAACAGCAGAAACGATCCCATCTGCTTGCCGGAATACTTCTCGTTCAATTCGCGGATCAGGTCGGCACACAGATCGATCAGCGGATTATCTTCCCGGGCAGGCTCGCGGGAATCCGGCAAGTCCGTGAGCAGCGCGAAGTGCAGGTTGCGATCGTGATTCCCGAGAAACCGCACTTCCAGATCTTCCACCAGGCCACGTACCTGCTTTTCATTCAGCAGCAGGCTCGGCACCGCCACCAGGGTGAGGCAATCTTCCGGAATTCCTTCCGTGAAATTGAGCTTGGGGAGGATCTCGGCGGGCAAGATCGCGGTGGTGAGGTAATTCATCAACTGTACCGCGCTTTGCGAACTCGGCAGCAGCAGAAGCAGCAGGGTTAGCGTTAGCAGGCTCAACGACGTGTATGGCGCCGTGATCAGGAACACTACCGCGAGCATGATGCAGGAGGTGAGAACCTCAATCCCGGGCAGAAAGAACTCGTCCGGATGCTTGCGCAGAAACATCTGGACCCGTTGGCTGTAAGGTGGCTTGAACCCAACCCGCTCATAAAGGAACGTCGTCCCCTCATCGAGCAAGTAATACCCAATGTGCGACTCGCGAAGCGCCACCCGCGGATTGTCGTAAACCCGTTGGCGGGCTGCCTGCGCCAGGGCCAAGGCGTGTCGCGCCACCTGCATCTCCGAGAGATCGGAGTACTTCGCGATGTTAGCCAGCTTCTTGCGGTAGAATTCGCGGCTATCAAAATCCATCTCCGCATAGGCGCCTGCCGGGTCCTGTCGCAACACCCTGTCGAATGCCACCAGTGGTTCGAGAACGTCCTTCCACGAGGTTTGCGATATTTCGCGCAGGCTTTGTACGCACACGCCGACATTGCAGGTCTGGACTTCAGGTCCACGGATCGCTTTCCAGGCACGATCCGCAATCTGCTCCAGCAGCGCCAGTTTTAGCGCGGGAATGAGTCCCTGCAGTTCCTGGAATTCCAGCACCGTGTGCTGCTGGAAGGCCTCAAGGAAGAGCGTGAATCCGCTTTCGCTAAACTGCGAGGAGACAGCGGTGAGATACCCCTCCGCCAGCGCGACGATTCTTGGGATAACGTCTCCGGCAGGCGTGCGGGCGTGCGGTACTCTTTGAAGCCTCTTGAAAGCTTTGGGTAAGCCTTGCAGCTCGGAAAAAAGCAAGGGAACGTTCTCGGACAGCCAGCGAACATCATCGGAAACCGGTACCCTCCGGGAATTGGACTCAAGCCGGGTGATTGCGGGAACCAACGCCTTGCGCACGGTCTGGTATCGCTCGGGCAGCACCCCGGAGGTGGATGTGTTCGGCAGCCAAACTAACTGCTGGGCGAGTCCGCTAGCTACCGCCTGCAGCGCCTGCGTTTCTGCGGATCCATTCTGCGGTTCTGCCAGGCGTTCCGCTTCTTCCTTAAGAATCTCGAGCTGAGCGTCGGGGGACATATGAATTCCTAACGATAATTAGAAGCCTGCATCTCAAACATTTCGGCATAACGGCCACCCAAACGGGAAAGCTGGTCGTGCGTGCCGTCCTCGCTGATTTTGCCGTTTGCCAGTACTACGATGCGATCTGCCATGCGAACGGTTGAAAAGCGATGTGAAATAAACAAGGCCATCTTGCCGGTGGTGAGTTCCGCGAAGCGTTGAAAGACTTCCAGTTCGCTGCGGGCGTCGAGGGCGGCCGTGGGTTCGTCGAGCACCAGCACCTGAGCATCTCGCAGGTAAGCTCGCGCCAACGCAATTTTTTGCCACTCGCCGCCGGAAAGATCGACGCCGCCATCGAAACGGCGTCCCAGCATCTGCTCGTAACGGCCGGGTAGCTTGGCGATCACCTCGTCGGCCATGCCCTTGCGCGCGGCCATCTGCAGCAGGTTCGAATTCTTCAGGCGATCGATCTGGCCCACCGCGATATTTTCGCGCGCGGTCATCTCGTAGCGCATGAAATCCTGAAAGATCACGCCGATTTCCCGGTATAGATCGTCCAGATCATATTCCCGCAGGTCCACACCATCCAGTAGGATCTGGCCTTCGACCGGGTCGTAGAGGCGGGTCATCAGCTTTACGATGGTGGTTTTGCCCTCGCCGTTTTCGCCGATCAGCGCCACGCGCTCTCCGGGGCGAAGCTGGAAGTCCAGCCCGTTCAGCACCAGCCGTGAGCTTTCCGGATAACGAAACGACACACAGCGAAATTCGAACCCGCGAACAATGGGCTTGGGCGCCGGCAGGGCGTTCGGCCTCGAACGAATCGTAGGCTGCATCTCGAAGAACGCCAGCAGATCGGTCAGAAACAATGCCTGATCCGCAATGCTGGAGAGGGTCGAGAATACCTGCTGGATATTGCTGCTGGCCTGCAGAATCGCGCCGGCGAGAAAGGTCAGCGTTCCTATGCTGAACACGCCCAGCACCGTGCGCCAGATCACCAGAACGTATGCGGCGTAGTAGCCAACCGTGCCGATCATCGACAAGAACGAGCCCGCAATCAGGCGGCGCCGAGCCAGTTCCACGTTCTCCTCATAGATCTGGTCGGACAGCGCGGTAAACCGGCCGCTGAGAAAGTCCCTCAATCCAAACAGCTTCAGTTCCTTGGCGGCTTCCCGGCTGCCGCCCAGCACGCGCAGATAATCGAGCTGCCGCCGCATGGGAGTCTGCCGGAAATTCTTCGCGTAGCCCAGAAATGCGAAGTAACTTTCCCCCAGAAACGCTGGCACTACGCCGACGATCAGCAGCAATAACAGCCACGGTGAAAACAGGGCAATCGAGATCGACAAGGTGACCGCGGTAATGACCTGCTGCACCAGCCGTCCGATCGATTGAATCATCCCCAGCCGGTCGGTGGCCTGTACTCGCGCGCGCTCCAGCCGGTCGTAGAACACAGGATCTTCGTAGGCGACCAGGTCCAGCTCGGCGGCGTGCTTCATGACCTCGATGCTGACGTGGCGCGTGTACTTATCCGCCAGCAACTGATCGAGATAATCGATGATCCGGGCCAGAATGCTGCTGACCACGGCCACTCCAAACTCCGCACCGACCAACCACCACAGCCGTGAGGGCACGGCTTGGTGGACCGAAACCGCGTGCACGATGCTGTCGATGATCAGCTTGGTAATCCACAGCAAAACGATGGGAAGTAGCGACGTGAAAAGCCGGAACACCAGGCCGAGCGTGACGACCAGCGGACCCGACTGCCAGACGATATTAAGAACCGGAGGAATATTGCGCAACGCCGTGAGGCGCTCTTCCCACCCACTCCACCAGTTCTCTTGCTGGTTCATACTCTCCGCGATTCTTGAGTTAGCACCAGGTCCCAGGCATCGGTTCCGAGACTCTGACAGGCCTTAAAACCGCCTCATTCGGGGGCTTGGATTGCTCGCTTCAGCACAGGAAGGATTGACCATCGGAGATGTCTGCCCCGAGACAAATCCGGTGAAAACCGTACGTCACGTGGACTTCCATTCTAGTAGTTGCGCCGCCGCCCTCAAGGCCGTCCGACGCTTTTCCGGGTCCGTGTCCGATATCCGCTTAATCCTTTCCTGTGTGCGGCTTAATGCTTCGGAGCCGTTTGGTCCAGCTAGCCGACCAGTTTGGATGCCCTTTTGCCGCCAAGCCGGTACTCGGCGGGCGCGAATTTTTTCCACAGTCTAATGAAAAAAGGTCTGGCCTGCCAGCGTCTTAATATTTCCTGAACCCGGCGCGTTGCATGCCCCGCTGTGCCTCTTCCGTCTTCATGAATGTATTCCACACAAAACCGGTGCGCAGGTTCTCCGCCATCAGCATGGTAATTCCGGTGTCAATGCCCACCACGTCGCTGTCGAACCAGTTTTTCGGCAGGCAGAATGCATTCACAAAACCGTATTTGCACCAGGCGCTGGGATAGTGGGCCTTGATGTTCCTCAGGACTCTTAACGTCGGTTCGGGCAGGAAGGGAAGCGATCCGGCCGGCGCACTGGGAACCACGGTTCCGTCGATCGGCCCCACCGCCGGAGGCCCGCCCCAAATCACATAGCCGTTGGCCGAATCCGAAGCGGTAATGCCCCACAAGTCGTCGCTGTAGTCTGGAAACTGTTTGCCCAGCTCGATGCAGAAGCGGCGGTGAACTTCCGTCGCCGTCGCCGAGTTCTTGAAATAGTCCGCGTACTGGTCGCGCTTTTGCCGGAAGTCGAACCAGGCTTGCGAGTACTGATGTACGAATAGCGGAGCGAACGATCCGATATAGCGCAAGCCGTCGTATTCGAAGGTCAAACGCTTCCATGCATGCCACGCATCTTCGCGCAGCGGATACGTGGTTGAGCCCAGCCCCAGCAAGTACATCATCATGAGCTCGCTGTAATAGTCCCAACGGTAGGGCAAAAACCCGATTTCCGGCGTCCAGCCGTGCGGCAGCAAGGGAGTGTCCTCGGAAAGCCAGGTCCAGTCCACACGATCGAAAATTTCATCCGCAAGATGACTGATCCCGCTATTCTGGAAATACTGCCGGCAGGTGAGAATTCCGCAGAGCAGGATGGCAGTGTCGACCGACGAAACTTCCGAGTCCCATACTCGCTCGCCGGTATTGATGTTTGCCCAGTGATAGAAGAAACCCCGATGATGGGTGAGCTTTCCCGCGAGAAAGCTGAGGCAGGTGCGGACCCGTTCCTGTGCTGCGGTCCGGGGCACCAGCCCTCGCTTTTCTCCGATGCAAAGCGCCGTCAAGCCGAAGCCGGTGGCCGCAATGCTGGCGACGATGCGGCTGTCGTTCCCCTGGCTATTGGATCGGTCCTTCACCAGCCCGTTTTTAGGATTGGCCTGTTCCCAGAAGTAGAGGAAGTTGGCGGCTTCGATGTCGTTCAGCAGTTGATCGTCTTCCGGAGCAAGCTGGTTTGCCGTCGTCCTGCGAGCCGCTGGCCCCTTCTGCGCAAATAGCGACGACGCCATCAGCCCGCCCAGGGGCAAAGCCATGCCTGTCCCCAAGGCTTGCCTGAGAAGCGTGCGGCGGGAAAGTTTCCGGTTTTCACCCTTCATCTGGCGTTGCCTTGATTCTAATAGATTTCAGACCCCTGGGTATCCGGAGGAATTCGCTCCAAAGAGGTGCAAAAGCGGGCACGCCTCATGGGTCTTCGCGGGCGGGCCGTCGTAAGATAAAGAACAGGGGTCAGGATGGACGCTCGCAGAATTACCCGAATTGCCGGGTGGATTGGGCTGATTCTCGTCTTGCTGGCGATTCCAGCGGCGATTACCCTCTACCGCAAGCATCGCGTGCCGATTACGATCCAGGGCGGCGTCATCGTGCGTGACGCGGATCCCAACAAGCAGCTGCCGATTCCGGACGTGCAGGTTACCGTCGCTGGCGGTCTGGCGGCGGAAACCGTCAAGTCCGATTCCTCTGGATATTTTTCAATGCGCCTGCGCAACACGGTCCGCCGCGGGCATCCCCTTACTTTGAGCTTTCGCAATCCAAATTATCGACCTCTCGATTTGCGCGATTACGTGGGAGATCAACTCTACATCGCGCGAATGGTGCCATTGTCTCAGGCTCCCGTGCCGCGCGATGAACCGCGGACCACGGTCGGCAATGTTCGAGTGCGCTATCTCAGCAAGGCCATGACCACGGTAAACATCGGCAGCGCGGTCAAGACGTTTGAAGTTCAAAACGCGGGCAACACTCCCTGCCACGGCCGCAATCCCTGTTCCCCCGACGGCAAATGGAAAGCATCGGTCGGAGGAGCCTCGCTCGATGCCGGCGCCGGAAATGAATTCCGCAATGCCCGAGTCTCCTGCATTGCCGGACCCTGTGCCTTCACCCGCATCGATGCCGACCAATTCAGCCGCGGCGGCCAGACCATTAGTGTCGTTGCCAGGGACTGGTCAGACACGGCCACCTTTCTGCTGGAAGCCGAAGTCTTCCATCCTATGGTCAGCGATCTGGTGCACGAATCCTATCCCGTGATTTTCGGGCGCACCATGAGTTTCAGTCTTCCATCCACCGCTCAAGGGGTCAGCATTCAAGCCGACGTGGGCGGCACCACCATCATTTTTCCCTTGGGTCCTGCCCTGCTACTCAGTTGGGCCGACTGCACCGCCCTGATCAACCCCGAGGAGGCGAAGGTTTATCGGTGTGCGCTCAAGCGGGGATATCAGTTCCGCTGACTGCTGATGTCACCTCAAGCGGAGAGTCCTTTCGTATACAGCGGAAGCTTGTTACGAAAGCGGAACAACCAAACCACCCGCCAGAATTTTGGGGCAAGGCTGCCCGGCGGTCTCTGTTCCAAAAACGGAACAGAGACCCGGAAGGCACGATTAGAGGGCGGCGGAGATACGCGCGCCCCGGCCCGGATACTGCAAACGGCCGAGCTGATTCAACGACGTGCTCAGTTGTTGATAGGTGTCGGCAAGCCGTGCCGGAGACAGGGGGACGCCGGGGAAAACCATGCCGCCATACAGCCGGCCCAGCGCCAGCAACGCATTCCATCGCAGGCTCACGGCACTATCGACCAGTTGCCGTCCCGCTTCCGCGATCCGCGGATCGGGGCTGTGAACGGCGAGGGTTCCCAGTCGCAGCAAGATGCCGGCATTGTGAGCGGCACAGACCACATATTCCGCCGCAGCCCGCAAGCGTTCACGCTGAACCCTGCGGAACGCCGTCGTAGGGAGCGCAAGACGCAAATATTCTTCCTCATCCATATCGACCAGGTTGCGGAAAGCTTCCAGGTCTACCGGACGCAGTTGTTCCGCAAGTTCGCCGGCCTGCCTTATTGCCAGGCCGCCACGGCGCACGACCCGGAACAGAAACCCCAGGGCGCACAACGCAACCACTACTAGAATGACGGATAAAGTCATTGTCTTTGCCAAAGCTCCAAGCTATTTGAGAGAGGAATACAATTACCCGGTAGAGAACCTACCGGGAAGGCGGCTAGTTCTGGCGCGAACCCATTGCGGCACAACCTACGGCACATCGACAAACAAACTCCTTCGGAACTAGGGCTCGCCGGTTGCGAGCCCCAGGCTCGCCGCGTCGAACTATATCGCGCTACTGCACCGCCGACAAGCCCCATCCTCTGGTCGAATACCTCGAGAATTCTTGGGGGAAGGCTATTTTCCGAGTTATATTCGACCGTGACAGGGTGCCCTGAATCAGGCCGCGCTCGACAGGGATTTAAAAATTTCGGGTTTTCGGAAAATGTAACAAAATGACTTTGAAGTCAGCCATGGAGGACTTGACCGGGACCACCCTGAAGGCGGTGTCAGGATGGCTGGGGCGGCTGGAGTACATCGCTCGGCTGCGTAAGCCGGGAAACGGATATGACCATTGGGGTCTGGCCCGGGTACATGGCGAACCACAGGCCCAGCAAGCACTTACCGAGATTCATCGGTCCCTGCTTTCGCGTGTTCTGCGCACTCCTCTGCGCCGCTTGCTGGAAGATCTGGAAACCTCCAGCCGACAAAATGGCATGGAACCTGACCAATATCTGGAGAAACTGCGGAACGGAAGTTCTGACCTGCTTCCCCCGGATCCCGGGGCAGGCACCGAAAAGCATCTTAATTCAGCGCTGGCGGCCCTTTCCCACCTGATAAAGACTCGACGGGCTGCCACTCGCCGAGCTTCATCGCCACTCCCACGACCTGACCGATAACCTCGGCCTCCTGTGGGTGCTTGAGGATGCGAACCGAAGCTGGCGACAGCGGATGCGGTTGCAAAATCAGGTTTTCCCGTTTCAAAGTGCACCAGCAGCAGGTGTGGCCTTCCCGGGTTTCCACAAAGTAGATTGGCCGTTCATACTCCGAACGCCAACTACCATCCACTACCCGGTTCTTGGATTCGTCTACCTGGATAAAGGAACCCGGAGGCAGGATGGGGAACATGGTGAAATCCTCCGCCCCGATATATCCGTAAGTGAATCCCTGGTTGACAAACTGGGATAGATAAGACAGCGGTACCAGTCCCCACTGCTCGACCATGCGCCCCAAATTCGCCGTACGCCGCACATCGAAGCTGGGATCCAGGCGCACCGGAATTTCTGCTGCTGCCGCGCTCTTGGCGGTGCCGCATAAGTGTGACTTCGGGGGAACGATCAGGCTGAGATCCGACGCCACCTGGTTCATGTCCACGCCATACCAGGAGAGGATCTCGCGCGGATCGCGGCGATAAATAATCGACAGAGAATAAAGGCGATAGATGCTAGGAACGATGCCCTTGGTTTCCATGTCGGAGAGCCGGCTGGGGGCGAGAACGAATTCCTCGTTGTGGTGTTTTTCAGCGATGCGAACGCTGGCTGTCTCGACGTCTCGCATCGTGAGGCCCAATTGTTCGCGCAAAGCCCGAAGGTTATTCCCTGCCGCCAGCATCTACTAAATCTCTCCTCTCTCGAACTTCGTATAATACCCGTTTCGGTCGCGCTTAAGAGGGAAAATTCTGCCCGCACAACGTCATTCCGCGGCATGAACGTTCTCCAAGACGAGGGATCGGCGGACTGTGTTCCGCTGGATGTTCGTTTTCGGACACTTGGTTCCCATGACCGGACATCTTAGGACGCGCCGCCGGCACTCAGACAAGAATCAAAGCCGTTGTAAACACACACTTGCGGGAAGGTTCCAGCTGGCAGAGCGCGTGCCAGAAACCAGGTTGCATGGACATACCACGCCCGTCCGCCGCTCGGGACCGTCGCCGTCGCCGCATCATCTACGCCGTCGTGGGGATTGGCTCGGTGGCGCTCGTCACCATGGGACTGTCACGGCTGAAGCCCGCCGCACCGGGAGTGGAGCGCGCCACTATCTGGATTGACATCGTCAAGCGCGGCCCCATGCTGCGGCAAGTCCGGGGCTTGGGAACTCTTGTCCCGGTAGACATTCAGTGGATTCCGGCGGTCACCGAAGGTCGCGTGGACCGCATTGAGGTCCTGCCCGGTACCGCCGTCAAGTCCAGCACTGTGCTCCTGGACCTGAGCAATCCCCAGCTTCAGCAGGAGGCGGTTGATGCCGCGCTGAAGTTGAAAGCCGCGGAAGCGGATTACACCAATCTTAAGGTGCAGCTCGAAAGCCAGGTTTTAAGTCAAAAGTCGGAAGTCGCCAGGGCCGACTCGGAATACAACCAGGCCCGCATGCAGGCCGAGACTGACACCGCCCTGAACCAGCTGGGTGTCATCTCCGACCTGAGTTTGAAGGTTTCCACCACCAAGGCGACCGAACTGGGTACCCGAGCCGAAATTGAACAGCAACGCCTCACCAACAGCAGCAAGGTGCTTGAGGCGCAACTGCTCGCCAAACAGGCCGAAATGGACCAGTTTCGCGCCCTCTCCCAGTTAAAGAACAGCCAGCTAGCGGGTTTGCATGTGGAGGCCGGCATTCCCGGCGTGCTGCAGGAGCAGACGCTGAAGGTCGGTCAATGGGTTACGCCCGGGACGACGCTGGCCAAAGTAGTACAGCCGGAACGGCTTAAGGCCGAACTCAAGATCGCCGAAACCCAGGCTAAAGATATCCAACTGGGACAGCCGGCATCGGTCGATACCCACAATGGCGTGGTCGCCGGGCACGTGATGCGAATCGATCCCTCGGTGGTAAACGGCACCGTGACCGTCGATGTGGCGCTGGATGGCGAACTGCCGCAGGGTGCGCGCCCCGACCTCAGCGTCGACGGCACCATCGATCTGGAGCGTATTGCCGACGTCCTTTATGTCGGCCGCCCGGCTTTCGGCCAGGAAAAAAGCACCGTCGGCATGTTCAAGCTTGATCCCGATGGACAAAATGCTGTCCGGGCACAGGTACAACTGGGCCGCAGCTCCGTCAATACAGTGGAGATCGTCAAAGGCCTGAAGGAAGGCGATCAGGTGGTCTTGTCCGATATGTCGCGCTGGGACAACTTTGACCGCATCCACCTCGAATAGGCTTCACAAAAAAGTTCAGGAGACGATATCAGATGAACGATTCGGGAACGCTCATCCGGATGGAGAACATTGCCAAGGTCTTTTACACCGACGAGGTCGAGACGCATGCGCTCGATGGAGTTCATCTCGAAATAAGGAAAGGAGAGTACGTCTCGATCGCGGGGCCGTCCGGCTCCGGGAAGTCGACGCTGTTGGCTCTCATCGGCCTGCTCGATTCGCCGACCGAAGGCGGCTATGTACTCAATGGCCAGGCGGTAGCGAATCTGGATATCAACCAGCGGTCACGCATCCGCAATCGCGAGATCGGATTCATCTTTCAGAGCTTCAATCTGATTGGCGATCTCACCGTCTATGAGAACGTCGAGTTGCCCCTCACCTATCGCGGCATGTCCTCCGGCGAACGCAAGACGCGGGTGCAACAGTCGCTTGAGCGCGTGGGCATGGGTCACCGCACCAAGCACTACCCCTCACAGCTCTCCGGCGGTCAGCAGCAGCGGGTGGCAGTCGCGCGCGCCTTGGCAGGTTCACCTTCCATCCTGCTGGCAGACGAGCCCACGGGAAATTTGGATTCGCGTAACGCGGAGGCCGTTATGGAACTGCTCCGCGAACTCCATCGCGAAGGCGCCACCATCTGCATGGTGACCCACGATCAACGCTTCGCCCGCCACGCCGATCGCACCATTCATCTGTTCGACGGCCGCGTGGTTGAGGAGACTGTCGAGGTGAACTGATGGAGTCCCTGCTCCAGGATTTGCGGTTCGGCTTTCGCATGTTGCGAAAGAATCCGAGTTTCACGGCTGTGGCCGTCATCACCCTGGCGCTTGGGATTGGGGCAAACACCGCCATCTTCAGCCTGGTACAGGGAATTCTCCTGCGCTCCCTGCCCTACCGCCAGCCCGATCGCCTGGTGAGCATCACCGGTTCGTACCCCCGGGGCGCATTCGCCGCCATGCGCGAACAAATCCGCAGCGCCGAGGTCGCGGCCTACGCTGAGGGACATGAATTCAACCTTACCGGAAGCGGCGAACCGGTCCGGCTCAAAGCGACGCTCGTGTCGTCTGAGTTGTTCTCGGTTCTCGGAGTTGCTCCACGCCTGGGACGCGCCTTCCAACCCGGTGAAGACCTCGCCGGGCACGGGCAGGTTCTTGTTTTGAGTAACGCACTGTGGCAGGGCCGTTTTGGGGGCGACCCCAACATTGTGGGCCGGGTGATCAGTCTCGACGGAGTTCCTCGCGAGGTCGTCGGTGTGATGCCACCCGAATTTCGTTTTCCCTCCTCCGCAACCGACATCTGGGTGCCGCTCGAAATTGATCCGCGAAACGTCATCAGTTATTGGGCCAGCGATTTCATGCCGGTGATCGGGCGACTGCACGATGGTGTCAGCGTCGAGCAGGCCAGCGCTGAGGCGCGATTGTTTCAATCGCACGTGCGGGCGTTGTTCCCCTGGCCAATGTCGAAGGGGTGGAATGCTGATGTCTCAGTCCTGCCCCTGCAAACGGCGATGGTCCAGGACACCCGCTCGCGGCTGATCATCCTGCTGGCCGCGGTCGCTCTGGTGCTCCTGATCGCGTGCGCCAATGTGGCCAACCTGACACTATCGCGGGAATCGGCTCGAGCACGCGAAATTGCGATCCGGGCTTCGCTGGGTGCAGGCCGCAACCGCATCGTGCGCCAGCTTCTGACTGAGAGTCTGGTCATCGCGGCGGCCGGCGGAGTGCTTGGCTTTCTTCTGGCCGGGTTGGGCCTGTCCGTCTTGAAGTCATCCCTCCCGGCGGATACCCCGCGTCTTTCCGAAGTCATCATCGATTGGCCAGTGCTCTTGTTCACCGCGGCTCTTGCAGTTGCAACCGGGATAATTTCCGGTCTGGCTCCAGCCCTCCAGAGCGTGCGCACTGAGCCGGCCGGCCGCCTGCACACCGGTGGCCGTGGTTCAGCGACGTCGATCAGCCGCAGTCTGCGTGCGGCATTGGTTATCGGGGAACTCTCCTTAGCGGTCGTTCTGGTCTGCGGAGCAGGCCTGCTGATCCGCAGTCTTTGGGCGCTCTCGCATGTGGACCCGGGATTCCTGTCCGAGCATGTGGTCACGGCTCACATCACGCCCAACGAATCGTTCTGCAACGATGTCCCGCGCTGCGTCGGGTTTTATCGCAGTCTCACGGGAAAAGTGCAGTCGCTGCCCGGCGTGAACGGTGCGGCACTGATCAGCACCCTTCCCCTGAATGGCAGAGTGAGCAAGCGCTCGGTCGATATCGAGAACGACCGCACTCCTCCGGGCGAATCCTTGCCGCTCTTCTGGATGAACGCCGTTTCTTCCGGCTACTTCCAACTGATGGGCATTCCCGTCCTTCGTGGCCGGTCGTTTACTGAGGCGGACAGTTCCGGAGCCGCAGTGGCGATGGTGAGCGAGTCAACCGCGCGCCGCTGGCTCGGGGACGATCCCCTCGGCAAGCACCTGCACCTTTCCGGGCAGGACGACTGGTACACGGTAGTCGGCGTGGTGCCCGACCTGAAGGCTTACGACCTCGCGCGAAGTATTCCCGACTGGATGAATGGGACTTTGTACCTGCCCTACGGGCCGAAATCCACCATGGAGAGCGGCCGGGTTCCATCCGAGATGACGCTGGCGGTGCGCACCGCAGCAAGCGCGCCGCAGATGCAAGACCTGATCCAGCGCACCGTAGCAGCCTTGAATGCAGATACGCCGGTGACCGAAGTCAAGACCATGCCCGCCGTGGTTTCCGAAGCCATCTCCGGCCCGCGCTCGGTCACGCTGCTATTCACTTCGTTTGCCGGACTAGCCCTGGTGCTGGGAATCGTCGGGATTTACGGCGTCATCTCGTTCTTTGTCGGGCAGCGGACCCGCGAGATCGGTATCCGCATGGCCCTCGGCGCGCGACGCCGGGACGTGGTCAACATGGTCATGGAAGAAGGTTTGATCCTGGCGGTGACTGGTGTCGGAGCCGGACTGGGCGCGGCTTTCGTGCTCACGCGCTTTCTGCAGAGCTTGCTGTTTGGAGTAACCGCCACCGATCCGCTTTCTTTCAGCGGGGTAGCCATCCTATTCGCCCTGGTTGCCCTTGCCGCATGCTACATCCCAGCGCGTCGCGCTTCGCAGGTCGATCCCATGATTGCCCTGAGGTACGAGTGATATGGAAACTTTGATCCAGGATGTCCGCTACGGCTGGCGCATGTTGCTGAAGTCGCCCGGCTTCACCATCGTCGCGGTGCTCACACTGGCGTTGGGCATTGGGGCCAACGTCGCCGTATTCAGCGTGATGAATGCGGTGATGCTGAATCCCAGCGGCGTACCGAATCCCGATCGCGTGGTCGCATTGCGGGCGAAATACGGGATCGGCGATTTGCAGAATATCAGCATTTCCGCGCCGGATTTCGGCGATGCGGTTTCGGGCAAGGACATTTTCACCTCAGCGGCGGTGATGCGGCGCAGCGGATTTAACTTTGGCGACAACAACACCACTCCCGAACGGCTTACCGGCGCCAAGGTTTCCTGGCAATGGTTCGATGTGTTCTGGGCACACCCAGTGCTCGGGCGGTCATTCTCGCCGGAGGAAGATCAACTTGGCGCCGAGCACGAAGTGGTGCTCTCCTACCTCACCTGGAAGCGCAGGTTCGGTGGCGATCCTGCGATCCTCGGTCGCTCCCTTCAACTGAATCAGGAGTCGTATCGAGTCATCGGTGTGATGGGTCCCGAGTTCGATTGGCCCAACGGATCGGAGCTCTGGGTTCCCATGGGCATGCCGCCGGGGCGCTATTTCGATCAAAACTACCGCTATAACGAAAATCTTTTCGGAGTTGCGCGCCTGCGTCCAGGGGCGTCGATCGCGCAGGCAAACTCCTACCTTCAATCCAAAGTCGCCCAGAACATCGCTTCCGAAGGGCAAAACAGTTATGCGCAGGTCTCGGGATGGGGAATGTTCTGCATGCCACTGGTGGAGTTTGTCTCAGGCAAGCTGAACCGGCCCTTGCTTATCCTGCTGGCCGCGGTCGGCATGGTTTTGCTGATTGCGTGCGCCAACATCGCCGGGCTGCAACTGGCGCGGGCTTCCGCGCGGCAGCGAGAGACTTCCATCCAGATCGCGTTAGGCGCTGCTGGCGGCCGGCTGGTGCAACAGGCATTGATTGAAAGTTTCCTGCTGGCAGCGGCCGGAGTGTTGCTCGGACTGGCTGTGGCCAAAACCACAATTCCCCTCCTCCTTTTGCTTGCCCCTCAAAGCCTGATACAGAACGTTCACGTCGGAATTGGCGGACCGGTGCTGCTCTTTGTCGCGGTGGTTGGTGCGCTGTGCGCCTTGTTGTGTGGCGCGGCTCCGGCCTGGCAGATGACGCACGCTTCCTGGTATCAGGCACTGAAGGAAGGCGGACGCTCCGAAACCTCCGGCCACATCCGTCAGCGTACGCGGTCGGCGCTGGTGATCGGCGAGATTGCGCTGGCCATGGTGCTGCTGGTGGGAGCGGGCCTGTTACTGCGCAGCATGGAGCAGCTCCAGCGCGTAGATGCGGGATTCGAACCCGGCGGAGTCATGTCCGCCGTCCTCTCGTTGCCGCCCACCATTTACAAGACAGACCAGCAGCAGGCCGCCTTCTTCACCGCCACGGAGGAGCAGTTGAAGAACATTCCCGGAGTCAACAGCGCGGCAATTGCTGACTCGCTGCCTTTTGACAACAACGGCGGCAGTGCATCCTTCTTCGTGGAAGGGCAGGCCTTGGCTCCGAACCAGCCGCCTCCACACGGCAACATTCGCCTCATCAGCCCGGACTATTTTCAGACTCTGCGTATTCCGCTGGTGCGCGGGCGCGTGTTTACTTCCGGCGACAGGCTCAAATCTCAGCTCGTGGCCGTGGTGGATGAGACCTTGGCCCGCCAGTATTGGCCGAACCAGGATCCCATCGGCCAACAGATTGGCTTCGATGGCAAAACCAATTGGATGACCATCGTGGGCGTAGTTCGACACGCCAAGACTTCTTCCCTGGAAGCTGACGGTACCGAGGGCTTCTACTTCTTGCCCTTGGAGCAATCGCCTCAGAATCAGGTGACCATCGCAGTGCGCACTAACAGCTCCCATCCGGAAAGCCTCTCCGCCGCTATGCAGAACGCCGTCCGCGCGGTTGACTCCAATCAGCCGATCTACGACCTGAAAACCATGGATCAGCGTGTCGACGAATCGCTCATGGGCCGCCGTTTCCTGGTGGTTCTGCTCTCGGTGTTTGCCGGTTTGGCGCTGTTATTAGCGGCGCTAGGACTCTACGGTGTGATCACCTACACCGTCCGGATGCGTACCCGCGAACTGGGCATCCGTATGGCGCTGGGCGCGAAGCCAACCGATGTTCTGCAGTTAGTTCTAGGCAAAGGCGCTCGGCTGGCGGGCGCGGGTCTACTGCTCGGTTTTGTTGCCACCTTTGTTCTGGGACGCACACTCTCGAGCCTGCTTTACCAAGTGACCATGTTTAATCCGATCACGCTGCTGCTTACCGCCATTTTGTTGAGCTTTACGGTTCTGTTTGCCAGCTATCTTCCTGCCCGCCGCGCGGCCAAGGTCGATCCTGTGGTGGCGCTGCGGTACGAGTAGCGAAGAAATCATGGAAACTCTGCTCCAGGATCTGCGCTACGCGCTCCGTATGCTGTGGAAGAACCCCGGCTTCACTTCCGTGGTTCTACTCACGCTCGCCCTGGGCATCGGGGCGAATACGGCGATCTTCAGTGTGATCAATGCCGTTCTCCTGCAGCCGCTGCCGTTTCGCGACGATAGCCGCGCCATGGTCGTCTGGAAGACCATGTCCAACGGCAATCCCAATGCTTTTTCCACCCCGAGTTTTCGCGACTGGGAGCGCGAGACCGGCGACTTCGCGAAGTACGGCCTGATCTCCAGCGCCAGCTTCAATATCGGCGGCCAGACCATACCCGAGAGGATTCTCGGCGCCAAAATCTCCTACGACATGCTGCCGGTCATGGAGGCGCAGCCCGTCTTGGGCCGCATATTTTCTGCCGACGAAGACCGTCCCGGCTCAGGCCACGTGGTGATCCTCAGTCACGCGCTTTGGAAGGCCCGCTTCGGATCGAATCCCAACATTCTTGGCACCCCAGTGGACTTCGATGGCACTCCGTTCACCGTCGTCGGAGTAATGGGCCCCGGGTTCAGCATTCTCAGTAACCAGGAGCTGTTTTGGGTTCCCCTGCAACTCACCAGTATGGATGCCCAGGCCAGCGCGCGCAATGTGCACTGGCTGTTCGCCTTCATGCGGCTTGCGCCCGGCGTGACCCAGGCCCAGATGCAAGCCCAATTTCAGGCGATTGCAACCCGCGCACACGCGCAGGATGCGACATCGGACATCGGTTTTGGGGCGACCCTGCAGCCGGTTCGCGAATTTCTCACCGATGGCCTTCGCCAGGTGCTGCTCTTCCTGATGGGCTCGGTCTGCTTTGTGCTGCTGATTGCGTGCTCGAATGTTGCCAACCTTCTTTTGGCACGCGGATCGGCGCGGCAGCGCGAGATGTCCATTCGCTCAGCCCTGGGCGCACGCCGTTCGCGCATGGTTCGTCAGTGGTTGACGGAAAGCGTGGTCTTCTCCGTGGTGGGAGGCGGACTGG
>Ga0335080_10000332_pt1 | contig 43189 bp, 43 predicted proteins | sample Lox_Sample_34_FD_206720 | JGI IMG/M metagenome (GOLD analysis project Ga0335080, IMG submission 206720) | Soil microbial communities from Loxahatchee National Wildlife Refuge, Florida, United States - Lox_Sample_3.4 | ecosystem: Environmental > Terrestrial > Soil > Wetlands | place: USA... | reverse complement strand
GCTTTACTGGGATATTGTTGGCATCGGAATAGCGTCGCAGGAAGTGGTTCAGGAGCAAGGGAGTGTCTCCCGCGCGCTCGCGGAGCGGTGGCAGATGGATCGGTATCACGTGGATGCGGTAGTAGAGGTCCTCGCGAAACCGGCCAGTCTCGACCATGTGTTCGAGGTGTTCGTTGGTAGCTGTGATGAGTCGGAAATCGATCTTCCTGGGGGTCTTTCCGCCGATCCGGGTCACGGCCCGATCTTCCAGGACTCGCAAAAGCTTCGATTGCAGCGCAAGCCCGAGGGTCGCGATCTCGTCGAGGAACAACGTGCCGGTATCGGCTAGTTCAATGTGCCCGGGGCGTGCGGTACGGGCGTCTGTAAACGCACCCTTCTCGTGGCCAAAAAGCTCCGTCTCAATGAGGTGCTCTGGCAGTGCGGCGCAGTTAATGCTGATGAACGGCTTGCCCTTACGGGGACCCGAAGCCACAATGGCGCGAGCAACGAGTTCCTTGCCGGTACCACTCTCGCCGCGGATCAGCACCGTTGTAGTTCCCACCGCGACCCGCCTGATGGCGTCGTAGACCTTTTGCATCGGCTCGCTCGCGCCGATAATGCCCCAAAAATCCTGCCGTTCACCCCGCTGCTGCAGAGTGCGCCGGTGGTCAATCTCCAATGCCCGCTTCTCAAGCGAACGGCCGAGAACCAGCTCTACTTCGGCAAAATCAAAGGGCGCCGCGAAAAATTCATCCACGGATGCGTCGATCGCCTTGAGCCGGAGCTTGCGGCCACTCGAACGGGTCAACGCCAGCAAGACCAGGTCTGTACCTACCGCGCGCAACTGGCGTAGGGCCTCGATGCCCTCATCGCGACCTTCCCCGACCGTGTCGAGATCCAACAGCACAGAATCCAGCCTCTCCTGCTTAATCAGGTCCACGAGTTCGGCCCAGTCCCGAAGGATGAAGAGCTCATAGTCCGCGCCCAGGCGCGACTCCGCCTGTTGCGACACAAGTTCATCATTCGTTACAACCGCCACGCTATAACGAGGCTGCTTCTCCCGGGCCAATGCCACTGCCATCCTCCACCTCGGCTGGGGGACGGAATTATGGCAAATTTCTTGACCTTATGGGTATGAAAAATTCATTTCTAGCCGGGTTGACCCGGGTTAGCGACTCAAGCCTGCGGAGCGGAAAGAACCGGAGTCCAGGGGCAGACTTGCAAAAGGTGGGTGGTTCCCGTAATTTGAGGCACGCCGTGGGACTCACTAAACTCTGCCTGAACGCCCGCCCCAACGCGGGGTTCCTGGGGGCAATCGCTTGGATATCAACGTTCGGAAACGTGCCAGCGCGCAACTGATTCAACTCAAAGGATCACTCAAGCTGGGCGACGCGGTCGACGCTCTGCGCCAGACCATTGAGGACCTACTGACTGCGGGGGAAACTCATCTGGTAGTGAACCTCGCCGAGGTACCGATCATCGACTCCAGCGGGATTGGCTTGCTTGTCCGCTTCCTCGCTTCACTCAAGCAACGAGGCGGGAATCTGAAGCTCGTCAATCCCTCCAAGTTCACAATTCAGACCTTGCGAATCGTAGGTGTGCTGAACTTGTTTGAAATCTTCGACAACGACGACGCTGCCATCGAATCCTTCGCATGAATCAGCCCCAGAAGTTATCAGAAGGCCACATTTGGATCAGAGTTCGTCCGGCAGGAGAACTCAGGCCTCTCCGGCGAATTGTTTATGGTAACTCTGGATGGCCTGCTCCAGGTCGAAGTACATGCCGGCGCGGCCGAGCGTCTGACCCAGAGCAGACTTCTGGATCAGGCGCAACGGTTCTGGATTCAATCCTGCCAGCCAGAGCTCGGTGCCGCCCTGATGGAGCCTCTTCTGCGCTTCGGAGAGCCGTTTGAGCGCCGTGTATTCGAAGTCGGGGATGGCGCTGCAATCAATAACAATCACGCGCGGTTTGTATTGCTGGACAAAGGGCCACATCAGATCAGCGATGCGCTGCACATTGGCGAAGTGCAGCATGCCTTCGGTCTTCAGAAGGAGAAGACCGGAGAAGGTCTCGTCCTCGGGATGCTCCTTGGTGAGCGGACGGAAGATGTTCGTGCCGGGCTTGCGTCCGAGAACGAAGACCGGGCGCCGACTCCCGTGAAGAGCGAGCGCGAACAGCGACAGGACTACGGCAACGAGAATGCCACGTAAGGTGCCGAGCAGTACGACCCCAGCACACGAGGCCACGGCCCAGCTGAATTCCAGCGCGCGGTTCTGAAAGATGGCCTGGAATTCAGGAATCTTGATCATGCCCGCGCAAGGCACAATGACAACCACGGCCAGCGCGGCTTGCGGCATGAGATGGACGAGGGGCGCTAGAAAGAAGAGGACGGCGACGACTACGGCCGCGGTCACTAGCCCGGCGATTTGCGTCCGGGCGCCGGAGCGACGGTTCACGGCAGTTTGTGACGTGCCTCCACCCGAAGGAAAATTGCGGAAGCAACTGCCAATCAGATTGCTCAAGCCGATGGCGAGGAGTTCCTGATTGGGCTGGGGACGGGACTCGTCGGGATCGCGGAATGCCTGACCGGCGGCGATGGTCTCGACGAAACTCATCAGCGCGATGCCGAGTGCGGCGGGCCAGAGTTGTTCGGCGAGTGTGAATGCCGGCAGCACGAACGGGGGCAATCCACCCTTGACGTTGCCGACTAGCGCGATGCCGTGGGCTTTGAGTCCAAAGAAAAAAGAAAGCGTAATGCCAGTGGCGACCGTCACGAGTGACGCAGGTGTGCGCGGCAAGAAGCGTTGCAAGCCGAGTTGGAGTGCCAGCATTGCCAGAGCGAAGATCACGGTGGGAACGGACGCCTGCGGGAGGCGATCGATCATCGAAAGAACGTTGTGGAAGAAGTGGCCTTTGGCAAATGTGATGCCGAGCAACTTCGGGAACTGATCGACCACGATAGTGAGGCCGACACCGGCTTTGAATCCGATCAGCACAGACTCGGAGATCAGGTTGGCGACAGCGCCCAGCCGCAAGGCGGAACCAACGAGGAGAGCAATCCCGACAAGGCAAGATAAGGTTGTGGCAGCGATGATCAGCGTGTCGTCGGAGGCGTTGGGGACGGTTTGTTTGAGGGCGCTTGCGGTCAGAATCGCAATGGTTGAGGTGGTCGTGACGCTGAGCACACGGGACGTGCCGAAGAACGCATAGACGACTAGGGGGATGAGCGCGGTGTAGAGGCCGGCGACAAGCGGAAGGTCGGCGATGGCGGCATAGGCCATCGCTTGCGGGACGACGACGGCGGCGGCGGTGAGGCCGGCGATCAGATCGCCGCGGAGCCAGAGGTGGTCATAGGACTTAAGCCATTCGACGGCAGGAATCCAACGCGCTACGGGGTTCGACGGTGCCGTTTGCAACTGCTCGCCGATGGACTTCGCGTGGCTCAAGATGTTCGTGTAGGTCAGTCGACTTGTACATTCTAATGTTCTTTCCTCAAGGAATCGATATCTGTGATGTAGATCACTGGAGGTTTTTGTAGCTCGGAGGCGAGGCGCTCACACTGTCGCCAGGTCGGCACGACCTTGACGACGCAATCGCCGTCCCGCGAGCGCTACTTCTCCAGTCCCGCCGCGAACGCATCCAGCGACAACGACCGCAGCAGATTTCTCCGCATCCCGCGCTCGACTTCGGCCAGCCGATCCGATGCAGCCGTAATCCATTCGAAATCAGCCGACTCGGCCATCCGTTTCAACTCCGACGCAATGTCGGTGTTGCGAATCAGTTCCAGCGTTCCTGAGTCGATAAACATCAGATCGCGCAGCAAAGAATACAGCGTGTGGATCAGTCCTTCGGTCTTCTCGCGCCCCTCCACCCCCGGACGATACGACTCGGTAATCTTGAATAGCTCGCTGTGATCGCCGCTGCGCAGCGCTGATTTCAAAATGACCAAGGCATGCTGGCGGGCAACTGTGTAGGCCTCAAGATCGAAGCCGCGCGCCCGTCCAAGCGCACCGTCGCACAAACGCGCTACTAGCGTCCGCTGCGCCGGCTTCCACTCAGGATGATATTTCTCCAGATCCTTTTCAATCTCATCTCCAGTCAAGGCGGCCAAGGTGAACGTCATCGACCGGGAGCGGATCGTCGGCAACAGTTCTCCCGGATTCTCGGTCAACAGGAAGATCGTCGCGAACTCCGGCGGCTCCTCAAGCACCTTGAGCAGCGAATTCGCGGCCTCTTTCATGAATCCCGAGTCAGTAAAGATGTATACCTTCTCCCGTCCCTCGGCCGGCCGGTAGTAAATCGTCTCGATCACGCGCCGCACCTGGTCAACTTTGATCATCATCTGCGGGGGATCGGGCGGGATCACGAGCACATCCGGGTGCGTCTGTACAAAAATCCGCGTTTCTTTCTTGTCCGTTTCGCGCAGGTTCTCCCGAGCCTCCACCGCCTCCGCAAAGCGCGCATCCAGATCACCGGCCTGTGCGATACGAGTGCAGTTTGCACAGACGCCGCAAAAGTCCGGCAGACTGTCCGTCTCCAGCCGATTCAGGCAATTCAGAGTCTGCGCCAGCATCAGCGCGAGCGTGTACTTGCCCGCCCCGCGCCCTCCTGCCAGTACCACAGCATGAGGCAGATGATCGCGCGACATCATCTCGCGCAGACGATGGACGACTGCGGAATTGCCGTGAAAATCAGAAAAGGGCATGCAAATGAGAAATCTACCACAGAGACGTGGAGACACAGAGAACGCGGAACATTCGAAGGATGGAACCGGGAAGGGCACGACTTCAGTCGTGCCGTTAAGGTGGTTGAAGATACTGCGCTTCAGCGCCTGAGGTGAGCTTTAATGGTGCGCGACTAAGCACACCACAATCGCGCCAAGGGCTATCATTGGAACCACCGCTCCAAACGCAACTGCTTTCCACCCGGAAACCCAGCGCTCGCGTACCGCACCGACTGCAAGAATCGTCATCAGGGGAAAGTTGATCAGCACCGCCGTCACTATCCCCGGCGCATATCCACCAAATAGAATTGCCGCCGGCACGTGGGGAACGAACACATTGGCCAGCATCGTCACGAAGTAGCCGAATGTCAGGTAAGCCCAGATGGATTCGGGACCCCGCTGTACGGACAGATATGTAACCCCAAAGGCCACGAGCGTGATCACGACCAACACCACCCTGATCTCCAGCGCTCCGGGCGGATGCGCCGGCAGTTGCGCCGCATGCCGCAGATCCCACCGAGGCATCCAGATCGCTTCTTCCGCGTTGTGCAATGTCACCGCGATCGGAAACGTCCACTGCAGCTTCCCGAATGTCATGGAATTCGCTATCGGCGACTCGACCCGCGTAACGCCAGTTTGTTCGAAACAATATCAACGATTTTTTGGTGCGTCTGCTCTCGCGTTCCGCGCGCATCGACGATCACCACGCGATCCGGATCGCGTTTCGCAATCGCCAGGTAACCATCGCGGACACGGACAAAGAATGACCGAGTCTCCTGCTCAAACCGGTTTTCATCGTGGCTGCGGCTGGAGGTTTTTGAAGCGCGCCGATTTCTTCTCCGGGCCCGATTCACACTCGCCTGTGGGTTCGAATCCATCAGGATGGTCAAATCGGGCTGAAGATCGCCGCACAGCACACGATGCAACTCCCGTACCGGCTCGCTGCCAAGCCGCCGTCCGCTTCCCTGGTAAGCCTCGGTGGAATCGGTAAAACGATCGCAGAGAACGACTGCGCCTGAGGCCAGCCCGGGCTCGATCACCTCTGCGATGTGCTGCGCGCGTGACGCGAACATCAACGCCATCTCGGCCAGTGGCGCCAGACCCGCCGTACCCGAATCCAGCAACACCTTCCGGATCTTCTCCGCGGTCGGGGTCCCACCGGGCTCGCGCGTCTCGACGACCTTGTATCCCGCACCGCGTAGCGTCGCCCCGAGCCTCCGCATTTGCGTGCTCTTGCCGGTTCCATCCAGCCCTTCAAACGTGATGAACTTTCCCCGCCGCGACATGCAGCGGAATGATACCAGCAGCCAGCACAGTAGAAATCAACAAGCTTCTCTCCGCGTCCTCGACGGCGTTCCTCGGCGAACTCTGCGGTAAGCGTTTGCGATTCGTCCGTCCGTGTACCCTGTTCGCAACCCCAGACCCCCTGTCTATAACTGTGGCCCGCAGCTGTTATAGTGCTTAGTTCGCTTAGGTGGGAATCAGTTCACAAAACAAAGGGGTCTGAACCGAATGCGACTCTCGAGAATTCCGGGATTTCTCTGTCTCGTCGCACTTGCATTTGCCAGTTTCGCTGTCGCTGCGCCAAACGTCACGATCTCCGTCGACGCGACAACCGCTCCGCGAAAAATCTTTCATGCGACGCTCCAGATTCCTGCCGTTTCCGGAGACCTCACTCTCTACTATCCCAAGTGGATTCCCGGCGAGCATGCCCCCGATGGTCCGGTCGTAGATCTGACCGGACTATTCTTCAAAGCCAACGGCCAGACATTGAAATGGCGTCGCGATACGCTCGATGGCTTCACCATTCACGTCGAGGTTCCTCAGGGAGTCTCAGAAGTCCAAGCCGATCTCGACTTTCTTTCTCCCGCGACCTTCGAAGGTGGATTCTCCGCCGGTTCTTCTGCGACTGCCAAACTCGCAGTCATTAGTTGGAATCAGGTCTTGCTTTATCCCAAGGGATACAAGTCCGACGACATCAACTACACAGCATCGCTGAAGATTCCCGACGGATGGAAGTTCGGTACACCGCTTCCTGTTACCAACCAGAGCGGAAATGAAATCCATTTCGCCGCCGTTTCGCTGACGACTCTGGTCGACTCGCCCGTTATTACCGGAGAATTCCTGAACGTTGTCCCCCTCTCGCAGGACCCACCCACGGAAATGGATATCGCTGCCGACAGCGCCGCCGCGCTTGACGCCCCGCAGCAGGTTTGGGATCAATACAAGAGCCTGGTCGACCAAGCCCAAAAGCTCTTCGGCGCCCATCACTATCGCGACTACCACTTTCTTTACACGCTCAGCGATCACGTCGCGCACTTCGGATTGGAACACCACGAATCCGACGACAGCCGCGTCGACGAACGCGCCATGGTGGACGACACACTGCGCAAGTTGTCTTCCGGGCTTCTGCCCCACGAATATGTGCATAGCTGGAACGGCAAATACAGGCGTCCCGCCGGTCTGGCCACACCCGACTATCAACAGCCCATGCAAGGTGACCTGCTCTGGGTGTATGAAGGGCTGACCAACTATCTGGGATTCGTGCTTACCGCGCGCAGTGGCTTGCTGAGCGCGGCTCAGGATCGAGACGACCTCGCCCTGACCGCCGCCGCGCTGGATCATCTCCCGGGCCGGCAATGGCGCAACCTGCAGGACACCGCCGATGCTGCGCCACAGCTCTACTTCTCCCCGCAGGCCTGGTACTCGTGGCGACGTGGCACCGACTTTTACAACGAAGACACGTTGAACTGGCTATGGGTCGATGTCATCATTCGTCAACAGTCCAAAGGGAAGAAGTCCATCGACGACTTCTGCCATCTGTTCCATGGCGCCCCCAGCACCGGGCCTGCGCTGAAGACCTATACCTTCGACGATGTTGTGAACGCACTGAACCAGGTGGTCGCCTACGATTGGCGCGGCTTCTGGACCGAACGCCTGACGAATCATGGTCCCGGCGCCCCCTTGGGCGGCATCGAAGGTAGCGGTTGGAAACTGGCTTATGACGACATGCCGTCCGAGATGTTGAGCGCTCAGGCGAGTGCCTACCGCTTTGTGCCTGCTGGATTCGCTCTTGGGCTAAACCTGCGGGACGACGGCGGCATCGCCGACGCGATCGAGGGCGAGACCGCCGCCAAGGCGGGCATTGGCCCTGGCATGAAAGTCGTGGCGGTGAATGGCCGCCGATTCACGCCAGAAATCCTGCGCGACGCGATCAAAGCCGCAAAGAATGGCAGCTCCACAGTCGACCTGCTGGTCGAGAACGCCGATTACTACAAAACCTACAAACTCGACTACCATGATGGCGAAAAGTATCCCCACCTGATCCGCGACGATTCGAAACCAGATCTACTGGCGGACATTTTGAGGGCGAAGTAATGCCACACCACGAACGAAATCAAGGTACCACCAACGAAATCGGGGTGCCACACTTCTGGCTGGTCTCCCAGAAACGGGGATTTTGGCCTCTCCCGGCTGCGATACAATCGCCTCGCCATGAACCCCGTCCGCTATGCTTTCGTAGTCCTGCTTTTGCTGGCTAACGCAGACGCTCAATCCATCCTCGGCTTCACTCCCGCGTCCGCTGCTCATGAAGCTGAAATTGAAAACAAATTCAAAGCCATTCCCGCCCCCGACGGAGAACGCCACCAGCATCGCATCTTCACCGAGGAGCCCCACGTCGCCGGATCCAAGCGCAACAACGAACTCGCCGAATACATTGCCGCCGAATGGAAGAAGCAAGGACTCGAAGATGTGGTCATCCATCGCTACGACGTCTACGGAACAAATCCAAAATCAGCCTCGCTGGAAATGATCGCCCCCACGCACTATCAGGCCCTGCTCCACGAAACTGCAATCCCCGGCGATGACGATTCAAAGAACCCCGGCATCAGCGGCGCATGGCTTGGCATGTCGATCTCCGGAGAAGTGACGGCGCCGGTGATCTATGCCCATAGCGGCAATCCCGATGACTACGACTCGCTGCACAAGCAGGGCATTAGCGTCAAAGGCAAGATTGTGCTGGTCCGCTACTCCAACCCCTACAGCTATCGCGGATTCAAAGCGCTCACCGCGCAGCGTGAAGGCGCCGCCGCGATGCTCGTCTACAGCGACCCGCAGGAAGACGGCTACAAAAAAGGTAAAGTCGATCCCGCCGGCCCTTGGGGCCCCGAGTACCACATCCAGCGCGGAGCCATCACTTACGACTTCATGGTTCCCGGCGACCCGCAAACGCCAGGGTGGGCCTCAGTTCCCGGCGCAAAGCGGATCCCCATCGAAGAAGCGGTCTCGGCGCCGAAGATCATGGCGCTCCCGCTAAGTTGGCACGACGCCAAACCGCTGCTTGAGAACATGGACGGCCCCGTCGCCCCCAAGGACTGGCAAGGCGCCCTGCCCTTCGAATATCACCTCGGCGGAGAGCGCGTGAAAGCCCATCTCAAAATCGAAATGGAGAACGGCCTCCAACCTTACTATGTGGTGGAAAGCCGGATCCGCGGCTCTGAGTTGCCCGACGAGTGGGTAGTGATGGGCAATCACCGCGACGCCTGGGTTTTCGGCGGTGTCGATCCTTCCAGCGGCACGGCTAGCATGATGGAAATGTCCCGCGCTCTCGGCGAACTCAAAAAACAGGGCCTGCGTCCCCGTCGCACTCTCGTGATCTGCAGCTGGGACGGTGAGGAAGTCGGCCTCACAGGCTCCACCGAATGGGGAGAGCAATTCGCCGATGAGCTCCGTTCCAAGGCTGTCGCCTACATCAACGTCGATGAGGCCACCTCCGGCCCCGACTTCCACGGACAAGCCGTTGCCTCGCTCGCCCCCATGCTGGAAGAAACCACTCGCAGCTTGCAAGATCCATCAGGCAAGGTTCTCTACGACGCGTGGAAACAAATCGTCGAGCGCGAAAGAAAGGAAGGGGCGCAATCGAGCCAGTTCAGCTCGTCGGGTGTTGTCAATGAAACCCTCGCCGACACACGCATTGGCAGCGGCAGCGATCACACCGTGTTCCTCAACTTCATCGGCATGCCGGTGCTGGGCCTGGGATTCGAAGGCGACTACGGTGTCTACCACTCAGCCTATGACGATTTCTTCTGGATGAACCACTTCGGCGACCCTGGCTACAAATATCACACGCTGATGTCCCAGCTGTGGGGAGTCACCGCACTCCGTCTCGCGAATGCTGATCTGCTTCCGTTCGATTTCGCCATATATGCGAGCAACATCCGGCAATTCGTAAACGACCTCGCAAGCAGCAACAAATCTGTCATCCTGAGCGGAGTGCGCTCGAATGAGCGCATGCAGTCGAAGGATCCCGGGTCTTCTCTCCATCTCACTGAAATCCAGCAATCCATTGACGTCTTTCAATCCGCCGGGAAGAAACTCAATGACGCAGTCGCTCACAAGCTCGCTTCTGGCCCAATCGATGCCAAACTCGCTGCCACTGTCAACCATGGCATGATGCAGATCGAGCGCAACTGGCTCAACCCCGACGGCATCCCCGGACGCCCATGGTTCAAACACATCCTCTATGGCGCGCGTTACACATACGCACACCTGGAACTCCCGGGTCTCACCGAAGCCGTCGAAAACCAGAATTGGCGCGAAGCGGAGAAGCAATCGGAGATCCTGAAGCGCTCGCTGCAAAACAACACTCAATTGTTGAACGAGCTGAATCAGCAGCTCCAGCAGTAAGCCGTTACCCGGACTACGCCCGCTTCTCTCCAACACATTCTTGCTGCGACTGCCATTGACGGGATGCATCAAAACTGAAAAGCGATCGTCTTTCGGAGGTCCTCGCCGAGTTGGCAAATCATAGTCCGCTATTGGAAGCGAATAAGAAGCCCGGAGTCCACTATGCCTTAACGCCGGATGGGCTCGAACTGCCGATCGTGGATGTAACGCACCCTGCTTTCGCTTTATCCGTAACCGCCACGGAGCAACAAGAACGTGTGGAGGCATTCCTCAAGGAAACGCGGCAACTCCAACAACTTCCTGAGCTGATTCGAACCCCACTCCTCCGGTTCTTGCTCCGCGGATCAGTCCTCGCCCGTGGTATCCGGCAAAGCCAGGGCAGCTTTATGGCCGGCATGGACACTTACCTGTTGAAGCTCGGCCCCGAGATGCTGGGCAACGCATACGCCAAGCCCATCGATCGAAAGATCGCCGCCTCTCTGCCCTCCCTCGGAGTACGGCTGAGACTCCAGGATATCGCTCAAATGCTGGCGGATTGTCTCAGCGACGGCTTGTCCCGCGATCCTCTGCGCCCCGTGCATCTGCTGAATATTGCCGGAGGTCCCGCCATCGACAGCCTGAATGCTCTGATTCTCCTCAGCCAAAAATATCCGAAGGCGCTCGCCGCACGGAAATTCATCATCGATGTCCTCGACTTAGACGAGGCCGGTCCAGACTTCGGCGAAGCCGCACTCAAAACGATGTCCCAAAACGGAGGTCCGCTCTGTCATCTAAGCTGCACTTTCCGCCGTATCCGCTACGATTGGTCGAAAGCCGACGATCTGCAACCCCTGCTGCGCGACTTGCGGAGTTCGAACGCCCTTGCGATTTGTTCCTCGGAAGGAGGCCTCTTCGAATACGGATCAGATCAGGAGATCCTGTCAAATCTAAGAGCGCTCAGACAGTCGGAATCAGTATTGGCGGCAGTTGGATCAGTAACTCGCGCAGATGAGGCAACTCGACTGCTTCACCAAACAGGTGGTGCTGCCTTGCACCTTCGCGGCTTACCTGTTTTCAGAGCTTTGGCGCAAGAGGCCGGTTGGAACGTAACGCGGGTTGTCGAACGTCCGTTCAGCGACCACTTCACGCTGACACAAAACGACTCTTAGCCACAAGGCGGCGCAAGACTACAGCCCTCGGCGCACGCCGTGGGTGTAAAGTGCAAAAGATACCGCGAGCCGTGGAGGTGTGAGAATAGGGGTGACGCGACTCCTTCAGTGCTGCGATTCAGTGTCCCTTCTCCAGAGCAGCCTCGCCGCCGAATAAGAAAATCAGACCCACCACTCCCTAATTAAGGCGCCCTAGGCAACCCTCCTCCAGAATCCAGCCACAAGTCGATCAGGTCTCGCTTGTCCCCCAGCTTTTCCTTCCAGAAGCTGCGGAACTCCGCCGTCCCGATCGACTGCCCCTTGTACGTCTGAAAGAATTCGCGGACGGCCGCGCCAAATGCCCTATCCCCCATCGCCTGCCGGATCGCCTCCAGCATGAGCGATCCCTTGTAATACCGGATCACAAATCCCGATCCATCGAACGGTACCTTCGCCAGCGACGGGGCATCCGCCGGCAACTCCCGCACCTCGCCGCGATAGCGCTCGAGCACTTTCTGGAACTGCTCCTCCGATACCATTTGCCGGACGGCAAACGCTGAGCTGTATTCCGCGAATGCTTCGTTGATCCAGTCTCCCTGACCCGCCCCGAAGTTCCACCAGAAGTGCCCGATCTCGTGCGCCAGGTCCTGCAACAGCGAAAACTTAGGATCCTTCGCCAGTTCCTCCTGCACCCTCCCCTCGGAGGTCACGATCATCCCTGGCCGCGCAATTCCCGCTCTCCCCTGTCCCTTACGCATGGGGGAAAACACATGCTTCACCACTCCAGACGGAATGGCCGTGCTGCCGAGTCCTTGCGTGAGAACGTTCATCACACCTTCGATCTCGCCGCCATCCCGGTCAATGAACTCCTCCGGTATTTGCGTGTAGTAGACCGCGATCTGCCCATCCGGCAGCGGGATCACCTCGCCCTTGAAATTCGGCGCCGCTGCGATCAGGATGTCGGTATCCACTGCGGACAACCACCTCGTTACGGTCCTTCCGCCATCTTCCCGTTCGTCTAGCTTTTTCCCCGAGCAGATGGCGACCCACGTCTTGGGCAACGAGACCTCGAGCGCAGTTTCGATCGGACGTCCATATGCGAAGAATTGCGGATACCAGGACGAATAGTTCGCCAGCTCCACCAGTCGCAAGTTGATCTGATCATCCATCGCCTGCTTCTGATCAGGAAACGTGCCGAACTCCGGAATCTCTTTCAATCTGCCGGCGTATTCGATTTCCAGGTGAAGCTTCCCCGCGGAAACATGCGACGGCAGGTTCACCGCTACCTTCCTGGTGGCTGGAGAAAACGGGCTCCCGTCTCCGGGCCGAAAAGAAGACTTCGCGCTCCGTCCGTTGAGCAGCAGCTTCGTGATCGCGAACGTCTCATGCAGCCCGAACTGGAGAATCTTGGCATTTGCCTCGACAGGCACCCCAATGTCTCCATGCACCGCTATCGACCCTTGCGCCGGCTCGATCGTCACATTCAAGTCATAAGAAACAGGGACGGTTTTCTCCTGAGCCTCCACCGCAATGGAGCAACTCACAACTATCGCTAGAAAAATAAAAACAGTGGTGCCCCACTTCTCGCCGAATTTGCGAGAAGTGGGAATTCCTGTGATGAGTCCGATCGAATGCATTGCCTTATTGCAGCGCATATAAATTCCCGTCTGTACTGCCGAAATAAACTGTGTCCCCCACCACGGCCGGCGATGACAAGATTGTCCCCATCGTGAACAGCTTGTGCACGGCCAACACCATATCCTCGTAGTAAAGGTTGGGCGAAGAAAACACCGTCTCAAACTTGATGCTCCCATCGGCGTTCGTCATGGAACCGGCATTCTGCTTCGCGCCATCGGTCTCAAACACCCAAGCAGGCTTCTGCTTGTTCAGATCGATCGCTGTCAGCTTCCCTCCGAAAGTCCCGAGATAGAGCATGTCCCCAGCCAGCGCCATCGACGCAAACACGGGCGTACCGGTCGGCAGATCAAACACAACTTTGCCCGTTTTCGCATCCACGGCGTGCATGATTCCCGGAATCGACGTCCCGAAATATGCCTTCCCGTTCTGCACCACCATGGAGTTGTTCACCCACGACCCGTCAGTAGAGAACTTCCAGAGCTGCTGTCCGGTTGCAGCGTCGACGGCATACGCGTAGGCATCGCGCGATCCGAAGTAGACCACGCCATCCACCACCGCCGGGGACGACTGAATTCCAATGTGGTTGTGAGCGTCCGGATCATCTCCAGTTTTGAAGCGCCACTTCTCTTTCCCGGTCGCCGCATCAATCGCGTAAAGATTCCGGTCCCAACTCCCGACATACAGGGTCCCGTCAGAAATCGCCGGCGAAGAGTGCACCACGTCTCCCGTCTTAAACTTCCATTTCAGGGCGCCCGAGAGCGCATCGAGGGCATATACATTGCCATCGCTACTCCCGAAGTACGCTGTGCCGCTCCACACCACTGGAGAAGACAGATAGAAATCCCACGGATCCGGCATGCTCTCAGTCGCCGGCTGCAGGTAGTGCAGATGTGTGCCCGCGTAATGCCTCTCGCCTTCCGTCTTGAACTTCCATTTCAATAGTCCCGTGGCCGCGTCCAGCGCGTAGAAATTGCCGTCATAGCTCAGGAAAAAAACCACTCCCGAGTCGGCTGCTGCCGAGGAGACCTCCCACGCCTTGGTCGTGAATTTCCATTTTTCTGTTCCCGACTCGGCGTCGATCGCATAAAAATTCCCATCCGTGCTGCCCACGAAGACCATGCCCTTCACGATCGCCGGCGACCCAATCACCCGCCCGCCCGTATGAAATTTCCATCTGATAGCGTTGAACTTGGGCACGCCAGCCGCTTTGTAGACACCCGTATGCTGCAGGTTCCCGCGGAACATTGTCGCGTCCTGCGCCATCGTCAAACTGCAGTAAGAAAAGACAAATAGACCTATCCTTGCGAGGCATCGTTTCATAAGAAGTTGCTCCCGCAGACTTTCTATTATTTTGAGATAAACCCGTCAGTGACCCGACGCACGCTTATAGAACCTTCCCGGAGTCGAAGGATCCCTACGTGCTGACTGACCCGGCCATGAAGGGGCACGCCAATCTGAATCTGGTGAGGTGCTTGCGTGGGGAAGTTACGGTGCCCAATCAGACAGGTGGAACGTTATTCGCACCGGAGCGCGACCATGGGATCAACCCGGGTAGCCCGCCTCGCCGGTATAAAACTTGCCGCAGCCGCGACCGCTGCCAGCAATAGCGCGACAGTCACAAGCGTCAGAGGATCGGAAGGTCGTACGCCATAAATCAGGCTTGTGATCAGCCGAGCCAATGCAAGAGCCGCCACGATCCCGATCACAATCCCGACCAGGACGGGACGCATCCCTTGTCCGACGACCTGGCGAAAGACGTCGCCATGCCGGGCACCGAGTGCCAATCGGACACCGATCTCGTGGTTGCGTTGACTCACCGAGTAGGAAATCACTGCGTAGATTCCGACTGCGGCCAGTAGGGCTGCAATCAGCGCAAATGCCGTAAACACGACCGCGATGCCCCGCAGGCCGGCCGAGTCGGATGCGCGCGACTCCTCCATGGTTTGAATCTCGAAAACAGGAACGTCTGGATCAAGCTGCGCGACCTCTTCCCGAATCGATGTAATCGAGCCGACGGGATCGCTTGACGTCCGAACAACGAAATTCATCCATTTACTTATTTCAGGAAGATAGAACTGCGGCATCGCATCTTCTGAACTCCACCACCGGATATCACCGATTACGCCAACAATCTCGAGCCACTTGGGCGGAACACTTGCTGTAAATCGCTGTCCGATCGGGTCCTGTCCGGGCCAGAGGAGGTGTGCCATAGAAGTGTTGACGATGGCCACTCTGGGCTCCGATGAATAATCAGACGCAGTAAAGCTTCTGCCGCGAAGCAGAGGAACCTGCAGCACCTGAAAAAAATCGGGAGTCGCAGCAAGGTGTAGTGCCACTGGCGCCCCCGTGATCGCAGAGGCTGTCACTGCCTTGCCCTCGGGAGCGACTCTTTCGCCGCTGCAACACTGGTAAAATGCAGCGCTTTTTATGCCCGGAAGAGCTGGAATGCGGTCCAGCGTGTGTTGATAGAATGCGGCACGTTGCTCGGCCTTCGGGTATTTCGATTCGGCCAGCGTCATCTGCATCGTCAGGACGTTCCGTGGATTAAATCCTGGGTCAATGCGCAGTATTGCTATCAGACTGCGGATCATCAACCCGCCGCCCACAAGCAGCACGAGGGCCAACGCCACCTCGCAACTTACCAGGCCGTCGCGCAAACGGCGCGCCCCGCTGCCACCGCCAGCCCATCGGTTGCCTTCCTTCAGCGCCTGCTCAACGTCGGTTCTTGTAGCCTGAATTGCCGGGGCAACACCGAAGACAACTCCGCTTATTACCGAGATCGCTGTGGCAAAAGCTAGTACCCACGAATTGATAACAATTGGGTTCGTTTGGGGGAGAGAACCCTGTGGACTGAATGAAACCAGGAAGTCTTTCAACCAAATGGACAACAGAACGCCAGCCACGCCCCCAACCAGACCAAGCAAGACGCTCTCCGTCAGCAACTGGCGAGTCACGCGCCAGCGTCCTGCACCTACCGCCAGTCGAATGGCAATCTCCCGGTAGCGGCCAGTATTCTGCGCCAGAAGCATATTGGCGACATTCGCGCAGGCAATCAACAGCAAAAATCCAACGGCACTAAGCAAGATAACCAACACGCCGCGCGTGTTGCGTTCGACCTCTTCATGCAGCGGCTGGACAAGTATGTCCGTACCAGCGTCGAATTCCGGATAGTGCTCCGCAAGTCGATGGGCGATGGCAGACATCTGTGCCTGGGCTTGCGCAGGCGTGACACCGGGTTTCAATCTGCCGATGACCCACATCGAATTGTGGCCGCGGTCTTTCTGCAGATGTTCGATCGGCACGGGCACATATATTTCCGGATCGGTGATACCCCAGATCTGCGGAAAGCGAAACTGCTCGGGCATGATCCCGATGATCGTGAATTTCTCGCCGTCCAGAGTGAGAGTCTTTCCCAGACTGGTCAGACTGGCACCAGGCCCCCAAGTCCAGAACCCCTTACCCACCACCACGACGTGGTTCTTGCCGAGTTGATCTTCTCCGGGCAGGAAAGTCCGTCCCTGGGCGACCTCGACTCCCAGGACCTTGAAGAAGTCAGGCGTGACCTGGATTCCGTAGAGATGCTCCGCTCCGCCCGTAGCCGTTAGCGCCGGATCGTAGATCGCTCCCGCCGCGAGCCCAGAAAAGACGTCGGACTGCCTCGACCAATCGAGGAAGTCAGGGCCGGAGACCGAGTCACTGGCGAAGTGCCGATCCTTCCGCCAAAGCATGACCAACTGCTCGGGGTGTGCGAACGGAAGAGGGCGAAGAACTACGGCGTACAGGATGCTGAAAATGGCCGTGGTGGCGCCGATACCGAGCGCCAGTGTCAACCCCGCGATTGCCGTGAATCCCGGCGTTTTGCCTAGCGAACGAAAACTATGGCGCAGATCCTGAAGCAAGCTCTGCATAACCCCTGCTCCCGGTCAACGACGATCCCTAAAGCCGAAACCTCTATCGAGTAGCAATTTGCTTGCCCTCGTGGGTTACGCGTACCCACTTCAATCCTGGTCCAAACCTAGCCTAATGCACTTGCAGAACGTTCGATTTCGGGAATAGGTGTCCGCCCTTGAACAGCGAAGTAACACCTGGTGACCCGCGCCATGGTTTCGGAACACGAGACATTTTGCCCCGATCGCGGTAACAACTATTTCATCTCTCGCTCCATCACCTTCCGCAAGGCCGCATTGATGCGCGTCTGGTATCTCCGTCCATCCTTCTTGAACCACGCGAGAACATCGGCATCCAGCCGCAACGTAACGGGCTTCTTCAGCGGACGGTAAAGGTCACCAATCTTCATGTTTTGCAGGTTCTCGTGGGTCAAGCCGACAAGTCCCAGCGCCTTGCGTCGCCGGCGATTTGCTGGGCGCCGGGCCCGCTTGCCTGTGCGCAATTGTGACCCGCGGCCACCTTTTCCGTTCTTCATAAACGCTTCTTTCTGCAGCACTTGCAGGAATTATGACAGATGTATGTACAAATCTGTAAGAAAAGTGTTCCTTCAGGAACACTGTGGAAAACTCTCGAAATTACCCCGCAACGTCCTCTGCCACAAGCACTTCCGCCGCCTCCTCGTCCATAAAGGCAAACGCCTCCTGCGGCACAGGATTCTGCCATACCGGCGCGAACGACTGCCGGTGCAGCGGTGTGGGGCCAAGCTCGCGCAAGGCTGCCAGATGCTTCGGCGTGCTGTAGCCCTTGTGCGCAGCCAATCCGTATTCAGGAAACACCTTGTCCCACTCGCGCATCATACGGTCGCGTTCTACCTTGGCCAGGATTGATGCGGCTGCAATCGACGCCGAAAGCGCGTCGCCATGAATGATCGCCTCCTGTGGCAGGTCGCACTCGATCTTCACTGCATCGATCAGCAAATGATCCGGTGCGGGCGCAAGGCTCAGTACTGCTTCACGCATCGCAACTCGTGATGCCTGATAGATGTTGATCTGATCGATGCGCGCAGCATCGACCGCTGCCACGGACCATGCAACCGCACGCTCGCGGATCCGCTCGGCCAGCACCTCGCGACGCTCAGGCAACAAGAGTTTGGAATCGCGCAAGCCGCGCAACCGGTAAGCCGGATCGAGAATCACCGCCGCGGCGACGACGCAGCCAAAGAGCGATCCGCGTCCGACCTCATCCACTCCTGCGACCAGCTGCGCACCGCACGCCCACGCTTTCTTCTCGTACTTGAGGGTGCAGCGCAAGCGTTTCAGCAAGCGCAGCCTGGCTGCCGACGGAGATAGCGGATGCCCTGACGACGCTTTCACGGGAGATATCATCACTGATCCAGGAGGTTAATTTCATCTTCAACGAGAAGAAGAAATCATGCAAGCACAGATTCCCCCCACGCGTGAAGCCGCGCCATTGGCGGGATCTGCGGCGGGAAGATCCTCAAGGTAACCATCCTGCGGGTTACGCACGTACATTGCCCACCCGTACATGCACTGCTAATTTCTGAGCAGGATTTAATCACTGTGGAAGGCATTCTAAACGCGTCGCCTGACGATGGCCTGCTGACGACGAAGGTTGTTCATCTGGCCTTGCCGGTGCGCTGGACGCTGATCGGCCAGGAGGCCCGCAGCGCGCCAGAAATGGCGTGCACCTACGATATCTATCCGCAAGGCGCGCGCCTGGTCACCTCGCGCGACCTCAACATTGGTGACCTGGTCCTGATGGAACGCGGGCGGAACAAAGCCATCTGCCAGGTCGTGTGGTCCGCAGACCCGGCTTCCTCCTTGCGTGGACAGTTCACGGTGCAGTGCGTCGAGGGCAGGACCCCCTGGGAGGACGAATTACGCCAGGTGGAAGAGCAGTATCAGCCATTGATTGTCCATGGATCTGCGCGCGGCACGCCGTCGACCGGACCGAGCCGGCCGGATGCTAACCGGCGCCGGCGTCCTCGCTTTTATGTCGAGGGACAGGCGGAGGTGATCGACGGCGTGCAACGCGTTGCCGGCGAGGTGCGGCAGATTTCGGAATATGGAGCGCGGCTGGCCTCGGTGGAGCAGTTGCGTCCGGGTACAGATTTTCGCCTCATCATGAATGTCTTTGATGTGAGCGTCGCGCTTAAGGCGCAAGTGAAATATCTGGTCGACAATCTGGGCATGGGCGTTGAGTTTCAGCAGATTCGCCGCGGTGATCGGCCGTTGCTGGAATATGTACTCGGCAAGGTGAAGACCAGACGTGTAGAGGATTTCGTGCGGGTTGAAGTGGCAAACGATGCGCTCGCCGCCGCCGGCTAATTTTGTGTAGGGACGGACACCTTCGTCCGTCCCGCGAGCTCTGAGCGAAGGGGAGCGTACCCCGAAACTGGGTCAGCCCGAAACGCCGATATATCCTAAGCAGTCTCATTGCGCTTCGCGCAACCCCGGACGAAGGCGTCCGAGGCTACACAATCAGTGGTATCCTTCGGCGCATGCTTCGGCTCATCCACTGGGCTTTGCTCCTCTCGCTACTGACTTGTATATCTCTTCAAGCTCGCGTTGTTCGCGTGGAGATCTCATCTCGACAGGATGTGCTCAACGGTAAAGCGTTTGGTGATGCCGGACCTTACGAACGCATCAACGGATGGATTCACTTCTCGGTCGGGGTGGCGAACGCTCATAACGCCCGCATTGTCGATCTCAGGAATGCCGTAAACCTGCGCGATGGAGAAGTTGAATTCTCCGCCAACTTCGTGGCACTTCGGCCCAAGGATCCGCACAAAGGAAACGGCTCGATGCTTCTGGAGAACCCGAATCGCGGCCACAGCCGCATTTTGGCTCTCGTGGATGGTGGCGACTGGGACGCTTCGAAAGATGCCGGAGACGCATGGTTGATGCGCAACGGCTTCACTTTGGTGAGCCTCGGTTGGCAGTGGGACGCAGTCGGCGACGATGCTCTACGGCTGGTCGTGCCTGTCGCCAAAGAAAATGGTCGGACGATCACGGGTTTGCTGCGTGGGGACATTATGCCGTCGCACGAGATGGCGGAGATTCCTCTCGGGCACATGATCACCGGCTATATGGGTGGCACGGAGTACCCCGTGGCTGCGCCGGACGATTCGCGAAATACGTTGACAGTCCGCGATTCCCGCGATGCACCACGGACCGAGGTTGCGCGCGCGGACTGGCAGTTCGCACATACCGTCGATGGCAAACTGACTCTCAGCGATCGTTACATCCATCTGAACGGTGGGTTTCACGCGGGCAAGATCTACGAATACGTATACGTCGTCGCAAATCCTGTGGTTGCGGGGTTAGGGTTCGCGGCGGTGCGCGACTTCGCTTCCTATGCCAAACACTCCTCAGACGCGATTACGCCAGTGGCGCGCGTGTACGGCGAAGGAATTTCGCAGAACGGACGGTTCCTGCGCAACTTTCTTTATGACGGATTCAATGCTGACGAGGACGGTCGCATCGCGCTCGATGGGGTCCTCGCGCACGTGGCAGGCGCAGGGCGCGGCAGCTTCAATTACCGATTTGCTCAGCCCTCCCGCGATGCCCAGCCAACTTCATCCGTGTTTTTCCCGACCGACATCTTTCCCTTCACCGACCTGCCTGAGACCGATCTTGTGACGGGTGAGTCGGTCGGATTGCTCGACCGCGCCGTGGCGGAGAAAGTCGTCCCGAAGATGTTCTTCTCGAACACGTCCTACGAGTACTGGGGCCGGGTTGCCGCGCTGATTCACGTGAGCGCCGATGGCAAGCAGGACGTGCCATTGTCAGACAGCGTGCGGATCTATCACTTCACTGGGTTGCAGCATTTTTCGGGACCATTTCCTCCAGCCAAGGGAACGGGCGATCTGCTGGGACAACAGCCGCAATCTCCTCTGCCAGTGAGGTATTTCTGGCGGGCGATGATTGCGAATATGGACGCGTGGGTCCGCAGTAGTACGCCGCCGCCGGAAAGTAGCTATCCGAAGATTGCCGATGGAACGCTGGTTTCTTTGCACAACTACAAGTTCCCCGAAATTCCCGGCGTACAGAAGTCGCATGAGGCGAATGCGGCATATCGCCTGGACTATGGGCCAAACTGGAGTGCGGGTGTCTTGCTCGTTCAGCCGCCAAGGATCGGCGCAGCATTTCCGGTGCTCGTCCCGCAGGTCGATGCCGACGGCAACGAACGCGATGGCGTTCGCCTGCCCGAGATCAGCGTTCCTCTGGCTACCTACGCAAGTTGGAACCTGCGGGATCCCTCCATTGGAGCGTCGGATCAGCGGGCGTCATTCGAGGCGTCATACATTCCATTTCCGAAGACAGTCGCGGACCGTGAAAAAGCCGGTGACCCGCGACGATCTATCGTAGAACGATATTCCAGCCATGATGACTACATGGGCCGCTACGCGAAAGCCACTGATGACCTCGTGAAGCAGCGCTGGATTCTTCCCGAGGACCGCGATCGTGTCATCCAGCGGGGGGAAGATGAGTGGAGGGAAGTAACAAGATAGCTTTGCAAGCAAGAGTGGAGCACTGCCGTCGGTCCACCTCCAAGACTCATTCCCAGCCTTGCAAAGGAAGAAATAGACTTTTTTGTGACGAACCTCTGACAACCCTACTCTCGATAGTCGCTAGGATTTTTCTTCCTTAGCAATCAAACATTTCTCTGGAGTGATGCGAATGAAGGCTCCGGCCTGTCTGGTGGGATCTGTTTCTGTGGCGACTACCGGTCCTGCAACCGCAAGGGAGTTTGCCGCAGCCGGCAAGTGCGAGCTGACCATTCTTCGATCAAGGACACACGGATGTTGAGCAGTTCCAAGGTAACCCGGTACTCCTCGCTTGATTTGAAGGACCTGGTGTCCCTCTGTGCCGGCCCTACTGATCACGAGGCATGGGAGGAGTTTGTGTCCCGGGTGGGAAGGCCTCTGACCCTGGTTGTTTCGCGCACGGCATCGTTGTGGGGAAGTTCTTCCCGCTCGCTGGTGGAGGATTTGATCCAGGCAACTTACCTGAAATTGTGGGAAGGCGGCCGCACGCTCCTACGGAATTTCGCTGTCGAGCGTCCCGAAGCAATCCTGTCATATGTGAAAAAGACTGCCGCGAATGTTACGCACGATTATTTCAAGCACCGTCGCAGTCAGGCGGGTGGAGGGGACAAGGCTCACGTGTCGACCGCAGATTTGGAACCCGAAGCCGGTGCCCAGGGGCAAGGAAGCGCGGAGAAAATAGCATTCGGAATCTTCCTAAATCAGGTCGATGAATGCTTGAAGCGTTGCCTGTGCGGTCAAGACCAGGAGCGCGACCGAACGATTTTCTGGTTGTACTTCAGGCAAGGGATGAGTACGAAAGAAATCGCGTCGTTGCCGTCGATCGGGTTGAGCGTGAAGGGAGTTGGAAGCGTCATCGAACGTCTGAAACATTCCCTCCGGGAGCAAATCCTCGAGGGTCTGGCTTTTGATAGCAGCTTGCGAAAAAAGCAAAATTCACTCTGATCTCGTATCAGGAATACCAGGGATATCGAAGTTGGACCGGCCACTGCACAAGCATATCGATAATGACGAACTCGCCGCGCTGGTTCCCTCGCGTGACGGGGATGGCGGTGTGCCGCGTCTTCGCCCGAAAAGTCTGCGTGGGGCGGCGATGCATGTAGCATCATGCCCTGACTGCAGGCACAAAGTTCAGCAATACTCGGCGCTCACAAATCTGGCGGAATGTGCTCCACAATCCGCACCCGCAGGGGAGGACTGCCCTGAGAATGTCAACTGGTACGCAGTGGCTGCAGGGGAGTGGCCGGAGGTAAAGGCATCCCAACTGATCACACACGCGGCGATGTGTGATCGTTGCGGACCGCTGCTCCGCGCTGCTACCCGAATGCAAAAAGACGGTTCTTTCGAAACCCTGCTGGCGACGCTGAAGTCCCCCTCGAATCCAGTCATCCCAATGAGGAAACGAAGCGGCCTGCTACCTTGGCTGCCGGTCCGGTGGTTGGCTCCTCTTCTCGCCCTCATTGTGATTGTGGCACTGATGAGTGTCAGACACTCCTCACCAGATACAGCAATGTCCGGGTCTGAATTTTCTGAATTGGCGGTAACGACTCACCAGGACCATCTCAAAGGGAAAGTCGCTCTCGAACTTCATTCGGACTCGCAGACAGCCATCAATGACTGGCTGAAGGCCAAATCTGCACTTCCGCTCGCATTGCCGGACCCGGCCGTAACCAGCGACAACTGGCCTTACCGGCCTGAAGGTGCGCGACTGGTACAGATCGCGGACAAGCAAGCTGCTTTTATCAGCTATGCTCCACCGAGGCCGTTGCAAGGGAGCGACCTGCAGGCGGAGCCCGTTAGCCTCGTGGTGATACCCAGCAGTGTAGCGGTGGCTTGCGGAGGCGTTGTCGCCAAATATCCGAAAGTGAGCTTTCACTATTCCACCGTCCGCGGCTACCGGGTTGTAACCTGGTCACAGCACGCATTGACCTATGCCCTGGTGTCTCATGAACTCAACAGCACGCAACGGTCCTGCATGGTGTGTCATTCGGCTATGCGAGACCGCGATCTGACTCACACGCCGACACCTCTTGGCCGAATTACTCCGTTCGATCCAGTTCTGTAATAGTCTCCGCAGACCAACCTGGAGTTCCTGCGGCTCGCAGTGCGCACGCGTCGCTGGAAAAAAGCAAAATTACTCCGAATGTCGTGATATCGAGTGACCGGTTGCATTTACACGAAAAAGACTTCAGCGGAATGGAATCGGCACTATCTGTATCGATTACTGAATGAATCGGAGAATCACGAAATGAGCAAGAACGTATGTCAGTTGTCCCACCGGATTGCACGCGTGCGCACTCTGTTCGCTGCGATCTTAATGATTGTATGTGCTTTTGGCACGATCAACGCGGGGGCGCAGAGTGTCACGCCGCCAACCGTTCCCATAGACATTGCTGTCCCGGATGGCAATACTGCATTCCTGGTCGGTCATGCCAGGGGTTCGCAGGGCTATGTCTGCCTGCCGACGAGTACGGGTGGCACGTCCTGGACGATCGACGCACCGCGCCCCGAGGCAACGCTGTTCACAGACCTTTTGGGTCAAGACGTCCAGATCATCACGCATTTCCTGAGCAAGGATGAGAACCCGAACGGTTTCGCTCCCAGCCCGCTGCCTCTCGGCGGCAATGCGACCTGGCAGAGTTCGTTCGACTCGAGCCGGGTGTGGGCGGTAGCAACCGGCCACATCGACGCGGGAACGGACCCAGCCAGTTGCCCGCATGACGGCGCAATTCCCTGCTTGCGTTTGCAATCCATCGGGAACCTCAAAGGCCCGAGCGGTGGTCGGCTTCTGGCCAACGTGAGCTTTGTCCAGCGTCTGAACACGAACGGCGGAGCTGCTCCGACCACATCGTGCTCAGTCGGTCAAACTCAGCTCGTGGGGTATACGGCGGATTACTATTTCTTTGCCAAGGACAAGTAGAACGAATCAAAGACTTGGTGAGATTAGGTGAGGCCCGGCTTCGGATGAGGCCGGGCTTTTTTTCTTATAGTCCGATTGAGCCTTGGCATGCAGACTCCGTTGTTTCCACTCGGGCTGCGGCACTCTCGGACATGGTCGATCTAAGCTGGACCAAGGGATGGGCCAACGTCCCGCAGGAACGACTGATCCGCCAGCAATTGCCCTTTTGACACGTTGTCTTCGCAGCGTGGTGAGATAGTCTCAACTTGCGCCACCCAACCGGACAGAACATGTCGTCGATGCAAGCTACTAGAGGGACTCGCTTCACAGGATTGTCAAGGCTGGAGTTCGCTTGTTCGTTGCCCCTAATGCTATCTGCGATCCTGATGGGCTGCGGAGGGCAATCGACGACTACTACGATGACAACAACAACGACCACAACGACAAGTAAGCCCGGCTACTTCGGGACAGAACCCGCGCACGCGACGTATCTTCCTCGTGCGGATTCCTACTGCGCCTCGGCGGTGAAACCCAATTCATGGGAGCCGCGTCCGGACAATGACCAGGCAAACCACACCCTGGCTGCGCAGCCATACAACTGGCCGGTCGAGAATTACTGGACGAAGTGGCGCGACAAGCGGGCGCAAGTTACGGGAAATTTTACCGGCACTACCACCGAGATCATTCAGTGGGCGGCGTGCAAATGGGGCATCGATGAGGACACGATTCGCGCGGACGCGGTTGTGGAGTCGTACTGGCATATGAGTACGATCGGCGACGTCTGCGGTCCGGTCGGCGAAGGCTCCTATGGACTGATGCAGATCAAGAACGAAGACTGCAGCGGCACAGTCGTCCATGGGGGCTATCCGGACACCATGCAGGCGACCGCGTTCAACGTCGACTGGTTTGGCGCCCACATCCGCTCTTGCTACGACGGCGATTTTTATGATGGCGGGAACTGGCTTTATCTGGGGCAGACAGTGGACCAGATTGCCGCACAGCATGACTGGGATTATGTCTTTTGGGCGTGCATTGGCGCCCACTATTCGGGGAACTGGCAACCCGGCCAGCCCTATGAACTGCGAGTGCGGCAGACGCTGAAGGATCGAACCTGGGAGAGTTCAGGGTTCTAGCCGAACGATGCACGCGTCGCTGGAAGCAAAGGCAGAGTCTTGGGGTCGACCTGGCGCGTTGCGAACGAGGATAACGCGCCTTCCAAGAGTCGACGACACTTTCCCATGGCTCGTGGCCGCCTTCAGCGTGCCGTGGTCTGTCTCCGTCGCTGCTCACTTGCCTTCATCAATTCGTTCAAGTCCGCCGCTGGCCGAATCTCGAAAATGCTGCCGTACTTCAGGGCCGGGTGCTGCGCAATGAGCTGCACAGCTTGATTCATGTCCCGCGCCTCCAGGACGAGAATGCCACCGAGTTGTTCCTTGGTTTCCGCATAGGGGCCGTCGGTCGTTGCGACTTTGCCGTTCTTCCAATACAGGGTCAAGGCGGTTTCCCCAGGCTGAAGCGCTTCTCCGCCGGCAAAATGCCCGTTGCCGCGAAGATGGTCGTCGTATTCAAAACATGTGTCGAACATCGCGTGTTGCTCGTCTTCGGTCATGCTTTCGTGTTTGCCTTTGTCGTAGTATCCCAAACAGATGTATTTCATTGTTCTTCTCCTTGTCTTTCTCCTTTGGTGTGGTGGCCAGCGGCACAGACTGTGCAGCTGTTTCTGTCACTGTTTCAGGTAACGAAGCGCAACACATCCTGATTTAAGAATCTTTGACTCTACAAGTTTTAATTGTGATCTCTCCCGCAGGCTAACGCCCTCCAACAGCCGTCTCCCTTCTCCTGCAACGATTGGCCCAATGACAAAACGATACTCATCAACCAGACCTAGCTCTATAAGTTGTGAGGGAATACTTACACCACCGACTAGAATATTTTTCCCTTGTTCTCGTTTCAGGTTGAGTATTTCGTCGCGAAGGCTCGTACGAACAATTCTCGTATTTCGATCTTCAGCGCTGTCTAATGATCGTGAAAAAACAATTTTGTGCATGGAGTCAAACGTCCGAGCAAATTCGTTCGATGCTTTTGTCATGGACCCGTTCTTCGCGACTTCAGGCCAAAAAGGAACCATCAATTGATAGGTCTTACGCCCAAAGACGAGCAGGTCAACCTCGCGCAGGAGGTCGGTAAAATATTCATGTGTCTCGTCATCGGCAACTTGCTTGGTGTGGTCGCAGCAGCCATCCACGGTAATGTTGATTGCGAAGATTACATTTCTCATTGGATTGTCCCAACCCCCTCTTGTGTACCAGCGCTTATGAGAGTTTGAGGGCTTACGCGCTGATGGCTCATCCCATAGTCGTCGCACACAGAAAAAATCGACAGGCGAGGCAAACTTTCCTTATTTCAAATTCTCGTGTTTGGTTTCATATTCCTCAAGCTGCGGGAACGTTCGTTCCGTCCAGTTTCCGACGAACCGCCTCGACCGAAAAGCGCGTGAAGGTGGATCGCGGACATAGCGATCAGAAAAGGTACGGCACCAGGGCGGCGGTCTGATGGGCATAGCTGACATACGTGTCCCCAAATTGGGAACGCATCCACTCCTCCTCGGTGCGAAGCTTGGCCCACAGCACGACGAATATCAGGACGAAACCGATGACCCCGCGCACCTGCGAGAGCGCAATCGCGGTGCCAAGAAACCCGGTCAGAATGCCGGTGTAGATGGGATGACGGACCAGGGCATAGGGGCCGCTGGTAATCAACTCGTGGCCCTGCTTAATGGTTACGGCGCTGCTCCAGTTGCTGGCGAGGTGCTGGCGCGCCCAAGCGGCGAGGACGAGGCCCACGACAGTAACAGCAGCTCCAATCCAAAAGGGCCAGATGCCAGACGGCCAGAACTGCCGATAGAGCCAGGGCAGAGGGATGCGAGGTACCGAGAGGAGCACGATCACGAACAGGAAGGCGACGGCCCGTAGTTTGCCCGAGGCACCCGGCTCGTGGCGCTGGGTCGTTTTGGTATCAGCGGCCTTGATCCGCCAACAGGCTTTGGTGTCAGTGACGGCTCACGCGGGCTGCTAGCATTTGCGCAGACAACCGCACGTTATTCGCAAAGTCAGAATTCGGTGCAGTCACACTGGGGCTGCAGTGCTACCATCACCACCCCACTTATACCATCCGATCTCGGGATGAGGACCTGATGCATAGCAACCACACTTCAAGGAGAGTGCCACAATGAAACTCACCCGTTCCGCAAGTACTGCACCTCAAACATCAGCAACCGTAGCCGTGATGAAATCTGCATCTGAGCTTCAAGACCAGATTCGTCGCCGTGCCTATGAACTCTACGAGCAACGCGGGAGCAATGATGGGCACGAGGTGAGTGATTGGCTGCAAGCGGAGTCAGAGGTCGCTCAGAAAAAGGTAGCAAACGCACCGAGAACAGATCGCGAGCGCGGGGCTCGTGTCCTTCAATAGCGTTTCCGCTATTCGCGAATGCCATCTACGTCGGGCTGCGATTCTCCTGGCTAGGGGTCTCTCTAGGTGGCGGACAAGCCAGCGCAGTCCGAGATTCCGAAGCGAATTCTGTGCTGTGATGAATTCGTGATGAAGAGCGAACTCGGGGAGTAGCCCGCATCTCGCGCCCGACTGGTCAATTTTGAACAGTCCGCAGGTCCACTCGCGTTGAATACTCATAGAAGGGAAATCCATTTGCCGACGCAAACGCCAAAGCCAAAGCCGAGAGTGTCTAAACAGCCGGGTTGCTTTCAAAGCGCGAACGCTCGCACGAGACGATCGAGAGAACGGGTCCCTCCAGGCGTCGGTTCTCACCAGGTTTAGGAACAAATGTCGTTGCTAAACATCGCTTTCTCCGAAAGGACTCTGGAAGTGGTCGGCCCTCACCCTGCACTACGTGACGGCTCTGCAGGCGTACGCGCACGATTCCAGTCGAAGGCCTCGCTCCCCAGTCGAATCGCAGTGATCGGTAATTATCTGCCGCGACATTGTGGGATCGCTACCTTTACCACAGATCTGTGCGCAGCCATATCGACGGAGTGCGGATCAGCTCGATTGTTGGCGCTCCCGGTCAACGACACTGAGGAAGGATACGACTATCCCGATCGAGTGAGATGGTCACTCGCACAAGACGATGTGACGTCGTACCAGGAGGCCGCCGAATTCCTGAACTTCAACAACATCGACATGGTATGCCTGCAGCATGAGTATGGAATCTTCGGGGGTCCAGCCGGAAGCCACATCTTGCATCTGCTACGCGGCCTGAAAATGCCGGTCATAACCACCCTGCACACCGTCCTGCGCGAGCCAAATCCTGACCAAATGCTGGTGATGCGAGATCGCGGAGCTCTCCGACCGGCTCGTTGTGATGAGCCAGTTGTCGTCTCAGTTCCTCCAGGAAATCTTCAAGGTTCCTGGCAATAAGATCGATATGGTGCCGCATGGAGTCCCGGATCTGCCTTTTCTGGATCCGAATTTCTACAAGGACCGTTTCGGCGTGGAGGGTAAAGCGGTTCTGCTCACGTTCGGTCTGCTTTCACCGAACAAGGGAATCGAAAACGTAATTCAGGCTATGCCGCAGATACTGTCGAAGCACAAGAATGTCGTGTACATCGTCGCAGGCGCGACTCATCCCCACATCTTGCGTCGCGAGGGCGATATATATCAAGCCAGTTTGCAGGCTCTGGCGAAGGAGATCGGAGTGGAAGCGCAAGTGATCTTCCACAACCGCTTCGTCAGTCCGGAGGAAATGGTTGAGTTCATTGGCGCCGCCGACATCTATATCACGCCCTATCGCCATGAGGCGCAGGTGGTTTCCGGAACCCTTGCCTATGCGTTAGGTGCGGGAAAGGCGATCATTTCCACACCCTACTGGCATGCGATCGAGTTGCTTGACGGCCGCAGGGGTGCGCTGGTCCCATTCCAGAATCCCGACGCGATTGCACATAAGGCGATCGAACTCCTCGATACTCCTGCAATCCGTCATGCCATGCGCAAACGTGCTTACCTGTTCGCGAGGGAGATGGTCTGGAAAAGGGTTGCGCAAGGTTACATGGAAAGTTTCTCTCGGGTTCGGAGCGACCGCATGGAAACTCCAAGAGTGCAATTCTCAGCCCGGATGACTCACAAATCGCTGGATCAGTTGCCCGAGTTGAAACTGAATCACTTGAATCAGATGACCGACGATACCGGAATGCTGCAGCACGCGATCTTCACGATTCCGAACCGCAGAGAGGGCTACACAACGGACGACAACGCCCGCGCTCTGATACTTGCTGTGCTTCTGGAGCACATGGATAAAGATCGGGCTGGGGAGGGAGGGTTGCCTTCTGCAAAGTCGGCCGGCTTGTATCTATCGTTTCTGGAGCATGCGTTTAATCCTGAGACGGGCAGATTCAAAAGCCTTCTCAGCTACGATCGTGGCTGGAACGAAACCGAGGGGTCCGAAGACTGTCATGGGCGCGCCTTGTGGGCGCTGGGGACGGTTCTAGGCGGATCCCAAGATCATGGACTGAGGGGCGCCGCCGGTCGCTTGTTTGAGTTCTCACTTCCCGCGGTCTTGGCATTCAGCAGTCCGCGTGCCTGGGCGTACACCCTTCTAGGCGTTCAGCAATACCTCACTTCGTATCCCGGAGATCGCGATGCACAGAAAGTACGATCTGCCCTCAGTCGGCGGTTGCTTGAAATGTATGAGTCAATTCGAAGGCCGGACTGGAAATGGTTTGAGAACGTTCTGGCCTACGGAAACGCGAGATTGCCCCAATGCCTTCTGTTAGCCGGCGCAGCATGCTCGGATGATCGTATGGTTTCCGCCGGTCTCGAATCGCTCGATTGGCTCTCAACCGTGCAACACTGCGAGATCAACCGCCACTTTGTGCCGATCGGTTCGCAAGGCTTCTTTCGCCAGAATGGTGAAAAGGCCCGCTTTGATCAACAGCCGCTCGAAGCCGCCGGCGCGGTTTCTGCGTGTCTTCAAGCTTACCGGGTAACGGGTGACAGCTGCTGGCGCAACGAAGCCTGGTCTGCTTTCAACTGGTTCATCGGCGACAACGACCTGCAACTGCCCCTGTATGATTCCGCAACCGGCGGTTGCCGGGACGGCCTGCATCCCGACCGCGCCAATGAGAACCGGGGAGCAGAATCAACCCTATCGTTTCTTATGGCACTCCTAGAAATGCAATCTCTGCAAGAGCCTGAACAAAAGGAAATCCTTTCATGACTGTACCCGCAGAAAAGCAAGTGAGTCTTCTGAGCACTCGCTTCGAGCCACTGCTTCTTCGCCATCCCACAAACCCGATCCTTACGAGTAAGGATTGGCCATACCCCATCAACAGTGTGTTCAATGCGGGTGCGACTCTACTCGCGGATGGCACGACCCTGCTGCTTTGCCGTGTGGAAGATCGACGCGGCCTGTCGCATCTTTGCGCCGCGCGTTCTCGAAACGGCGTCGATGGATGGCAAATCGATAGTGAGCCGACATTGATGTCCGACCCCAAAAACTATCCGGAAGAAATCTGGGGCATTGAAGATCCTCGCATTACGTTCGTCCCCGAACTGCAGCAATACGTCGTTACTTTCACTTCCTATTCGCGCGGGGGGCCCGGCGTGTCGCTGGCTCTGACCAAAGACTTCCACGCCTTCGAACGGTTCGGCGTGATCATGCCGCCGGACGACAAAGACTCCGCACTTCTACCTCGAAGAATCGACGGGTGCTGGGCGCTTATTCATCGTCCTATGACGACGCTCGGGTCACACATGTGGATTTCCTACTCTCCCGACCTGCGCTATTGGGGCAGGCATAGGCTCATGCTGGAAGCCCGCCGCGGTGCCTGGTGGGATGCAAACAAAATCGGGTTATCGCCGCCGCCCGTCGAGACCTCCAGAGGTTGGCTCGTGTTTTATCACGGCGTACGGCACACCCCCTCCGGCTGCTTGTACCGATTGGGCTTGGCGCTCTTCGACCTGGAGAATCCGGAGAAGTGCTTGCTGCGAGGAGATTCGTGGATCTTTGGACCGGAGGCAAAATACGAGCGTCACGGCGATGTGCACGATGTCGTGTTCCCCTGTGGATACACGATGGCCGCCGATGGCGACACCATCAACATCTATTACGGAGCCGCGGACTGTGCAATTGCCCTGGCTCAAGCCCGCGTGCGATCTCTACTGGATTGGCTAGATACCAATGGAAGTTGCGAGCGCCGCCAGCGAGCACAGGATTTATGAGACTGTTTCTTGGAGCTTTCCAGTTTATCTTTGGCTGCCGGCATCGTCACCTCAGCCGTGTGTTCACGATCAAACACCGCACATACCGCGTTTGCTTCGACTGTGGACGGGAATTCGATTTGCTTGACGAGCATGCGCCAATACGGTCCGACGCTTCTCTGGGCGCATGCCTGGGAACCAACCCTCATCATGCGCGCTAAAACTTCTGCGCTCTGATTCTGTCACTACGTCGTGATCTGGATTCTTCACATGTGAGCTGTCTTGCTCAGACGCACTATCCCATACCTGTCATTCCTGTGGTGGCGTAAACAAGATTCGCCACATCCCGCGCAACGGCACTTCCGTAGATCTGCCTAATGGTGTGCCAAAGAGCAATCAGGTTGCTGCGTGAGGATTCTGTAGCACGGCTGGCACGGTCCTTGGCGAGTTCTGCCTGGTACGTGCTTAGGAGGAAGCCATTCTGCTTGGCGAGACGTTCGATTGTTGCTAAATCGTGTTCTTCTAAATGACCCATACTACATTGTACGCATAATGTTGAAAAAAGTTCGGTCTCAAAAACGCAGGTTGCGAACTGCTTGACAGTCCCGCCGCATAAGACTAACGTTGTAGCGGAGTTGGTTACTACTTTCTCCTCTTTCAGGTTCCCTGAACTAAGTCAGCCCATCTGAAGTTCTCCCCTCTTAGCGATAAAAACCTTTTAGGAGGTTGATATGTTTGCACGCAACGTCTCCGTTCATCTGAAATCCAACATGCTTTCTGATTACACCCGAACCTTTGAGAATGAGATTCTCCCTTTACTTCGCAAGCAGAAGGGCTTCAAGGACGAAATCACGTTGTCAAATCCCGGCAGCCTGGATGTGATTGCGATCAGTCTGTGGGAAAGCAAAGCCAATGCAGAAGCCTACAACACCAATACTTACCCAGAGGTGCTGAGAACATTTGCAAGAATGATCGATGGAACGCCCAAGGTTCAGACGTTTGAGTCCGTCACCTCGACCTTCCATAACGTCGCTGTAGCAGCATAAGGATCTGTGAGCAAGTCGCACGAGAAGGCGGTTAACTCCGCCTTCCCAGCTTACAAAGTGCCAAGGCATTAATCGTTTGGAATGGAGGTTCCTTCCATGAAAGCGCTCTTGTTGGTCATTCTCTCTCTGTGCTTTGCCCAAAGCGTCGTCGCTTTCTCGCAGGAAGCTCCCAATCAGTCCCTACGGAAGAATCAGTCGGGCCGCGGGGCTCGTCTCACAACCATCATGGGCACAGTTCAGGAAGGTGGCGACAAATTGAGGTTCGTCACCGAACAAAGAGCCTGGAATGTGGACAATCCGGAGATTCTTGAGGGTCATGAAGGACACTACGTGCACGCGAAGGCTTACGTCTACCCAGATAAGAATCTGATTCACATCACAGAGGTGAAGATACCGACCGCACGTGAGACCAGGGAAGCTGACATCAAGTAGGCGCGATGACTTGACCGCAAGCAGCCGACCCCGCACCCCTCCCGCTCCGCCCGGCGTTTTCTGGTTTTCACTATGGATGACGGACCCTACTATCTGCCTCTCGACTGTCCGAATGGAGGAGACGGCTAGCGGGCGTTCCCGGAAAATCTGCGATGGAGCCATTCCCACAGCGGAGCTTCGCGGTCGGCATTGCGGACTACAGCCCAGTGACTTCCGTCACTGCAGACACACATCCAGTGCGTGAAAATAATGTCGAGACCGAGCCAGGAGCTTGCCCATCGTGCAAGCCTCCGGAGGCAGTGAAATTTCCGAAATGGTCGCTTTTTTCGTTTCTTGTGGTGGTCTTTTTCCCAATCAACCTTTGCGTAGCACTGGCCGGCATCCAGGCGAAATCAACCAGCTTAGGAGCGACTCAAGAACTGCCAAGTGCGTACCAAAGCGGGAAGATTGTGGCCGTCCAAACGACCGAGTGGCAGACTGAATATGTTGTTCAAATCTCGGTTCAATTTAAAGGCACGGTCTACACCGGCGAATACGTGACAGAAGAGAAATCCATGGCACCGTCCAGTGGGTTGTCAAAGGATCAGCCCGTCTCGGTGAGGTTTGTGAAAGGAAAGATGTTTCTGAAGCTGGCTAACGGAGAAGAACTGATCACACAAGTCATCGAATAACGAATCAGCCCGGGCCGAGGTGGCTTTATGACGCTGACTGTCGTGGCGGTGATCTTCGGAGTTTTCGCAATTAGCCTGATCGTCCTCTTGATCTACAAGAGCACACTCACCATGCACAGGGATGACCAGTTGTTTCTGGATGACGCGAGTTCGCACATGCACGCTGAGCAGACGGAACTGTTGGCCAAGGTCAACCGGCTTACTATCCCGGTGCGCGTGTTCGGCATCGGGTCTGGGGTATTTCTGCTGGTGCTCTTGGCGATGTGGCTCTACCAGAAGCTGAACGCGGTACAGTAGCGTCGAAAGCGGGGGATTTGCGCCACCCGGCCAGCATCCTCGCGCAGAGCAAGACGAGGCGAACCTAGCTCTAATTTAGCGATTCTCTGTTGCCTCTCTCACGATCCGAGCGGCAGCTTGGCTGAGTCCTCGCGGGGCGCTTTCTTCGGAGTTTGCTCTGGACGGGCATTAGTTCGCTTTTCCACGTAATCGCCTTGGCGTAGTGCTTTATCGGATTTTGTGCGCTTCTTTGCCATACCCACAGTATCTGACGTTGTGTTGCTGAGCGCAACACTTCGTCGCTCTGTGGAAATTCAAACTGCACCACTACCGGAATTAGAGACAACAAGATTTGCCTGAACATGCGGAACGCGAAGGTACTCAGCTTGTTCCCCGTTTGAGATTGTTTCCGATCTTGCATCCGCCGATGGGACCGCCGAGTTGCGACCAGGACCCATTTTATAGATCGAGGCTGACGGTCGTCTTGTACCGAGTCAAGACACGCGTAGACTCTTGACCGAGGCGCGGGCCATTCCGCCACTGATATCAGGAGTAATGATCAACTCAAGTACGGTGACTTCCGAGAGCTGAACATCGTATTCCTCGACCTCGCGTATTGTCTCAGGTGGGCTGAAATTCCACTGCTGGCGTACAATCTCTCGGAACGAGCGCACGCCATTCGAAGACCATTGCAACACGAACTCTTGCGTGCGCGTTGTTTCGGTTTCCTCAAAAACAAGTGATATGTGTCTCAGCCTTTGCGGCTGATCGAAGACCAGCCGAATCGTTTGAGTTCCCGGGATAGCAGCACGCCAGCCCCGGGTTTCTCCCGAGACCAACGCACACTCGACCGGGAAATTCTCCTCTTCCGACGTGACCTCGACCGCAGCTGCACGCTCGAGGTCCAGCCAGCCTTCGCCGTGAGGCCCAACCGTCTCCTGGGTTGGGGTGATAAGCCGCTTACGCATATGGTCCTAATCTGCCTCCCGTACAACTCCGGCCGTCACCGAAGGGGACATACTCGGGTTCATGGGTCGATTCTCTGCGAATTTCGCTCGGTCTGAGATCACAGGTGCCGGCCAATCGCCTCGGGCGTCTACTGCTCGATTCTCTTACTGCCATTTGGTGTCTCATTCTGTTGAGCACTCTTTACCGCCACCGCAAGCCGCTCTTCGCCAATAGTTGACCGTCTGCCTTGTTCCTAGTACATGTCTCCCATGCCGCCATGGCCGCCGGTAGCGGCAGCGCCCTTCTTTTCTTCCGTAATGTCGGCGACGAGGGCCTCGGTAGTCAGCATCAGCGCCGCGATGGAGCCGGCATTGGTCAGAGCAGTGCGCACGACCTTGGTCGGATCGAGCACGCCAGCCTTGACTAGGTCTTCGTACTCTCCGGTCAGGGCGTTGTAGCCGTTATTGTCCTTCGATTCGTTGACCTTGCCCAGAACGATGGCGCCTTCTTCGCCGGCGTTCTCGGCGATCCAGCGCAGCGGCTCCTGCAGGGCGCGTTTCACGATGTTCACGCCGATCTGCTCATCGCCTTCGACCTTCAGCTTGTCGAGCGCAGTGACGCAGCGGATCAGGGCCACGCCGCCGCCGGGCACGATGCCCTCTTCGACCGCCGCGCGGGTTGCGTGCATGGCGTCCTCGACCCGAGCCTTCTTCTCTTTCATTTCGGTTTCGGTCGCGGCGCCAACTTTAATAATGGCCACGCCACCAACCAGCTTCGCCAGCCGCTCCTGCAGCTTCTCGCGGTCGTAGTCGCTGGCGGTCTTATCGATTTGACCGCGAATTTCCTTCACCCGGCCTTCGACGTCGGCGTGCTTGCCTTTACCTTCGATGATGGTGGTGTTGTCCTTGTCAATGGTGACCTTCTTGGCCTGTCCGAGATCCTCCATCTTCACGTTCTCGAGCTTGATGCCTAGATCTTCCGTGATCGCCTTCCCGCCCGCGAGCGTTGCGATGTCCTGCAACATGGCCTTGCGGCGATCGCCGAATCCAGGCGCCTTTACGGCAGCAACCTGCAGCGTCCCACGCAGCTTGTTGACGACAAGAGTTGCCAGGGCCTCTCCCTCGATATCCTCTGCGATGATAAGCAGCGGCTTGCCACTCTTGGAGATCTGCTCAAGCAGAGGGAGGATGTCCTTCATGGAGCTGATCTTCTTTTCGTTGATGAGGATATAGGCGTTCTCGAAAGTAACTTCCATGCGTTCAGGATCCGTGACGAAGTACGGCGAGAGGTAGCCGCGGTCGAACTGCATGCCTTCCACGACTTCGAGCTGGGTCTCAAGCGTCTTCGACTCTTCGACGGTGATGATGCCATCCTTGCCGACCTTCTTCATTGCTTCCGCGATGATGTGGCCGATGCTGTCGTCATTGTTGGCGGAGATGCTGCCAACCTGGGCGATCATGTCGCCGGTGACGGGCTTGGAGAGCCTATCGAGCTCACCCTTGGCACGCTCCCCCGTCTTGGGGTCGATTGCGCCGCAAATCACAGTGATGGCTTTCTCGATGCCGCGTTTCATCGCCATAGGATTGGCTCCAGCAGCAACGGTCTTAACGCCTTCGCGATAAATGGCCTGCGCCAAAACGGTGGCCGTGGTGGTCCCGTCGCCGGCGACGTCCGAGGTCTTGGAGGCGACTTCGCGAACCATCTGGGCGCCCATGTTCTCGAGACCGTCTTGCAATTCAATCTCTTTTGCGACGGTGACGCCGTCCTTAGTGATGGTCGGCGAACCAAATTTCTTTTCAATGACAACGTTGCGGCCCTTGGGGCCGAGGGTCACCTTCACGGCGTCGGCCAGAACGTTGACGCCGCGGAGGATCGCCTGCCGGGACTCTTCTCCGTGTACGATTTGCTTTGCCATAATCCTTTTCTCCTAGACTTTGACATTATTGTCATCTCGAGCGGACACTCTTAACCGTCGAGGAGTCTGAGTTCGTCACTACTCGCAATCGCGGAACGCGATTGCAATGAAAGCGCCAAACGAACATCCGACCTTACTTCTTTGCTCCTACGGTCTCTTTCTTGGCCGCGCCGGAGACAACGCCGAGGACTTCTTCCTCTTTCATGATGAGATAGTCTTCTCCGTCAATCTTGATCTCGGTGCCGGAATACTTACCGAAGAGGATGCGGTCGCCTCCTTTTACGGCAAGAGGAAATAGCTTGCCTTCGTCATTGGTCTTGCCCTTGCCAACCGAGATGACTTCGCCCTCCTGTGGTTTATCTTTGGCAGAATCCGGGATGATGATGCCGCCCAGGGTGGTGCCAGCTTCTTCTACGCGCCGCACCAGAATCCGGTCATGCAGTGGAGTAAACTTCGTGGCCATACTTGCAGACTCCTTTCATTCGTATTCAGTTGTACAAGCGCGAGGGGTATGGAAGCTAACTAGCAGAGCTTCTGAAACCGCAGGGACACGTACACGCCCGCGCGGCTGGACGTTCCTCGATCAGAATGGCGCGCCAGTACTAATTTCTGTGGGCATAGCACTCTCGGTATCCTTAGCGCTTTAGCGATCATGGGTTAAGGGGCTCGTACCCCAACTATCGTCGAGGCACCTAGCAAAAGCTGAGCACTATTGACCATGTTCAGTTCCGCAACGCCGCTGGGGTTGTGAAATCCGGATTCGCAAGGCTCATCGACGCGACGGCAATCACATCCGCAGTACCGTTATCGATGTCCGCAATCCTGGTCGGAAGGTCCGCGCCCCCGCGATTCAAAACGAGAACGCCGGGCCAGATGCCACGAATTTTCCTGAGCAAGACTTCATCGCCCATATGTGCGACGTGCAGATACGCGAGCCCGAGGCGACTCAATTCGCGAACCAAGGCCCCATAAACGCCGTAAACATCGTTTTCTGCGATGTCATTAAGTGCGTTTCCGGGTGCAATTCGGATGCCCGTGCGGCCTGCGCCAATTTCGTCCGCAACAGCTGAGGCCACTTCTACAGCAAAACGAAATTTTCTTTCAATAGACCAGCCGTACTGGTCGGTTCGGTGCTGGTGATCATGCTACGAGCTCCACGGTGGACCGGCGCGTTTCTGCTTGCAGCCATGATCGTCGCCGCGGGCGCCACCTCTGCTAAGCGCGCCAAGGGTGTTCCAGGGTCGTTCCGGGTATCTACCTATTCGATCGCATGCGGGGCCGGATCCGTCATCGCAATCATGACCTGGCTGGGAGTCATTGATACGGCGATCACTGCCTTGATCCCGGTTGGCAGTATGCTAATCGCGAATGCCATGAACACCAATGGCCTTGCACTCAATCGGTTTCGCTCCGACGTGCTCGCGCACACCGGCGAAATTGAAACTGCTCTGGCCTTGGGCGCCGATCCACGGCAGAGCGTAGCACCTTATGTACAGGATATCGTTATATTAAGCAGCCAACGGAGCAGGGATCAGGATAATAGGTGCCAGCGTTGAGGCGCCGATGTATTGCTGTGAAGCTCGTTGGAGGGAGCTTCGTATTTTCAAGCGGCTAGAGGCAGAGATGGATTAAGGATGACGCCTGTCAGCGAAATGGTCCCTCCGATGTAATGCTCGGCAATTCCCTCCAGGGCCGCAAACTACCGCCCAAACAGGTCGTGTCGGAACTCCTCAATGTTCCTCTCGTGGACTTCACCACGATGGATGCGACTCGTATCCTCGGCGCCGTTGGATTCCAGGTCCACTCAGCAGAGGACAAACCTGAACCGGTCAGAGTTCAGTCGGAGGCCTTGCTGCAGGAATACTTGCGCTCCCACGGACTCATGGACGTCGAAGTGGAGCCCATGATCGAGAATTCCAGTAGCCGGCCCGACTACCGGCTGCGCGCAGACGGATTTGAGGTGCTGTTTGATGTCGAAGAACTCGGCATGAAACTGGCTGACGGTCGTATCCGCGGCGGTGCCTATAGCCCCTATGGCCCGATTCGAGAAAAGATCAGCGCAGCGAGAAGAAAGTTCAAAGACATGGAGGGGCACTGCTGCTGCCTGATTCTAGAGAACCAAGAAAGACCGCGGATCGGCCTTAACTGGCAGATCATCATAGGAGCGATGCTCAGCGACCTTGGGCTTCCCTCTCCCATCGGCCAGAGAAAAGGAGAGGCCCTCAAGAACTTGACGGCCTCGCCCGAGAACACCATACTCAGCGCGATCATCGTTGTCGAACGTTACGCTATTGGCAAAAAGCGATTTCGTCTTTTTGTGTACGAGAAAGAGCAGGAACTCGGGCGAGAGCTTGGCATTGAAGAGTTCTTGCAGGCATCGGAACAGTCGGCTGGCACCGAGCGCGATCTCTCATTGAACCGGGTCCGGGTGCGCGTCCACGAGAACCCGCATGCCAGAGCCCCTCTCGACCGTCGCTTGTTCCAGGGACCATTCGATGAGAGGTACGGCTTGATTGACGGCCCGGAGCGATTCGGACAAGTTTACGCCGGCAGTGGAGTCGCGGACTTCGAGAAGCTGTCCAGCACCGCTCGGCTTCTTAGCAGATCCTAACCTTGGCCGTGAGGACGCCGGAGATGCCGGGCCACAGTCGAGGAGCTTTCCTTGTAAGAGATTAGGTAAGGGTTGCTCGTCAACCGCTAAGAATCCTTCGGTTTTTTGAGAACGTGGAGTGATGCGGAATCTCCTGCTCGAAGCCCAGACCCGTGAACCACCGCCAGGCCAAATGCATGCGCAGTTCTTCCACCAGCCTGCGCTCGCTGGTGATGCCGTACAGATAGCCAATCAACAGAATGCGCAGCAGCAACTCAGGATCAATTGAAGGCCGTCCGGTCTCGCTGTAGCTGTCCTTCAGTTGCTGCCGCACAAACTCGAACGTGACGTGCTTGTCGATGAGCCGCAGCAGGTGGTTTTCAGGAATCTGATCTTCCAGCCGGAAGTAATAGAACAACGCTTCTGAGCGGGGGTGGTGCCCCATCATGATCAGCAGGCCTCCGAAGATCGGAATCAAACAGAGCATGGGCGAATGCTTCCTTCTAACATGCTTCTGCTGAATCTCACCCCGCTAATCGACGTGACTTTTTCAACATCACCCACAGGCGTTTACACGCAATTGAGGAATCGGGCAGTCCGGGGTAAATGCGTGTAATGATATTTCACCACTTGAGACGATTACCTCAGCGGTTTGGCTGGTGTCAGGTTTAGACTTCATGTGCCCATCATAGCGGACCCCCAAAGGAGCATGAAGCAATGGACGTAAACAAGCCGATGAGCGGCGAGTTGGCCGCGTTAATCCCCATGTTAGCCGATACGATGAAGTTTGCGACGCAATCTCTTGCTCAGTCCGGCGCCTTGGCCGAGTTGTTAATAGAAAAGGGCGTTCTAACGAAAGCAGAGCTTGATAAGAAAGTGGCTGTGGGTCAGCAGTTAAGAGAAAGCCTGATGAAGAAGCTGGACGAGGAGATTCGGAAGCAGTCCTGAATCACGATCGAAGTTGTGACCGAAGAGATGCATGGGTCGGACTGAGTTGTTGACCCCAACGATTAGGAGCGAGCCCGGAAAGTGCAAACCAGCAAGGAGAGCGAGATGGCGCTCCTCAACGAGTGCATGCAGTCGTGTACGCACACAGTGCTTGACACCGCCGACATTGTTAGAGATGGCGGTTTTGCGCCAACAATCAGTCGAGGACTACCGCGTCCTTAAGACTGTTCACTTTGGAACAGTTTTCCGCCTTGGCCGCCGCCTATCATGTCGGTCAACCAGCCTTGGCCAGCCTTGGAGGAAGTGATGGAGAACTTCGCCGAGTTGATGCAGAGGCTACTTGAAATCCAAAGTGGCGAAAGACACAAAGAAGCCCAGAGCTGATCGCTGAAGATGGGTGTGCGAAACCGAGTGTTCATCCTCGTACTTGAAACCTAGGTAGACCGGGAAGGAAAGGGATGCGACTCTATCTTGTTAATCCCGACAATCCGGTCGTCAGCCTGAACAAGGTTCATTGGAACCGTCTGAACAAGTATCGAGTCTGGAAACCGCTCGGGCTTCTCGTGGTGGCAGGACTGACGCCGCCGGACTGGGAGGTGACACTGATCGACGAGAACTTGGGCCCTCCCGACTACGGATGTCTGCCCAAACCTGATCTCGTGGGTATAACGGCCTTCACTTCCCAGGCGCCGCGGGCCTACGAAGTCGCAGCACTGTACCGCGCGACGGGAGTGCCTGTGGTGATGGGAGGCATTCATGCCACGTTCTGTCGCCACGAAGCGCTGGAGCATGCCGATGCGGTGGTCACGGGAGAGGCGGAATCGGTATGGGCGCAGGTTTTGGCGGATGCGCGCAACCACGCCCTGCGCAGGGTGTATGACGGTGGCATCAGCGCCATGGACGCAATCCCGCCTGCCCGCCACGACCTGCTCCACGGACGGTACTACTTCGGCTCGGTACAAACTACGCGTGGCTGTCCGTTGAATTGCAGCTTCTGCAGCGTTACCGCGTTCAATGGAGGCACGTACCGCCACCGGCCCGTCGATGATGTAATTCGAGAGCTGCGACTGATCCGGGAAGAAGTCATCCTGTTCGTGGACGACAACCTCATCGGTACTCGCGAGGACCATCTCGCATACTCCAAGGATCTTTTCCGAGCGATGATTCGGGAGGGGCTGACCCGGCCTTGGATCTGCCAGGCGACCATGAACTTCGCCGACGATGACGAACTGCTTGAGCTCGCCGCGCGTTCGGGATGCCAAGGCGTGTTCATCGGGTTCGAATCCCCCACCGTGGAAGGGTTGATGTCCGTAGGCAAGAAGTTCAACCTCCAGAAGGGGAGAGACTTCCGCGAGTCCGTCCGCCGGATTCAACGGCACGGCATGTGCGTTGTGGGCTCTTTCATCATAGGGATCGACACGGACCAGCGAGGGATTGGCGAGACAATCGCTCGCGCGGCCAGGGAATACGGCATCGACGCCGCCAACATTCTGATCCTTACTCCACTTCCCGGAACCAAGCTCTACACTCAAATGGAACGCGAAGGCAGGATCCGGTCCAACGATTACCCACGAGATTGGAAGTACTACACTCTGACTTATCCGGTGGCCAGCTACGCGCACCTTACCTGGGCGGAGCTGGTGGAGGAGGTAAACCGGTTCAACGGTCGGTTTTACTCGTATGCGCAGATCCTTCGGCGGATGCTGCACCTCGCCAGGAAAACGCACAGTCCCAGAACGTTTTCTGTCGTCCTAGTTGCCAACCTGAGCTTACGATCCAACCACCTTCTTGACAGGCGTATTTATGCCAGCCGGGTCCAGTCTCCCAATTTGGGAGATGCTCCCGCGGCGGAGGTAGGTGTTGAGACGTTGTCCCTTCCTAGCTACTTTGCGGTGCAAAAGTAGTCATCTTTTGGCAGCAATTCACAGATGCAGAAGCGCGAGTAGGTGCTACAACGTTGCTTTGTTGCTCTTGCAGTTTGATAACTCCGGAGGAAAACAAGCGTGATCCGTTTGCGACACGGGCAGCCGAGCGTCTGGGAAGGTTTGTTTGCCGAGGAAGTCGCCGAGTTGTGGGAACCGTGGATGGAGGTGGTCGACGAGTTGTTCGAGGACGAGGAGCTGGTCGATGCCGTGTACGAGGCGCAAGGCAAACGGCATCCGCAGAGCCGGACTCGTGGACGGCAGCAGACGCCAGCCGAGGTCGCACTGCGCATGCTCATTCTCAAGCACGTACGTAACTGGAGTTATGAAGTGCTGGAGCGGGAAGTTCGGGCGAACGTGGTCTATCGCAGCTTTTGCCGCATCGGCACTGAGAAGGTGCCGGACGCGAAGACATTAGTTCGACTGGGGCAGGCGATCGGCGGGGAGACGATTGGCGAGCTGCATGATCGCATTATTGCGCTGGCCCGCGAGCGGAAGGTGGTCCAGGGACGAAAGATGCGAGTGGACACGACGGTGGTGGAAACCAACGTTCACTATCCGACCGACAGCGGCTTGTTAAATGATGGCGCCCGGGTACTGACACGGACGATGAAAAAGATCGAGCAGAAAGCGGGCAGACTCAAGAAGAAGGTGCGCATGCGCAGCGTGAGCAAACGGGTGATGGCGATTGGGTACGCGGTGCGCCACAAGGGACCG
>Ga0335080_10000329_pt1 | contig 43535 bp, 42 predicted proteins | sample Lox_Sample_34_FD_206720 | JGI IMG/M metagenome (GOLD analysis project Ga0335080, IMG submission 206720) | Soil microbial communities from Loxahatchee National Wildlife Refuge, Florida, United States - Lox_Sample_3.4 | ecosystem: Environmental > Terrestrial > Soil > Wetlands | place: USA... | reverse complement strand
GGGATGCTGGCAGCCGCGGTTTCATGCACGCTTCTGTGTATTGCGCTCCGGCGGCCACGAGTGCTGGTGATGGTGATGGGTACCGCTCTACTCATGGCGGTGGCAGTCACCGCGGTCGCACCCCCTCCAGCGGAACAGTCTCCGACGCTGGCATCTTCGTTCGTATACAAGGGACATCGGGAAGGCGGCGTCCTCGGATCGCGTAAGACCGTCTGGCAGAGAACTCTGAGCTCGGTGCGGGAACACCGATGGCTCGGCACTGGTTTTGGCACCAGCGTCGCGGGCGCCGATGTGGACGAGAGGCTGAGCAGTTTTGCTTCCATCCCCCAGGCGACCAGCGAACACGGCAGCAGCTACCTGGCGATCCTCGAATGGGTGGGGGTATTGGGGGTGGTGCCGTTCTTCGCCCTGGTGCTGATGGCTGGAGCGAATGTGGTCAAAGCGCTGGCGTATGTGCGAAGGACGGGAAACCCCCGTCTGGCCGTAGCTCCGGTGGCGGCCGTGATGGCTGCAGGCCTCGTGCATGCCGGCTTCGAGGATTGGTTGTTCGCCGTGGGCTACTATTTGTGCATTGTGTTTTGGGCGCTGAGCTTTGTCCTGGTAGACCTTCTGCCACCTGCACGCCTGACTCGTCACGATCCAAGTCAAGAGCAATTTGGTTACGCCGGCGCGGCCTGGAACGCAAGGCCTGCACCCTCTGCTGCCCGCTGATTGCCGATCAAGCCCGTAACTCCGCGGCTTCCAGTTCATTTGTGCGCGAGGGTTTCACGATAAGATGCAAGCGAAGTGCAGTCTCACGGCCAATCCGGGACCACGGGGCCATTGAGTGCGGTTCACGACGCTCCAAAGCTGGACGTTGAGCGCACGGTTGAGCCGGTCCGTGGCGCACTCCTGAAACGTCTTCTGACGACACTCTCCCGCGAGACCAGTTCAGGACGCTTCATTCCGGAGATGGACGGGCTGCGGCTGGTCGCTATATCGATGGTGGTGCTGTTTCATTTGCACGGTTATCTGCTGGCAAAATTCCCCTTCTATGCGGTCTCCATGCCGCCTGCAGGCAGGTTTGCGCGGACGGCGGCTACCTGGTCTCATGGGGTGGAGCTGTTCTTCGTTATCAGTGGGTTTATCCTGGCACTGCCGTTCGCCGCCCACCATCTTAGAGGTGCGAAGGCAGTCAGTCTGCGGAAGTATTACCTGCGACGCGTGAGCCGGCTGGAGCCACCGTACTTCGTAACCCTCGGGACTCTCTTTGTCCTGGCTGTATGGTTGCAGGGGAGGAACGCGACGGCGCTGCTACCTCATCTGGGGGCGAGCTTTTTCTATCTGCATAATCTGGTCTACGGGATGCCCAGCGCCATCGTGGGGGTGGCCTGGTCCCTGGAGATCGAAATCCAGTTTTACTTGCTGGTTCCGCTGCTCACACTGGTGTTCGCGATCCGGAGGCGAAGCTTACGGCGTTCGATCATGGGGGGAATTGTGGTGGCCCTGATCGCGGTGCAATCGCCGATTGCACAGCTGGGAGCCCGAGCCTCACTCTCGCTGCTGGCCTACCTGCAGTTCTTTCTGGTGGGTTTCCTGCTGGCCGACGTTTTCCTTACCGACTGGAACGAAACTCCCCCAACCAGCGTCGCCTGGGACGCTGTTTCGTTCATCGGCTGGCCATTGGCGCTCTGGAGTTTGCGATGGGAAACGGTTGCGGAGTGGACGTTTCCCCTGGCCATATTTCTGTTGTACACGGCTGCTTTCCGTGGCCGGTTCAGCCGGAGAGTCTTTTCCCAGCCAGTGATTACGGCCGTCGGCGGAATGTGCTATTCCATCTATCTTCTTCACTATGAAGTGATCTCGGGCGTGGGTACGCTATGGGGGCGCCTGGGGCTTGCCGCGTCCAACTGGTTCGGCCTCGCGCTGCTGATGGTAGCCACGTGTACCAGCATTCTGCTGGTCTGCGGGCTTTACTTTGTTTTTCTGGAGAAGCCCTGCATGCGGCCGCAATGGTGGTGCGGCGCAGGATGTTCGCGGAAGAGCCGGTATCGGGCACCATCAATGGCGCAGATCAGGACCGCGGACTAGGAGTACTTCCGAGCATTTGTCCCATTGGAGCTACAGCCCTTGCCCGCCCTTGCCGCCGACCTGTAGCATAGACACGGCTACCTCTTTTTACCGGCCAATCTTCCTCGCTATCCTATAGGAGATCCTATGGCAACCGATGTTCTGACCAGGCCGACCATCATCGGCTCCGCCACCCGCGCCAAAGTCTACAAGAATTTCATCGATGGCGAATGGCTCGAAGCCTCAACCGGGGAAACCTTCGAAAACCGCAGTCCCGCCGATACTCGCGATGTGGTAGGAATTTTTCAGAAGTCGGGTAAAGACGATGTGGACGCGGCCATGACGGCCGCCAAGAGCGCTTTCCGGAAGTGGCGCCTGGTGCCTGCACCGAAACGGGCTGAACTGGTGTACCGCGCCGCCGAAATCCTCATGGAGCGCAAGGAAGAATGCTCGCGCGACATGACCCGCGAGATGGGCAAGATACTCAAGGAGACCCGCGGCGACGTGCAGGAAGCCATCGATACCGCGTATTACATGGCGGGCGAAGGGCGGCGGATGTTCGGTCCGACGACTCCCTCGGAGCTTCCCAACAAGTTCGCCATGGCGGTGAGGCAGCCGCTCGGGGTGTGCGCCATGATTACGCCGTGGAATTTTCCCATGGCGATTCCCTCCTGGAAGTTGCTGCCGGCAATTGTTTGCGGCAACACCTGCGTGATCAAGCCGGCGCAGGACACGCCCTTGTCGACCTTTAACCTGGTGCGGGCCCTGGTCGATGCCGGGCTGCCCAAAGGCGTGATCAACATCGTGACGGGCTTTGGTTCGAGCGTGGGCGGCCCTATGACGGAGCACCCAGACGCACGCGCGGTCTCGCTCACCGGCTCAACCGAAGTGGGACGGGTTGTGGGCACGGCTGCGGCCAAGAGCTTTAAGCGATGCTCGCTCGAGTTGGGCGGCAAGAATCCGATGATCGTGCTCGACGACGCCAACCTCGACCTTGCCATTGAGGGTGGACTGTGGGGCGCGTTCGGCACGACCGGGCAGCGTTGCACGGCGACCAGCCGGATTATTGTCCAGAAAGGGGTTTACGGAGAGTTTGTGGAGCGCCTGGTTGACCGGGCGAAGCGGCTGAAGGTGGGTAACGGTTTGGACGAGAGCGTCGAGATGGGCCCGGCGATCAATGAAAATCAGCTCAAGACCGACCTCAAATACGTTGAAATTGGCAAGGCGGAGGGAGCGCGGCTCAAGTGCGGCGGCAATATTCTGGATGCGGGGGAGTTCCGTTACGGCTACTTCATGGAGCCAACCGTTTTTGCAGAGGTTGACGCCAAAATGCGAATCGCGCAAGAAGAAATTTTTGGCCCGGTAGTCTCACTCATTCCCTGTGAGAACCTGGAGCACGCGATCGAGATTGCCAATAACATCGAGTACGGCCTCTCCTCGGCGCTCTACACCAAGGATGTGAACAAGGCGTTTGCGGCGATGCGCGACCTGGAGGCGGGGATCACCTACATTAACGCGCCAACCATCGGCGCCGAAGTTCACTTGCCATTCGGCGGGGTGAAGGCCACGGGCAATGGTCACCGGGAGGGGGGAATTGGAGCCATTGATTTCTACAGCGAATGGAAGGCGGTGTACGTCGACTATTCGGACAAGCTGCAGAAAGCGCAGATCGACCGGGTCGACTGAGAAAAATCCCCCCCAGTCGACTGCCGGTGAGCGAGGAATGGGCCATGTCTACTACTCAACTCCGTGAAATTGCGGCCTCCACGCGGCTGGAGAATGTGCGCTATGCCATTCGCGACCTCGCCTGCTTCGCCGATGAGGTCGCCTCCCGGGGTCACAAGATTCTTCCCTTAAATGTGGGCGACCCCAACGTTTTCGATTTTGTGACTCCTCCGCACCTGATCGAGGCGGTACACAAAGCGATGCGTGACGGCAAGAATGGCTATGCGCCATCGCAGGGCATTCCCGAGGCTTTGGAAGCGATTCGGGGCGAAGCCGCGCGCAAGGGCATCTCTTCGGTTCAGGATGTCTTCGTTACCACGGGCGTCAGTGAGACGGTCGATCTATGCCTGACGGCTCTTCTGGACGCGGGAGAAAACCTCCTTACTCCGAGTCCCGACTACCCCCTCTATTCGGCCGTTTTGGCCAAACTCGGAATCGGAGTGAACACCTACGCCCTGAACGAAGACGACGCCTGGCAACCGGATCCAGATGACATCCGACGCAAAATTACGCCAAAGACTCGCGGAATCGTGCTCATCAATCCCAATAACCCAACCGGTTCGGTCTGCAACCGGCCCATGCTGGAAAAAATCGCGGAGCTGGCGCGGCAGCATAATCTGATCATCTTCGCCGACGAAATCTACGACAAGCTGATCATCGATGACGATCAGCACATTGCCATGGCCGCCGTGGCGCCCGACGTTCCGGTGGTGACCTTCGGGGGGTTGTCGAAGAACTATCTCGCACCCGGCTGGCGGATCGGTTGGGGAATTGTGAGCGGCGATCCGACGGCAGTGAAGAATTACAGCGAGGGCGTGCAGAAGCTCCTACGCGCGCGCCTCTGTGCCAACCACCCCGAGCAGTACGCGATCAAGGCAGCGCTTGGCGGTCCACAGGATCACCTCAGCGAAGTCCGGGGGAAGCTTCGAGCTCGCCGCGACCTCACGGTTCAATGGTGCGACTCGACACCCCGGGTGAGCTGCGTTTCTCCGCGCGGCGCCTTTTACGCCTACCCCCGAATCGATATTCCAGAAGGCGACGACGTATTCGTGAAAGAGCTGATTTTGCAGAAGCATGTCATGGTGGTTCACGGCTCGGGTTTTGGCCAGAAGCCGGGCACGAAGCACTTTCGCATCGTGTTTCTGCCGGCGGAGAAGACGCTCCAGAAGGCGTACGCTGCCATCGGCGACTTCATTCGCGAGAGATATTCGTGAAACCTCGGCGCCGGTGATCGACGAAGCAGGTGGCGGTCGCGGCTGACCCCGTTCGGTTTTTGAAATCTGCTTAAATCAATCTGGATGGAGTCTGGCGCAAATCGATGATCGACATTCACTGCCACCTCCTCGCCGAGGTCGATGACGGTCCGAAGTCCTGGGATGTGTCGGAGGAAATGTGCCGGATGGCAGCGGCGGACGGAACCGAGCACATTGTCGCCACTCCGCATGCCAACAGCCGCTACCACTATGATCGCGAGTATCTCACCCGCCTGCTCGACTATCTGCGGCAGCGGGTGGGGGATGCACCGCGTCTCACCCTGGGCTGCGATTTTCATCTGTCGTACGAAAATATCCAGGACGCGCTGTTAAATCCCGGCCGCTACGTCATCGAGGGCAGCCGCTATCTGCTGGTAGAACTGAGCAACTACGGCATTCCCGTCCAGATCGACGACAGCTTTTCGCAGCTGCTGCAAATCGGGGTAACGCCGATCATCACGCATCCCGAGCGCAACCCGATTGTGCAGCGAACTCCCCAGCGTGTTCTGCAATGGGTAGAACTCGGATGCATTGTCCAGGTGACGGGATCGGCATTGAACGGGCGCTGGGGCGAGCCTGCGCTGCGCACTGCTCACTGGCTTCTTAAGAGAGACGCGGTTCACGTGCTGGCAAGTGATGGGCACGATACCAGGCGCCGTCCTCCGGTGCTCTCCGAGGCGCGGGAGTCGCTGGTTGAGGTCTATGGAGAGGACATCGCCGAGGCGCTGGTTCAAGGGAACCCGCGGGCGATCGTCGAAGGAAAGGCACTGCCTTACTTCCCGCAACCTGTGATGAAGACGTAGACCCTGCCAGTGCCAGTTATGTCTTTACCTTTGGGGGCCGCTGGGCGAAGGATCGCCGGGCGAGGTTGCGGCGGGAGCCGAGGGTGGGGAAGTCTGAAGTTGACCGGTCATGGCGCTTTCCGGGTTGAGCAAGTGATCGTGGTCGGGGCCTAATCCCAGTTTGATGAGCGCTCGCGAATCAGGGGTGGTTTTGCTCTGCCAGCCGTTGTCCGCTTGATACTTTTCCATCGCCTTTTGAGTTGGGCTGTCCCAAACTCCGCTAGCCTTGCCATTAAGATAGTGCTCGCGGATCAAAGCTTCCTGAATCTGCTGGGCGCGATTGGCGTCAATCTTCTGCTGGCCGCGGCGGCGCCAGCTTGCGCTCTTTCGAGGTTTCTTGCTCTTGCGCTTAACGGAGGAGCCAGGCGCGCGGTTGGGCGCCTTGGTTGACACGTCTGCCTGGCCCGTGGCGAACGCAGCGGCCAGGAGCACAACGCAAATCATGACTGAACGCTTTTGCAGCCAGGAACGTGACAAGAGCCAAGGCCCCCTCAAAACAAGTCCGGCACTGATATGATGCGCGTTTGCAGCGCTCAGTGCCAGTCTCTCTCGTCGATTTCGCGGTTACGGAAGTGTACCGGCGAGGAAAATAGTACCATCCTGCCGGCCGGCGCCCCGCTGGCGTACCAGGAACACGACATCCTGACCGCTCTTCAAGGTCGAGGCCACGCGGCTGAATTCGTCTTCCGAGTTGACGGCCTGCTTATTGATTTCCAGAATCACGTCTCCGCGGGCCACGCCAATATCATCGGCAAACGAGCCCGGCTTTACATCCTGCACGATCACGCCTTTATTGGCGGGGATTTCCAGCCGGTCGGCGATGTCATTGGAAACCGCGTGGACGGTGAGCCCGAGCTTGGTCTCCTTGGGCGCGGCCTCGTCGTTGTTTTCCTCATCCTCGCCCAGGCGTGCGGCAAACAGCTTGGCGCGATCGGCAATGGTGACGCTGGCTTCCTGTTTCTTGCCGTTTCGGATAAAACCGAGATTTACCTTGGCGCCCGGCTTGCGGGCGGCGATGTCGGCGACCAGTTCATCGCCATTCTTGATGGGCTTGCCATCGACCGAAACGATGGTGTCGCCAACTTTAAGGCCAGCTTGTTCGGCGGGGCTGCCGGCGACGACGTCAGAGATGGTGACTCCGCCGTTCGCGCCGTAAACGCGGGCGATTGCCGGATTCTCCTGGGCGGCAAACTGTACTCCGATCGAGCCGCGGGAAACGCGGTGTTCGGGTCCGATGAGCTGGTTGTAGACCTGTACAACGGTGTTGGACGGAAGAGCGAATCCAACGCCGGCGTATGCATTGGTATCGGTGAGAATCGCCGTATTGATGCCGATCACTTCACCCGCCATGTCTACAAGCGGCCCGCCGGAATTACCCGGGTTGATGGCAGCGTCGGTCTGGATGAAGGATTGAAATTGCCGGTTGGGCACGATATTCCGTCCCTTGGCCGAGACGATGCCGGCGGTTACGGTCTCCTGAAGACCAAAGGGGCTGCCTACGGCCAGCACCCAGTCTCCAACCTGCATGCCATCCGAGTTTCCCAGCTTCGCGACCGGCAGGGCCTTATCGGCTTCGATCTTGATTACGGCCAGGTCGGTTTCCTGGTCGGTACCGATGACTTTTGCGTCGTGCAGGGTTCCGGGAGGGTCATCCTGCAGCTTGACCCGAATGCGGTCGGCTTTCTCGACGACGTGGCGATTGGTGACAATGTAGCCCTTGGCGTCGACAATCACTCCTGAACCCAGGGATTGTTGTCGAATCGGGCCTTGGTTCTGCGGACCGCCAAAAAAACGATCGAAGAAGTCATCAAACGGATTCTGATCGCCTCCACCACCCTCGTCCGGGTTTGCCCGGCGGCGATGTGGATTCTTGATGGTGGACTCGGTGTTGATGTTCACCACGCTGGGTTCGAGCTGCTTGGAAATTGCGGAAAACTGGTTGGAGAGCTGCTGCGGCGAAGGAATGGTCAGGGGAGCGGGATCCGACCCTTTCCGGCTTTCTTGACCCTTTACACTCTTGGAGACGATGGTTCCTATGAGGATACCCACGGCCAGGGTAGCCAGAATAGTGAGGGTGTACGCTGGGCGGTTTGTCCTCAAACGTACCCAGAAACCGCTTGCGCGCGGGTCCATAAGCTAACTTCCTCCGGTTATTTCCAACGCATTTCCATTATAGCGAATACGCAAAAGAGCCGGAGTATGGGCTCAGAGATGGGGATGCAGTAATAGCTTGCCGCCGACGAATCGGATTACGGTGTCCGGGACCGGTCAGTGCTCCGAAGAGTCGTCCAGCCGGAAAGGGCTCAAACCGCCACCGGATGCTCAACCATGATGCGGGCTTCCATTTCGGTAGTACTGGATAGCGACCGGGTGACCAGGCAGTGTTTTTCGGCCTTTTCCAGGAGGCGCTGCGTCGTTTCCCGCTGCTTCTCTTCAGTGATGATAGCGATGGGCAGAAGAACGATGCGGGTGAAGCGAAAGCCGCCGGCGTCTTTTTCGATGGTTCCTTCGACCGCGACTTCGATGCCGCGGAGCTCGAGCTTCGACACCATCGCCATGCCTTTGAAGGTGGATACAAAGCAAGAGCCTACCGCCGCCAGAAGGAAGTGTTCCGGTGTCCAGAATCCGGCTTCGCCGCCGAATTCCGGTGGAGGTGAAAAATGGATAGTCCGGGGCACGGCGTGATCAGCTTCCACGCAAGTGCGATCGTCTTGGTGGTACTGCGCGCTGATGTGATAGGTATACGCTGCCATGATAGTTCTCCTCAGTTTCAGCCTAGCAACTTCGGAAAGGCTTGCATGTGATTGAGATCACAGGTCTCCGTGCCTTGTGATCTCCATCACTCCGGGTCGTGAGCCGAGTCACGGCAGGGAGGTGTACGAGCACTCGAAAATGTCCATGATCACAAGTGGGGCCGCCCGCGTTGCAAACCCCAAGGGAGGGAGCCATGTCAGACGATCAACGCGATATTCTCGAGGTTTTGAAATTCGAACTAAGTTTTCTGGAACAGGGTGGATATGGGCGATCGGTGCGAACCCCATGGAAGCCGACGTCTATTTTCGAGGATTCACCCTCCTGCCTCAATTTCAACCATGCCGCAAGGCCCCATGCCTGCGGAGAGTGTCTGCTGAACGAGCTGGTCCCGGAAAAGGCGCAGACGGAAGATGTCCCGTGTCACCACATACCTTTAAACGCGGCGGGAGAGACGGTCTACACCATGGAACGGCAACGGAACCAGATCGAGATGGAAGAGGCGCTCAAGGAGTGGCTTCGCGACGCGATCTCGCGAATCGAGAAGCAGAGGGCAACCCAGGTTCACTAAGGTAGACGGCCTGGGTCTACTCAACACCGTCAGTCCTTCGGCGGAACCGGCGCCCGATCCTGGGGAAACGATTTGAGCTCCACTTCGTGCTCTTTGGACTTCTGCGAATCGGGACGATGTTCTGCCAAAATGCCCTTGAGAACGTAGTATCCCTCGTCACCCGCATTTTTCGCCTGTCCTCTCGCGACCAGGCCCTTGAATTCATACCACACGCCGTGGACCGTCGTGGTGGTGAAGGTGAGCCTGTCGCCATTCAGGCGGCCTTCTTTGAAGAACTGATTCAGGAATGCGCCCTGATCGCTCTCTGAATCTCCGTAACGGGAGATAAACCCCGTGACGCGCCCCTGGTCTTCGACTGTAATCTGCAAGAATTCGCCGTCTTTCAAGAAACTGTACATACCGGAGCAGTCGTCACCGGGTTTGGCAGAAGAAGAATTCTGAGCCCAGGCCGCGATTGTCAGCGGGAGCATCCATACCACCAATTTTCCAAGAGTGCGCATGGGAATATTCAATCGCTCTTGCGGCGGTCAAGAGTCAAGTCGGCGAATGGCTTCCACTGTCCGGACTTTTCTTTAGTCTGCATCAGCCACTTCCACTGCCCGCTGTCCGGTTGCCAGACAAATGCGGTGTGAAAAGGGCCGTCGGGATACTCAAAGACAAAGCGGATTTCGTTCCCGGACCGGGTGCCGTAACCGAGCGTCTCCGAGAATCTTCCGCCGTAGACGTCGGTCCAATGGGCAACATAGCGTTCGCTGGCATTATCGTAGCCAATCATGACGCTGGCCTCGTAGGGAATTGGCGTGTCCTTGGCGGGCGGGCTGTCGTCTTTTTCGTGAATTCTGAAGAATTGATGATTCAGAATCCATTCTGCCTCGACGCTGTGGCTGGCATCGCGACCCATAATCTTGCCGCTCAGCTTCCAGGCGCCAGCCATACGGTCGAGCAAGGCATCCTGAAAGACGTGCTGCGGGCCATCAAGCTCTAACTGCGCGGGGGCAGTTGGTCTCAGGGTCAAAAGGCAGGCAAATGCCAGCAGTACCGACCTTGGCGCACACGATTTCATTAGCCAACTCATGAGCACATTTAACCACGGAGCCAGCAAGCTGCCGAGGCTATAATGTGAAGATTCTCCAGCCGCGATGGGTGGTATGAAACAGGGCCCGAGCCCGACAAACCTGACACATAAGCCGAAACCTGGGGCAGAAGACCTCAGGCTACTGGTGACCTGGCCGTCCCCGCACCGGGCGTTTCTTGTCAATCTGCGCGACCTCGTCTGGCGACCCCGTTTAAAGCCACTCGATCTGACCTCGGCTCCGGGCGAGTTCTGGTCCGATGTGCTGGTCAGATCGAGATTGCCTTGGGGAAGCCTGATGGAATCGGCAGTCTATCACCTGCTGGCGGCGGGATTGGTGTGGAGCTCGGCTAGCTTCTGGCCACAACGTCCACAAGTGGCGGCCGCTCCCGTGTTTCACAGCTCCGACGTCATTTACTACCAGGCTGACGAACTGCCTCCGCTCGACACTGGCACGACCGACGCTCCGAGGCCGCAAAAAGGGGCCCCTGAACTGGCCGCACAGCAGATCATCTCGGTACCCCCGGAAGCGGACAATTTTCGTCAGACAATTGTCACTCCCCCAAAGCTGAAACTGTCGCAGGACGTTCCCCTGCCCAATCTCGTCGCCTGGGCCGACAACCGGCCCACACTACCTCCTCCGGCCACTCTGGGATTGGGAAGCAACATAAAGCTGCCGGTACTATCTACCGCGGTGATCGCGCCAGCGCCTGAAGTTTCCAGGAAGACGTTCGATTCAACGGCTTCCTTTGCCCAGGCCGCAGTCGCACCGGCTCCGGAACTGAATGCGGTAAGCTCGAGAAACGCGGCGCGGGCTCCACAGGCGGCGATCGTCGAGCCGCCTCCCCAAATCGATCCATCTTCGGCACGCCATCTGGGGGATATCAATATCGGCCATGCTCAGGTGGTGGCTCCAGCTCCGCAGTTGGCCCTGGAGGAAGCACGTGCAGTCCCGAACCTGGACGGTAGCGCGGATACATCGGCGGTGCCGCCTCCGCCGTCGGTTCAAGGTGAAGGGAATGGTGGCGCCGACAGTCGTTTGATTTCGCTGGCCATTCATCCTGTCAATCCTTCAGGACCAGTAGATGTCCCGGCGGGCAACCGCAGGGGCACCTTTGCCGCCACGCCGGCGGGAAAACCTGGCGCGGCCGGAACTCCAGACATTCCTGGGAACGCAGCCGCCGAACATTCCTCGAATCAAAACGCCGGCGCACCAGGATCAAGCCACAGAGACGGCGATCTTCCACCCGGCCTTCACGTGCGCAGCACGAGCAAAGAAGAGTCATCCGCGGTGGGCGGATCGTATCGAGAGTCCGCCGCGCACAGTCCCGCAACCATAAGTCCGAGCCTATTGGCCCGTGCCACACCGGCGAGGGTGACCGTTTCGGGCGCCGCTGAGCTTCCGGTCAACGCGCAAACGGAGATGGAAAGAAAAGTCTTTGCCGGGAAAAAGTCGTATGCGATGACGCTGAATACGCCCAACCTGAATTCGGCGGGAGGAAGCTGGGTGATCCACTTTGCCGAGCTGAAGGGGAAAACTGAGGCCGACGGCAAGAATGCCAACGAGGAGTTACTGGCTCCTGTGGCCACGCAGGAAGTGGATCCCGGTTATCCCATCCAGCTGATGCGGGAAAATGTGCAAGGCACGGTGACTCTGTCGGCGGTCATTGAGATCGACGGTTCCGTGGGCAGCGTTCAAGTGTTGAGCGGAGTCGACGATCGGCTCGATCAGTATGCCTGTGCCGCGCTGGCGCGCTGGCGCTTCCAACCCGCCACCAGAAATGGCAGCCCCGTTGCCTTGCAGGCCGTGGTGAGAATTCCCTTTAAGCCGGGGCCGCGCAAAGGCGGCTTCTGAACCTGCGACCTGCGCCAGTATGCACGAGCGCGTGAGTGCAGAGAGCTGAGCCAACCGGGAAACGATCGCTACTCGATTCCCGCCAGGGCGAGCAGCGTGAGCAGGATCCGTTTCAGGCCCAGGTCCCGCCCACTGCAATCGAACCATTCCTGCAGGGTGTGGGCGCCTCCGCCGACGCCGCCACCGCCGACGGCGATGGCCTCCCGGCCCAGCGACAGGGGGATGTTGGCGTCGGTGGATGCGCGCTGGATCTGGGCTACGTTCCCGAGGTGAGCATCGACGGCGCGAATCACCTTCAGGATTCGCGCCTTCTCATCCAATTCGCCCGCCGGACGATTGCCGATCGGAACCACTTCATAACTGAGCCCGGGGTGGCGACGCGCCGAAGAGTTGCGCATTGCATTTTCGCTGGTCTTGGACTCCTGCTCGATCGCCAATTCCAGTTCGCGCCGCAACGAGGTTTCCAGCCGCTCCATCTCGGTCATCGAGGTGGAGCGGATGTCCACGCGCATGCTGGCCGACTCGGGAATCGAATTGACCGACGTGCCGCCGCGGATCACGCCCACGTTGAAGGTCGTCTTCGGAGTGGCCGGAACCGGGGCGCGCGCGAAGCCCCGGATGGTCTGGGCCAACACCAGGATCGGGTTGGGCATGCCAAAATCGCTCCAGGAGTGTCCCCCGGGACCGCGAACGATAACTTCGAAGCGCCGACTCCCTAAAGCTTCTGCGACGATGGTATCGGAGCCGGCCCCATCCAGCACGAGACTGTACTTTATGCAGTCAGTCCAGCGTGGATTCGAGAATATATGCCGCATGCCCCGTAAATCGCCTTCGCCCTCTTCCCCAACGTTGGCGACGAACACGATCGACGATGCCGACGGTGTACGGATCATCCGCAATGCTCCGGCGGCTGCGAGCAGGGCTGCGACTCCTGCACCGTTGTCGGAAACGCCGGGACCGTACAGCCGCTTGCCCTGCTGGCGTACGTTCAACGGCGTTCCCGCAGGAAATACCGTGTCCAGGTGCGCGCTCACCGTGACGCAGGGGCCATTGCGTCTGGCGACGCCCTGATGAACGCCGAAGACGTTCCCCACGTCATCCATGTGGGTATCTTCCAGGTCCAGTTCCCGGAAGCGCTCGATGAGCCAGGCGGCACGAGCCGCCTCTCCGAATGGCGGTGCGGGAATTCGGGCCAAGGCAAGCTGCCAGTGGGCGAATTGCGCTTCCTGTTCCTCAAACCATTTCATCGCGGAGCGAACCTCAGGAAGGCCCGCCAGGTGGGAGATTTCCTCGAGGATGGCAGCCGGAAGCGCGGACGCTTCTGCTCGCGGAGTGGGCATCGATTTCGCTCGTCATCTTACAACGGGGCCGAGAATCTCGGGAAGAATTTCCCGCCGGCAAAAGCTCCCGGAGTCAATGGAGAACTCTCCGGCAACTTTCCAGTGGCGGTTGCAATCTAACCCAGCAGACGCTCATGCCGGAGGTCTGTCCGCGGGAGCGAAGTTGGACAAACGGAGAGGCGGACTGCCGTCAGGTTCCGTTAAACTACAGTTATGAGATCGTGGCTGAGTTCGCTGAATTTTTTTCTGGCTGCTCTTGTACTCGGAGTCTCCCTGCCAGTAGCCGTGGCGGATGAAGGTCCGCTGGACACGGCTCAACCGAAAGGGATCACTACCGATGAGGTTATCCAGCGGTTTGCGGCCAAAGAGCGGGATTTCAAGGAGGCCCGTGACCAGTACACCTATCACCAGACGGTGAAAGTCCAGACGGTGGACGGCGAATCCGTCGACGGGGAGTACCGCCAGGACTTCGACGTTACCTTCGACAATCAAGGCCACCGGGTCAAAACGGTGACGTTTGCCCCGCAGGCGACGCTGCAGCGCATTCTCATGACGCAGGAAGACCTCGACGACATCGAAAACCGTCTGCCGTTTGTGTTGACCAGCGACGAGATCCCCGAATATCAGATTCTGTATGTGGGGCAGCAGCAGGAAGATGAACTGCACTGCTATGTCTTTGACATCGCGCCCAAGCAGATCGAGGGCAAGAAGCGATATTTCCAGGGCCGCATCTGGGTGGACGACCACGACTTTCAGATCGTGAAGACGTACGGCAAGACCGTACCCGACATCCGTAAGAAAAAGAACAGCGAGAATCTTTTCCCCAAGTTCACTACGTGGCGTGAACAGATCGACGGCAAGTACTGGTTTCCTACCTACACCCGGGCGGACGACACGCTGCACTTCTCCGCGGGCGACGTTCACATTCGCGAAACGGTGAAATACGAGAACTACAAGCGATTCGGCGCGAACGTGAAGATTACGTACGAAGGGAAAGATGTGCAGAGGAACGATCCGGGAAAAGATGCGAAGCCGGACAAGCCACAACAACCACCGAATTAACGGCGGTTGTCAACTCAGTAGAAGAGGTACTTCCGCCATTTGTCGTCGGAGCGTCCCATCAGCCGCATGATATGGCGGCTGGTGTGCAGGTTGAAAGCGCGGGGTTCGCGAAGCAGTTTCATGCCGGTTTCAGCCGCCAGTTGATTTCCCTTGCGCCGGTTGCAGGGATGGCAACAGGCCACCAGATTCTCCCAAGTGGAGGTGCCTCCACGGGACCGTGGGACCACGTGATCCAGGGTTAACTCGCCCGAGGGGAGAACTTCCCCGCAGTACTGGCAGGTATTTCGGTCGCGCAGCAGAATATTCTTGCGCGAGAGAGCCCGGCTCTGATGAGGAATCCGCCGGTATTCGAGCAACCGGATCACCGAAGGCAGGCGAACGGCCAGGCGCGCGGCATGCAGGAAGTGACCGTTCTCTTCCTCGGTCATGGCCACACCCTTCAGCACCAGCACGATGGCGCGTCGCGCCGCACAAACATTGATGGGCTCGTAAGAAGCATTCAACACCAGCACCGGCGCGTGCAGCACGTGAATTTCGCTCTCCGGCCGCACGACCGCGGCAACCAACGACGTCGAGTGAACGCGTCCGTTGCTCATCGAGTTGTGCCACTTCCCTGACATGGGTCTCCGGCCCTTGATCGAGGCCAAACTGCATTTTCCGCGGCAGGTTAACTGGCCGCGGCCATGGTCATGCCATCTTTCCCCGGGGATCGCAGATTCGCTGCGCATCCGCCTTCAGAGTACGAGCCACGGTTGCCACATAAACTCTGGATGCTCCGGCCCGGCGCAATACCCGGGCACACTCGGCGGCGGTGGTTCCAGTCGTGAGAACGTCATCGACCAGCAGGACTTCGCGCCCGGCCACGGATTTGGGATCGCGAACCGCGAAAGCGCCGCGGATGTTCTCCCGCCGCTGGTGGCTCGACAATCCAATCTGCGAGATGGTCTCGCGCCGCCGCTGCAAAACGCCTCGGGAAACTTCGAACCGCGCCGAATCTTCTCTTGACTCGAATGCCGCGCGGGCCATCAGTTCCGACTGGTTGAATTCCCGTTCCCGAAGCTTGCGTGCGTGCAAGGGCACAGGGATGACCAAGACCCGGCGGTCGGGAAAAGCGCCCAGTAATGGCTCAGTTGCCGCACGCAGCATGCGGCCCAAAACCCTGGCTGCGGGCCGAACCCGATCATACTTCAGCAGGTGAATCAGTTCTCGCAGCCCGGCTTCGTAGCTACCGTAAGCCACGGCCCTGGCGAAAGGCGGCGCGACGCGGCTGCAGAGTCCGCAACGCGCGCCGGCCTCGGCGTAGGGGCTTAACAGAGGTTCGCCACAAACGGCACAGCGGGCGATGTTCATCGGCAGCATGGCAGACAGACAATCTTGACAAACCGGCAGACGGGAAATCTCTTTGAGGGGCTCTCGGCAAAGACGGCAATCGGAGGGGAATAGCGTAGCGAATAAAGCAGCGGCGGCGCCCTGAAATCCACTGACCAGAGAAGACAACAACGGCCCATCTACCGCAACGGCGCTGGTCCCGGCTGCCCGAGTTGGGTTCCGGCTACTGCTGAAGACGACCCTCCCTTGGCCCAGCTGCGGATTCGCGAATCCCCGCCTGGCACAATGGGTCAAGTATAGCGGGGGCGACCGCGCAGCGCAACGAGGGCCAGATGACGAAAGGCACCGGGAAACCGGCCAGCCGCCAGACTTGCCGGCCGACTTCGCAATTCGCATCCTGTGCCCGGTGAGGCACGGTAGACTGTGGGGAGCGCGCCGCACTTGTAAAACCAACCGCCTGCGTGCTAACTTGCGCGGTCTTGAGTAATATCGTGCAACTGGAGCTTTCCGAGGATTCCATCTATGAGCCCGCAACCGGTTGTGAACGCAGAAGCCCCGAAGAAATTCCGTCCTTATGTTCCAGAAACTATGGAGATGCGGGAGTTCACCTTCCGCGCCGTGCTGCTCGGGATGCTGATGACCGGCGTCCTGGGAGCCGCAAACGCGTATCTCGGGCTTAAAGCGGGAATGACGATTGCGGCCACTTATCCGGCGGCCGTCATCGGCATGTCGATCCTGCGTCTGATGAAGGGCTCGCTGCTGGAGGAAAACATCGCGCGTACCGTCGGGGCCATCGGCGAGTCGGTGGCAGCGGGCGCGGTGTTCACCATTCCGGCATTCGTGCTGGCGGGATTGTGGCCCAGTCTGGGGATGGAGCGATATTGGCAGTCCGTGGCTCTGATGGTGATCGGCGGGCTGCTGGGCATTCTGTTCGTGACGCTTCTGCGCCGGGTGATGGTGGAAGATCCCGAGTTGCCTTTTCCGGAATCGGTGGCCGCGTCAGAGATTCACAAAGCCGGGCAGCAGGGCTCGAAGGCAGCAAAAATTTTATTCGCCAACATGGGTTTTGGCGGCCTGATGTACTTTCTGTCGCAAATCAACTTGTTCTGGTACACGCGGAATGTGCTGGTCAACATTCCACGCATGACAACCGGCTTGCGCCTGGGACGCAGCAGCACATCGCCTATGCTCGCGACCGGGGGAATGACCCAGTTCACTTCTCCCGCGGTCAGCCCCGCCTACCTTGGCGTCGGCTACATTATTGGGCCGCGGCTGGCATCGCTGAATTTTGCCGGAGGGGTGGTTGCCTGGGGCCTGCTGGTTCCACTCCTCATATACTTCCTGGGACCCAATCTGCCGCCGATGACTCCCGACGCCAGTCCCGCGGTGTACTGGGGTGGAATCGCCTTCAGCGTCTGGTATTCGATCGTGCGTCCCATCGCGGTGGGGGGCATGCTGGTAGGCGCCGGTTTTACTCTTTTCCGCATGCGCAAGCAGCTTCTCGCCGGCATGAAGCGGGCGGTCTCCGATCTGAAGAAATCGGCCGAAGCGCATCAGGCCACCAGCCGCATCGATCGCGACTTGAGCGCAAAGGTTGTGTTCGCGGGCGTTGCGCTGGTGTTTGTCGCGATGATCGCTCTGTACTACTACTTCATCTCCGGGGCTCACAACCTGACCGGAAATAAAGTGGTGGCAGGCGCGATGGTGGCAGCGGCCGTCATGATTGTGCTCGGGTTCTTTTTTGCGGCTGTCTCGGGAAATCTCGTGGGCATGATCGGTTCCTCGAATAACCCGGTGTCTGGCCTGACACTTTGCACGCTGGTGGTGGCGGCACTGCTGATGGTTGCCCTGGGGGTCTCGGGGGTCGGCGGGGTGGCGGCCGTGCTGGGAGTGGCGGCTGTGGTTTGCGTTTCTTCCGCCGTGGCCGGGGAGATGCTGCAGGACCTTAAGGCGGGCCACATTCTCGGCGGGACGCCAGCAAAAATGCAGATCGGAGACATTTTCGGCACGATCGTGGCGTCGCTGGTGTTGTTCTTTCCCTTGATGATTCTCGACAAGGCCTATCACTTCGGCAGCGCCGCCCTGCCCGCGCCTCAAGCCGGGCTGATGGCGATGCTCGCCCAGGGCATCGTGGGCGGGAATATGGCCTGGCCTCTGGTGATAGTCGGCATTCTGATGGGCTTTGCCATGATTCTGGTGGAGGTGAAGAGTCCCATGCTGTTCTCCGTGGGAATGTACCTGCCACTGGAAACCACTTCCGCAATCTTTGTCGGCGGCATGATTCGCTGGTTCACCGACAAGCTGCGGGATCGGCGCGGCTACAACGAAGCGCAAAAGGCGCGGGTGGATAATGCCGGCGTCTTGACCGCGTCGGGCCTGATCGCAGGCGAGGCGCTTTGCGGCCTAGTCATTGCCTCCATCGTCGGCAGTAATCACCAGCTTTGGCATATCGATGTGGGCGATTTCGCCTTTTCCGGGCTGATCGGGATGGCGGTGCTGATTTTTGTGATGATGAAAGTGCCGTTATCAAATGCGGGCAGTCCCGACGAGCCAGCGCCGCCGACCGCGATCATGTGACGGCGTTTTGCGCGGCGTGAGCGAAGCCGGAGCCGCGCGCTCCAGAATGGGCATCGCGGAAAACATAGCGGGCGTCCGCGGGCGCATCGATGCCGCCGCGCGGCGGACAGGGCGCCGACCCGAAGATGTTGGGTTGATGGCTGTCAGCAAGACCTTTCTCCCGCAACGAATTCGCGAAGCCTACGACTGCGGCCTGCGGCTGTTTGGCGAGAACCGGGTGCAGGAATTTGCGGGAAAGTTCGATGCGGTGCGAGATCTGAATCAGGCCGAGTGGCATCTGATCGGCCACCTGCAGAGCAACAAGGCAGCCAAGGCGGCGGAGCTTTTCGCGGCGGTGGATTCGGTGGATTCGCTTCGCCTCGCCCGGAAAATCAACGATTCAGCACAAAGGCTGGGCCGGCAGATAGCGGTTCTGGTGGAGATCAACGTCGGGCGCGAGGAGTCCAAGAGCGGGCTGGCGCCAGAATCGGCGGAACTCGACGAACTTCTGCTGGCGGCTCCCGAACTTACGCAGCTTCAGTTCCAAGGGTTGATGACCATTCCTCCATTTGCGGAAGACCCGGAGCGGTCTCGGCCCTTTTTCCGCAAACTCCGTCAATTGCGCGACAAGATCGCTGCGCGACAGCTACCTGCGATCAACTTAAGCGGCCTTTCCATGGGGATGTCGCACGACTTCGAGATCGCGATAGAGGAGGGATCGACCTGTGTACGCGTGGGAACCGCGATTTTCGGAGAGAGAACCAAGGTTGAATCTGATCGCGGGGATTCTGAGCCTTCATGATTCCTATCGAAGAGACAGCTGCCGGGGTCAGTTTCAGGGTAAGAGTCCAGGCTCGAGCCAGAAGAAGCGGTATCAGTGGAGAACTCGGAGATGCGTTGAAGCTATCTCTCGCCAGTCCTCCGCTCGAAGGACGGGCAAACCAGGAGTGCGTCGAATTTTTCGCCGATCTCTTGGAGGTTCCGCGCTCTTCCGTTACCATAGCGTCCGGCAAGACCAGCCGGAACAAATTGATTCGAGTCGCAGGCCTGAAGGCCGATGAACTACAGACCCGGCTGAGTATAACGATCACAGACCAGATGTCACACAGGCGATGACGGCCGACGATACCCAGACCCCGGACGGGAGCTTTGCTTGACCTTCTCCGAGCGCCTTCATGAAGTGCGGACGGGGTTTGAGCGGCCATTCTGGATTGCCAACATCAGCGAGATTTTCGAGCGGCTCTCCTATTATGGCGCCTTTGCGTCCCTCGCCCTCTATTTGCAGGAGAGGCTGAATTTCTCTACCGAGCAAACCGGAACCCTGACAGGGATTTTCGGGGGCATGGTGTGGTTTCTGGCGATCTTTGGCGGGGCGGCTGCGGATCGCCTGGGCTTCCGGCGCGCGCTTTCGATGGCGTACCTTATTCTGGCCGTCGCTTATTTTCTAATTGGCTCCATCGCGGCACCGTGGCTCGCGCCGATTCGCGGCGCAGTGCCACTCGGAGTATTCGTCGGGTTCGTTCTTATCCTGCCCGCGCTCGGCATCTCTATGGTGAAGCCTTGCGTGGTCGGAACCACGGCTCGCGCTTCCAAGGAAAATGTTCGATCGATTGGCTACTCGATCTATTACACGATGGTCAATATTGGCGGGGCGGCCGGGCCTTATGTGGCCTCGTGGACCCACCGCCGGCTGGGCGTCGAGAACGTCTATCGCGTGGCAGCTTTGAGCGTGCTGGCGATGTTCTTCGTCGTCCTGCTGTTCTTTAGGGAGCCCCGCAAACCGGGGGATGCGCCGGTTCCGTCCGTGGCCCAGGTGGCCAGGAACTTCTGCCTGGTGCTGGGCAATTACCGGTTGGTTTTACCGGTGCTGGCGATTTCCCTGGGATTGCGCATCGCCGCGTGGCTCTATCCGGCGGTGACCCCGCCCTGGTGGTTGTGGCTGGTGCTCCTGCTGATTGTCCTGGCTGGAATCAGCCGATTCATGTGGTTCCTGGTGCTGTTCACCGGATACTGGGTTGTGTTCTGGCAGCAGTACATCAGCCTGCCTGGTTACATCCACCGCTATATCGATCCGCACGCGGATGTCGAGCTCATTCTGGTTACCGACGGCCTTACCGTGATTTGCCTGACGCTGGCGGTGAACTTCCTGATGCGCAAGTTGCCGGGATTTCAGGCCGTGATTCTGGGGACGGTGATTACCTCCGTCTCGTGGGTGATCGTGGCGTTGCGGCCGACAGTGTGGGGCGCGATCCTGTCGCTCTTTGTGCTGGCGCTCGGTGAAATCACCCAGCAGCCGCCCTACTATGAGTACATCTCGCGCCTAGCGCCTCCCGGACAACAGGGTACGTACATGGGTTTTGCATTCCTGCCCATCGGGATTGGGTCGCTGATCGGCGGGTGGTTCGGCGGGACTCTACTGCACCACTTTGGTGAGGTCGCACATCAACCCCAGGGCATCTGGTGGACGGTTACGGCGGTCGGGCTGATTACGGCAGCACTGCTGTGGATCTACGACCGGACCGTCGGGGCCTCGGTCGCGAGGCAATGACGAGAGCGGCGAACAAAAGCAACGACGGTCCGGGGCGAACCGCAGCCGAAATCAGGAGCATGCTCAGAAGCAAGGGGTCGACGGCGCATGCCAAAGGCGTGCAGTGGTTCTTTAAAGAAGAGATTAAGTCTCACGGCTGGTACACAGGCAACCTGCGCAAGGCTGCGCGGCAACTACGCCGGGCGATCCTGAAGGAACGGGGGCTGGCTTTTCTGCTGAAGGTCGCGGACAAGCTTTTCGCCGGCCGGTTTCTGGAGGAGAAGGTTTTCGCCGTATTCCTGCTGGAAGACATGACCGTGGAGTTCGGCGAGCCTGAATTCCGGCTGTTCGAGTCCTGGCTGACGCGCGTCAGCAGTTGGGCGGATCACGATGCGCTGGTCCACGACCTGATTTCTCCCATGGTCGTTTCGGAGCGAAGGCGGGCAGCGAGAGTTTTTCGATGGGCCAACTCGGAGAATCGGTGGCACCGGCGGGCCGCGTGTGTGGCCTTGATCCGTGGGACGCGGCAGAAGATGTTCGCGCTGGAGATCCGACGCCTGACGGAACTTCTTCTCGCCGACGAGGACGACATGGTGCAGAAGGGCTTGGGCTGGCTCTTGCGGGAAACCGCCAAACATGATCCCGAGCGCACAGCGGCATATCTAATGAAAATCCGCACTCGGCTGCCCCGGCTGGTCCTGCGGACCGCATGCGAAACACTGCCGACAAGGCGCAGGCAAATCCTGGCGAAGTTGAGTTGATCTAGGCCAGTGTTTTTTCTCCGCGAGCCTTGCTGCTTTTGCCTCTCGTTGCCCTGGGGCGAGGCCGAGCATTGGTTTCCAGGACCAGGTTTTTCGCCGCGTCCCCACCGAACAACCTCTCCATGTAAGTGTCTTTGCATCGCACCGAGCAGAAATGCACCGCCAGGGGACTGACCGCATGGTGACCCTCCCAGGTTGAAACGAGGGCAATTTCGCGGCGCGCGGCGGTCAGACCCACGGACTCAGCCGCCAAGCCCAGAATCCAAACTTCATCCGGTCTCTTGATGGAGGAACACGTGTCACAGACAAATTGAATCACAGGACACCTCGGCGTTCAGATGTTGCGGTGCGGAATCGGGTTGCAGGTCAGCCGGGCTACGGGAGACCGGGGCTACGGGAGACCGGTTTTCAAGACCGGGCAGGGTCGAGTTGACTGGTTTCATCGGCGTAGCTAAATTAGGGGCCTTAAGAGGTGGCTTGTGCCTGACTCACCAAACACGTCCGCTTTCGATCCCGAACGATACAAGAACACGACGCGCGAACAATGGAATAGCGCCGCTCAAGCGTGGCACCAGTGGGCGCCTACGCTACAGGAGTGGCTTGGACCGGCGACGGAGTTGATGCTGGACATGGCTGGAGTGAAAGCCGGGAGCCGCGTGCTCGACGTAGCCGCCGGAGCCGGCGACCAGACGCTGTATGCGGCGAAGCGCGCGGGGACAAACGGGCTGGTGCTGGCGACGGATATTTCTCCGAAGATTCTGGAGTTCGCGCAGCAGAACGCGCTTGAGCAGGGCCACAAGAACGTTCGCACGCGCGTGCTCGATGGGGAAAACCTCGAGGTGGAGCCGGGGCACTTCGACGCGGTAATTTCGCGGGTGGGGCTGATCTACTTTCCCGATCAACAGAAGGCGCTGACCTCCATGCGGCGAGCGCTGAAGCGGGGAGGGCGCCTGGGCGCAATCGTATATTCGACGGCGGACCGGAACCAGTTCTTCTCGGTTCCGGTGGCAATCATCAGGCGGCGGGCCAATCTGCCGGCCCCGGTGCCGGGCCAGCCCGGACCGTTCAGCCTGGGCGGTGAAGGAGTGCTGCGCGATGCGCTTGCGCGGGCCGGCTTCAAGGAGATTGAGGAACAGCGGGTGGCGGCGCCGCTCAAGATGAAAACGGCGGCTGAATGTCTTCGTTTCGAGAAAGAGTCGTTTGGCGCCCTGCACACGATGCTAGCGGGGCTCGACGAAGCGGGCAAAGAAGCCGCCTGGAAGGAAATCGAGAACGAACTCGGCAAGTTCGAGACAAGCTCCGGCTTCAATGGTCCGTGCGAGCTGGTGGTGATCGCCGGGACGGCGTAACGGGATTTCAATCCAGAGGGAGTGCGTATCCAGGAGTGTTGCCGAGTTTTCCTCCCATGACCTGGGCGTCCAAGGTTGGCATATCCCAAGTTGTCCAGGAGACGGGCGTAAGCCGCAGGGTGACATCATCAAATGATGCGAAGACGGGGCCGACCTGCGGATCGGCCATGGCATCCGCACTCAAATAGCGGCTGTGCAGGCGGTGGTTGATTTGCTGGGACTCGCGGCCGGAGATGAGTTCCACATTGCCGGCAGCCGTGACCCCGCGTTCCCGCCCCGGCTTTCGCTCGTCCACCATCAGCGAGGCTCTTGGCCGTTCGGTCACATTACGGGCCTTTCGGGTTTTCGAAGAAGTCGCGATGTAGAGGCATCCATTTTCGAAGAGATACCAGACCGCGGTGAGGTGAATGGCGCCGTCCGGGTTTGCAGTGCCGAGAGCGGCAATATGGCGCGCCTGCAAAAGGCCGTTGAACCGTGGATCCAAGGTTGAAGCAGGCATTTGTTCCTCCGCGGGAGTTGCACGATTCGGGCAGGAAGATTCTCTCACCATTCTGGTCAGGGCGAGAGCGGGTGTGCGGTAACCTTGCCCGCGAGGCCCCGCCCTGGCGGGGATGAACGCCCAACCGCAGTTCGACGAGACGCAATGCTTCCCGCCCGCAATTTACGAGCTCTTCATTCCTTACATCGAGAGCCAAAACGCAATCGAGCAGAGGCTACCGAGCGCCCCTACCAAGCAACCCACTCCGCGCCAGCCATTTTCCACGCATTTTGAATAGGCGACGGCGATGATGCCGACGGTGACAAAGAAATAATTCAGAGCGGTCATGCGCTGAGCGGCATGGTAACTGAACCACTCCCACGCATATTTCTGCTCGATGGCGAGAAGCTCCGGAGGTGTGGCAGCCATGAGGGTTCTCCTTCCAAAGAAAATGATGCCGAACGATCCAACTACGATGGGAGTGAGAAGCCGGACTCGAGGTGAGCATACCATCTCCCGCCAGCGTGCGGAACGTCCTATCGCGAGATATTTGGCCAGTCAGTTTTTGGGGCCGGGGTCGGGGGCGGCCTGCAGGTGCTTATAGACCTTGCCGGCCTTCATGACGAAGGGGATGTTCTCCAAGACGCGGATGTCTTGCAGGGGATCGGCGGAGACGGCGACCAGGTCGGCGAATTTGCCCGGTTTGATGGACCCGAGTTCCGCTGAGCGTCCCAGCAAATCGGCGGCGGCGGTGGTCGCCGACTGGATGGCCTGCATGGGCGTCATTCCATACTGCACCATGAAGGCAAACTGTTTGCCGGCGGTTCCGTAGGGACAGACGCCGGCGTCGGTGCCGAAAGACAGTTTCACGCCAGCCTTCACGGCCTTGCGAAAGTTCTCGCGCTGAAGTTGTCCCATCTCGGCATCGTGAGCGAGAAATTCGGGGGGGATTTTTCCGGCGCGCCCCTGCTGCTCGATGCATTCTTCGTCATAGATATCCATGTCGAGGTAGGTGCCGCGTTCCCTGGCCAGAGCAATGCCTTCGTCGTCGATCATGGTGGCATGTTCGACCGAAGCGACGCCGGCACGGATGGCGTTGTTGATTCCCGCCGCCGAATGGGCGTGAGCGGCGACGCGGAGCCCAAAGTGGCCAGCTTCGTCGACGGCAGCGAGCAATTCTTCGGGCGTGAACTCCTGCGACCGGGGATTGCTGCCATGGGTGAGGACGGCGCCACTTGACAGGATCTTAATGTGATCGACGCCGTCATGGGCGAGTTTGCGAATGACCTGACGGACCTCCCAGGGGCTGTTGGCCTCGCCGTAGCGCAGATCCCAGGGGAGCTGAATGTCGGGAGCGAGGCCGGTCATGGCGCCAGCGCCGCCGGTGATGGTGACGTAGGCGCCAGCCACGAACATGCGGGGGCCGACGATATCGCCGCGGGCGATGGCGTCGCGGAGGGCGATGTCGTTGAGAGCGCGGTAAACGCCGACATCCCGCACGGTGGTGAATCCGGACTCGAGCGTGGCGCGGGCGTTGGGAACGGATTCGAGAGCGACCTGGGCGGCGGTTTTCTTGAGGTAAGAGACGGGATCGCCATTTTCTTCGCGGCCGTCGGCGAGATGAGTATGACAGTCGATGAGGCCGGGAAGAATCGTCATGCGGGACAAATCGATGACCTGGGCGGTTGGAGGGACGGCGAGGGCGCGACCGACGGCTTCGATTTTGCCGTCGCGGACAACGATGACCTGATCGGCGAGCACGACTCCGTTGTCAGGATCGATCAGGTGGCCGGCTTTGATGGCGATGACCTGAGCGGAGGCGGTTGCGAGGAATAGGATGAGGAAGAAAGCCGGGTGAACCGCTTGAGAGATGCACCGGACGAGGGTGCACAGGATGCGGCCCGATCCGGAAGTTCTATTGCAGACCCACGAACGGTCAGTCGGCGGCAGCGACATAGGCGCCCAGTCCGCTCTTCAAATCCGCAGCCAATAGGCGATGGAACAGGTGCTCACCGGCCTCACGGCGAGCGGAGAGCCTGCCCGCGCCGTAGGCACGGGACTTCAAGCCTCGCTGGACGGCCTCGCAGATTCCCAGATCTTCCTCCTGGACGCGAGCGCCGACGGCGACGCTCTGCTGGTTGTACTCGCGCGCCGCTTGGCTGACGTCGGCGAAGTAGAAATCGAAGATAACGCGGCAGTGATCGGTGTCGATGGGGAGGACCAGGTTCGTATCCATGTAGCCCAGGTAGCAATTGATCATGAGATTGGGGTACTGCCAGAAGTACCAGGCGCGATCGCCTTTACGGGTGGCACCGGTAGCGGCATCCTGGTCGGAGGAAACCATGGGGCTGGACTGGAGGCAGTAACGGTCTTCGTTCTCGATGGTGTACTGCTTGTAATCGAGCACGGAACTCAGGCCCTTATGGAGATGGGGAACGTGGTATCCGCCATCGAGGTAGTTGTCGACGAAGACCTTCCAGTTGCAAGCAATATCGTAAGTTCGGGTATCGAAGTAGGCGAGTTGGGAAGCACCGAGAGGCACCATGCGGGATACGAGACCGCCGAGGAAGCGATGGAGAGGCTGAGCCTGTAAGTCCAGGTTGACGAAAACAAATTTCTCCCAGGTATCGACCTGCAGGGGCAGGAGGCCGTTTTTCTGCCGCTCGAAGTTCCTGACGCCATCAAATTCGGGCATGCCTTTGAGTGAACCGTCGAGCCCGTAGTTCCAGCCGTGATAGGGGCAGCGCAGAATGGAGGCCTGGCCGCAGGCTTCCATGACGACAGCGGCGGCGTGATGCCTGCATACGTTGTAAAAGGCGCGAAGGACGGAGTCATTTCCTCGGACGACGACGATGGGTTCACCGGCGACACTAGCGGTGAGGAATTGACCAGGTTTTTCCACGCAGTCGAGCCGCCCGACCATCTGCCAGGTGCGAGCAAACACGGAGGCGGCTTCAAGTTCGGAGACGCGGGGATCGACGTACCAGGGCGCGGGGATAGTGGAAGCCTCGGCCAAAGGGGCGCGATCGTCGTAAAGGGAGAGGATGTCCTGGAGAGAGCGCATGTCGTCGATCCCCCTCAACCCTTGGCAGCCTTCCCGCCGTGCTCGGTGCCGATGGCTCGAGTAAGCAAGTCGAGGAACTGTGCGATGCGTGCTTCTTTCTTCTCAGCAGGATCGCCCTGGCGGCGGAAAAGGCCGGGATCGAGTTCCTCGGTGAGCAAAGCGTCCTGGAATCGTTCCATGGTCCAGTCCAAAATCGAGACAATCATCTCCTGATCGAGATCACGTCGAAGTTCACCCCGTTGCAGGCCAAAGCGCACGAAGGCTACGGTTCCATAGGGGTCTTCCGCCAGGAGAAAGCGGTTGATTTCGCGCTTGAGGACGAGGTCGGTGCTGTAATTACCCAAGAGGGAGATGCGGTAGGGAATCCAGTCCTCGTGCAGCAGGTGTTCGGTTCTTGCCAGCCAATAACGCAGAACTGCGAAGAAGCCCTGAGTCTGGACTTCCTGGGGCGCGTCGAGATATTGAGGAAAGGAGTGGACGGCTTTCTTGTAGACCTCGAAGAAAAGGCCGTCTTTGCTGCCGAAGTGCTGGAAGATGGATCCCTTGGCAATGCCTAGTTCGGCGGCGATATCCCCAACCCGGGCGGCGTGATATCCCTGCTCGGCGAAATGCCGCATGGCAGAGTCGACAATCCTGGCACGCTTGTTTTCCGAACGCGGGCGGGGAGGAGCATTGCGATAGCGGGGAGGAGAGCCGACGCTGCTTCCGATTCCACTCATATGCTGACCTCAAGTCATGGAACTGTACTGAAAATAAAGTAAAGTTTCAATGGCTAAATTACCAGCTTCCGGGTAATGTATGTTGCCGTGAGCGAGCTTTCTGACCACAAGTCATCGCGGGGATCAAGCTCGAGTATGAGCAAGTCGTATGACGCTGTGGTGGTTGGAGGCGGCCACAACGGTCTGGTCGCCGCGGCTTATCTGGCTCGAGCCGGTTTATCCACGCTGGTGTTGGAGCGGCGCGAGATCGTGGGCGGTTGCTGTGTGACCGAAGAGATTGCCCGTGGTTGCCGGGTGTCGACGACGTCATATATCGCCAGCATGCTGCGGCCGGAGGTGATCCGCGACCTGGGCCTGGGAAGGCATGGGCTGCGGATGATTGCATGCGACCCCGCGATACAGGTTCCTTTTCCGGATGGCCACGTACTGCCGTGGTGGGTGGACCGGGAGCGCGCGCAGAGGGAATTCAGCAAGGTCTCGGCGAAGGATGCGGCGACCTTCGCACGCGTCGACGATGAACTCAAAGCACTGGCGCGCTACCTGCAGCCATTTTTTCTGGAACCGCCACCGGAGGTCGATACCACCAGCCTAAGCGGGTGGGCGAGCCTGTTCCGTGTGGGCAAGCGTTTTCGCGGTATCTCGTCCAAGGAAATTTCGAAGCTGATTTCGTTTCTGACAGGCAGCCTGGGGGAGTTCCTGGACCGGAATTATGAAACAGAAAAAATGAAGACGATGTTCCTTGCCAACAACGTCTACGGCAAGCACGGCGGACCTTACCAGCCGGGGACGGCGATTGGCTTGCTATTTCACCTGCTGAGCGGCGGCGAGCAGGAGCTTCAAGGATTTTCCGGACACGTGATGGGGGGTATGGGGGCGATCACGCAGGCGCTGGCGGCGGCGGCGCGGGAATTTGGGTCGGAGATCCGGACTTCTGCTGCGGTGGGGCAGATTAGCGTGCGCCAGGGCAAGTGCCGAGGGGTGGTGCTTGAGGACGGCACGGAGATTGGGGCGCGGGTTGTTTTTTCCAACGCCGATCCGAAACGGACGTTTCTAAAACTGGTTCCGGAAGGGGAACTCGAGGAGGAGTTTCTGAATGCCATCCGGGGGATCAAGATGGACGGTCCGTGTGCCAAGGTGAATTTCGTTCTGGCGGAGGAGCCACGGTTTACAGGAACTCCGCGCGAGGCGTCGCCCCTGGAGCGGACGTTCTACACGCTGGCCCCCACGCTGGAAGGCGCGGAGCGATGCTATGACAGCGCGAAATTCGGGGAGATTCCGGAGGAGTTGTGGGTCGATTGCGTGGTTTCATCGAATGCCGATCCTTCACTGGCCCCCGACGGGAAACACATTCTTACCTGTTTCGTGCAATACGTCCCGTATCGTTTGCGGCAGGGCACGTGGGATGAGAATCGGGAAGGGTTGGGGGACCGGGTGGTCAGGAAGATCGCCGAATACGCGCCGAATGTGCCGAATGCGATCGTGGCGCGGCAAGTGATTACGCCGCTCGATCTGGAAAGAACTTACGGGCTGACGGAGGGTAATATTTTTCACGGTGACCTGCGTCTGGAGCAGTTGTTCTTTATGCGGCCGGTGGCCGGATGGTCACAGTACCGGACCCCGATCGAGGGTCTGTATCTATGCGGAGCGGGAGTGCATCCGGGCGGCGGCGTGACCGGAGCACCGGGGCACAATGCAGCCCATCAGGCATTGCGGGACTGGAAGGCCAGGCGCGGGACGGCGGCATGACGAAGGGAAGGTTGAGATCGGCCGATGCCGGTGGAGCAAAAGGCCGTGGTGGAGAAGGAGCGCAGATGAAAAAGAAAGGCATTTTGGAACGACTGAAGGAAGGGCCGGTGCTGGGTGATGGCGGCTATCTTCTGGAACTGGAAAAGCGGGGTTGGGTTCGCGCGGGTCCGTTCACGCCCGAGGTTGCGTTGACGAACCCGGAAGCCCTGCGCGAGTTGCACCGTGAGTTTCGCGAAGCGGGAGCGGACGTTCTGCAGGCGCTGACTTTCTACGCCAGCCGCGACAAACTGGCCACGGTGGGTCTGGAAAACCGGCTCACCGATCTAAATCGGGCTGCAGTTCGCATAGCGCGCGAGGTGGCTGGCGAACGTTGCCTGGTTGCCGGCAATCTCAGCCTGACGTGGATGTACGAGCCCCACGATGCCGCGGCCGCCGACCGCGTGCGTCAGACATTCGACGAGCAACTCGCGGTCCAGGTGGAAGAAGGAGTGGATTTCATCATCGGCGAAACCTTCTCGTTTCTGGGCGAGGCTCTGATTGCGGTGGAACGGGCGAAGCGCACCGAGCTTCCGGTGATGGTTACCATCTGCTTCGAGAACAAAGACGAGACGGCCGAGGGCAAGAGCGCGGGGGAAGCGGCCAAGGAACTGCTCGATGCGGGCGCGGACATTGTGGGCATGAACTGCCTGCGTCCGCCGGAGCATATCCTGAGGCCGATGGAAGAAATGCGAACCGCGGTGGACGGCTACCTGGCCTGCCAGCCGGTGGCGTATCACACGCCCAAGAGCCAGCCGGACTTCTCCAGCCTGCCGCAGTTTCCGCTGGGGCTGGATCCGCTGCAGCTGACGCGGAAGGAGATGGCGAACTACGCGGTTCGGGCGCGGGAAATCGGCATCAACTACATCGGAGCCTGCTGCGGAGCCGTGGCGATTCACATTCGGGAGATGGCTCGGGCCCTGGGCAAGCTGGGAGAAGACAACCGGGTATGGAAAAAGGGCGGAGCGAAACCGATGTCGGCGTATGAGTATTACGGGCACGATCAAGCGGAAATCTGAGGGGCTACTCAGACCAGCGGCGAAACAGAAGGGCACCATTGGTGCCGCCGAAGCCGAAAGAGTTTGACATGGCGTATTCGATCGCAGCCTTACGGGCGTGGTTGGGGACGAAGTCCATCCCAGCGGTACCGGGGTCCTGATTCTCAAGATTGATCGTGGGGGGCAGAATCTGGTCTCGCAGAGCCAGGACGGTAATACCCGCCTCCAGGCCGCCGGCACCGCCCAGCAGATGCCCGGTCATGGACTTGGTAGAACTCACGGGAACGTTTCGCTGGAAGCAGTTGCGGATGGCATGAGCTTCGAGGGTGTCGCCGATCGGAGTGGAGGTGCCGTGAGCGTTGACGTAGCCGACGACGTCAGGGCCAACCCCGGCGTCGCGCAGGGCATTGCGCATGACGCGGAAACCACCTTCGTGTTCCGGGGCGGGCTGAGTGATGTGATAGGCGTCGGCAGACATGCCGTAGCCGGCGAGTTCAGCCAGAATTCGAGCGCCGCGGCGGCGGGCGTGCTCCAACTCTTCGAGAATCAGAACCCCCGCGCCTTCCCCAATCACGAAGCCGTCACGATCCTTGTCCCAGGGGCGGCTGGCTTTTTCAGGCTGATCGTTGCGGGTGGAGAGGGCACGCATGGCGGCGAAGCCTCCGACACCCATGGGGGTGATGGCCGCTTCAGAGCCGCCGGCAATCATGACGTCGGCGTCGTTGTGTTGAATGATGCGAAAGGAGTCGCCGACGGAGTGAGCACTGGTGGTGCAGGCGGTGGCGGTGGCCTCATTGGGACCTTTGGCGCCGAATCGCATGGAAACCTGGCCGGCAGCGAGGTTGACGATGGCGGCGGGGATGAAGAATGGGGAAATCTTGCGCGGGCCGCCCTGCAGGAGGGCGGTATGCTCACGCTCGATGATGTCGAATCCGCCGATGCCTGAGCCGATGTGGACGCCGATACGCTCGGCGTTCTCCGCTGTGACCCCGAGGCCCGACATTTTCATGGCTTCATCCGAGGCGGCGATCGCCAGGTGGATGAATCGGGCCATTTTCTTGACTTCTTTTTTTTCGATAAATGTCAGGGGATCGAAGTTCTTGACCTCAGCGGCGATCTGACAGGCAAACTTAGGCAGTTGTTCCTCGGTAAAGGCACCCTGCCGGATGGCTTCGGTGATGCGGGTGACTCCGCTCTTACCCGCCAGCAAGTTTTTCCAGGTTTCTTCCGCCGTGTTGCCGGTGGCACAGATCAAGCCAATGCCAGTGACTACGACCCGCCTGGCCAACTACTTGCCACCTTTCGAGTGCTTGCCGATATAGTCGACCGCATCCTGCACGGTGCGGATCTTCTCGGCGTCCTCATCCGGGATCTCAATCTCGAAGGCCTCCTCGAAAGCCATCACCAGTTCGACGGTGTCGAGGGAGTCGGCGCCCAGGTCGTCCACAAAAGAGGCGTTGGAGGTTACTTCGCCTTCATCCACACCCAATTGTTCCACGATAATCTGCTTTACTTTCTCATCAACGGCGGCCATGAGTTCTCCTTGCGATTGAGTACAGGTTGACACGAATCGGACGGTCCAGAAGGCTGCAACGAGGACGTGTCATCCCTGGGCTTGTCCGGCCGGGCGGGCCCGGACGGATGCTACTACTTGCTCACTTTGGCGTGCTTGTCGATGTATTCGATGGCATCCTGCACGCTGCGGATTTTTTCCGCGTCCTCGTCGGAGATTTCCAGATCGAACGCTTCTTCGAGAGCCATCACCAGTTCCACCTGGTCGAGCGAGTCGGCTCCCAGATCGTCGGTAAAAGACGCACTGGGTGTAACTTCGGCTTCGTCAACCCCCAACTGCTCGCTGATGATCTGCTTCACTTTCTCGCTGATCTCTTTTAGCTTGTCGGCTGTGGCCATGGCGCTTCCACCTTTCTGAAATTCTCGAGGGAACAAGTAGTCTACTGACCTGCCCGAACCGTGTAAAGAGAGCGCCACCGAAGCTGCAGAGCGCCCGCGCGGCCGTCCCAGAAAATCCTAACCGCTGAAACTTGCGGGGTCAAACCGCAGAGGACGCGGCCCAACTTGAAAACGCCGGGGCAAATACCGGAGACTGCCAGGATGCGAGCGGTAGCACAGCGCGTGAGCCGGGGCCAGGTGACGGTGAAGGGCGAGGCGTGCGGTTCGATCGGCCGCGGACTGCTGGTGCTGCTGGGGGTCGCCAAAGGCGACACCGAGGCAGATGCCGAGTACCTGGCCGAGAAGATTGTGGGACTGCGCATCTTCGAAGATCAGGATGGCAAGATGAACCTGGCGGTGGGGCAGATCGGCGGGGAAGTGCTGGTGGTATCGCAATTCACGCTCTTTGGCGACGTGCGGCGGGGGAAACGCCCATCGTTCGACGAAGCGGCTCCGCCGGAACAGGCGGAGCGGCTTTATCGGCACTTTGTAGAGCAAGTAGCCGCGGGAGGTATTGCCTGCCGCACGGGACGTTTTCAGGCGATGATGCAGGTGGAACTGGTGAACGATGGCCCGGTCACGATCCTGCTGGACTCAAAGAAGATCTTCTGAAGCAAGACGGCGTTCTTACGCCATCACTGCTTCCTGCCTGGGTTTTCCCGCCAGCAACTGCCGGAGAACGAATTGCAGGATGCCGCCGTTGGCGTAGTACAGCGCCTCCTGGGGAGTATCGATTCGGACCAAAGCCTTAAATTCGGTTGCTTTATCATTCGCGCTTGCCCGCACCAAAAGGTGGCGGCCGGGAGCGAAGTTTTCGACTACCTCGCGAATGCCGTTGATCTCGAATATTTCGTCGCCGGTCAAGCGCAGCGAGGAGGCGCTCTCGCCTTCGAGGAACTGCAAGGGGAGAATCCCCATACCCACCAGATTGGAGCGATGAATACGTTCGTAGCTTTCGGCGATGACGGCGCGGACTCCGAGCAGAAGCGGGCCCTTGGCCGCCCAGTCTCGCGATGAGCCGGACCCGTACTCTTTCCCGGCGAGAATCAGCAAAGGAACGCGCTCGGCGATGTATTTTTCGGATGCGTCGAAGATGGTCATTTCCGCGCCGTCGGGCAGATGGCGGGTAAATCCACCTTCCAAATTCGGGACCATGCGATTGCGCAGGCGAACATTGGCGAAGGTGCCGCGCACCATGACTTCATGATTGCCGCGGCGTGAGCCGTAGGAGTTGAAATCGGCCGGCTTGACGCCATGCTCGATCAGGTATTTTCCCGCGGGGCTGTCTTTCTTGATGGAGCCGGCGGGCGAGATGTGATCGGTGGTGACGCTGTCGCCGAGGAGGGCAAGGACGCGGGCCTGGCGGATGTCGCCGACCGCTGAGGGTTTCACGGTCATGCCGTCGAAGTACGGGGCGCGGCGGATGTAAGTGGAGTCTTTCTCCCAGGCGTAAGTCTCGCCCTTAGGAACGGCCAGGCCGCGCCAACGTTCGTCGCCGTGATAGACCTCGCCATAACTGCGGCGGAACATATCGGACGAGATCGAGCGACTCATGGCCTCTTCGACCTCGGACCTGGAAGGCCAGATGTCGGCCAAGTAGACCGGCTTGCCATGCTGATCGTTACCGATGGGGTCCTTGCGCAGATCGAGATCGATGCGGCCGGCCAGGGCGAAGGCCACGACCAGCGGAGGAGACATCAGGTAGTTGGCACGCACGTCAGGATTGATACGGCCTTCGAAGTTGCGATTGCCGGAGAGGACGGAAGCGACCACAAGATTCTCGTTGTCGATGGCACGGGAAATTTCTTCGGGCAGCGGCCCGGAGTTTCCAATACAGGTGGTGCAGCCGTAGCCCACGATGTGGAATTTGAGCTTTTCGAGGTAGCCCGTAAGTCCGGCACGTTCGAGGTAATCACTGACCACCTTGGAACCTGGGGCGAGGGAAGTTTTTACCCAGGCGGGAACCTGAAGTCCGCGTTCGACGGCTTTTTTGGCCAGCAAGCCGGCGGCGACCATGACCGATGGATTCGAGGTGTTGGTGCAGCTGGTGATGGCGGCGATGACCACGCTGCCGTGGTGGAGGTGTCCGTTGCCGGAAGGCGAGGCGGGGGTTGTTGAACTTTTTCCGGGTTTGACCAGCGTAGGCATTGCGCGCTCGAAGGACTCGCGAGCCTGGTTCAGCGGAACGCGATCCTGCGGGCGCTTGGGGCCGGCCAGACTCGATTCCACGGTACCGAGATCGAGGGACAGCAGTTCCGAGTACTCGGCCTCCGGAGTTTCGGGGTCATGGAAGAGTCCCTGCTCCCGGGCATAGGCTTCGACCAAAGCGATCTGCGTGTCCGAACGGCCGGTGAGGCGCAAGTAGGCGAGGGTTTCCTTGTCGATAGGAAAGATGCCACATGTGGCACCGTACTCGGGCGACATGTTGCCGATGGTGGCACGGTCGGCGAGAGGAAGTTCCTGGAGGCCGGGGCCGAAGTACTCAACAAACTTGCCGACTACTCCGTGCTTGCGCAACATTTCGGTGATGGTGAGAACCAGATCGGTAGCGGTCGCCCCTTCGCGCAGCTTTCCGGTCAGCCTCACTCCGACAATCTGGGGGATCAGCATGGAGACAGGCTGACCGAGCATGGCAGCTTCGGCTTCGATGCCGCCTACGCCCCAGCCGAGAACACCGAGACCGTTGATCATGGTGGTGTGGGAATCGGTGCCGACGAGCGTATCGGGGAAGGCGGCAGAGCGCCCGTTGGCCTCGTGGACAAAGATCACGCGGGCCAGGTATTCGAGATTAACCTGATGCACGATGCCGGTGTCGGGGGGGACGATCGCCAGATTGCGAAACGCAGTCTGCCCCCAGCGCAGAAACGAGTAGCGTTCCTTGTTGCGCAGGAATTCGAGCTCGGCGTTGAGCTGGAAGGCGTTGGGCGTGCCAAACTGATCGACCTGGACGGAGTGATCGATCACGAGTTCGGCCGGCTGCAGGGGGTTGATGAGGGCAGGATCGCCATTCAACCGGCGCATGGCATCGCGCATGGCAGCAAGATCCACCACGGCGGGAACGCCGGTGAAGTCCTGCATCAGAACCCGGCTGGGGGTGAAGGCAATTTCCTTCTCCGGCTTTGACTTACTGTTCCAGGCCGCGAGCGCGCGGATGTCTTCCTTAGTAACCGAGCGGCCATCTTCCGTGCGCAACAGATTCTCCAGCAGGATGCGCAAAGAGAAGGGAAGGTGACGAGTGGAGACGCCCTGTTTATCCAGGGCTTCGATCCTGAAAATCTCGTAATCGTGGCCGCCGACGCGGAGGGTGGAGCGACTATTGAAGCTGTTCATGAAATCGCCTTCCAATCACAGATCAGATCTTCGGAGCGCGAGAGCTCTATCGATGCGAAGAGCCTACGCGACATTCTCCGAAACCGGCGGGGGGATGCTGGATTCGCCCTCAAGTTTCAAGCGGTGGCGGGCCGAAAACATGGGACCGTGAGCCTCGACCACGGGCGCGAACCGCATCATACCGATCGGCTTCTGTATATCATCATAAATCGCTTCGATTCCGCCGCGCATGAAATAGGTCTCGTGCCAAAAGCCCGTGCCTCCAGAGTCGCGGAGGAAGTTCTGCCACCACAGTTTATGAGGCTCGGAACGGGACCACTTCTCGAGAGAGTCGAAGTCGCGCCAGTATTGACGCATGCCCGCATTCACGGGAAATAGAGAATAGATTATGGGCTCATGCAGAAGCAGGCCATCGGGCTTGCCGGCCACGGAGCTTGAAATTCTGGGGCCGAAGCCTATCAAAGTCTTGATTCCCATGAAGGCATTCACCCGCATCCCGAGATAGATCACCACCAGGTTGGGATATTGGGATAAATCGACGGTTCTGCGACTCACCTTACCCATTGCTCACCTCCACTGCGAACAAGTTTAGTCTTTCGGGAGAGGATTGCGTGGGGAGGAGGCGAGGAAAATGGAAACCTAGGGATGGAACATCTGCAAGAGCAGCCAGGCATTCAGGAGGGCGATGAAGACAGCGGTAAACCAGGAGATGGACTGCAGCCAGGGAGCATTGGAAAACTCGCCCATCTTGCGCTTGTCGCCGGTGAACATGACCAGAGGGAAGACGGCGAAACTGAGCTGCATGCTGAGGATGACCTGGCTGAAGACGAGAAGATTGGCGGTGCCCCGCTGCCCCCAAAGCGCGGTGACGATGACGGCGGGAATGATGGCCAGGACGCGGGTGATGAGGCGACGGAGCCAGGGGCGGAGCCGGATTTGCAGAAAACCCTCCATGACCACCTGCCCGGCGAGGGTTCCGGTGAGGGTAGAGTTCTGGCCAGAGGCTAACAGAGCCAAAGCGAAAACAGTGCTGGCGCCGGCGACTCCGAGGAGGGGTGAGAGCAGCTTGTAGGCATCATTGATTTCGGCAACCTGACTGTATCCGTTGCGGAAAAAGGTGGCGGCCGAGACGATCAGAATGGCTGCGTTTACGAAGAGGGCGATGGTAAGGGCAACGGTGGAATCGATGGTAGAGAAGCGTATGGCCTCGCGCTTGCCCGCGGGGGTGCGGTCGAAGTTGCGGGTTTGCACGAGGGCGGAGTGCAAATAAAGATTGTGAGGCATGACCGTAGCGCCCAGAATTCCGATGGCGATGTAGAGCATGCCGGGATCGCGAATGATCTGGGGGGAAGGCAGGAAAAAGCCCTGCAGCAAGCCGGCGAAGGCAGGGCGGGAGAAGAGAATCTCGAGCGCGAAGCAAACGCTGACGGTGCCAATCAGGGATATGACGAAGGCCTCGACGAAGCGGAAGCCCTTTTGCTGCAAGAAGAGGATGACGAGCACATCGAGCGCGGTGAGACAGACTCCCCAGAGGAGCGGGATGTGAAAGAGGAGGTTCAGGGCGATGGCCGAGCCGATGACTTCGGCGAGGTCGCAGGCGGCGATGGCAATTTCCGCCAGGCCCCACAAGCCGAGAGAAACCGGGCGGCTGAAATGGGCGCGGCAGGCCTGGGCCAGATCCCGACCGGTGACGACGCCCAGCTTGATGGCCAGAGCCTGGAGAAGAATGGCCATGAAGTTGGAAAGGGCAATCACCGAGAGCAGGGTGTAGTTGTACTTGGAGCCGCCGGCGAGATCGGTGGCCCAATTTCCCGGATCCATGTAGCCCACGGCGACCAGAAAGCCAGGACCGGCAAAGGCCAGAAGCTTGCGGAAGAAGGCCGAGGAGCGGGGAACGGCCAGGCTGCTATAAACCTCGGGAAGGCTGGGACTGCCGGCGGGATAACGCCAGCCTGGATCTACACCGTTCATGGAGTTGACAGCCAAATCACTTTTCCTTGCGTTAGCAGGAGTATACATCCTAACATAAACTATAGTTAATTACTTTAGTGGAAGAAGGGCCTGGGAGCAGACGGGTTCATGCTAGCGCTGGGGCCGGCGGGATCTCCCGTTTTCGCCATGAACCCAGACGCGCTCCGCGGCCGAGCGGCCGAGCGCCACCCGGCCTTCGGTGGTTTCCAGGGTTAACGTCTGGTCGTAATTGCGCCCGGAGACGTGCACACGGGCGTGAGGGCGTATGCCGCGTTGTTCGAGAAACTCCAGCAGGTGGCGGTCGCGTTCGTAAATGCCGCTGACCAGGTAGTTTTTTCCGGCTTCGGCCTGGGAAAGCAGGACCAGGCCCCGACGCCTGCGACTGGCAGGACTCTCGAGTTCGCTGAGATTGCCGTGCGGACATGCGCCCCGTCCCAGCCGGGCCAGCAGCCTGGCCTCGAAGTCAGGGGAGACGGCGTGCTCGAGGCGTTCGGCCTCGTCGTGCACTTTGTACCATTCCATACCGAAAATCTCGGCCAACATGCGTTCCACGAGGTGGTGGCGAAGAGTCAGCTTGCGGGCGATCTTGCGGCCGGCAGGAGTGAGTCCGACCTCGCCCTTACTTTGCATACGAACCAGACCGTCTTTGCGGAGACGGCGGAGAGCCATGGTGACAGCGGGAGGCGAGACCGACAAACGGTGGGCCAAGGTGGCCGAGATGACAGTTTCTGCTTCGCTCTCCGCTTCGAGAATGGCCTTAAGATAATCCTCCTTGGATACGGTAATCATTTACAAGGGATTATATGGCAGGGTTAAGCCTAGTTAACAGGGGCATTGGACTCGCGCTGGTTGCGGGTCCCAAGGTGGGCCTGTCGGGGGGATTGGTTAATCCGTGTCCGTTGACTGCACATCAGAATTCGCGAAGCGAATTCTGATGGGTCGATCATGAAGACGGCGGGGTTTTCTTAATGGTTCGGTGTCATGGCTTGCAGCCGATGGTCAAGCTGCCGTTGGTGTCGTGCTTCTTACTCTGCCAGGCATCCCAATCTTCCCGGGAATAGTTGTTGGTGTGGTCACCATCGCCAAACCAGGTGGAGGTGGCGTCGGAAAAGTGATAGTGATTGCCCTGGTACTCATTGCCGCGCGAGTTCAGGGACCCGCCCTTGCCCCAGACTTTGCCGATGGAGACTTCCCCGCCGCAGGCATAGATTGCGTTGTTGGATACGGTGTTGTGTTTGAGAGCATTGCTGGTGTCGCCGCCGTTGCTGGCGCCAAGGCACTTGTTTGATTTCATGTACTGATGTTTCTTCTGCAGGGTGAGGAGGAAGGCATCGCCGGACTGGTTGTCGTAGATGAAATTGGAAGTGAAGGTTCCGTTGTTGGAGTCGTTCACGTTCACGCCACCGCCGTTGATATCGAAGTTCTTGAGAGGACGGCCGTTGTTATGAACCTCGTTACCGGCGAACTGGATCTCGCAACTGATCTCGTGATAGTAGCCGTAGCGCTCGTTGGCACTGAAGCGGGAGTTGGTGATCTTGAGGTACTGTGAGCCGCCGTCGGCCCAGAGGCCATCGCCCACGTTGTGGTGGCTCCAAAGCTTGTCAATGACCAAAGCGGGCTGGGATTCGGTGCCGACGTCGTTGAACATGTGGAACGCGCCGGAATCGCTGTAGCCCTGGCAATGGCCGCTGCCGGTCTTGCCGGCGCTGGCGCGGAAGTTGGCGATGTTGTTCCACGACATTTCGCTGTTCAGAATTGTCAGATTGGTGGTGAAGGAGGAATTAATGGCTTTGCGGCCATTGCTGGTAAAGAGGGTACGCTCGATCAGCGCGGGGGAGTGGGGGGCACCGAAAATATTGTAAGCGCCGACGTTGTGATTGAAGCGGATGGTGTCGTCTTTCAGCGTCCATCCGATGCCGCCGTAGATGCCGAAATTGATGCCTTTTTCAATGAAGAGATTGCGCAGAGTCACGTTGTCATTGCCGGCACCCGAGATGAGCGCATCGTTATTGGGGTCGCCGAAGGTGATGGAGAGATCCACGGTGGCGGCGTTGGGACCGCCCTTGACCGGAAGGCTGAGGTAGATGCGGTGGTTGGCATAGTCGAAAAAGAAGCGTCCAGATTCGCCGTCGGTTACGGCCTGACCCTGGGTAGTGACGGCGTGACTGGGGTCGACCTCGTCGAGGCTGAGAACGCGCATGATGCGCTGGTCGTTGCTGGAGTTGGTGCGGTAATAAAGATCGTCCATGTAGGTGGAAACGGCGTAGCAGACGTTGGCGCCGCCATCGGAATACTGTTTTTGACGATGGGCGTGAATCTTAGCGTAGGCGCCGTCATAGACGAAGACCGCGGAATTGGAGGTGGGCTTCCAGGGGCGCAGCACCACGGCGCCGCTGATGCGGGAGTTGGTGGTAGTACCGATCAGGGACTGGCCGGAGCGGACGTTGATGGCTTCAGTGACGCGATGTTCTCCCTCGATGCAGAAGGTCTGATTCTTGCTGCCGTTATTGATGATCTTGACGATGTCGTCGGTGGGGGAGATCACGGTTCCGTGGCAGGGGATGTTGGATTTTCCCGCGCCGGCGCCATAAGCCAAAGGAAGGACGGCGAGGAGCAGAAGCGGAGTCAGAACGGACTCTCTGCGCAGTTTCATGGGATACCCCTTACGCGAAAAATGAAAAGCTCGATCAGAAGGGGCGCGCAGAGCAGGCCCTACCCTCGGCCAGGGGCGGGCAAAAGACGGTTGTGTTGCTGGTTAGGGGTAGTTAAGTCCGGAATGCGAAAGGGGTCAACGTCTCAGAGGTGCATTGCCGCACTCGAAACGGTTCAGGGGTGATGTTTGACAGTCTCCGCTGCGGGCCCCTAACCTTGAATGTCTTCAATATGAAGGTCTTGGTCATTGGAAGCGGCGGGCGAGAGCACGCCCTGGTGTGGAAGTTAGGGCGATCATCGCGAGTTTCGAAGGTTTATTGCGCCCCCGGTAATGGGGGGATCGCGGCGGAAGCCGAGTGTCTTGGCGCGGACATCAAGAGTGTGGATTCCATGCTGGGGGTAACGGAACAGGTACGGCCGGATCTGGTGGTGGTGGGTCCGGAAGTGCCGCTTGCATTGGGTGTGGTGGACCGGCTTTCGGCGCGAGGATGGAAGACCTTCGGACCGACACAGAAGGCGGCGCGGCTGGAGTCGAGCAAGAGTTTCGCGAAAGAGTTCATGCAGAGACATCACATTCCGACGGCGTACTACGCGGTGTGCGACAGCAACGAGGAAGTGCGGGACGCGCTGTCTCACCTGAGCGGGCCGGTAGTGGTAAAGGCCGACGGACTGGCCGCGGGCAAGGGTGTCGTCCTCTGCAAGAGCAAAGAGGAAGCCTCCGCGGTGGCTACGGACATGCTGAGCGGAAAGACGGTGGGGGAGGCGGGATCGCGAGTCGTCCTGGAGGAATGTCTGAAGGGCGAAGAACTTTCGTTTCTCCTGTTGAGCGATGGCGAGCGAGTGGCGCCCCTGGTAGCGGCCCAGGATCACAAGCGGGTCGGGGACGCGGATACCGGACCCAACACCGGAGGCATGGGGGCGTATTCCATGTCTTCGCTGCTCGACGAGCAGATGCAGAACTGGCTGCTACAGCACGTGGCGCGCCCGGTGGTGGCCGGCATGAAGGCTGAGGGGTCGGAGTACAAAGGTGTTCTCTACTGTGGGCTGATGATGACGGCAAGAGGGCCGATGGTGCTGGAGTTCAATTGCCGCTTCGGCGATCCGGAAGTCCAGGCGATTCTGATGCGTCTGGAGAGCGACCTGGTGGAAGCACTGGAGGCCTCGATTGAGGGGCGGGTCAGCGAGGGCGATTTTCAGTGGTCGAACGACGCTTCGGTGTGCGTGGTTATGGCGTCGGGCGGATATCCGGGCGTATTCGAGGCGGGGAAGAGGATTGTGGGAATTGAGGAAGCGAACGCGATGGAGGGTGTGAAGGTTTTCCATGCGGGAACGAGCGCACGTGACGGCCACTACTTCACCGCGGGAGGACGAGTGCTCGGAGTCACAGCCCGTGCTCCGCAACTGAGCGGAGCGGTGGAGCGGGCCTACGAGGCGGTGGCGAAAATCGGATTTGAAGGCGCGCACTACCGGCGAGACATCGCGGCGCGGGCGCTGAAACAATGAGGACATTCAATATGAGCAAGGCTCTGGTTTCCATCGTGATGGGCAGCGATTCCGACCTCGAGATCATGCGCGAGGCGGGCAAAGCGCTGGAAGGTTTTGGGATTCAATACGAGATCGATGTGACTTCGGCGCACCGCTCGCCCGAGCGCACCGCGGACTTCGCCCGGAAGGCGGCGTCACGAGGGATTCGCGTCATCATCGCCGGAGCGGGCGGGGCGGCGCACCTGGCGGGAGTGATTGCGGCGCACACCACCCTGCCGGTGATCGGAGTTCCGATTCCTTCCACGTCGCTGAACGGGCTGGATTCTCTGCTGGCCACGGTGCAGATGCCGGCGGGGATTCCGGTAGCGACAGTGGCGATCGGCAAGCCGGGAGCGACCAACGCCGGCATTCTGGCGGCGCAGATCCTGGGCCTGGCGAGTTCGGGAATCGCCAAGAAGCTGCAGGCTCACAAAGAGCAACTGGCCGACGGGGTGGAGGAGAAGTCGAAGAAGCTCAGAATCGCGCTGGGCTCACAGTGACTGACGGAATTGAGTTTGCCGAACTGCTCGCCTATACGGACGAGGAAACCGCGCGATGGAAGCAGTGGTTTCACCGGCATCCGGAGGCACTCGACCTGCCCATCGACATCGCCGACGCGGGCACGGTCCGTCGTCTGGTCAAGCACATCCTTTTCGTCGAACTGCATTTCTCCAACCTGCTTCTTGGAATCCCGGCCGCCGATTTCGACAGCTTGCCTGACGGTAGCGTGGGCGAACTGTTTCGCATTGCGGAAGAGGCGAGCAGCAGGTACCAGAAATTCTTCGCCACCGCCCGCGATCAGGACTGGAAGACGTGGGTCGAGCTGGGAAGAATAGGTCTCAAGGCCAGCAAACGCAAACTGATTACGCAGGCGCTCACGCATAGCATCCGCCACTGGGCGCAGCTTTCCACTTTTCTCCGCCGCAACGGCCTGAAGCAGGACTGGACCCACGACTTCCTCATGAGCAAGGCGATGGAGTAGGGAAGGAAGTCCGCTAAAGCTTCAGACTTTTCAGGTATTCCCGCAGCGGAGCGCCGAGATCGGGACGCTTCAGGGCGAATTCGACGGTCGCTTTCAGAAAGCCGAGCTTGTCGCCGGTATCGTGGCGCTTGCCCTCGTACACGTAGGCGTACATCTTTTCCTTGTTCAACAGCAGGCGCATGCCGTCGGTGAGTTGCACCTCGCCTCCGCTGCCCGATTGAGTTTTGGCCAGGGTTTCAAATACGGTGGGTGTCAGGATGTAACGGCCGATGATGGCGAGGTTGGAGGGGGCTTCTTCGGCGCGTGGTTTCTCGACCATGTTGCGGACTTCATAGAGCCTGCCGTTGAACCGGCCCTCGACTTTCTTGACGTCGAGCACACCGTAGGCGGAGATGGCGGCGCCCTCGACGATCTGGGTGGCGACGACGGAGCATTGAGTTTCCTCGAAGACGCGCATCATCTGTTTGAGGCAGGGAGGATCGGCGTCGATGACGTCGTCGGCGAGCAGGACGGCAAAGGGCTCGTTGCCGACCAGTTCACGGGCGGTCAACACGGCATGGCCGAGCCCGAGCGCCTCTTTCTGGCGGACGTAGGCTACGTGGATCATGTCGGAGATCTGGCGCACGATGCGCAGCAGGTCGGTCTTATTGCGATCCTGCAACATGCGCTCCAGTTCGTAGCTGACGTCGAAATGATCTTCAATAGCCTGCTTGCCGCGGCCGGTGATGATGATGATCTGATCACAGCCGGAGGCCATGGCCTCTTCCACGCCATACTGGATGATGGGCTTGTCCACCAGGGGCAGCATTTCCTTGGGCTGGGCTTTGGTGACGGGGAGGAAGCGGGTGCCCAGGCCGGCGGCAGGAAATACAGCTTTGCGGACTCGCATAGTCATAAGAATCAGAATTACGAATTGTTAGGGCCGAAAGTCTGCGCGGCCGAGCGATCAACTCACGATTGTAAATGCTGCGCTTCGCGGCTGGCGAATGGGTGGGGCAGGTGGAGCGGGCCGGGGGACGAATATTCGCCTTCTAGTGAGGCTG
>Ga0335080_10000328_pt1 | contig 43620 bp, 29 predicted proteins | sample Lox_Sample_34_FD_206720 | JGI IMG/M metagenome (GOLD analysis project Ga0335080, IMG submission 206720) | Soil microbial communities from Loxahatchee National Wildlife Refuge, Florida, United States - Lox_Sample_3.4 | ecosystem: Environmental > Terrestrial > Soil > Wetlands | place: USA... | reverse complement strand
GGCCGGCCCGCGGAGGTCCCCGGGGCCGAGGTCGAGGGCGCGGCGGTACTCGACCTCGCTGCGGTCGTAGAGGCGGGCGCGCTCCAGGACGCGGGCGAGGCTGAAGACGTCGCGCGGGTCCTCGGCACGCCCCTCCTCGACCCACTGGCAGGCGAGCACGGCCAGCGCGGCGAGCGACACGATGTCCTGCCGGTTGTGCTCGAAGACCCGGGCCAGCATCCTCGCGTCGCGCCGCCGCACCCAGTCGAAGTAGACCTGCGGGATGTCGCCGCCCGGGATGTCCCCCGCCCGCCGCAGCCCCATGAGCTCCGCCTCCAGCGACTGGAGCCGGCACGACTCGAGCCGAGCCTTCCACAGCCGGCGCGCCGGGTGAAGGAGGTCGAGGTGGCGTGCGTCCGCGAGGGGGAAGCGGACCCGGTTGAGGCGGAAGCGCGCGTCGAGGAGGGGCACGTCGAACATCCGGCCGTTGAACGTCACGAGGCGATCGAAGCGCCGCAGCTCCTCGGCGAGCGCGTGGAGGAGCGCCGCCTCCTCGTGGTAGTCGCGCATGAAGTACTGCCGGACGCGGAATCTCTCTCCGTCCACCCAGCCGACCCCGATCAGGAAGGCCGCCGTGCCCGCCCCGCCGGCGAGGCCCGTCGTCTCGGTGTCGAGGAAGACGGCCTGGCGCAGGTCGAAGCCCTCGAGCCCCGGGTCGGCGGTGAGGACCGCCGCCGTGGACGGCTCGATCGCGTGGAAGCGGGAGAGAGGGACGTCGCCGTGCCGCACCTCGAGGTGGTCCGACGTCTCGACGAGGAAGAACTCTCCGCGCTCGTTCTCGACGCGCATCCCGGCCACGAGCTCCTCGAGGGAGACCGGGGCGGGGCCGCGACGGCGCTCCCTCTCCTTGAGGGAGGCGGCGGCCACGAGCCGCTCGAGCCGCGCCTTCAGCGAGGGGATGTCGCCCTCGGCCGGCGCGTCGCCGCCGAGCAGCTCGTGCTCCAGGGACTCGAGCGAGGGAGGCGTGGAGTCGGTGGGGCGCTTGAGCCGCTGGAGTCGGGAGTGGAGATCAGTCACCTGAGCCGTCCCGGGGGGGTTTGGGGGGCGAAGCCCCCATCTCAAAGGAAGCAGGTGACGGCCTGGGCTTTTCCGGTTCTTCCGTCAAAGGCGCCGCTCTACGAAGGGAACCGCCTTCATCGGGGCCTTCCGGAACGGACAGATTCCTCGGAATCCGCAACGCTGGGATTCCTCGGATGCAGTACGGCCTCCAGGATCGCCAGGGCCACGGCTTTGCCGCTCGATCCCGCCTCGCCCGCCGGGCCCACGCAGGAGGGGCAGCCGTCGGCGCACGGGCAGGCGGCGATGAGGGCCCGGCTCTCCTCGAGCAGCCGGTCGTGGAGGCGGTAGAGCGGCTCCGAGAGGCCGATGCCGCCCGGATAGGCGTCGTAGACGAAGACGTTCGGCTCGTAGTCCTCCCCCGGAAGAGGCTCGTCGCGGCCGCCCTTCCCGGCCCCGAGGCGGCGCAGGCCGCGCTCGATCCGCGCCTCGCCCTGGCCGTTGTCGCCGAGGGCGACCCCGAGGTCGTGCCGGTCGCACATCAGGAAGAGCGCCGCGAGCTGGCCCAGGGTGTAGGAGAGGGCCACGACGCCGTCCCGGCGCTCCTCCCGGCCGTAGGGCAGGCCGCACATCACCTCGCGGGGAACGGTGAGCCACCAGGCCGTCGTGTGCATCTCGTTCTCGGGCATGGTCAGCTCGCCCGCGCCCACGTTCTCGTTCGTGTGGAACTTGATCTTCTTGAAGCCCACGACCTGGGAGGTCACGTGCACCTCGCCGTGGCTCCTCCGGCCGTTCCGCCGCGCCTCCTCCGCGAAGCGCTCCAGGATGCGCACCTTCGTGGTGGTGATGGCGTCGGTGTAGTAGTCGACGTCGGCCTCCCGCACGTGGACGCGCCGCTCCTGGTGATCGTACCGCTCGACGAAGTAGGTCCGCCCCTCCAGGATGTAGACGGCCTTCTCGTGGACCATCGACGGGGCGGAGTCGTAGTCCACCTCGGCGATGATCCGGGGCTCGGCCGTCACGTCCTGGACCACGAAGTTGTCGGAGGAGACGGAGCGGAGGCTGACCGCGTCGGCGGGGTAGCTCTCGCTCGTCCAGTGCCACCGCTCGCCCGCCCGGTGGAGCACCTTCTCCTCCTCGAGGAACCGCAGGATCTCACCGAGGTCCTCTCCGCCGAACGTCTCGCTCCCGACGAACGGCAGCTCGAAGGCCGCGCACTTGACGTGGTTGACGAGGATCTGGAGGTTGTCGGGGTTGATCCGTCCCTCCTCGACCGGGGCGCCGAAGAAGTAGTCGGGGTTCTTCGCGATGAACTGGTTGAGGGGCGTCGAGTTCGCGACCAGCACGGCGACCGACGTCCCGGTGCGCCGCCCGGCCCGGCCGGCCTGCTGCCAGGCCGAAGCCACGCTGCCCGGGTAGCCCACGAGCACCGCCGCGTCGAGGCTCCCGATGTCGATCCCCAGCTCGAGCGCGTTCGTCGAGACGACGCCGAGGACGGAACCCTCGCGGAGCCCCTTCTCGATCTCGCGGCGCTTCAGGGGCAGGTAGCCGCCTCGATAGCCGCGGACGATCCCCTCCGAGCCCGGCCTCCTCTCGAGAGCTTCCTTCAGGTAGGTCACCAGGACCTCGGTGGCGAGGCGCGAGGGAGCGAAGACGATCGTCTGCAGCCCCTGGCCCAGGAACGAGAGCGAGACGTCGCGCGCCGCGTTGAGGGCCGAGCGGCGGATGCCGAGCTGGCGGTTGACGACCGGGGGGTTGTAGATCGCGAAGTAGCGCTCGCCCCGGGGGGCGCCGCTCCGCTCGACGAGCGTCATCTCGCGCCCGGTGAGGGCCTCCGCCAGCTCCTTCGGGTTGCCGATCGTGGCCGAGGCGCACACGAACTGCGGCCGCGAGCCGTAGAACTCGCAGAGCCGGCGCAGGCGACGGAAGATGTTGGCGACGTGCGAGCCGTAGACCCCGCGCAGGCTGTGCAGCTCGTCGACCACGACGTAGCGCAGGTTCTCGAGGAGCTTCACCCACTTCGTGTGGTGGGGCAGGATGCCCTTGTGGAGCATGTCCGGGTTCGTGATCACGACGTGGGCCCGGGCCCGTATCGACGGACGCGCGTCCTGCGGCGTGTCCCCGTCGTAGGTGAAGGTAGCGACGTCCTTGCCCAGGGCCTCGATCGCCGCGGAGAGCTCGGCCAGCTGGTCCTGGGCGAGCGCCTTCGTCGGGAAGAGGTAGAGGGCGCGCGCGTCGGGGTCCTTGAGCATGCGGTCGAGGACGGGAAGGTTGTAGCAGAGGGTCTTCCCCGACGCGGTCGGCGTCACGACGACGACGTCCTTACCCTCCTGGACGAGCTCGTAGGCCTCCCGCTGGTGGGTGTAGAGACCCCGGTACCCCCGGCCGAGGAGGGACTCCCGGAGCTTCGGGTGCAGCTCCTCCGGGAAGTCGACGACGCGCGCGGGCTCGGCCGGGAAGTGCCGGAGGGCCGTCAGCACCGGCTCGGCGCCGAGCGTTCTCTGGATCTCGAGACCTTTCAGGACGGCGAGGAGCGTCTCTTCGCCGTCGGCCCGGGCGAGGGCGAGCGGTGGCTTCAAGCGGTCCTCCGACCCCCACCCTTGGGGGGGTTCCTCTCGTCCAGCGCATGATGCAGGAGCGAGAGGTCGAGAGAGGTCCGGAATCCGCCCGGAAATCCGGACGGGGTATCCTACGGGTCGGAGGCGCCCGCGAGATGACCCCGAAGAACCCCATGCAGGAGGCCGTTCGCTCCCTCGTCTCCGGCCTCGGCGAGGACCCCGACCGGGAGGGACTCGACAAGACGCCGGAGCGGGTCGAGAAGGCCCTCCGGTTCCTGACCAAGGGCTACCACGAGGACCCCAAGGCCCTCATCGGCGAGGCCCTCTTCACGGTCAGCTACGACGAGATGGTGCTGGTCAAGGACATCGACGTCTTCTCGATGTGCGAGCACCACCTGCTCCCCTTCTACGGCAAGGCGCACGTCGCCTACATCCCGAACGGCAAGGTGGTCGGGCTCTCCAAGATCCCCCGCCTCGTCGACATGTTCGCCCGCCGGCTCCAGGTCCAGGAGCGGCTCACCGTCCAGGTCGCGGAGACGATCCGCGACGCCATCCAGCCCAAGGGGGTCGCGGTCGTGATCGAGGCCGTGCACTTCTGCATGATGATGCGGGGCGTCGAGAAGCAGAACTCGGTCGCGGTCACGTCCTGCATGCTGGGCGCGTTCCGGGACCGGCAGCCGACCCGCCAGGAGTTCCTCGAGCTCATCCGCCGGACGGCCAAGCCGACCGTGTAGCGTCAGGACGGCGGGTTCGCGCGCCGGAGGCGACGGGCCATCACCCTCATGACCTCGAGGGCGAGGCCGGGCACCCTGCGCACGAGGTCGTTGAACGACGCGGCGTCGACGAGGACGAGGCTGCACTCCGGGCCGGCGAAGGCGGAGGCGCTGCGGGGGGCGGGATCGACGAGGGCCATCTCGCCGAAGATGCCGCCCTGCTCGACCGTCTCGAGGAGCGTCTCCCCGATCCGGAGGTCGACGCTGCCGGTGCGGACGATGAACATCTCGCGGCCGGGGTCGCCGGCGGAGAAGATGACCTGGCCGGGGTCGACCTTGAGCGGCGCCTCCTCGAGCGTCATGAGCGCTTCCAGGTAGGTCTTCACCTCGGCCATCCGATGCCTCCCCCGTGGCGGCCGCGCGAGCGGGGCGGCGCGACGCCATGTTACCTCGTGGCGGCGGCGTTCTCGTGTATCGTTGCCCGCGGAAAGCGGAGGCCGACCATGGAGGAGCTGCGCACGCTGGTGGTGGGGCTCGGGGCGGGCCCGCTGGAGATCGCCTTCATCGCCTTCCGGACTCTGGTCGTCTACTTCTTCATCCTCGCCGCCTTCCGCCTCTCGGGGAAGCGCGAGGTCGGCCAGCTCGCCCCCTTCGACTTCGCCCTCATCCTCCTCATCGCCAACGCCGTCCAGAACGCGATGGTCGGCCCGGACGCCTCCCTCGCGGGCGGGCTCTCGGCGGCGGCGGTCCTCCTCCTCGCGAACCTCGCCCTCGGCCGGCTCGCGACGCGCAACCGCAAGGTGGAGAGGCTCCTCCGCGGCCAGGCCCGCATCCTCGTGAACCGCGGACACGTGCACGGCGACGCCCTCCACGCAGAGAACATCAGCCACGAGGAGCTGCTCCAGGCGCTGCGGGAGAACGGCTGCGCGACGCTCTCTGAGTGCCGCCTGGCCGTCCTGGAGGTGGACGGCTCGATCTCGGTCATCCAGAACCGGGCCTGACGCCGGAGGCTGCTCCCCTCAGGCCCGACGCGACATGCCGAGGGCCGCCTCGACCGCGTCCCGCACCGGCGGCCGGTGCGCGAGGAGGGCCCGGACGACGGGCCACTCCGCCCGCAGGTCCTCGACGGTGTCGACGTCTCGCCGGCGCTCCAGCTCCCTCACCGCGAGGCCGGCCGCGGCGGCCCTGGCCTTCGTCTCGGCGGCGACGTCCGGGCCGCTCCACGCGATCCCGGCGAACAGCTCCGGCCGCGGCGCCCGCAGCGCGAGCAGGTAGTATCCGCCGTCCTCGGCCGGCCCGATCACGACGTCCGTCCCGTCGAGGGCGGAGAGCGCGGCATCGACCGTCTCCCGCGAGACGCCGAGGGCGTCCGTGCCCACGATCGCGACGCGCCGCGCCCCGCGAGCGAAGGCCCGCGCAAAGGCGTCGGCCATGCGCGCGCCGAGGTCGGCGCCTGCCTGGCCGAGCAGCCGGACGCCGGGCAGCCACTCGCGCATCTCGACCAGGGCGCCCGGGGGATCGAAGAAGACGAGCCTCTCGTACTCGCCCGCCGGCGTCGTGGCCTCGAGCACGTGCTCGGCGAGCGCGCGGTAGAGTCCGGCCGCCGCCTCAGGGCCGATCGCGGCCGCGAGCCGCGTCTTCACCTCCCCCGGCCGCGGGAGCCGGACCAAGACGACGAGGACACGGCCGCTCGCCCGACCCATGTGCGGTCTAGTCGATCCTCATCCTCCGGCTGAACCGCAGGAGCCGCGAGGAGCTGCCGACGCGGATCTCGAAATCGCCCGGCTCCACGGTCCACGCCTTCCTCGCGGGATCGAAGAAGGCGAAGGCCCGCTCGTCGAGAGCGAGCCGCACCTCGGCCCTCTCGCCCGGCCTCAGGACGACCCGGCGGAAGGCCTTCAGCTCCTGCTCCGGCCGGGGCACGCTCGAGGCGGCGGCGTGGACGTAGACCTGCGCCACCTCGGCCCCGGCCCGCGAGCCGGTGTTCCTCACCCCGAAGCTCACGTCGACCTGCCGGGGACGGCCGGGGGCGGCTGCGACCTTCAGGCCGTCGTACTCGAACGTCGTGTAGGACTGGCCGTAGCCGAAGGCGAAGCGCGGCTCGACGTGCCGCGTGTCGTAGTGCCGGTAGCCGACGAGGATCCCCTCGGCGTAGGCGACCTGGCCCGCCTGGCCGGGGTAGTGGCCGTACGCCGGCGCGTCCTCCCAGCGCTTCGGCCACGTCATCGGCAGGCGGCCGGCGGGGCTCACGTCGCCGAAGAGCACGTCCGCCACCGCGTTCCCCGTCTCCGAGCCGGCGAACCACGCCTCGACGAGCGCGGGCACGTCGCCCAGCCACTCCTCGGTCAGCACCGGCGCTCCCGTCGTCAGGACGACGACCGTCCGCGGGTTGGCCCGCGCCACGGCGCGGACGAGCTCGACCTGGTTCCTCGGCAGGTCGAGGCTCTCCCGGTCCGCGCCCTCGGTTTCGATGCTGTTCGTGTGGCCGAGGAAGACGAGCGCCACGTCGGCCGCCTTCGCCTTCGCCACCGCGACGTCGAGCGGGTCGCCTTCGATCTTCTGCCAGCCCAGGATCTCGCCGGCGCCGCCCGCGAGCTCGTTCATGTCCACCCGGATCTCGTGCGGCTCTCCCGCCTTCAGCTCGACGGCCTTCGACTTCATTCCCATGCCGTGCTGGCCGCCGTTGTCGACGAGGAGCCGGCCGTCGAGGTACAGCCACGATCCGTCGTCGCTCGACGTCCCGAGATGGTAGAGGCCGGTCTCGGGCGCGGTGAGCGTGCCCGTCCAGCGGATCGAGAAGTGGTCGACGCGGTTCCAGCCTTCGGGTCCGCCGGGGCCCCAGTCCCAGTTCAGCTCGGAGTCGACCCGGACGAGGGAGGGCGTGCCCTTCCACTCCTCGTTGTCGAAGTACTCGCCGAGGAGCCCCTGCTTCTCCCTCCGTCCGGGGGGCGGCGTGAGGGCCGAGGCCGGCACGGGCCGGAGGTCGCCCTCGAAGGCCGCCCCCGGCGCGTACTCGACCTTCACCCCGGCGCCGACCTTCGCCTTGATCCCGTCGAGGGGCGCCACGCCGTAGATCGGCTCGACGTAGGCGCTGCCCCCGCCGCCGGTGCGCGCGAACGCGGCGTTCGGGCCGAGGACGGCGATCGTCCTCAGCTTCGCCTTGTCGAGGGGAAGCACTGCCCCCTCGTTCTTCAGCAGGACCATGCCCTCGGCCGCCGCCTGGCGGTTGAGGGCGCGGTGCTCGGCCGTGTCGAGGGCGCCCTTGTCGAGCGGCCGGTCGAGCCAGCCCATCTCGGCCTGGACCCGCAGCTGGCGCCGGACGGCCTCGTCGATCGCGGCTTCCTTGAGCTCGCCCGCGGCCAGGGCCTTCTTGACCTTCTCGGCGTTCAGGAACTGCCCGTCCGGCATCTCGAGGTCGAGGCCGGCGTCGAGGGCCTTCGCGGTCGAGTGCGTGGCCCCCCAGTCGGACATCACGAGGCCCCGGAAGCCCCACTCCTTCTTGAGGACGTCGGTCAGGAGCCACGGGTTCTCGCAGGCCCAGGGGCCGTTCAGCTTGTTGTACGAGCACATGACGGCCTCGACGCCCGCCTCCTTGACAGCGGCCTCGAAGTGCGGGAGGTAGATCTCGCGGATCGTGCGCTCGTCGGCCTGCACGTCGATCGTGTCCCGCTCGATCTCCTGGTTGTTGAGGGCGTAGTGCTTGACCGTCGCCACGACGCCTTCCCTCTGGACTCCCCGGACGTAGGCCACGGCCATGCGCGAGGCGAGGAAGGGGTCCTCGCCGTAGCTCTCGAAGTTGCGGCCGGTCTGGGGGGCGCGGTGGATGTTCACGCAGGGACCGAGGATGACGTTCTTGCCCTTCGCCTTCGTCTCCCGGCCGATGGCGCCCCCGATCCGCTCCACGAGGCCGGGGTCGAAGCTGGCCGCGGTCGAGATGCTCGAGGGCCAGGCCGTCGCGGCGCCGGCGCGCACGCCGACCGGGCCGTCGCTCATGTGCAGGCCGCCGACCTTCAGGCGCTCGACCGGCCGGCTGTCGAAGCCGGTCCCCGAGAGGAGCGCGATCTTCTCGTCGAGGCGGAGCTGCTTCAGCAGCCCCTCGACCCGCGCGTCGAGGGCGGCAGTCCTCGACTGCGCGAGGGCGGGGACCGCGAGCGCAGCCGTGAGGACGAGGATCGGGCGGAGGCGGATCATCTTCTCTCCTTCCGGAGGAGGCATTCTGCCACGCCCGGCCCGCCGCTTCCCCGGATCCGATGATCCAGGTCCGCCGGTCAGGGGTGCGGTGCGCGCAGATGCCGGTCGGCGAAGGAGAGGTACTGCTCCCAGTCGTAGGCGGTGAGGGCGTGCGGGCCTCGTCGCAGGTGGTAGCCGATACGGTCTCCCACCGGCCGGTCGGGGACGGGCATCTCCGCGACGCCCAGGCCGCCACGCCCGAGCAGGCGGAAGACCGGCTCGGCCGCCGTCGCAGCCAGGAACTCCCCCCGCGGGTCGGCCCAGAGATCCTCGGTCGCGCTCGCGACGTAGAGCGGGCGTGGAGCCACGAGGGCCAGGAGCTCGTGCTGGTCCACGGGGAGGTCCTCCTCCCGACCCGCGTAGTCGCGGAAGCGGGAGCAGAACCAGTACGGGAAGGCGCCGGTGAGGTCCGCGGTCCGCTCCCCGAACTTCCGCCGGGCGAGCGCGGCCCCGCCTTCGCCGGAGTCGTTGGACACGACCATCGCGAAGCGCTCGTCCTCGGCGCCCGCCCAGAGGGCCGTCTTGCCGAGCCGCGAGTGGCCGATCACCGCCACCCGCCGGCCGTCGACGTCGGGATCGGTCGCCAGGTAGTCGAGGGCGCGGCTCAGGCCCCAGGCCCACGCCCCGATCGCTGCCCAGTCGTCGGGGGCGAACCGGCCCGTGACCCCCGGGCCGATCCGGGCCCGGACGCCGCTTCTCCAGCCGTCCGGGCGGTCGGGCTCGAGGTCGCCGTAGTAGACCGTGGCGAGCGCGTAGCCGCGGTCGAGGACGCGCTCGACGGGCCACGCGGCGGCGTCCGTGCCCCGCGTGGCGTCGGTGGCGCGGTGGTCGACGACGCCGGGGCCGTTGGACATCCACATCGAGGACAGGCGGATGCCGGGGTCGGGGTGCGTGGCTTCGTTGCCGTGGAAGTTCAGGCCGAGGAAGGCGGGGACGGGACGGGGAGCGGAGACGGGGACCCACAGGAGGATCCCGAGGCTCGGGCCGGTCTCGGTACCGTCGAGGAGCACGCGCACCTGCCGGCGGATGGCCAGGCCGGAGAGCGCTCGTGGATCCGATTCCAGGACCTCGAAACGCATTCCCGAGGGGGAGGCGGGGCGACGGCCGTAGACGTGCTCCTCGAAGAGGCGGAGAAGCTCCGGGCGACGCTTCGTCGCCCAGTCGCTCGCGTCGCGGACCGGGCTTCCGTCCGCGAAGCGCAGCGGGTCGGGGAGCGTGTACGCGGGGACCTTCGCCTCGTCGTAGTTCGCGCCGGAATCCTGGGCCCCGGCCGGCGAGACGGCCATCGCGCTCACGACAGCCGCGCTCGCGGCCAGCCCGCCGACGGTTCCTCGCATCGCCATCCTCCCTTCCTCGGGCCTCGAGGCCCGCACCTCAACGCGTCCTCCGCCCGTCTCCCGCCTCGCGCGCCAGCACGAGCCAGGCCAGGAGCGCGGCCGCCTTCTGGTCGGCGCCCCACGGCGGACCGACCTCGCGGCCCCACGTCGCGACAGACCGGGCGAGCGCGGCGTGCGGCAGGCCGGTGGCCCGAGCCGCCTCCGCCCCCAGCTCCCGGGCGCGGATGCGCGAGACGGCCTGGCCGAGGCGGACCGCGGCGCCGGCGATCGCGTTCCGGAAGTGGTCGCCGTCCGCGGTGTGGATGAGCGCGTGCGACGCGAGGGTCGAGACGAGTGACACGCCCTTCCGGCCCGCCGACTCGAGGATGCCCAGCCCGACGACACGGTGACCGCCCTGAGCCAGGTGGCCTGCGATGCCCTCGAGTGCTTCGTGCGCCATCCGGCCCGCCTCCGCCTCGAACGCCGCGAGCCGCCTCTCGGCCTCCTCGATCGGAAGACCCTCGACGGCGTGGTAGGGCTGCTTCGATCCCGCCTGCCGCGCGTCAGCCATCTCGATCCGGTGCCGGACGAGGACGTGGAGGCTCCCGTCGGCCTCGCCGAGAGCGACGAGCGCCGCCCAGCCCGAGTGCGGCGCGAGCCCGAGCGCCGCCGTCGTGGGGCGCGGCACGCCGCCGCGCCGATCCGAAACGCGTCGCCGACTGGCCTTGCCGATCATCCGTCCCCCGCTCGCGACGGACGTCCTCGACGGAGGCATCATACCGCCCGCGTCCCGCGAGCCCGCGGCCCACCCCGAGCGCGTCGGGGCCGCGGCGCGAGGGCGTTTGTGCGCGGCGTCACAGGCGTCGCACCGCCCTCCCCGTACCCTACCGCACCCGAGAAGGATAGAGTGCGCGGGTTCGGTTCGGCGACAATCCCGCGGACAAGGGGCGGGCCGCCCCGCACGGGCGATCCCGCCCTCGACGGCTGGAACACCTTTCGATCACCGGAGATCGCCTTGACCCTTCGCTCCGCCGCTTCGATCGCCTTCGCTGCCGTCCTCGCCCTCGCTCCGAGCCTTCGGGCCGCACCCGCGGCCGTCCACCGGACCACGCCGGTCATCCTCGACACCGACATCGGCGACGACATCGACGACATGTGGGCGCTCGTCCTCGCCCTGAAGTCGCCCGAGATCGACCTCCGGCTCGTCGTCACGGACTTCGGCAACACGGAGTACCGGGCGCGGATCGTGGCCCGGGTGCTGGAGACCGCCGGCCGCACCGACATCCCGATCGGGATCGGGATCAAGGAGAACGACGAGGAGGGCGGCCAGGCCGAGTGGGTTCGGGGCTACGACCTCGCCAGGTACCCGGGCCGCGTCCACCGGGACGGCGTCCAGGCCCTCGTCGACGCCGTCATGGCGGCGAAGGAGCCGCTCACCCTCGTCGCCATCGGTCCGCCCCCGAACCTGAAGGTCGCCCTCGAGCGGGAGCCCGCCATTGCCGGGAAGCTGCGCCTCGTCGGGATGTTCGGCAGCCTGCGGAAGGGCTACGGCGGGAAGCCGACGCCCGAGCCGGAGTGGAACGTGAAGGCGCGCCTCGCCGCGGCGCGCGCCGTGCTCTCCGCGCCCTGGAAGGAGGCGCTCCTCACCCCGCTCGACACCTGCGGGCTCGTCCAGCTCGAGGGCGGGCGCTACGCCCGCATCCGCGACTCCAAGGACCCCCTGCTGCGAGCCGTGGTCGAGAACTTCGGCCTCTGGTGCCGGCGCGCCGACTGGTGCGCCGGCGACGCCGGGTACGTCCGCTCCAAGAGCTCGACGCTCTTCGACCCGGTGGCCGTCTACCTCGCGATCGCGAGCGGCTACGTGAAGACGGAGCCGATGGGCGTGCGCGTCACCGAGGAGGGAATGACGGTCGAGGACCCGGCTTCGCGGCCGCTCTCGTGGGCCACCGCCTGGAGGGACCTCGACGGCTTCGAGGAGTGGCTGACCGCGCGGCTGACCGCGCCCGTCCCGCCGCGCTGAGCGTGGCCGGGCCATGAGCGAGCGCGCGGGGCGCCCCCTCGCCGTCGTCAACAGCGTCGCCCCCATCCGCATCTGTGACAACGGGGGCTGGACCGACACCTGGTTCGCCGGCCACGGCCAGGTCTTCAACGTCGCGGTGTACCCGTACGCCGAGGTCCAGGTGAAGGTCCTTCGGCCCCGGGACGCAGGGGGCCGGATCGTCCTCCACGCCGAGAACTTCGGGGGGCCGTATGCCGTCCACGAGGGGCCGCCGTGGGGTCCCCACCCGCTCCTCGAGGCGGCGATCGCGTACATGAGGGTCCCCGACGACCTCTCGCTCGACGTGACGATCCACTCGGAGGCCCCCGCGGGAGCGGGCACGGGCACGTCGGCCGCCGTCACGGTGGCCCTCGTCGGCGCCCTCGACGTGCTCACGCCGGGCCGTCTGACCGCCCACGAGCTGGCGGCCGCCGCCCAGCGGGTCGAGACGGAGATGCTCCACCGGCAGTGCGGCATCCAGGACCAACTGGCCTCGGCCTACGGCGGGATCAACTACATCGAGATGTTCGTGTACCCGCACGCCTCGGTGTCCCCGATCCGGGTGCCGGACGCGGCGTGGTGGGAGCTCGAGCGCCGTCTGCTCCTCGTCTACCTCGGCAAGTCCCACGACTCGTCGGCCATTCACGAGGCCGTCATCCGGTCCCTGGAGAGCGCCGGCCCCGACTCGCCGGCCATCGTGGACCTCCGCCGCACCGCGCCCCGCTCGCGGGACGCCCTCTCCGCGGGCGACTTCGCCGAGCTCGGAAGGGCGATGAGCGAGAGCACGGAGGCGCAAGGGAGGCTCCACCCGGCCCTCGTGGGCACCGAGGCTCGGCGCGTGATCGAGATCGCGCGGGAGCACGGCGCGCTCGGCTGGAAGGTGAACGGGGCCGGGGGCGAGGGCGGCTCGCTCACCCTCCTGTGCGACGAGGACTCGGCCCGCAAGCGCGCCCTCGTCCGCGCGATCGAGCAGGACTCGCCTCTCTTCCGGAGCATCCCGGTCTACTTGAGCCGGCACGGCGTCCGCGTCTGGCGGCAGGACGTCTAGGTTCGCCTCGTGGGGTTGCCTCCCCCCTGCGGACCGCTCGCTACCGGAAGGCGTCCGCGTGATCGCGGGCCCAGTCACGGAAGCTCCGCGCGGGGGCATCCGCGACTTCGGCCACGGCGGACGTGACGAGGGCGCGATGGCCGAGGGTGGCGCCCCACGCCGAGAGCAGCATCTCCACTACCGGCTCGGGCCAGCGGCCCGCCATCGCCTGCCGAAAGCCATCCGGGGCCAGCTCCTCGAAGCGCAGGCGCCGTCCGAGCGCCTCGCCGATCGCCTCCACCTGCTCGATCTGCGTCAGGGACGAAGGGCCGGTCAGCACGTAGCTGCGGCCCGCGTGGCCGTGGTCGAGCAGGGTCCGCACGGCGACGGCGGCGATGTCCCGCTCGTCTATGGGTGCGGTCTCGGCGGAACCGTACGGCCAGCGCACGACGTCGCCCCGACGGACGGCCTCGGCCCACCACCCGATCGCGTTCGACGCGAACATGCCTGGCCGGAGGATCGTCCACTCCGCGCCCGCCCCCATGACCAGCGCGTCCAGCTCCGCGTGGAAGCGGGCGAGCGGGTTCGCCTGCTGGAAGAAGGGGTGGGGCGTCTGGTGGGGCGAGGAGAGCAGCACGATCCGCGGCGCACGGGCGAGGCGCGCCACGACGGCGGCGGCGGTCGCGGCCGGGGCCGTCCAGAGGAGGAACACGGCGCGGACGCCGTCCAGGGCGGGATCGAGCGACTCCGGCGCCGTGAGGTCGCCGGCCGCCACCTCGACGCCGGCGGGCAGGCGGGCGCGGTCGGGCCGCCGGACGAGGGCCCGGACGCGGGCGCCGACGTCGCGAAGGCGCTCGACCACGCGACCACCGACGTTCCCGGTGGCTCCGACGACGAGGATGGGCTGTCCCATGCGCGGCGCGACGACACTATCGCTGGCGCACGCGGACGGGGTCAAGACCGTCGCCCGCCACGCGATCGGACTGCGGTACCCTACGCCCGTGCGCGTCGTGGGCCGGAGCGTTCCCCGCAAGGAAGGCCTCGCCAAGGCCCGCGGACGGGCGCGGTACGTCGACGACCTCCGGTTCCCGGGGATGCTGCACGGCCGGACGATCCGGACCGCGATCCCGTCCGGCGAGCTCCTCGGCGTGCGCTTCGACTTCGACACCGCGGGCTTCACGGTCGTCGACCACCGCGACGTGCCGGGCCGCAACGTGGTCGCGCTGATCCAGGACGACCAGCCGTTCCTCGTCGAGCGCGAGATACGGCACGCCGAGGAGCCGGTGCTGCTCCTGGCTCACGAGGACCGCGACGCCCTGCGCGCGGCGTCCGTCCACCTCGACTGCCGCTCGTCCGAGCCCGTGCTCGACCCGGAGCGCTCCCCCCGCGCCTTCAAGGAGATCGCCATCGAGAAGGGCGACCTCGCCCGCGGCTTCGCCGAGGCGGGCGTCGTCGTCGAGGGCGAGTACAGGACCGGCCGCCAGGAGCACGTGTACATCGAGCCGCAGGGCGTCATCGCCGTCCCGGGCGCCGGCTCGGTCACCGTCTACGGCTCGCTGCAGTGTCCCTACTACGTCCACAAGGCGCTCGTGGCCCTCCTCGGCCTGCCCCCCGAGCAGGTCCGCGTCGTCCAGACGGAGACGGGCGGCGGGTTCGGCGGGAAGGAGGAGTACCCGTCGATCGTCGCCGGCCACGCCGCGCTCCTCGCGCTGAAGTCGGGCCGGCCGGTGAAGCTCGTCTACGACCGGCTGGAGGACATGGCCGCCACGACCAAGCGGCATCCCTCGATCGTCCGCCACCGGACCGGCGTCGCGGGCGACGGCCGGATCACCGCGATGGAGATCGACGTGCTCCTCGACGGCGGCGCCTACTGCACGCTGAGCCCGGTCGTGCTCTCCCGCGCCTGCCTCCACGCGACCGGGCCCTACCGCTGCGAGAACGTCCGTGTCCGTGGCCGGGTCGTGATGACGAACACGCCGCCGAGCGGCGCCTTCCGCGGCTTCGGCGCCCCGCAAACCGTCTTCGCGGCCGAGGTCCAGATGGACCGCGTGGCGGAGACGCTCGGCCTCGACCCCGCGGCCCTGCGGGCGGGGAACGCGCTGCGGCCGGGCGACACGATGGCCACCGGCCAGAGGCTCGGCGAGGACGCGAGCGCCCTCGCCGTCCTGCACGAGGCCCTGGAGCGCTCCGACTTCCACCGGAAGCGCCGGGCCTGGACGGGCACGGGTCGCGGCATCGGCCTCTCGCTCTTCTTCCACGGGGCCGGCTTCACCGGCTCCGGCGAGGTGACGCTCGCCTCGCGGGCCACGCTCGAGCTCACGCCGCGCGGCGCCCGCGTCCTCGTGGGCAGCACGGAGATGGGCCAGGGCACGCGGACGACGCTCGCCCAGATCGTGGCCGAGACCCTCTCTTGCCCCCTCGAGCGGATCGAGGTCGCCGAGCCCGACACCGCGCGGGTGCCCGACAGCGGCCCCACCGTCGCCTCCCGCACCTGCATGGTCGTGGGCGGCCTGCTCAAGGCCTGCGCCGAGGAGATGAAGGGCCGGCTCGGCGGGCTCTCGCCGTCCGCCTACCTCCGGCGGCACGGCCCGCTGACGGTGACGAAGCAGTACGAGCCCCCGCCGGGGATCGCGTGGGACGACGCGACCTACCGCGGCGACGCGTACGGCACCTACGGCTGGGGCTGCGACGTGGCCGAGGTCGAGCTCGACCCCGTCACCTACGAGGTGCGGCCCACACGGGTCACCGCCGTCGCGGAGATCGGCCGGGCCGTGAATCCCCTGCTCGCCGCGGGACAGGTGGAGGGCGGCACGGCGCAGGGCCTCGGCTGGGCGCTCCTCGAGGAGGTGGTCCTGCGCGAGGGGCGCATGGCCAACGCCCAGCTCACCAACTACATGGTGCCCACGACCCTCGACACGCCGCCGATCGACGTGACGATCCTCGAGAGCCCGTACCGCCAGGGGCCGTTCGGGGCGAAGGGCGTGGGGGAGATGCCGATGAGCGGGCCGGGGCCGGCGGTGGCGAACGCGGTCCGGCACCTCGGCCTCGACGTGCGGTCCCTCCCGATCACGCCGGAGGTGGTCCTGGAATGCGCTTCGTCCTCAACGGAAAGCGAAGAGACGTCGACGCGGCCCCGCTGAGGCGGCTCCTCGACGTCCTGCGCGAGGACTGCGGCCTCACCGGCACCAAGGAAGGCTGCGGCGAGGGCGAGTGCGGAGCGTGCACGGTGCTCGTGGACGGCGCCCCCGTCAACTCCTGCCTCGTGCCCTTCGCCCACGTGCGCGGGAGGACGGTGACCACGATCGAAGGGCTCCGCAGCCGGCTGCCCGAGGCTCTCGTGCGCGAGGGCGGGACGCAGTGCGGCATCTGCACGCCGGGAGTCCTGATGGCGGCGGCCGCCCTCGGCCGCCGCCCGTCCGCGGCGCGCGTACGCGAGGCGCTCGCCGGCAACCTCTGCCGCTGCACCGGATACGCCGGGATCGTGCGGGCGCTGGCCGGCGCGCGGGCCGTGCCGCGGCCGAGGGTTCGACACGCCGGCCCGCCCGTCCGGGACCGGAGGCCTTCGTCCAGGCGGAGCGCGCGTCGCGGGGAGGCACGGCCGGTCGAGGAGTGAACGATGGCCACGCCTCTCGCCCGCCTCGCCCTCCTCCAGCCCCGGACGCTCGAGGAGGCCCTCCGCCAGCTGCGCGACGAGGGACCGCTCGTCCCTCTCGCCGGAGGGACGGACCTCTACGTGGGATTCCACTTCGGCACCGTGTCCGGGCGCCGGTTCCTCGACCTCCAGGGCCTGGAGACCCTCCGCGGGATCGAGAGGCGCGGCGACACGCTCGTGATCGGAGCCCTCACGACCTACACCGACCTGATCCGCTCGCCCCTCGTCAGCCGGCGGCTGCCGATCCTGGCCGAGGCCGCGCGGACGGTCGGCAGCCCCCAGATCCAGAACCGCGGGACGCTCGGAGGCAACGTCGCCAACGCCTCGCCCGCCGGCGACACGCTGCCCGTCCTCGCCGTCGCCGAGGCCATCGTCGTCCTGCGGAGCGCCGCCGGGGAGCGCCGTGTGCCGTTCGGCTCGTTCTACACGGGCTACCGGCGGACCGTCGCCCGCCCCGACGAGCTCGTGGTCGCGGTCGAGGTGCCGCGGGTCGAGGGCCGCCAGTGGTTCCGCAAGGTGGGCACTCGGGCCGCCCAGGCCATCTCGAAGGTCGTGATGGCGGCCGTGCGGGCGCCGCGTCCCCGGATCGCCCTCGGCAGCGTGGCCCCGACCGTCGTCCGTGCGCCGCGCACGGAGGCGCTGCTCGCCATCGGCGGTCCGCTCGCCGAGGCGCAGGCGGTCCTCCTGGACGAGATCCGGCCCATCGACGACCTGCGGTCGACCGCCGCCTACCGCCGCCGCGTCTCCGCCAACCTGCTGGCGCAGTTCTGGGCGGAGACGTCCCGGATCCCGCCCGCCCGCTGACGGCCGCCGTGAAGGGCCAGGCGACGCTCACGCTCGGGGACGAGCAGGTCGATCTGGTGCCGGGCGACGCGGTCACGCTCCCCTCCAACGCGCCACGGCGGTGGGAGAACCGCAGCACCGAAGTCGTCGAGCTCTGATCGTCTCGTCGCGTCACCGGGGCTAGCCCGCGGCGGAAGAGCCCCGCGGCGAAGGGGCTCGTGGGTGCTAGGTGTTCACGGGATTCGCCCGACGCGGGTCGAGGACGCCGTCGAGGAGGACGGCCATCGTCAGGTAGGCCCCGACGTCGAGGTCGTGGCCGTCGGGGGTGCCGGGCGCCACCGACGCCCCGACCGGGGTGCGGTCGCGGTGGCGCAGCTCGAGGGTGACCCGCCCGTCGGTGAAGAGGGCCTGATCGGCGACCCGGTCGACCTCGAGCCGGTACTCGACGCCGCGGACGCGCCCCCACATCACGTCTACCCCGCCGCTTCGGACGGCCCAGAAGCCGTCGCGGTCGGGGAGCCTCCGCCAGGCCTCGAACGAGCCGAAGAAGCGCGGCTTCAGGAGGTAGGGGCCGCCGTCCTCCGGGCAGAAGGTGTCGCAGTTGCCGCAGTCGTTGCAGAAGTCCTGGAAGGTCGCGATCTGGTGACGCTCGCGCACCTCGATCCGCGGGCCCGCCACCGGGACCGCTCCTTTGCCCTCCACGCGGTAGCGGACGCCCTCCGTCGCGAAAGGCTCCGCTGCGAAGACGAAGTTGGCGTCGTTCGGGCAGGCGGGCAGGCACTTGTCGCAGTTGATGCAGTCGAAGAGGGCGAGGTGCCGGCCGATCTTCCGCGGAGGGCGGAGCGACCCTTCGCGGTAGCGCGGGTCGGCGGCGGCCCGGGCGACGGCGACCGGCGTGTTGAGGATCGCGGCCTGACGCACCAGCTCGTCGTAGCGCGCCTCCTGCCCCGCGCCGGCCAGGACCGCGCGCAGGTCCACCCGGTCGGATCGCAGCGAGGCCAGGAGCGCGTCGCGCAGAGGCAAGGACGAGGCCACGCGCGCGATCGCCTCCTCTCCCTGTCCGAGGGCCTTGACCACGTAGTCCCCCACCGTTCGCACGCCGAGGCGGCGCATGCGCTCCTCGAGGTTCTCGATGTACTTCGGCAGGCGCGCGTAGCCGCCCGGCTTCAGGAGGTCGGTGCAGACGGTCACCGGCGCGAGACCGAGAGCCACCACGTCCGGGAAGTTCCGTCCGTCGACCCCGGCCGAGAACGAGAGCGCGACGTCCGGCCTCGCGCGCCGCACGCGATCGACGAGGTGGAGGGTGATCACGTGGAGCGGCGCCCCCGAGAGGTACATGCTCTCGCCGGCCGGGAAGAAGCGGCGGTGGTTGCGCACCACGAGGGTGTTGGAGAGCTTGAGCCGCAGCTCTCGCCCGAGGCCCCGCGCCCGCTCCACGAGGCGGTCGGTCATCTCCAGAGCCGGCCCCCACTGGAGATCCCTCTCGAAGTCCTCCGGCCGTGTCACGACGTCGCGGTAGCCGAGGACGTCGTGCAGGAGACCGTCCACCGCCTCCTTGCCGAGCAGCGTCGGGTTCAGCTTCACGGTCACGTGGAGGCCCATCTCCTCCATCAGGAAGGCGGCCATCGCCTCGATCTCGCCGGCCGGACAGCCGTGGAAGGTCGAGAGCGTCACCTGATCGGAGAGCACCGTGCGGAAGGCCAGGTCGCCGAGGCGGCGGTGCTCCGCGGGGATCTCGGGGCGCAGCGCCTCCACGTGCGCCCGCGCGTCCTTCATCGCCGCGATCCAGGACCGCACCTCGGCCGAGCGGATCCCCGCGAGGTCGTAGCCGACGCTCAGGTCGAGGATCGTGTCGTCGAGGCGGGGATCGTCCGCCCGTCCGAGGAGTCCCTCCGCGCGGGCCACGTCGACGAGCATCGAGCCCTTGACGTACTCGCGGAGGCTCTCCGCGAGGCGCAGCTCCTGGCTCCATTCCACGTTGTAGCCGACCGTCTCCATGTCGATGCAGGGCCGGGGGATCGCAAGGCGGTCGTTCACCTGGACCGTCTTCAGCTCGATGAAGCGCGCGCCGGCGAGCCAGGACAGGAGGACGTTCTGGGCCATCTGCCCATGGGGGCCGGCGGCGGGGCCGGCCGGGCTCGCGGCCCGGTGCCCGTGGACCACGACCGAGGTGTCGACGTCCTCCGACCCCCGCCAGAAGCGCCGAGCCGGGAGGTCGAAGACCTTCTGCTCGTCCTCCGCCTCCCGCAGCATGCGCCGCAGCAGGCGCGGGAAGCTCGCCGGGATCAGCTCGGCCAGGGCCTGTCCTCCGCGTGGATGATAGCGGACGCCGAGCCGGAGCCGTGCGGCGGCGCAGCGAAGCCTCAGGGCCGGCCGAGCGAGCCCGCGTAGAGGGCCATCGCCTCCCGCAGGAACTCGGCCAGGCCCGGCCGGACGGCCTCGTAGCGGGCCCGGAAGTCCGGGTGATCGACGTACAGCCGGCCGAGGCCGGCGATCCTCTCCGGCGTCGGCTCGTAGAAGTGGCGGAGGTGCTGGTGGAACTCGGCGACGAGGGCCTGCACCCTCGGATCTGCCGGCCCGCGTTCCATCTCCGAGGCGAGGTCGCGGGTGATCCTCTCGCCCTCGGCCTTCACGGCGGCGAGCTTCTCCTTCGGCCACGATCGGACGCGCCGCGTCGACTCCTCGTACTCCCTGCCCCACCTCTCCCGTGCCTCGGCCTTCCAGGCCTCGACCTTCTCCTTCGGGAAGCCCTCGTACAGCTCCTCGTCGCTCAGCATCGGCTCCTCCCCCCGCAGCCGGGCGGTCGTGCGGTCGATCGTCTCGACGAGCCGCTCGATCCGCCGGGCGCGCTCCTGCAGAGAGGCGCGGTGCTCCGCGAGGGCCGCGACCGCGTCGAAGGACGGGTCGTCGAGGATCCTGCGGATGCGGCCGAGGGGCACGTCCAGCTCGCGGTAGAAGAGGATCTGCTGCAGCCGCAGCAGGTCCTTCTCGCCGTAGAGCCGGTACCCCGCCTCGGAGCGGGTCGTCGGCTTCAGCAGGCCGACGCGGTCGTAGTGGTGGAGCGTCCGAACGCTCACCCCCGCCATCGCCGCCAGCCGGCTCACCGTGTAGCCCACCGCACCTCCATCATCCCGGAAGATGGGGCCTGACGCAGGGTCAGGGTCAAGTGGAATCGAAGCGGTGGTAGCGTTGGGAGCAGCGGAGGCTCTCATGCGGCGACTCGCGACCGTTCTCGTCTTCCTCCTCGCCCGCTCGGCTGGCGCCGCCCCGCCGGCGGCGCCCCCGACCGACGGCTGGCGGCCGTACGCCGTGCGCGACGAGATCGCCCCCCGCTCGTGGACCGAGCGCGAAGCCTCCGGCGCCCTCGTTCTCGCGCTCGCCGGGCGCGGCGACGACGCGGTCGACGGCCGCTGGGCCCGCGAGGTGGCGGTCGTCCCCGGCCGGGACTACGCCTTCCGCGCCGCCTACCGCGCGGAGCGCGTCGCCTCTCCGGCGCGGAGCGTCCTGGCGCGGATCGTCTGGCTCGACGCCAAGGACGCGCCGCTGCGGCCGATGGAGTATCCGATCGTGGCCCCGTCGCCGGCTCCCGACGGCTGGACCGCCGTCGCCGGCGTCTACCGCGCGCCGGCCGAGGCCCAGAGGGCGCGGCTCGAGCTCCACCTCCGCTGGACGGCCGACGGTGAGGTGCGCTGGAAAGACGCGGACTTCCGGGAGGCGGCGCCGCCGCCGGCCCGCCTCGTCCGGCTCGCCACCGTGCACCACCGGCCGCGGGACACCGCGTCGCCCCAGGAGAGCCGGGAGCGCTTCACGGCGCTCGTCGAGCAGGCGGCGGCCCGCGGGGCCGACATCGTGTGCCTGCCGGAGGGGATCACCGCCGCCGGCAACGGCCTCAGCTACGCCCAGGCCGCGGAGGCGGTGCCGGGGCCGACCACCGCCTTCCTCGGCGCGCTGGCCCGCCGCCTCCACGTGTGGATCGTGGCCGGTCTCTACGAGCGCGCGGGAGGACGCCTCTACAACACCGCCGTCCTCGTCGGCCGCGACGGCACGCTCGCCGGACGCTACCGGAAGATGAGCCTCCCCGACGAGGAGATCGAGGGCGGGATCACGCCGGGCTCGGACACGCCGGTGTTCGACACCGACTTCGGGCGCGTCGGCCTCATGATCTGCTGGGACTCGAGCTACCCGGAGGTGGCGCGCTCGCTCGCCGCGCGCGGGGCCGAGGTGATCCTGATGCCGATCGCGGGTGGAGTGGAGGCGCTCGTCCAGGCCCGGGCGGTCGAGAACCAGGTGCACGTCGTCGCCAGCGGCTACGACTTCCGGAGCGGCATCTTCGACCGGCGCGGAGAGAGGATCGCCGACGCGAAGGGCGACCCCGACGTGCTCGTCGCCGAGGTCGACCTCGCCCGGCCGACCGTCTGGCCCTGGATCGGCTTCTGGGGGGCGCGGATCGCCCACGAGGCGCCGGCCTGGGCGCCCGCGCGCCCCTAGCCTCGGGCACCGCCGGTCTCCTGTCCCATAATGGCCTCTCCATGAGGACCCCGCTCGAAGCCGACGTCCTCCGCACCCTCCACGGCCGCAGCCTCCTCCTGACCCGGGACTGGCCCACTCCCGACCTCGACGCGCTCCTCGCCCTCGCGACGCGGCTCGAGGCCCTGGACCGGGCGGGCCATCCGGCGGCCTTCCTCCCCGACCAGCTCGCCTACGCCCTCTTCTTCGACAACTCGACCCGCACGAAGTCGGCCTGGGCGGGGGCGGCGGCGCGCCTCGGGATGCAGCCGGTCATCGTGGACGGCTCTTCGACCCAGGTCGCCCACGGCGAGAGCGCCGAGGAGACGGGAGCCATGCTGGGGATGAACGCCCACGCCCTCGGCGTCCGCCACGACCTCATCCTCGGCGAAGGGCACCGGTTCATGGCCGACGTCCAGAAAGGGATCGACGCCCACCTCTCCGCCACCGGGGACCGGCGCGTGGTGCCGGTCGTGAACCTCCAGTGCGACGTCGACCACCCGACGCAGACCCTCGCCGACCTCGTCTGGCTCCGCGAGAGGCTGGGCGACCTGCAGGGGAAGAGGATCGCCGTCTCCTGGGCCTACTCTCCGAGCTACGCGAAGCCGCTCTCGGTCCCCCAGGGCCTGATCACGCTTCTCACGCGCTTCGGAGCGCACGTCACGCTCGCCCAGCCGGAGGGCTACCGCCTGATGGACGAGCCGATGGCGGAGGCGGCGACCTTTGCCCGGGCCTCGGGCGGCTCGTTCCGGACGGTGTCCTCGATGGACGAGGCCTTCGCCGGCGCCCAGGCCGTGTACCCGAAGTCCTGGGGCCCGTGGGACCTCATGCAGGACAGGGTCGAGGCGAACCAGAGGGCAGACAAGGCGGCCATGGCCGACATCGAGCGGCGCGCGCTCGACCGCAACGCCCGCCACCGCGACTGGATCTGCGACGAGCGGCGGATGGGCCTGACGAAGGACGCGCTCTACCTCCACTGCCTGCCCGCCGACATCGGGGCCGAGGTGACTCCGGGCGTCATGGAGCGCTTCCGCGGGGACGTGGCCCGCCAGGCCAACAAGAAAGTGTACGTCATCATGGCCCTCCTGGCCGCGGCGAAGGTCGAGGACCTCGCCGCCCGCCTCGGGGGCGCCCGGGAGTAGCGCCATGCCCTCGCTCGACGAGACGGTCGCCGCCCTCGCCGCTCGCGACCTGCCCCTGGCCCGGCGCATCCTGGCCGAGGCCATCCGGATCCCGGCCGACCACGTGGACCGGCCGGTCGAGGAGGGCGGGGATCCCCTCTGCGGCCTCAGCAACCACGAGGGCCCGCGGATGGAGTACCTGAGGCGCGCGGTCGTCGAGGTGGGTGCCGTCAGGCGGCCGCAGGACGCCGGCTTCGACGCCTACGGCAATCTCGTCTGGGTCGTGCAGGACGAGACGGACGGCGTCCCCGCCCGCGACAAGCGCGTCGTCTACATGGACGGCCACGTGGACACGGTGAACGCCCTCCGCCTCCAGTGGCGCGAGAAGACGAACGGCGCCATCGACTCCTACGACGGCCTCGTCGACCCCGCGCGCGTGGACCGGTCGGTCCTCCGGGGCCTCCTCGGCTACCTGCCGCCCGACGGCGAGTGGGAGCATCTGCTCTTCGGACGCGGTTCGGCGGACCAGCTCGCCGGCGTCGTGGCCCAGATCGTGGCCACGAAGATCCTGCTCGAGCTCACGCCGCAGGGTGCGCTCCGCGGCACGATCGTCCGGTCGTACGCCACAGCGGCCGAGGAGGACAACGACGGGGGCGGGCCCCTTCACCTGATGGGCCGCGTCCTGCCGGGCGCGCCCCCCGAGCTCGTCCCCGACGTGGTGATCCTCACCGAGGGCACGGGCGACTCGAAGAAGGGCGCGCTCGGCATCTACCGCGGCCAGCGGGGGCGGATGCAGATCGAGGCCGTCGTGACCGGCCGCTCCTGCCACGGCTCGATGCCCTGGGAGGGCCTCAACCCGCTGGAGCACGGCGGGGCGATCGTGGCCGAGGCGGCGCGGCGCTACGACGCGCGGGAGGGCTTCCTCGACCACCCGTTCCTCGGGCACGGCACGCGCACCGCGTCCTGGGCCCACCTCGACACGCCGAGCGACTGCGCCGTCCCGGAGCGGCTCACCCTGCGCTTCGACCGCCGGCTCACCGTCGGCGAGACGCCGGAGCAGGCGCTGCGCGACGTCGACGCGCTCGAGGCCGTGCGCGCGGCGCGGGCGGCGGGGCTTCGGGTCGAGGTGAAGGCTCCGCGCTATCGCGAGAAGACCTGGCGGGGGTACCTGGCCGACAACCCGCAGATCTACCGGGGCTGGCTCACGCCCGAGGACCACCCGGCGATCCGCGCCGCGGTCGCCGCCTACCGCGGGGTCGTCACCCCCCACGTGGTCGAGCCGCCGGGCGGCGCTTCGGGCGGCGCCCTGCGGCGAGAGGCCCGCGTCGACCGCTGGATCTTCTCCACCGACGGGGTCGGCTTCCCCATCCCGGCCCGGGACGACGCAATCGCGGTGCCCGAGGCGAAGCGCTGGGTCGTGTCGGGCGACGTCAAGCACCCGGCCATGTTCGGCATGGGGGCGGGGATCGAGCAGAACACCCACCGCGTGGGCGAGTGCGTGGACCTCCGCGAGCTGCAGCACTCGATCGCGGTCCTCGCGCGCTTCCCGAGCGCCTTCGCGGCCGGGGGCGCCTGAGCCCGGAAGAAGACGAGGAGGGAGTCATGACGAACCTCAGCCTCTCGATGGTCGCCCTTCTGCTCGCCGGGCAGGCGGCCCCTCCGGGAGCCCTCGAGCTGCCCGCCCCGCGGAAGACGGGCGGCATGCCCCTCATGGAGGCGCTCGCCCGCCGCGCGACCTCGCGGGAGTTCGACACCAAGGACCTTCCCCTGGAGCACCTGTCGAACGTCCTCTGGGCAGGGTTCGGCGTCAACCGGCCGGACGGCAAGAGGACGGCCCCGTCGTCCCACGACCGGCGGGAGATGGAGATCTACGTCCTGCTGAAGCAGGGGGCCTACGTCTACGACGCGACGAAGCACCTGCTGGCCCCGGTCCTCGCCGAGGACATCCGGGCCCTCGGCGGGAAGCAGGATTTCGTGCGGGACGCGCCGGTGACGCTCGTCTACGTGGCCGACCTCGCGAAGATGGGCGACGCCCCCGCGGCGGAGAAGCAGGAGACGGCGGCGATCGACTCCGGCTTCATCTCGCAGAACGTCTACCTCTACTGCGCGTCGGAAGGGCTCGCCACCGGCGTCCGCGCCTACGTCGACGTTCCGGCCCTGGGCAAGCGGCTCGGCCTTCGCCCGGACCAGCGGATCACGGCCGCCCAGTCGATCGGCTATCCGAAGAAGTAGACGGGGCCGACGGGCGGTCAGAGTCGCTGCATCCGCTCCCAGAGACGGGCGGCGGCGACGCGCGCGCTCGCGAGGACGGCGCCTTCGTCGACGGTCGTGAGCCGCCGGTCCCGGAGGACGAACCGGCCGGCGACCATCGTCGAGCGAACGTGGGAGCGATCCATGCCGAAGAGCAGATGGCCAGCCAGGTTGTCGGCCGTCAGAGGGGTCGGCGGCGTGTAGTCGAGAACGACGATGTCGGCAGGGGAGCCGGGGCCGAGCGTGCCGAAGGCCTGGCCGAGGAACGCGGCGGCCAGGCGGTGGCCTCCGGCCAGCATCGTGAGCGCGGCGCCGACGGCGTCGGCGCGACCCGCGTCCCTCATCTTCAGGAAGGCCGCGCGGGCCTCGGCGAGCATGTCCTCGTCCAGCCCGTCCGTGCCCAGGGCCGAGCGGCGGAAGGCCGAGGTCGGCGCGTGCCCCACCGCGTTGTTCATGTTCGACCGCGGGCAGTGGACGAGCCAGGCCCCCTCCGCCTGCGCGTCCAGGACCTCGGGTTCCGTGAGGTGCACGCCGTGGACGAGCAGCGTCCTTCGGACGAGGAGGCCGTGGTGACGCAGGCGCTCGACGACGCCGGTCCCACAGCGACGCCGGCAGTCGTCGACGTCCTTGCGGTCCTCGGCCGCGTGGACGTGGAGGCTCGAGTTGCCGTCCCGGACGGCCTCCGCCAGCCGACCGAGGGTCTCGTCCGAGAGGGTGAAGCTCGCGTGGGCGCCGACCACCCCCAGGGTCAGGCCCGTCGGCCCGCTCGCCAGGAGCTCGCGGTTCTCGGCGATCCCCGCGTCCCGGCCCACGAGGCCGTTGCGGTCGGTCGTCTCGTAGCAGAGCGCCGACCGCAGCCCGACCTCCTCGACGGCACGCCGGAGCGTGGCCAGGGATCCCCGGATGAACGACGGCGAGGAGTGGTGGTCGAAGACGAGCGTCGTCCCGGAGCGGGCCGCCTCGATCGCGCCGACGAGGCCCGAGAAGCGGACGCTCTCCTCGTCGAGCGCGCGGTCGAGCCGCCACCACACCCGCTCCAGGATCTCGACGAAGCTCCGCGGCGGCTCGGCCGGGCCCGGCATGCCGCGCGCGAGGGCGCTGTAGAGGTGCGTGTGGGCGTTGACGAGGCCGGGGAGGACGAGCGCGCCCGATAGAGAGGCGACCTCCTCGCCCGGCGCGGACCGGAGGGCCGGCGCGCACTCGGCGATCCGTTCGCCGTCGATCCGGAGGTCGCCCCCGGCCACGCTCGGCGGGTCGAGGGTCGCGAGGGTCGCGTCCTTGAGGAGCATGCCGCCTTCAGCCGAGGGGATGCTCGCGGAGGTGATCGTCGAGCGCGGCGTCGTCCGGCGGCAGGTCGACGGGCCGCCCCGCGCGCAGCGCGGCACGAACGTCCTTGAGCCCGCTGCCGGTGAGCACGGCGAGGGCCGACTGCCGGCGGCCGACGATGCCGTCGGCCACGGCCCGACGGAGGCCGGCGAGAGCGGCGGCCGCGGCGGGCTCGCCGAAGAGGCCGGCCCGACGTCCGGTCTCGCGCTGCGCCTCGAGGATGGCGTCGTCCGGAACCGCGACGAAGGCCCCACCCGACGCGCCCACCCGCGCGAGGGCCTTCCGCCAGTTGCGGGGATGGCCGACCGAGATGCTGTCGGCCATCGTCTCGGCCGGTCCGGGCACGAGGTCCCGGCCGGCCGTGAAGGCGTCGACCATCGGCCTCGCGCCCGCGGCCTGGACGCCGAGGAGGCGGGGCACGCGCGGGACGAAGCCGAGGACCTTCATCTCCTCGAGGCCCTTGCCGATGCCGGCGATCGTGCACCCGTCGCCGACGGAGACGGCCACCCAGTCGGGGATCTCGTCGCCGCACTGCTCCGCGATCTCCAGCCCGCCCGTCTTCTTCCCCTCGACGAGCGACGGGTTGACGGCCGCGTTGCGGTTGTACCAGGCGTGGCGGTCGCAGGCCCGCTGGCACATCTCCCAGGTCGCGTCGTAGCTCCCGCGCACCCGGAAGACCCGGGCGCCGAAGACGAGGAGCTGCGCCACCTTCGGCTCCGGCGCGAACTCCGGGACGAAGATGACGCACGGCAGGCCGACGCTGGCCGCGGCCCCGGCCAGCGACGTGGCCGCGTTGCCGGTCGAGGCGCAGGCCACCACCTTCGCCCGCCGGGAGAGGGCGCGGGCCACGCCGACGGCGCTCGCCCGGTCCTTGAAGGACGCCGTCGGGTTGCGGCCCTCGTCCTTGACGAGGAGCTGCCGCACGCCCACCCACTGGGCGAGGCGGGGCGCCGCCAGGATCGGCGTCCACCCCGGCTCGAGGGCGGGACGACGCGCGCGGGGAGGGACGGGCAGCAGCTCCTCGTAGCGCCACGCGGTGCGCGGCCGCGACCGCAGGGCCCGGGGCGTCAGCGTGCGCCGGGCCCGCGCGAGGTCGAGCTCGATCTCGAGGACGCCCTCGGGGCCGCAGGCCGGGCAGGGGCTGTCGAGGCCGCGGCCGTAGCGCCGCCCGCACCGGACGCAGACGAGGCCGCTCACGCAGCCGGGCAGGCTCACGATCGCCGCTCCCGGATGCGGCGGTCGATCTCGTGGGCCTTCTCCTGCTCGGCCACCCACCACACGGGGTCCTCCTGGGCGCGCAGCTCGGCGACCGTCTTCCCCTGCTGCTCGACCCAGGTGAAGTACTTCTGGTTGTGCCATCGGCGGCGCACGTCGGGAGTGCCCTCGACGGTCCAGCCCGTGCGCCTCGAGCGGAAGATCTCGATCCGCTCCCTCGCCTTCCCGGCGTCCATCGGTCCCTGCTCGGCGTCGAGGCGGACGAGGACCGACGGGTAGCGGTCGAAGCCGTCCGTCGCCACCGTCACGACCGCCTGCCGCGGGCCGAAGCCGTAGTGGGCGGCGGCGCGGATCGCGGCGAGGACGTTGCAGACGCCGCTGATGCCGAAGAAGCCGGCCCAGCTCCCCGCGCGCTCCGCGTCGATCCCTTCGGCCTCGAGCGTGGCCCTTCCCTCCTGGAGGAGCTGCAGGCCCTCGAGGCACTCGAGGTCGTCCACGCACACGAGGAGGTCCGTCGCCCAGACGTTGTGGATCCAGGTCACGTGCTTGTCGCCGATCCCCTCGATCCGGTGGGCGCCGAAGCCCACGCTGTGGAGGGTGGGGCACTGCATGGGCTCGACGGCCACGACGCGCAGGTCGGGGTGAAGAAGCCGCAGGCCCTCCCCGGCCGCGATCGTCCCCGCCGAGCCCATGGCCGACACGAACGCGGCGGCGTCGAGCCCGAGCGCGTCCACGGCCTCCTGCGCCGCCTGGGCCGTGCAGTGGAAGTGGAAGCGGTAGTTCCCCATCTCCTCGAACTGGTTCAGGATCCGGTTCCGGGGATCTTCGCGCAGCCTGCGGACCTCGTCGTAGATCTCCTTGACGTTCGACTCGGACCCGGGCGTCGCGATCACGTCCGCCCCGTAGCTCCGGATCCTCTCGAAGCGCTCGACGCTCATCTCCTCGGGAAGGACGACGAGGGACCGGTAGCCCATGCGCGGCCCCACCCAGGCGCCGCCGATCCCGAAGTTGCCGGTCGAAGGGAAGACGAGCGTGTGCTCTCCCGGCGCCGAGAGCCCGTCGAGCTGCTTCTCGACGAGGATCGAGTAGGCGGGCCCGACCTTGTGGGAGCCGGTCGGGAAAAGGCGGCCGGAGAGGACGACGACGGGCGCGCGGACGCCGGTCAGGGCCTCGGGCAGGACGGTGAAGGGCACCGAGCCGCCGGACTTCCACGAGAGGTTCCAGAGGTTCAGGGGGTCGAGAGGATCCTCGCGGGCCCGGGCGGCCTTCGCCCGCAGGGCAGGGTCGACGAGCCCGGGCTCGCGCATCTCGGCGAACGTGGGACCGAAGATCACGGCCCAGAGCATGAAGACACGCGAGGCAGGATTCAAGTTGCGGGCGTATCATCCAGGCAGCGTGAGAACCCTGTCGAGGCCCTTTCTCTTCGTGTCGCTGGCGGCGGCGGTCGCCTCTCGGTCGCACGCGCCGGCCCCTGTCGCGGCTCGGGTGGCCGACACCGAGACGGTCGGCCGGCGCGGGGCGAACCGCACCGTGCTGCCCGTCAACCAGGTCGTGACCCCGCTCGGGGTCCAGGTGGAGCTCCCGGGTCTGCGGCCCCAGGCCCTGGCCCTCTCGCCGGACGGCCGCGTGCTCCTGACCTCCGGCAAGACGGCCGAGCTCCTCGCCGTGGACCCCGCCACGGGCGCCGTCCGCCAGCGCGTGCCGCTTCCGAAGACGAAGGCGGCGCCGCGGGCATCGTCGAACATCCTCGAGCCCGACAAGGAGGGCCAGGTCAGCTACACGGGCCTCGTCTTCTCTCCTGACGGCCGGCACGCGTTCCTGAGCGACGTCAACGGCTCCGTCGTCGTCTTCGATGTGACACCGGAAGGAACGCTGCGGGTCGCCCGCTCGATCCGCCTGCCCGACGCGATGGCGCCCCGGCGGAAGGAGGAGATCCCCGCCGGCCTCGCCGTGTCGCCGGACGGTGAGAGGCTGTTCGTCTGCGGGAGCCTCTCGAACACGCTCCTCGAGGTGGAGGTGGCCACCGGGCGCGTCCGGCGCCGCTTCGACGTGGGCGTCGCTCCCTACGACGTCGTCCTCACGGGCGGCAAGGCCTACGTGTCGAACTGGGGCGGCCGCCAGCCGCGGCCGGGCGAGCCGACGGGCCCCGCCGGCCGGGGCACCGAGGTCAAGGTCGACCCGGTCCGGCGCGTGGCGAGCGAGGGATCGGTGACCGTGGTCGACCTCGAGGGCAGGACGCCGATGCGCGAGATCGTGACCGGTCTCCACGCGAGCGCCCTCGCCGTCTCTCCCGACGGCCTCTACGTCGTCTGCGCGAACGCGGCGAGCGACACCCTCAGCGTGATCGACACGCGCACCGACGCCGTCGTCGAGACGATCGGCGCGAAGGCGAGCCCGGCCGAGCCCTTCGGCGCGCAGCCGAACGCGCTCGCGTTCGACTCCTCCGGCCGGACGCTCTACGTCGCGAACGGCACTCAGAACGCCGTCGGGGTGATCGCCTTCGACCCCGGGAGCCGCGCGTCGAAGCTCCGGGGCCTCTTCCCGGTCGGCTGGTTCCCGGGCGCCCTCGCCTTCGACGCACCGCGCCACACGCTCCACGTCGCCAACGTCAAGGGCCACGCGGCGACGCCGAGGCGGAACGACACCGGTGAAGAAGCGCCGCGCGGCGCCACCGGCTTCAACTCCCACCAGTACGGCGGCTCGCTTTCCCTCGTGCCGGTGCCCGAGACCCGCGACCTTCCGAGGCTGAGCGAGACGGTCGCGCAGAACCTCCGCCGCGAGCGCATCGCCGAGGCGCTCCTCCTCCCTCGGCCCGGCCAGCCCGCCCGCGCCGTGCCCGAGCGGATCGGCGAGCCGAGCCTCATCCGGCACGTCGTCTACGTCATCAAGGAGAACCGCACCTACGACCAGGTGCTGGGGGACGTCGCGTCCGGCAACGGCGACCCGCGGCTCTGCATCTTCGGCGCCCGGGTCACGCCCAACCAGCACGCGCTCGTCCAGGAGTTCGCCCTCCTCGACAACACCTACTGCGCTGGCATCCTGAGCGCCGACGGCCACCAGTGGAGCACCACCGCGATCGCCACCGACTACGTCGAGCGCTCGTTCGCCGGCTGGCCGCGCAGCTACCCCGACGGCATGGGCCCGGACGAAGCCGACGCCCTCGCCTACTCCCCGGCCGGCTTCATCTGGGACCGCGCCCTCGGCCACGGCGTCCGCATCCGCAACTACGGCGAGTTCATGGCCCCCGCCGTCCGGTGGCGGGATCCGAAGCGGAAGGGCACGCCCGACTTCCACGCCAGCTTCAGCACCTGGAGGGGCGAGAGCCGTGACGTCGTCTTCGCCAGCGAGCCGATGATCGAGACGATCCGGCCGTTCTCGCCCGCCGCGTACGTGGGCTGGGACCTGGACGTACCCGACCAGTACCGGGCCGACTTCATCCTCGAGGAGCTGAAGCAGTTCGTGGCCAGGGGCGAGTTCCCGCAGCTCACGATCGTCTGCCTCCCGAACGACCACACGAGCGGCACGAACGCCGGCTCGCCCACCCCCGCCGCGGCGGTGGCCGACAACGACCTCGCCCTCGGCCGGATCGTGGAGGCGCTCAGCCACTCGCCGTTCTGGCGGGAGATGGCGATCCTCGCCATCGAGGACGACCCGCAGGACGGCTTCGACCACGTGAGCGGCTACCGCACCACGGCCTACGTCGCGAGCCCCTACGCGAGGCGGCGGAAGGTGGTGAGCACTCAGTACAACACGACGAGCCTCCTCCGCACGATCGAGCAGATCCTGGGCCTCCCGCCCATGAACCAGTTCGACGCCAGCGCGGTGCCCATGGCGGACTGCTTCACCGACACGCCCGACTTCGCCCCGTTCGTGGCCCGGCCGTCCAACGTCCGGCTCGACGAGACGAACCCCGCCCCCCGCGCCCTCGCCGACCCCGTCGCGCGGCGGGACGCCCTCGCTTCAGCGCAAATGGACTTCCGGCGGGCGGACCGCGCCCCCGAGGGCGAGCTCAACCGCATCCTCTGGCGGGCGATGAAGGGGCCGCGCGAGCCGTTCCCGGAGCGGGCCCGCGGCCAAGCCGCGGACGACGACGATGGCTGAGACCATCCGCTTCACGCTGAACGGCCGGCCTGTCGCCATCGAGGCTGCGGCCGGAGAATCGCTCCTCGACGCGCTGCGCGAGCGGTGCGGGATCCTCTCGATCAAGGACGGCTGCCAGCCGCAGGGGCAGTGCGGCTGCTGCCTGGCCCTCGTCGACGGCCGGCCTCTCGTGACCTGCGCCTTCGAGGCGAAGCGGGCGGCGGGCCGGGAGGTCCTGACCCTCGAGGGCGTCTCCGATCGCGAGCGCGAGCTGGTCTCGAGGGCCTTCGCCGCGACGGGCGGCGTTCAGTGCGGGTTCTGCATCCCGGGGATCGCGCTCCGGGCCAAGCACCTCCTCGACAAGCAGGCCGACCCGAGCCGGGACGAGATCGCCCGGGCGATCGACGGCCACCTCTGCCGGTGTACCGGCTACGCCCAGATCGTCGAGGCCGTCGGGCTGATGGCGAGGGCGTGGCGCGGGGGCGAGGTGCCGGCGGCCGACGACGACGGCGGGGTGGGACGACCTCTCGCCCGCTACGGCGGTCTCGAGCAGGCTCTCGGCACCCGGCCCTACGTGGCCGACCTGCGGCGGGAAGGCCTGCTGCACGGCGCGCTCGTCCTGTCGGCCCACGCGCGAGCGAAGGTGCGGCGCATCGACACGTCGCCGGCGGCGGCGCTCGCGGGCGTCCGTGCCGTCGTGACGGCCCGAGACGTCCCCGGCGAGCGCTGGTACGGCCTGCTCTACGACGACTGGCCCGGCTTCGTGGCCGAGGGCGAGGAGGTGCGCTGCGTCGGCGACGTCCTCGCCGCGGTGGCGGCCGAGGACGTCCGGACCGCCCGCGCGGCGGCGGCGCTCGTCGCGGTCGAGTACGAGCCGCTGCCGCCCGTCCTCGACCCCGAGGCGGCCCTCGCCCCGGGAGCACCGCAGGTCAACCCGAAGCACCCGAACCTCCTCTCCCGGTCGGTCGTCCGACGTGGGGACGCACGCGCCGCCCTGGCCGCGAGCGCTCACGTCGTGAGCGGAGTCTGGCGCACGCAGCGGATCGAGCACCTCTTCCTGGAGCCGGAGGCCGCCCTCGCCGAGCCGCGGTCCGACGGGAGCTTCTCCCTCTACAGCCAGGGCCAGGGCGTCTTCGACGACCGGCGGCAGGTAGCGCGGTTCCTGGGCGTCCCGGAGGCGCGCCTGCACGTGGAGCTCGTCCCGAGCGGCGGCGCCTTCGGCGGCAAGGAGGACATGTCCGTCCAGGCCCAGACCACCCTCCTCGCTCTCGTCTCCGGCCGCCCGGTGAAGCTCGTCCTCTCCCGCGAGGAGTCGGTCCGGATGCACCCGAAGCGCCACCCGATCCGGCTCGACTACGAGGCGGGCTGCGACGCCTCCGGCCGGCTCACCGCGGTCGTGGCGCGCATCGTCGGGGACTCGGGCGCCTACGCCTCAGTCGGGGGCAAGGTCCTCGAGCGCGCGGCCGGCCACGCCTGCGGCCCGTACCGCGTGCCGGCCGCGGACGTGGAGGCCGTCGCCGCCTACACGAACAACCCGCCTTGCGGGGCCATGCGCGGCTTCGGCGTGCCGCAGGCGGCCTTCGCGATCGAGGGCTGCCTCGACCTGCTGGCGAAGAAGGCGGGCCTCGACGCCTGGGAGATCCGCCGACGCAACGCCGTCGAGGTGGGAGACACGATCACCACCGGGCAGGTGCTGGAGAAGTCGGTGGGCCTCGTCCGGACGCTGGAGGCGGCGAGGGACGCCTACTTCGACGCGCGCCGGGCGGGGAAGGCGGTGGGGATCGCCTGCGGCCTCAAGAACTCCGGCATCGGCAACGGGGTCGCCGAGTGGGGCAAATGCCGTCTCGTCGTGGAGGCGGACGGGACGGTCTCCCTCTACAACGGCTACACGGAGATGGGCCAGGGGCTCCTGACCGTCCTCGTGCAGTTCGCGGTCGAGGTGACCGGCCTCCCCGCGTCCGTCTTCCACCCGAAGGTCGACTCCACGTTCGCCCTCGGCTGCGGCCAGACGACCGGCTCCCGCGCCACCCTCTTCGGAGGGCGGGCGGTCGCGAGCGCGGGGCGGAAGCTCCGTGCCGATCTCGACGCCGGCCTCGGCCTGGCCGATCTCGTCGGCCGCGTCTACGCCGCGGACGAAGTGATCGACGACACGACGGCGCTCGGCGCCGAGGTGCCGAGGATCAAGACCCACACGTCCTTCGGCTTCGCGACCCAGGTCGTGGTCCTCGACGCCGACGGGCGGGTCGAGCGCGTGGTGGCCGCGCACGACGTGGGCCGGGTCGTGAACCCGCTCCTCTGCCGAGGCCAGATCGAGGGCTCGATCCACATGGGCCTCGGCTACGCCCTGACCGAGGAGCTGCCCTGCGAGAACGGGATGCCGGTCACCCACTCGCTGCGCGAGCTGGGCGTGCTCCGCGCCCGCGACATGCCGAGGACCGAGGTGATCCTCGTCGAGGAGCCGGAGCCGGAGGGCCCGTTCGGCGCGAAGGGCGTGGGCGAGATCGGCCTCGTGCCCACCGCGGCGGCGGTCGCCGGCGCCCTCGACGCCTACGACGGCCAGCGCCGCACGACGCTCCCCATGAAGGACTCCCCCGCCGCCCGGGCCATGAGCGTCGGCCGCATCCGCCGCCCTCGCGGCGACTGGCGCTGAGCGAGTCGACGGCGAGGTGCGGGAGACGAAGGCCGTCGAGGGGGCGTGGCGCGCGCTTGCTTCTGTGCGGTTTGTCATGGGCGCGTAAAGGCCGTGTAAACGCCGTCTGCGGGAGGGCTTCTCCGGTCGGATTCGTGGTCGAATGAGGGGAGGCCGAGACAAGCATGTGGGCGAACGAGGCGCGGCGGCGCCGGCACGTCGGGAGCGCGCGTTGAGCGGACGGGCGCCCTCGGAGGGACGGAGCCGGCGTGCCTCTCTCCTCGTCCTCGCGTTGCTCGCGCCCGCCCCGCTCGCTCGGGCGCAGGTCAAGGCGCCGGCGAAGGCCCCGTGCGAGGTACGGGGGAGGATCGCGGCCGGAGGCGTGGCCCTGCCCGGCGTGGCGGTGACCGTGGCCCGCGGGGAGGGCACCGAGACCGTCGCGACGTCGACGGGGCTCGATGGCTCCTACGTGCTCGCGCTGCCCGCCTCCGGCACGTTCACCCTGCGCGCTAGCCTCGCCGGGTTCGCCGCCGCGACGCGCGAGGTCGTGCTCACCCTCGAGAACTGCCACGCGGCGGCCGACGTCGAGATGGTCCTCCAGTCGCGGGCCCCGAAGCCCGCCGAGGCGCCGGTCCCGGCCACCGCGTCCGCCACGCCGGCCGCGCCCCCCGGAGCTCGCGCCGAGGGCGGCCGAGGCGGTCAACCCGGCGGCGGATCGCGTGCGGGCGCCGGCCAGAGAGGGACCGGCCGCTTCCAGGGGCTGAGCGTGATGTCGGACGCGGCCGCCGAGGCGCTGGCCGAGGCGCCGGACGCTTCGGCCCAGGCGCAGGCGCTCCTGCCCCAGGGCTTCTCGGCCGACGCGCCGACGGAGTCGCTCGCGCTCGCCGGCAGCGGGCAGGTGCAGACGGTGGACGCTCTCCTCTTCCGGGACCGGCTGCAGTGGCTGGAGGAGGCGGGGGGCGACGTCGACGCCCTCGCGCGGCGCATCGCCCAGGGAGGGTTCGAGGGGCCGATGGGCGGAGGCCGGGGCTTCCCCGGCGGAGGACCGGGAGGGTTCGGACCCGGCGGCTTCGGCCCGGGCGGCTTCCCGGGCGGGGGCTTCGGCGGCTTCAACCGCAGCAACCGCCTCCAGGGCTCCGTCTACTACAACGCCGCCGGCTCGCCCTTCGACGCCCGCCCCTACTCGTTGAACGGCCAGCCGACCGAGAAGGCGGCCTACTTCCAGAACCGGTACGGGGCGACGCTCGGTGGCCCGGTGAAGATCCCCGGGCTCTACGACGGCACCTCGCGCACGTCGTTCGCCCTCAACTACAACGGCTCCCGGACCAACAACCCGTACGACGCGTACTCGACGGTGCCCACCGCCGACGAGCGAGGCGGCGACTTCTCCGCCCTCGGGCAGAGCGTCTACGACCCGCTCACCGGGCGGCCGTTCCCGGGCAACGCGATCCCTGCGGCCCGCATCGACCCCTCGTCCCGCGCGCTGCTCGAGTTCCTGCCCCTGCCCAACCAGGCCGGCCTCACCCAGAACTACCACTACGTCACCGCCACCGCCACCTCGTCGGACCAGGTCACTCTCCGCTTCACCCACTCGCTGAGCGCGACCAGGAACCAGGCCGCCGGACAGCAGGGCGCGCAGGGGAGGCGGGGCGGTTTCGGGGGACGTCGACCGAGCATCACCGCCGCCGTGACCTACAGGCACTCGACCGCGGCGGACACGCCGACCTTCCCGACCCTCGGCGGGTCGACGACCACGTCGAGCTGGGACGTCCCGGTCTCGGTCTCCTTCCCCACCGGCGCCTTCTTCCACCAGCTCCGCTTCGACTACAACCTGAACCGGTCGGACGGGGCGAACATCTTCGCCGGCGTGCGCGACGTGGCGTCGGAGGCCGGCATCGAGGGCGCCTCCCCCGATCCCTTCGACTGGGGCGTGCCCAACCTGTCGTTCACGACCCTCACCTCCCTCCGCGACCGCAACCCGTCGCTACGCCGCGACCGGAGGTTCACGGTGAACGAGGTGGCGACGCGATCCTGGGGCAAGCACAACGTCCGCCTCGGGGCCGGGTTCAGGGGCCAGCGCCTCGACAGCCAGACGGACACGAACGCGAGGGGCAGCTTCGTCTTCACCGGCTTCTACACGTCCGGCACCGCCGACGGCACGGTCGTCCCCGGCACCGGCTCCGACTTCGCGGACTTCCTCCTCGGCCAGGCGCAGCAGGCCTCGGTCCAGTACGGTCCGGGCCGGGTCAGCTTCCACGGCAACGCCTGGAACGCCTTCCTCCAGGACGACTGGCGCGTGGGCGGCAACCTGACCCTGAACGTCGGCGTCCGCTACGAGTACGTGGCGCCCCTCGAGGAGGAGAACGGCCACCTCGTCAACCTCGACGTCCCGCCCGACTTCACGGCGGCGGTGCCCGTGCTGTCGGGCCAGGCGGGCGCCTTCACCGGCCCCTTCCCGGCGAGCCTCGTGAACGGCGACCCGAACAACGTCGCGCCCCGCGTCGGCGCGGCCTGGAAGGCCAAGCCCGACCTCACCGTGCGCGGGGGGTTCGGGATCAACTACAACCTCGGCGCCTACAGCGCGATCGCGCAGCACCTGGCCGGGCAGCCCCCCTTCGCGGTGAGCAACACGCTCCTCGGCACGACGACGGCCTCCCTTCCCCTCTCGAACGCCCTCACCCAGCCCGGACCGGCCACCACCAACTCCTTCGGGATCGACAAGAACTACAAGCTCGCCGCGGTCATGGTCTGGAACCTCGACGTGCAGCGGCAGATCGGCCGGGATCTCGTGGTGGGCGTCGGCTACACCGGCACCCGCGGCGACGACCTCGACCTGCAGCGCGCCCCGAACCGCGGCCCGCAGGGGCTCCGCATCCCCGACGTGGCCCCCTTCATCTGGGAGTCCTCGGGGGCCACATCGATCATGCACTCCGGGACCCTTCGCGTCCGCAAGCGCATGACCCACGGCTTCGGCGGCGGCTTCACCTACACCTACGGCAAGTCCATCGACGACGCCTCGTCGATCGGAGGCGGCGCGGCGGTGGTGGCCCAGAACGACCAGGACCTCGCGGCCGAGCGGGGGCTCTCGAGCTTCGATCGCCGCCACGTCCTCACCGCGGACTGGCTGCTCGAGCTGCCGATCGGGCCGGGCCGGAAGTGGCTCCGGGAGGGGGTTCTGGCGAGCGTCATCGGCGGGTGGGTGTGGAGCGGCAACGCCACCCTCCAATCGGGCACGCCGTTCACCGCGCGCGTCCTCGGCGACTACGCCGACGTGGCCCGCGGCGTCAACGGCACCCTGCGCGCGAACGTGACCGGCGAGCCGGTGGCCGTGGCCGCCCCGACGATCGAGCGCTGGTTCAACACCGGGGCGTTCGTGCAGCCGCCCCTGGGGTCGTTCGGCGACGCCGGCCGCAACACGATCATCGGCCCGAGCACCTACCTCGTGAACATGGGCCTCATCAAGAACATCTCCCTCGGCCGGCCCCGCACCCTCTCCATCCGCGTCCAGGCGAACAACGTCTTCAACACGCCGCCCCTCATCGCCATCGACACGGCGGTGAACTCGCCGACGTACGGCCAGGTGGTGCAGGCGGGCTCCATGCGGTCGATCCAGATCCAGACGAGGTTCCGGTTTTGACACGCCGCCCCCGATGGTCGGCGGCCCGGCTACCCGGCCGGAGAGAGGCGGCCGCCTTCCTCGCCGCGCTCCTCGCCCTGCCGGCCGCCCCGAAGGCGGGAGCGCAGGAGGCGGCACCGACCTTCCAGGCCGCCGTCGCCCTCGTGCGCGTGACGGTCACCGTCCGCGACAAGTCGGGCGCCCTCGTGCGGGGCCTGAAGCGGGAGGACTTCTCGATCACCGAGGACGACAAGCCGCAGTCGATCGAGGCGTTCGAGTTCGAGGACCTGCCCGTCGAGCACGCGCCCGAGCCGGAGGAGCCGGCTCCTGCGCCCCCGCTGCTGAAGCCGGCGCCGGGGACGGCCGCTCCGACGCCGGCGGCTCCGCCGCCCGCCCCTGCCGCCGAGCCGTCCGGCCTCGGGGGCCGCCGGCTGGTCGTGCTCCTCTTCGACTCGAACGGCATGGAGCCGGACGAGCTCGAGCGGGCGGTGTCCTCGGCCCGCACCTACGTCGACAGCCGGATGACCGCTTCCGACCTCGTGGCCGTGGCCTCGATCGGCTCGGGCCTGCTGGTGGTCCAGGACTTCACCGCCGATCGCAGCCTCATCCGTCGGGCCCTCGACCGGGTGAGCGGGACGACCGACGCCCCCGACACCGCGGCCGACTCCTCGAGCGACGCCGCCTCCGACGCCGACGCGTTCGCCCCCGACACGAGCGAGCTGGATCTCTTCAACATCGACCGCCGGCTCCGGGCCATCGAGGACCTGTCGAAAGCGCTCGCCCCGGTCGTCCAGAAGAAGTCCGTCGTCTACTTCAGCAGCGGGATGTCCGGGGTGGGCGCGGACAACCAGGTCGAGCTGCGCGCCGCCATCGACCGCGCGGTGAAGGCGAACCTCTCCGTCTACCCCGTGGACGCACGCGGCCTCCAGGCGATGGTCCCGGGCGGCGAAGCGCGGCAGGCGAGCGCGAGCGGAACCGACGTCTTCTCCGGCCACGCCCTCACCCAGCGGTTCGACCAGCAGCTCGCGTCCCAGGACACCCTGGCCTCGCTGGCCAGCGATACCGGGGGCCGCGCGTTCTTCGACGTGAACGACCTCGGGGGCGTCTACGAGCGGGTCGTCCAGGACTCGTCCGCGTACTACGTGCTGGGCTACGCCTCAACGAACCAGGCCAAGGACGGCAAGTTCCGCCGGGTGAAGATCAAGCTCGCCCGGCCCGACCTCAAGGTGGAGCACCGCTCCGGCTACTACGCCGACCGCGACTTCCGCCACGCCGGGCGCGAGGATCGGGAGCGGCAGCTCCAGGACCAGCTGCTCACGGACCTCTCGGCGACCGACTTCCCGGTCTGGGTCCAGGCCGCGCACTTCCGCACCGCGGAGAGCCGGTTCTACGTGCCGCTCTCGATCGCGGTGCCGGGCTCGGCCCTCCCCCTGGCCCGCTCGGGGACCGAGGTGCGCACCTCGCTCGACGTCGTCGGCATCGTGCGCGACGAGGCGAAGCGCGCGGTGGCGCGCATCCGCGACACGCTCAGCGTGAGCGGGGCCGACGTGCGGAAGAAGAGCGTGCAGTACCGGACCGGCTTCGAGCTCCCGCCCGGGAAGTTCCAGCTCAAGGTGGTCGTGCGCGAGAACGAGGGCGGCGCCTTCGGCTCGTTCGAGACCGAGATCGCGGTGCCCGACCTGCGCCGGAACGCGCTGAAGGTCAGCTCGGTCGTCTTCGGCACCCAGATCGGTCCGGCCGTCCACGGCGACCCTCCGAGCCCGCTCGCCCGGGACGGCACGGAGCTCGTGCCGAGCGTGACCCACGTCGTCTCGACGACCCAGCCGCTCTACTTCTACTTCGAGGTCTACGATCCGGCCCGCAGCCCCGAGGGCGACGTCCGCCTTCTGACCAACCTCGCGTTCTTCCGCGGCAACGTGCGCCGGTACGAGACGCCGGTCGTGGAGGTCAAGCGCCTCACCGCCTCCGACCGCAAGGCGGCCGTCCTCCAGCTCGCCGTGCCCGCCGCGTCGCTCAAGCCCGGGCTCTACACCTGCCAGGTGAACGTCATCGACGACGTGGCCGGCTCCTTCACCTTCCCCCGCCTCGCCCTGCTCGTCCGCCAGTAGGGCCCCGACGAGCGGGCCGCGGCGACCCGCTCCGTCAGCCCGCGGCGCCCTCCAGCTCCGCCGCCGCCCGGTCGGCGAGCGCCGCCACCTCCTCGAGCGCCCGGGCGATGCGCGCGATCTCCCCGTCGGCCTCGGAGTAGCGCTTCAGCTCGATCGCCTCCCGCGCGCCGGGCATCGTCCTCGCGCCGTAGCCGGCGTAGGCGCCGGGGGCGTAGAGGAGGTGCCGGTACCAGGGCCGGCGGAGGAGGCCCTGCGGGGAGACGAGGAGCCGCTCGCTCCGGACGAGCATCTCGTTGACGCGGGCGAGGACGGGGGGAGGGACGGTCCGGCCGTCGAGGCGGGCCCGCGCCTTCGCGTAGCGGTCGGCGCCCTTCTGGAGGGCCACCATCGCGTTCTCGAGGGGCGCGAAGTTGAGGTGGGGCGGGACCTCCTCCTTCTTCGGCGCGACGGTCGGCCGTCGCGGGTCGTTCGTCGCCTCGAAGACCCCGTCCTCGATCTCCCGGTTGCGCTCGGCGACCTCCTCCTGCTTCTGCTCGAGCAGCTTCTTCAGCTCCTTCAGGTACTCCCGCGACGCGTCGGCGAGCCCCCGGAACTCGAACGGCAGCAGCTCGGCGTCGGCCAGGCGGAGGACGACGAGGCCCGCGGTCTGGGCGAGCGCGCGGCCGTAGACGAAGTCCTTGTCGGCGAAGCTCGTGTACCAGTAGAAGTCGTCGTAGATCGAGTGGTAGATGCCGCCGTCGTCCTCGCCGCCGAAGCCCAGGTCCAGGCTGGCGACGCCGAGGTGGTCGAGGAAGGCCGTGTAGTCGCTGCCCGAGCCCAGGGCACCGAGGCGCAGGTCGGCCCGGTCGCGGATCTCCTTGCGCTTCTCGGCCGACGAGGCGGAGGCGATCGCCCTCGCCTGCGCGCGTCTGAAGACCGAGACCTTCGCCTCGGGGTCCTGCACCTCCCGCGCCACCTCGTTCACGAGGTGCTCCAGGGTGTGCGAGCCCGACATGCCCAGGTAGCCGCGGGCGTTGCCGTCGCTGTTCACGTACGCGACCGCCTTCTGCCGCAGCTCCTCGGCGTGCGTCTCCACCCACTCCGTGGACCCGATGAGTCCGGGCTCCTCCCCGTCCCACGCGCAGTACACGACCGTGCGCTTCGGCTTCCAGCCCTCCTTCAGCAGGAGGCCGAGGGCGCGCGCCTCCTCGAGGAGCGGGGCGAGGCCCGAGACCGGGTCCTCGGCGCCGTTGACCCAGGCGTCGTGGTGGTTCCCGCGCAGGACCCACTCGTCCGGCCGCTCCGCCCCCCTGATGCGCGCGACCACGTCCTGGACCGGCTTCAGGTCCCAGTTGAAGGCGGCCTTGAGCCGGACCTTCGCCGGCCCGGGACCGACGTGGTACGTGACGGGCAGCGCGCCCCGCCACCCTTCGGGGGCGAGCGGCCCCGCGAGCGCGGCGAGGAGCGGCTGCGCGTCGCCGTAGGAGATGGGCAAGACCGGGATCCGGGTGAGGCTCCTCGCCTCCTTGACCGGGAGCCTCTTCGCGTCCTTCGTCGCCCCCACCCCCGGGGTCAGGGGATCGCCCGGGCTCGCCGACGGGAAGTCCATGACGCTCCCGCGCTGCACGCCGTCCCTCGGGCGCATCGGCCCCTTCGGGAACACGTCCCCGCCGAAGTAGCCATCCTCGCGCGGGTCCGAGTAGATGAGGCAGCCGATCGCGCCGTGCTCGGCCGCGACCTTCGGCTTGATGCCGCGCCACGAGCGGCCGTACCGCGCGAGGGCGACCTTCCCCTCGACCGAGACGCCCAGTCGCTCGAGCTGCTCGTAGTCCTCGGGCACTCCGTAGTTCACGTAGACGAGGAGACCGGTCACGTCGCCGTCGATCGAGTACGCGTTGTAGGTCGGGAGCTGCTCGGCCTTCTGGCCGCTCGTGGGGTCGCCGGCCACCGCCGGCTCCTCGAGGGCGAGGCGGAAGCGCGTGGGCTCGACCATCTCGACGAGCCGCTCCTTCGGCGTCGGGAAGAGCACGTCGAACGTCTCGATCCGGGCGTCGAAGCCCCACTCCTTGAACCGGGAGAGGATCCACTCGGCGGTCTCCCGGTTGTAGGCGGACCCGACGTGGTGGGGGCGCGCGCTCAGCCGGCGCACGGCCTCCCGCATCTCGTCGGGGCTCGGCACCGCGAGGAGGCGCTTCTCCCATTCGCGCTCCGGCGAGGGCTTCGCCTCGGCCCCGGGCGCGGCCTGGGCGAGGAGCGGGACGGCCGGGAGCGTGAAAGCGAGAGAGGCGAGAACGGCGGCCGGGCGGAAGACGCGCATGTGTGGCTCTCCTGTATCGAGTGGGAGGGTCTCTAGCCTCGCGGCCGGTCGAGGCTTCGGGCGCTCGCATCCCGGCCGGGATCGAGCCAGCCCACCTCGCCGGCCTCCGCGAAGCGCTTCCGGCCCGCCTCCAGGATGGCCGGGTCCTCGACCTTGGCGAGGGGCGTGTAGCGCGGGTGGTGCGACTCCTTGTACGGGTCGTTGCGCCGCGCGTTGTAGCAGCAGATGAGCGACCAGCGCGGGCTCTCGGACCGGTTCTGGTCGGAGCGGTGGAGCAGGTTCGGGTGGAAGAAGAGGGCGTCGCCGGGCTCCATCTCGACGTGGACGAGCGGGAGCCTCTTCGCGATCTCGGCCACCCGCTCGGGATCGGCGCCCGCCTGGTCGCCGGTCAGGACGTGATCCACCCGCCCGCAGAGGTGCGAGCCGCGGAGGACCTGGAGGCAGCCGTTCTCCCGCGTGGCGGGGTCAACGGCGATCGAGACGCTCACGAGGTCGGGAGCGAGGACGCCGTTCTGGTACCAGTAGCCGTAGTCCTGGTGCCAGGCCCAGGCCCCGCCCACCCGGGCCTCCTTCATGATCATCTTGGAGTGGTAGTGGTAGACCTCGTCGCCGAGGATCCGCTCGCAGGTGTCGACGACCGAGCGGCACCGGGCGAACATGCCGTAGATCCCGTCGCCGGGGTGGTTCCAGAGGGAGAGGCGGACGACGCCGCCCTCGCCGTCCTGCCGTCCGAACGAGTGCTCGTCGAGGGCCCTGTCCTCCTTCGCCGCCTGCCCCAGCAACTCGATCTCGTTCGCCGCGAAGAGGGCGCGGGCGAGGACGAAGCCGTCCCGGGAGTAGGGAGCGAGCTCGTCGGCGGCGAGGGGACCTCGGGCCACGGCGAGGGCTAGGCCTCGACCTTGCGCGTCGCCCGGTTCCAGCGGACGGGCCGGCCGGACCTGAAGGAGAGGTTGCACATGTGGCCGACGAGCGCCGCGTGGTGGCCGAGGCGCGCATCCTCGATCGGCTTGCCGCCCGTGCGGATCGCCTCGATCCAGTTCCGCACGTGGGCCCGCGTCGCGTCCTCGTCGTTCGGCGACTTGTACTCGACGGGCTCCGCCACCTCGGCCCCGTCGAGCGGG
>Ga0335080_10000327_pt1 | contig 43697 bp, 31 predicted proteins | sample Lox_Sample_34_FD_206720 | JGI IMG/M metagenome (GOLD analysis project Ga0335080, IMG submission 206720) | Soil microbial communities from Loxahatchee National Wildlife Refuge, Florida, United States - Lox_Sample_3.4 | ecosystem: Environmental > Terrestrial > Soil > Wetlands | place: USA... | reverse complement strand
GTCCGCTCGATCATCGCAATCCCGGGATTCTAGGCGAGGTCCTGGGCGACGACTCGATCAGCGCCGACATCATCGCCGATGGCATCCACGTGTCCCCGGAGATCGTGAAGGTCTTCTTGCAGGCGAAGGGTCCGGAGCGAGCCGTGTTGATTACCGATGCCATCTCGGCGACGGGGATGCCCGACGGCCGCTATCAACTCGGGCCGATCGAAGTTGAAGTCAAGGACGGCAAGGCCACGGCGGGAGACAGTCTGGCCGGCAGCGTCCTCACGATGGATCGCGCGGTTCGCAATGTAACGAAGTTCTCCAACTGGAGCCTGCAACAGGCAGTCCGCGCTGCTACGCTGAATCCTGCAACAGCAGTTGGCCTGGCCAGCACGCATGGTCAACTGGTTGTCGGTGCGGCAGCGGATTTGGTGGTGTTCAGCCCCGCTGGAGATGTGATCAAGACGATCGTGGCTGGACAAGGACTCTAGAAGCGACTCTGCTGAGCCTAGTTCGGCTTGCGCCGCTTGGCTTCAGCCAGATGCTGCATGAGCACCAGTTCGTCGGCCCGCGAGAGTTGGTCGAGAAAAGTACCTTCGAGCTTCGGAGCGATATCGCTCACCGTTTTGGTTGGTGCGGCCGGCGGCAACTTGTCCCCAAACTCGGACTCGTTATTCATGACCTGGGAATAAAACCAGAGGAAATGCCGCATCTGGTCGAGCGCCACTCGGAGATTTTCGATCGGCTCGGTTTCCGATAGCGAACTCAGAGCTTCCATCAACTCGGGGTCACTGGGGGCCTGCATGGCTGCACAGTTCAATTCCTGCTGGATTCTACGCAGGTCTTCGGTAACGCGCGCAATTCGCAGATGAAGGTCGTCCATTTCGTCGAGGGCCATTGGCGTCAGTCAACCTTCTCATCGACAAAAGTGGGGTTGTAGATGTCCCACGGGCATGCGCTTTCGTAATTCCGGCATTACTTTGGTCTGCCGGAAGGTCACACCGCGCAAACCCTTGATTGGCGCGGCTCCTCACGCGGCGGCGGAACGAATATCCGGCACTCCCATCACCCGGATGCCATGGGGCGGACTCTCAATGGCAAACGTTAGTGCATTCAGCATCTGCTCCAAGGTCACCAGCCCCAGCCGTCGTGCGCCGTCCCGCGTTTTGGGCAGCCATTCGGCAATCTTGTAGAACGGCAGCAGGAGGTAGGGCCAGCGGTGCCCCGGTCCCAGCACGTACCAGGGACGCAACACGGTGGCGTTGAAACCGGCTGTTTCAATGGCTGCCTCGCACTCCGTTCGAACGGCGATGTACGCGTGCATCATGGGCGCAGGATGCGCCACGCTCAGGTAGATGAAGTGTTGGACCCCAGCGGATTTCGACGCCGCAACAGCTCCCAGGCCCGCAGGAAGATCAATCCGGCGGAACTCCGCCGCTTTCGCCGGGCTCGGATGCGCCACGCCGACCAACTGCACGAACGTATCCGACGGCGCGACCTGGCTGGCGTAGCTCGTAGCGTCCAGTGCGTCGCCCATCACAGCTGCGCAGCCGGCGGGGAGTTTCTTTTCAGAACCGGGACGCACCAGCGCGCGCACTTCGTGTCCACGCTCCTGCAGGCGAGGAATCAACCTCTGCCCGATATAGCCCGTGCCTCCCGCAATGAAGACGCTGCGGCGTTCCGTTTGCATTTTTGAGCTTCCCCCGATGGCAGCGATTGCACCGCCCCCCGCTTAGAATGCCGTGGATTCTAACGGACCGGCCGTTCCAAGCGCCAGCGTTCCACAGATTTGTAATACGACCCCACGACTCGTAAGGGTTGGTTTGTGCAATCGGCCGCTGGGGCAGCGGCGTTTACTTGCCTCGCCAAGTCCGCTGCAATCAGAACCTTCGTCGTTGACCTTTATTTGACCCAAGGCGCATTGACCAGCGCGGACTGACGGAGCAGAGTGATCCGGTCCAGAGCCACATCCGGTGGGCTCAAGCGAACATCCGGGCCGCCCCGAGGAGAATCCATGCTCAACCTGAATACCGTCTACTGGCGAGCTGTTGCATCGGTGGTGGCGCTCTTGTTCGCCTCCGTCTCTTGTTGTGGGCAAAGCGCAACTGGCGATTGGAGCGGCGTCCAGAACCTCTCTCCTGGCACGTCGCTCAATGTGAAGGCGAAGTCTGGAGCGAAATATCACGGCAAGATGGTGATGGCGACCGCCGATTCGCTTTTTATCAACTCCGATGAGCCGGCATTTCCGGGCAGAACTGTCCGCCGACGCGAGTTCCGGCGCGAGGATGTCCGGGAGATCAGGCTGGGTCGATCCGGCGCATCACTGGCAGCCGGCGCGGTCATCGGAGGAGCAGCTGGTGCTGGAATCGGAGTGGCATTGGATTCCACCGCCAAGTCACACGAGTACCGCGGCGTGATCGCACTCGTTCTGGGTGTTCTGGGCGCTGGGCTGGGAGCAGCGATCGCTCATCACCACCCTTTTGTTAAGGGCAAGAGGATCTATCTCGCGCCCTAGCCACTCGGCCGCGAAAGTGCCGGCCCTGTGGCGTCGCAGTCAGTTCGTGTAGATTCGAATGTAATCGACCAGCATCTCCGCCGGAAACGGCGTGGTCTGATCGGGCGGGCCTGGCCAATCCCCGCCAATCGCAAGGTTCACAATCAGAAAGTTGCTCTGCCCTGCGTCGAAGGGCCACACCGCGCCGTTCAGTCCGTTGAGGCTCGCAGGCGTGAACGAGGCATAAATGTTCGCCGGATCGTCCATGTAGTACTGCACACTATTCGGCGACCAGATCATCCCGTAGATATGCCAGTCCGCCGCCGTCGAGCCGCTCGGAAAGTTATAAAGGGTCCCCAGCCCAGTCCCTCCGGTGAACCCCGTTCCGTGAATCGATCCGGCGTTCCAGTCCGGCGACGTGGCGTCATTGATCCGCTCGAGCACGTCCTGTTCCCCGCAGGCTGGCCAGTTCACCGTGGAAATATTGTTTCCCAGGAGCCAGACTGCCGGCCACAGGCCTTGTCCCTCCGGGACTCTGGCGCGAAACTCCAGCCGCCCATACTGAAAGCTGAAGAGCCCCTGACTCTTCAGCCGCGCAGACGTGTAGGTATTCGCTGCCGGGTTGAGTCCCAGGATGTGGAGATACCCGTCCGTCCCAATGTACGCGTTGGGGTTCACCGGGTCGCAGGGTGAGATCGACGAATTCCATGCGCAGTAGTCTTCCATTTCGTTGTTGCCGAACCCACTGGTGCCGGTCTCATACGTCCAGACGAGCGGATCAGGCTGCTTAATCGCCCCGGTATCGTTGCTGAACTCCTCGCTCCAAACCAGCGTTTTCGGCGGAATGTTCGGCGAGAACAGAGAACTCGTGACCCGGCTGGAGGTGCCACCCGACGTTGCGATTGCGCTCAAGGTCAGGTTCGATGCCACGAGGAATGGCGCCTGGTAAATCTGCGAAGAAGCCGTCGGCGTGCTCCCGTCAAGCGTGTAGTGAATCACGGATCCTTGGGTCGCTGGCATCATGCTGACAACGACGGCACCATTCTGCGCATTCGACACAAACGAAATTGGCGGTGAAACCGAGCTTCCTCCATTCCCGCCTCCATTATTGCCGCCGCCCGATCCGCCGCATCCCGCCATCAACAAAAAAGAAAGAAGCAAAACTGCAAGCCCTGCCCTCATGAGTCCGCCTCGGCAGAAAAGCCCGGAGGCTTTCCTGCAACTCGCCATTACACCGCCGGGCGATGACGCGGTCAAACGTTTATTTCGCGAGAGGCGGCACTCGAGGGCACTCGTTACTGAAGCCAATCGCGGCTACTGGCGCGCCGCAACGCTCTCCATTGCCAGCAAGGATTTCTTGCGATCCAGACCCCACCGATATCCGCCCATAGTTCCATCTTCGCGTACCACGCGATGACATGGAATCGCCACCGCCACAGGGTTCGTCGCGCAAGCCCGGGCAACCGCGCGGCACGCCCGCGGACGTCCGATCGCCTTGGCCACTTCGCTATACGACTTGGTGGCGCCGAAGGGAATCGACTGCAAGTACGTCCATACGCGCCGTTGAAATGCGGTCGCGCGGATGTCGAGCGGGAGCGAGGAATGCAGATCCTTCCCTCGCATGTGGTGTAGCAAAGCCTGTACCCAAGTGTGCAGTCCACCGCCGTCCACTTTGCGCACGGCAAACGGAAATTCTCGCTTGAGCCCCTCGATGAGGTCACCGTCATTCCGCCCAAACTGAATGGAGCAGATTCCCCGTTCGGTTGCCGCGATGAGCATTCTTCCTAACGGCGATTCGGCACAGGTATACCGGATCGCGGCCGCAATCGCCCCTCGACGATACTTGTCCGGAGTCATCCCCAATTGCGATGCCGTACGCTCATACAACCGGCTGCTCGATCCGTATCCAGCGTCATACATCGCGCGCGTGACCGAATCTCCTGCCTGCAAATTACGCTTCAGGGTCTTCAGGCGGCAGGAATCGGCGTACTCTCGCGGCGTAATCCCCAGCACCGCCTTGAAACGCCGCTGCAGACGAAACGGGCTCTGGCGGAATTCCTCCGCCAGGCGGCCAAGCGTTAGTGGCTCATCCAGATGCTGCTCAATGAACCGGCAGATCGCCTTTGCGATGTCCGACTCGGCGTTGCCGGAAAACGCCCGTGGCCGGCAGCGCAGGCACGCGCGATATCCCGCCTGCTCGGCCGCGTCAGGCGTACCGAAGAACTGAACGTTTTCCCGGCGCGGCCTTCGCGCCGCACACGATGGCCGGCAGTACACTCCCGTGGTCGAAACGGCAAAAAAGAATTCGCCGTCACGCTTGGAATCCCGTTCCACAACCGCTTTCCAGCGAACGTCAATTTTCTCAGTGGTTTCTGATTGGGTCGGCATAGTTTCAAGTGTGTCCGTTGCGAGTATGGCATTCGTTGTCATAGTAAGGAAAGCCTATGCCGCGCCTGCGAAACGGACTATCCGATTCTTGCCGCCAAACTGAATTTCCTCGGACGGTCATCTCAAGAAGTATTTGCCCCGGACGCCGGGAAAGATTAAAGTTCACGGGAGCTCGTTTGACCTTCACAACAAGGAAAGACTCCTATGAATAAGACCTATCGCCGGATGTTCGCCGCGATCCTGATTGTTGTTTCAGCGGCAGCCATCGCCCAGCAGGCTTCGAAACATATCCTCAGCGCCGACGAATTGAAGAAGGCCGTCCCTACCGAGTACTTCTTCCGCGGCCAGAAAGCCCCGGTTCAACTGCGCAATGCCGTCGGATTTCAGCAGGCGGACGGCATGATGATGATCGCCGCCCTCGTCGACGCGTCCGGATACTCCACCGCGATCCAGCAGAAATATCAGGGCCTGCTGATCACCGAGACCAAGCTAAACATCGGCGGATCTTCGCTGCCGCCCGGCCAGTACGGATTTGGCTTCGCCGCCGACAACAAGTTCGTAGTGATGAACGTTGCGAACGCCGATGTCCTGAGCGCGTCCTATGAGACCGACCAGGCTCTGCAACACGCTGTGCCCCTGAAGCTGGTCGAGGATGGCGGCGGCTACAAGCTTTACGCCGGAAAAAAGTGGATTGCGCTGAAAGTTGAATAGATCACGGCGGCGAAATGATCAAGTACGAATACTTCGACAAGGAACTGATCGTTTCGCCTGCCGCGCGCCTCGTCTACCGGACTGCCGCCGTACTGTCCCTTTCTATCTACTTCTCCTTCGCGGCGATTCGGATTAACGGGCCGACTCCGCTGCTGAAACAACTTCTGTTCATCGGGGTCTTGGCCACCGCCGCAATCTTGACTGGGATGGAAATTTTCCTCTTTCGTTTCGACGATTCACCCGCCTGGAAGCAGCTCCTCTGGTTTTGCCTGATGCTCATCGTCCCCTTGGGACCCGCACTCTACTGCTTCGCCGTGTACTCTCGCTCGAAGGCTCTCCAGAGTGCAGTTACACCAAGCCCAGGCGCAGTCGAAGGAAGCACCACAAACAGGAAGCGCCCGTGAGGCGGAGAGTCTGAAGTCTGAAGTCTGAAGTCTGAAGTCTGAGGTCTGACGCCCGATGCCGGAAGCCAGCGGTCAGTGCGCCAGAGGCTGAAACGGTCCAAGCAGAGATGTGATCCCCGCACGCTTTCGCAGTTCGGACAGCAGGGCGCTGGCGGCATTCTGATAAGTCTTCCCCGGGTCCGACGGATCAGCCCACACGGCGTCATAGACGATCTGAGCCGCCTCTTTCACATCCATGTGCAGTGCCGCTTCGCAGACGTCCAAGCGTTCCTGCAAGCGATCGTGACAACCGGTGCAGACCTCGGCTTTTCCCGCCTCTCCCGGATGATGCTCCGTAAACTTGCAAGTCGATTCGGGAGGATTCATGACTTCCGCGTGAACCTCGAGCAGTTGCGACTTGAACTGGCGCAAGAACTCTTCTCGCTCCTGCTCGACGACGGCACTATCCGGAACCGTCTCCGGCACCTTCTGCGCAGGCCGAACCGGTGTTTGTGGCGTGACCGGCGATACCCGCTCCTTGTGGTGGCAAGTCGGACATTCCTCGAGGTCGGCGGGATAGTAGAGATGACATTTCGAGCACGGCAATCCATAGCCCGCAATCTTCCGCGAGGGCTGTTCCGGCGCATCGAATGTCCCGTGGCGGGCGCCAGCATCCCTTGTCAGGGCTGCCTGCGTAGCTATAGCGCCGTTGTTCGCCTGCGTACGGGTTGCGTTTGTCGGCATCGATGTCTTCGCCTGATTTACCCTGCCCGGAAAACCTGGCCCTTCTTTTCTGCCCCTACTGTAAGGTCCCACTTCGGTTTCGCCTACAGCCCGGAAGTACGACGTCGTCACTGACCGGTTGGCGCGTTCAGCGGGCCTTCGGCTCTCGCATCAATTTCAGGAGCTCCTCGCGGCGGGCCCGATACAAGGCACGGTTGGGATCGAGCTTGGTAGCCAGATCGATCTCTGCCAGCGCCTCCTGATAGTGGTCGAGGCTCATCAGGCATGCCGCCAGCGAGTAGTGATTGTCCGCCGAGGCGTTCACGCGCAACGCTTCCCGGAACTCCTTCTCGGCTGCGCGGAGGTCTCCCTGCTGAAACAGCACCGTCCCTAACAAGTGGTGGGCAAGATCGGAATCCGGATTGAACGACACGGCGACCCGCAACTCGTGCAACGCGTCTTCCGGCTTGTTGTCGAGCAGCAGTGCCTGGCCCAGGATGCGGTGCTCCGTCGATCCGGTCGGATTCTGCCGGACGGCCAATCGCAGCTGCTCCACGGCCTCGTCATACTTGTTCTTCGCCATGAAGGCGCTGGCCAGGCATGCATGTCCCTGCTGCCACTCGGGATGTTCCCGGTACAAGTCCTGCATCTCCGCAATCGCCGCGTCGAAGTCTCCCTGGTCGCAGTAGGTATTGCCCAGGTTGTTCCGTACTGACGCCTCGTCCGGCGCAAGCTTCTTCGCCTCGCGATACTCTTGCACTGCCTGCCGGTAGTTCCCTTGCTCATGTCGGATCAGTGCCAGATTCGAATATGCCTCCCAGAACCGGGGTCTCAACTGGATGGCCTTCTCGTAAGCCGTGACCGCTCCCGAGGCGTCCCCGGTCGCGTGCATCGCGATGCCCATGTCGTAGTAGGTATCGGCGTTGTCGTGGTCGAGAGTGAGAGCCTCGGCAAACGCGTGCACCGCCGCCTCATACTGCCCTAGTGAGTAATGTCCTAGCCCCAGATACTGGTAGGCTTCGGCATTCCTGGGATCGATGCTAAGTGCAGTTCGCGCCTCGGCGATCGCGTTCGGGCCGTCGTCCAGCCGATAAAAGAGATACGACATCGCGCCGTGATTCTCGGGAAGGTCCGGCATCAGACGCAGGGCCGTAGCCAGCTCGTCGTAAGCGTCGTCAAATTTGTCCTGCTGCCGCAGTTCCACACCCAGCGCGAAATGCAAGGCAGAGTTGTTGGGATCAGCCGAGACGGCTGCGCATAGCTCAGCTTCGGCCTCGTGAAATCGCAGCGCTTTGGCTTCGGCGGCCGCTCTCAAAAGAGCCTGGGGAATCGACGGTCCGATCTTGGCCGACCACGCATTGCCGGAGTTGGCGGCCTTCAGTAGGTCCGGGGTCGCACCCGCCGATTCCAGCTGTTTCAGCTCTGCGTTCGTCGGCAGCGTAGCCAGCCCTCGTTCGCTGACCAGGCGCGCCAGCCGGTTGCTCGAAACTCCTCCGGTCAGCCACGCTGCCAGCTGGGTTGTGGTTACGGCTCGGGATTGTCGATCAGGATTGTCGGCGGCCGATGCGGCCATCGCCGCCGCGGCAAATAGCGAAAGGAATAGCGACGCCTTGATTCTCACCGGACTCCCCAACTCATCAATTGGCTTGCGTAGAGCGGTTCTTCAGGCGATGCAAAACGCATACGCCTGCGAAACGCCCTCCTTGAAAAAATAGCCTGTGCTCCGATTCCTGAGTAAGGTCACCGAGGTAACGGGCAGCAGGCGGAACCTTGGCAGACCTGAAGGCGGCCGGATAGTCTGTGCTCCCCATCACGCGAGTGCGTGGCCCAGTTCACCGAGCGGGTTGGGTAACTCCAGCAAAATACAGACAAAGCTAGGTGCGGCCTGGCTCAGGGAGCCGTCCTTTCCCTCCCACCGCAAATAGCGTATGATCTAGGTTTGCTGGTATTCCTCGGAGGCTCCGATGTTTGAAGGTCTATTTCAACCGATGCACCTGCTGGTGATCTTTTTTATTGCCCTGCTGGTCTTCGGCCCCAGGAAATTACCTGAGCTCGGCAAAGGTCTGGGTGAGGGGATCCGCGCCCTCAAAGATGGCATGAAGGATCAGCCCACTCAGGCTTCCACCGACCAGAGCAAGAACACCGAAACCAAGAGCTAGCCCGACCGACGGTCGACAGGCACTCCCAGGCAGTTTCTCTGCCTCTTCGTCTGCAGTATCTCTATTGGTACAAGTAACCCCGGGGTTCCAAACAACCACTGATTGACTTTCTTCTATTTGGAGGACAGGCCGTGCTACGCAAGTCTGACGTATTGGCCGTAATCGCGCTTTTCGCACTCTCATCCACCTTGTTCGCCGATCAAATCACCCTGAAGAACGGCGATCGTCTGACCGGAACTGTCGTCAAGTCCGACGGAAAGACAGTCGTCCTACACACCGACGCGGCCGGCGATGTCACCATCAACTTCGACGCCATCCAGGACATCAAGACCGAGACACAACTGCACGTCGGCCTGAAAGGTGGAAAAACCGCAGTCGGCCCAGTTTCATCGAGCGACGGGAAGTTGGAGATCGCCACAAAGGCATCTGGCACCGTGGAAAGTGCCCGGACCGACGTCGTTGTCATGCGTAACGATGCGGAGCAGGCGGCATATGACAAGTCGCTGCATCCCGGACTCGCGCACGGCTGGAACGGCGGTATCAACGTCGGATTTTCTGTAGCTCGCGGAAACAGCCAGACCGAGAACCTGGCGCTCGCCTTCAACGCCGTACACCCCACGCTCAATGACAAGATCACCCTCTACGCCAGTTCAATCAACACGACTAACGATCTTGCCAACCCCAGCACTGTGGCCAATCTTGAGCAGGGCGGCCTGCGCTACGACCGCAACGTGAATCCCAAGCTGTTCGTCTTCGGGGCCGCGGATTTCATGGCCAACGCGTTGCAATTCCTTGATCTGCGGCAGGTGTACAGCGGCGGCTTTGGATTCCACGCCGTCAAATCCAGCAAGACGATTCTGGACTTCCTCGGCGGTGTCAACTACACGCACGAAACGTACTCGAACGGGAATCCCGTGGAGGGCTTCCCTGGCGTGTTCGAATCCTATGGACGCACCAACCGGTTCGCCGCTCTCACCCTCGGTGAAGAGCTCAATCAGAAACTCGGCAAGTCGACCGTTGTGACTGAGAATGCCTACTTCTACCCGGACCTTCAGCAAACGGGGGAGTACCGCTTCACCTTCAACATCGGCTCGGTAACGAAGTTCAACAAGTGGCTCGGCTGGCAGAACCAGTTCGGCGATATCTATGTCACGAACCCGCCAACCGGATCGAAGAATAACGACATCATCTTCACGACCGGGCTGAACATCTCGTTCACCCACTGATCGCAGACTCCACGGCGGCTCGCGCGGGCAGGAATATTGAACTGCGGCGTCGTCCTCAATACAAACGGCGTGCCGTTGAAGGCACGCCGATTTTCTTTCCGCCGTTGATTCCGCCTTTAAGCTACGGCCTCTTCCGGTTCGGGCAATGGGACGCCTTCAGCCTCCTCCTCACGAATGGGCGCATGCGTCCTCGCGACCAGCATGTAGATCGACGGCACCACGAACAACGTGAACACCGTACCGATAATCATGCCGCTCACCAGCATGATACCGATGCTGTTTCGCGCGCCTGCACCTGGCCCGGTTGCCAGCACCAGCGGAAAATGACCGAACACCGTCGCTGCCGTCGTCATCAGAATCGGCCGCAACCGCGTAGTGGCGGCTCCAATGATCGCCTGGAGCTTGCTGACTCCTGTCTCCTGCAGGTGGTTCGCGAACTCCACAATAAGAATTCCGTTCTTGGCAATGAGACCGACCAGTGTGATCAGTCCGACCTGACTGTAGATGTTCAACGTCGTGAACCCCAGGAACGAGAATGCCAGTGCGCCTGAGATCGCCAGCGGCACCGAACCAGCGAGGATGATGAACGGGTCGCGGAAGCTCTCGAACTGCGCCGCAAGGACCAGATAGATCAAGATCGCCGACAGCAGGAAGGTCCCCAGGAACTTGCTGCCTTCCACGCGCAGCTGCCGTGATTCACCCGCGTAGTCCACGGTGAATCCTTGCGGAAGCACCTGCTTGGCTTCGTTCTCCAGGAACGTGAGCGCCTGGTCCAGCGGCACTGGCGGCGGGATTACACCTTGTATCCGCACCGCGTTGAGCTGCTGGAACTTGTTCAGCGAGCGCGGCTCAGTCGTCGTCTTCAGCCCCGCGAACGTCGACAACGGCACGAGCTTGTCCGCCGATCCCTTGACGTAGATCTGTGAAAGCTGATCTGGCGTCAGACGCTCGACGCGCTTCACCTGCGGGATCACTTTGTAGCTGCGTCCCTGAATGCTGAAGCGGTTCACATAATTGCCGCCCAGCATGGTCGACAAATCCTGTCCGGCCTGGCTCAGGTCCACGCCCTGCGACCGCAACTTGTCGCGATCGAAGACAACTTCTGTCTGCGGCTGGTCGAACTTCACATCCGTGTCGGCAAAGATGAACATGCCGCTGGCCATCGCCTTCTGCACGATCTGCTCGGCCAGTTGGCTAACTTGCTGTGGTTCTGCCGCCGACGCAATCACGAAGTCCACCGGGAAGTTTCCGCCTCCAGGCAGCGGCGGAGGAGTCAACGGAATCACGCGAATTCCCGCAATCTTCGACAGCGGTCCAGTTGACTCCACTAGCAACTGCTGCGCCGTTTTCTTGCGCTGGCTCCATGGCTTGGTCACCATGCCACCGAACCCGCCGTTCGGAGTCGTAATCTGGAACGTGCTGCCGTTCTCGGGGAACGAGTGATACACGTCGTACACCTGTTTCGTAAACAGGTTCGTCTGGTCAATCGTCGCGTTCGGCGCTGCCTGGATCACACCGAACACAACTCCCTGATCCTCTGCCGGTGCCAACTCCCGCATAGAAAACATGTAGAACGGCACCATCAATACGGCAACGATCGCCCACACGGTCAGCACCACCGGCCGGTACTGCAACGTCCCAGAGAGCAGCCGCGTGTATAGCCCGCGCACCTTATCAAAGGTCCGGTTGACGACTCCGGCAAGCCCCTTGTTAGACGCCCCGGCGCGCAGCAACTTCGAACCCATCATCGGCGATAGCGTCAGCGCCACGATTCCTGACACCACCACGGCACCGGCCAGGGTGAATGCGAACTCCCGGAACAGCGCTCCGGTCAATCCCCCCTGGATGCCGATCGGCGCGTACACCGCCGCCAGCGTAATCGTCATGGCGATGATCGGCCCAACCAACTCGCGCGCAGCATCCTTAGCGGCCTGGAACGGGGACTTGCCCAGCTCCAGATGCCGCTCAACGTTCTCGACCATAACGATGGCGTCGTCAACTACCAGTCCAACCGACAGCACAATCGCCAGCAAGGTCAGCAGGTTGATCGTGAACCCGGCGACCAGCATCAAGAAAACCGCGCCGATCAACGAGATCGGGATAGCCACAATCGGAATCAGCACCGAGCGGAACGACCCAAGGAACAGGAAGATCACCACGACCACGATGATCAGCGTTTCGGTCAGGGTATGGAGCACTTCATTGATCGCGTCCTGGATGTACTCGGTCGAATCGTACGGGATGCCCAGCTTCATTCCCGTCGGAAGCTGCGACTCGATCCCTGGCAGAGCCGCCCGCACCGACTTGATTACGTCGAGTGAGTTGGCCGTCGGCAGCACCCAGATCCCCATGAACGTCGCTGTCTGTCCATTGAAACGGACATCCTGGTCATAGTTCTCGGCGCCGAGCTCTACGTCAGCGATTTCGCCGAGGCGCACCACCGTGCCGCTGTTCTGTTTAATCACCATCTGCCGGAACTCTTCCGGAGTCCGCAGATCGGTATTCGCCACCAGGTTCACGGAAACCATCGAACCCTTGGTGCTTCCCAGGGCCGACAGATAGTTATTCTTAGCCAGCGCGTCGTGCACGTCCGACGGCGACACATTGCGCGCCGCCATCTCCTGCGGTCGCAGCCAAAGGCGCATCGCAAACGTGCGGTTGCCGAGGATGTCCGCCCTCTGCACACCGCTGATCGCGCTCAGCTTCGGCTGCACGACGCGGGTCAAGTAGTCCGTAATCTGATTCTGATCGAGGTCGTTCGAGGAAAATCCTATGTATATGGCCGCGAACTGTGTGTCCGCAGTCTCCAGATCGATGACCGGGATCTGCGCGTCCGGCGGCAGATCGTTCCGCACCTGCGCCACTTTCGCCTGAATCTGCGTCAGCGCCGCGGTCGTATCGTAGTTAATCTTGAGGTGAACCTGAATCGTGCTCAGGCCCTGCGCACTCGTCGACTCCATGTAGTCGATGCCGTCCGCGCTGGCCACCACGCGTTCAATCGGAGTCGTTACGAACCCGCGTACCAGGTCGGCATTCGCGCCTACATAAACCGTCGTGATCTGCACGACTGCGATGTCGCTGCGCGGATACTGCCGCACACTCAGCGACCGGATGGCCTGCAACCCGGCAATCAAGATCACCAGGTTGACCACCATGGCCAACACCGGGCGCTTAACAAATAAGTCAGTGAGCTTCATGCGTGCCCCCTATCGCGGCGAGAGAATGTTTAGCTGTCCGCGGGCTTCGGGCTCGCGCTGTTGCTCGGCGTAACCGAGTTGTTTACCAGGACAGGAGCCCCATTGCGCAGCTTGAACACGCCTGAGCTCACCACTTCGTCGCCGGGGTTCAGCCCGGATACGACTCCGATCTGATCGCCTCGCGACCCCTCAATCTTCACAACCTGCTGACGTACCGCGCGAAAGGAATTCCCTCGGTCGTCCTTCATATCGGTCAGAACGAACACCGAGTCCCCATACGGCGCGTAGTTGATCGCGGAGGCCGGCAACGGCACTACTTCGCGCGGGCTCCCCAACGGCAGTTCGACCTGCAGAAACATCCCCGGCCGCAGCTTGTTGTCCTTGTTCGTCACGACTGCCTGCACCTGAATGTTCCGGGTCTGCTGGTCGATGACTGAGTCGAGCGCGATGATCCGTCCCGTGAACGCCATGCCGGGCAGGTCATTGTTGGTGACGCGCAAAACATGTCCTGCGATCACCTTTCCCGCATCTTGCTGGGGTACACCAAAGTTCACGTAGATCGGACTCAGCGTCTGCAGTGAAACAATGGCCTGACCCGCGGCTAGATACTGTCCCAGACTGACCTGGCGGATTCCCAGCACACCGGAAAACGGCGCCCGGATCGTCTTGCGAGCGATCGCCGCCTTAATGTCCCCCACTTGCGCTTCGGTCGCCTTCTGTTGTGCCGTGGCGTTGTCGAATTCCTGGCGCGCAATGACTCCCTGCTTCACCAACTCCTGCGCGCGATCAAAGTTGACTTTCGCCAGATCACGCTGCGCCTCAAGACTGGCCAACTGCGCCCGCTCCTGCCGCGTGTCGAGTTCGACCAGGATCTCGCCCTCTTTCGTCCATTGCCCTGACTCGAAGTGAATCTTGTCGATCGTGCCCGGCAGGTCCGCGCTGACCGTTACGCCCTGGATCGCCGCCGCTGTCCCGATCACACTCAGGTTCGAGGGCCAAACTTCCTTCTTCACGACGACGGTGGTAACGGCCGTAGGCGGCAGTTTAAAGTTCTTTCCCTGCGCGATCGCCGCCTCCACCTGCTTGTACTTTACGAACCCGAGGCCCCCCACGAGAGCCAGCATCAGCACGAGCATCAGGATCATCCGCTTCGCCATACCTTCTCCTCTAACAAAACAGGCTGCAATCTTTGCGTTTTTGGACTCTACAGGGAATCCGGAATGAGCACGTATGTTTCGAATATTGATTTCAGGAGCAACCGAAAGGATTCAAAGTTGCTCGCTGGTTTCCCCGGCCAGCCCCACAGTTTCCCTGGCTCTCGACGGGCTTCCTGACTGCCTTGGAACCATGCTAGCTGGAATAACGGACAGAATCTGTCCTCAGTTACGTGCAAGCTCGATTTTTCTTTCTTGTCGCCCGCGTAGTCGGCGGCTCAGGATGTCGCTGCGGGTGTTTTCCGCGCAAAATCGACCGATTGCCGGCCTTTTCTCCTGGGAGCGATCAAGCTTTTTGATTTTCGGGAAGGCTTGCAGGCTTCAGGAATGGGCTGGGAATCTTGCGTGGCGGTTGGGCTTTCACGAATCTGTAACATTTGCCGCGTCCGCTTACTTCGTGGTAAGTCTCTTCGCGGCAGGCTCGCCCGGCCGGACCGTCACTTTCCAGTCCACCGTCAGCTCCGAGTCCCGGGTTCTCGTCTGCGCGCCCCCGCTAAACACCAGTTTCTCGATGCTCAGATTCCCTTCGAGGACATCCACGCGGATAGATTGATGATCCAGTTCGATCGTTCCGAACCCGGAAGCGGTAGAGAAGAAAGTCTTGAATGGCCGCACTGACAGCCTGGGACCGAACCAGAGCGTCTTCTCGACGGCGGAGTAACGGAAACCGGATAGGGCACCGAGCAGTGCATAACTCGCCATCGCCCGCGCGTAATAGTTCCCGCACTCATATTCGTTCCACGGATTGCGTACTCGGCCGTCATACCGGCTGCGCAGCGCCTTCACGATGGTCAGTCCCTCGTGCACAAGGCCCTCGGCAATCAGATGCGACGCCACCTGGTACTCGATTCCCGTCCAGACTTCGTCGGAGTACACGAACGGCAGGGTGGGCTTGTTTCCACGCGGCCAAGTGCATAGCAGCAAACCGGGTTCATGCCCCATGGCGTATCCCGGACGCTGTGCATTGGCATGCTCGCTCAGATCGGTCTTGAAGTTGTGCGTGAAAATTGCCTGGAGAGCACGGCTGACATGCTCCCCTGAAAGGGGAGTCTCCACTCCATACATTCGCGCCATCCAGAGCCCGATCACCCCATCGGACAGGCATCCGCTACCATACTGGTATTTTGGACCCTCGCGTTTCAGCAGCTTCTCCATCTCGCTGCTGTTCTCGTTCACCTTCGCGATCATCCTGGCAAACGATTGGTTCCGTAACTCCGCGTACTCCACTTTTTGCTGGAAGTACTCGCCGTTGAACAACTGCTTCTCCATGAAACGGGCGCAGTCCTCGGAAAGTTTCCCGTAGAAGCTCGAATCCTCCGCCTTGCCGAGCGCCTTGGCCATTTCCGCAAACGCCGACAACGCTCCCAGATAGATACTGGTGCACATCCCATCCGGACCCCAGAATTCAATGTCGTAAGTATTGTGGTGCGGCTCAAAGAGCCCTCCACCATGATCTGGATCCCACGTCCGAATGCAGTAGTCCAAACTGCGCTTCGCCAGCGGATACATCTTCTTCATCCATTCCAGGTCGCCCGAAATCTGCCAGTCGCGGAAGACTTTCAGGATGCCTCCAAGCTGCCCGTCCGACGCGGCGTGGAAATCATGCGCTACCGGTCCTTCCGGTAGGGCCGACCGGAACGTGACGTGCCCCTCTTCGTTCATACTGCGGATGAGTTCTGTCTCCCGCAGGGTGCGCTCAAGTTTCGGAAACAGATGCGGAAACGCCTGCGCATAATTCCACACATGCGTGCATGAACCGTGGCAGCACCCGGCATCGGGAAAGCAGCCTTCCCATCCCCAGAGATCGCCGTTCTCCAGACGCAACACTGTGGGTGATTTCAGAATCCCCAGATTCGCCGAGACTGCATCCAGCACGTACGGCGGCAAGGTCGATGAGAACAACGCGTTCTTGAACGCCAGCGTCCGTGCGCGGAGATCCGAGTAATTGCGCTCGACGTGCAACGCCACGTCGCGTGCATCGTTCCATATCGATGCGTAGAACGGCCGCCACGCGGGCGGCTTTCCGCTGGGTAGAGTGTGGCATCCCTCCGCACCTTGAGTTTCAGAAACCGTAGCCGAAGTGACACCTCCCACGGTCTGATAGCAGTTCGGGAAATGCCATGCAATGACGATCGGGAATGTCTTGGACGCTCCAGCAGCCAATGACCCCTCGAACAAGATCGACCCGCCATTGCGCCCGGCGGTATCGATCTCATTTGAGCCGGCATTCTCCGTGAAGGTCCCAGTCGAAACCTCACGCCACAGCGCGGAAAGCGAATCGAATTCCCATCCCGGGCTGCGCAGCCACATTCCCTTCACCTTTGCCCGGTTTCCGATGGCGAGCAAACACGCGCTGCCATACGCTTCTGAATTCGGCTCCTCCGTGTTGTACAAGAACACTCCCTGGCCCGGGAGAGCGGTGTTCCGGCTTCTCTTGTCGTCGTCGGCGCATCCTGAGGCCAGGTGTGCGAGATGGTAAGAAAATTCGAACTCGACTGGTGCGTGAGAGGAGTTGCGAAACTCGTATTCCAGAATGGCGCAGGGAATTCCTGAGTTCTTGTCATCCAAAGGAATAAATGGATTCCATGCGGTGACCGTAACCTGCAGCGGAATCATCGGATCGCTGATCTTTGCCTCGCCGAACGGAAACTCGCCTTTGAATTCGCATTTCTGAAACCGGGGAAAACCCTCAAAGCCTCCACGCCGATATCCCTCGCCCTGCAGTCCCTGATCGAAGATCTTCAGGACCGGGAACGGGCCCTCGATCAACTTCGTGACAGCAGAGGGTCCCTTGAGGTGGAGAATGGCAAATCCCGCTTTCGATGGCGAGAATCCCTGCGGCAGAGCGGTGGTCGTTGGATGATTCGAGACGGAGAAATCCTGCACTCCACCGTAGCCGTTCAAGCAGATACATCCGGCTCCAATCCCGCCGACAGGCATGGCAACCTGCGTCGCGTTGATCCCGCTATATGTCCTCTGCGCTCCGGGACGAAGCAGCTCTTCGGTCGAATAAGGTGCAGCAGTCTGCCTTTGGTCTTTATCTTCTGCGGGAGACGCAGGTTGCGCACCGGCGACGGGAATCGCCGCACCGAGTGCGATCGAGGAAGACGTTACAAGAAATTCGCGGCGGGTAGGCTTCTCAGCACCGGACATGGATGGTTCACTCCCGATGAAATGACGGCACCCAACTGCGTCACATCGAGCGCAATCGCGGCGAGAAATCGGTCAATGCCATGTACGTGGAGTCGATCTTCTCCACCAGTTTCCCGTTCGCTTCGGACTTTTCCTTAACGCTTTTCCATTCCGGGTCGTCCTGGAACGACTTCCAGTTCGCGGCCGCAGCCTCTCGGCTGGGATGTTGCAGAATGTAGATCAGCGTATTGCTCTTCTCCGGCTCGTCGAGCGGCGTCCAATAAGCCACACTCTTGATCCCGTGACGGTTGAAGATGCCGATGGTGTGATCGCGAAACCGCGCTTGCAGCTCGCCCAACTTCCCCGGCACAGCATGATAGACGCGCAGTTCAAAAACGCCCGCCGAAGAGTCACCGGCCTGTGCAGAAGCCCACATCGATGCCGGAATCATCGCGGCCGCAGGAATCGCCTGAAGCAAGGTCCGTCTTTTCACGGCACGCATTGTAGCAGCATCGGTGATGAAGGTGGGTGCCCGCGCCTCGCCGATCTTTCGACGGGCGGGAATCTCGCCCGAAGCGGATTTGAGACGCAAGAAAACCGCCCTTCCGGACGGTTTTCAATCAGCCATCTGCAATCTAAAATCTGCGATCTAGCTAGTCGATCCCATGAATCTTCATGCTTACGAGTTGGTTGATACTCAGGTCCTTCACTCCGCGTGCCCGCATGTCCGCGATGTATTCCGGCGTAACGTTGTGAATGCGCATCGCAATCAGCTCTTCCGGATCGGGATGGGAGTATCCCAGTCCTTGCACCTTTTGAATGAATTCCGGCGAAACGCCGTGAATGCGAAATGCGATCAGCTTCTGTAGATCCACGCGATCGTAGCCGCACTTCTTGAGTTGCTCGATCCATTCTGGAGTCGCGTCATGAATCCGCATCGCCACCAGCATGTCCTCATCGGGAGAATAGCCCGATTGATGCAAGCTGCGAACCATCTGCGGCGTCACGCCGTGAATGCGGAAGGCCACCAGCTTGTCGCTGTCTGAGATCTTTAACCCCTCCGCTCGTAGAGCCTCAATGAAGGCCGAGTCTACTTTGAAAATTCGAAATGCGATCAGCTTGTCTGCGTCGAGATCGCTGAGGTGCTCGTTCTTCATCTCCCGCGCGAAAGCAAGGCTCACGTCCTGCACCGTCATCGCGTATTGCTGCTCCTCATCCACTTCGAAGCCCAGCGATCTCATCTCGCGCGGGAAGCTCGCATTCGCTTCGAAGTGAAAGACTCCGGCTCCCTCGCCATCTTTCAGGTAGCCCTCACAATCGATCTTGCCCGCATCGCGCGTGATCGTGAAGTGCACATCCTGCTTTGCAGACTTGGAGAAGTCCACACCCGGAAAGGCGCTCACCGGCCAGTCCGACTGATGGTTGGATGTCCCATGGCGACGGTGCTCCATCAGCGCGAACTCCACCTTGCCCGGCTCGTCCGATTTGGTGATCGCCCAGCTGCCACTGCGTACCTCTTGGTCAACCTCTGCAGCGCGGTTCTTCGCCACGATCAGCAGCACGCACGACACCAGAATCATGTAGGCCAGCGTTTGACGAATTCTCATACGACCTCCTCGTTGCGATAGCGACACCTCGCCCGACTCGACACAATGGAGCGTCGACTCGCTGGCGCGTTACTCTAGATGTCCCCTTGGTTCTCCAGAATTCCCAGATGCTTGAGCTGGATGAGTTTATCGAGCGTCAGGTTTTGGAAACCGTGCTTACGTGCGGCGTCGATGAACTCGGGAGTCACGCCTTGCACCTTCGCGCCGATCACCTTATCGACGTCCAGCTTGAATCCCGCCGACTGCAGAGCCTTGATGTATTGCGGAGTGACATCCTGTACCTTCATCCCGACAATCTGTTCTGCAGTTGGACTGAGCCCGAGAGCGCGAATGTCGTGGACGTACTCCGGAGTCACATCCTGCACGCGCATTCCGATGACTTCCTCCACGCTCAGACTGAGGCCCTGTTCCTGCAGTCCTTTTATATATGCCGCAGTGACTCCCTGCACTTTGAGACCGACGACTTGATTCCCATCAGGCTTTAGGCCGACCGACTGCAGTTCCCGGATGTACTCCGGCGTGATCCCTTGCACCTTCATCCCGACAATCTGATCGACGTCGGGGTTGAATCCCAACGAGCGCAGTTCTTTCACATAGTCGGGAGTGACTCCCTGCACTCTCATCCCCACAAATCCCTCTGCGCCGGGGTGCAGACCGAGATCGTGCATCTCGCGCACGTATTCGGGAGTGATGTCCTGGATCTTGAGCGCAATCAGCTGATCCGCGGTCAGGTTCGTCAAACCCGCTGCCGTCATGGCTTCGATGTAAGACTGACCGTTCACGGGCTGATCGGAGTGCTGGGGCAATTGTCCCGCGGAAGGCTTCGCTGCCGGCGTGGGTCGCGGCGCAGGCTGGGCCTGCGGCACTGCACGCTGCATCAGCGTCCGAATCGGATTCATGCTCGCCAGGACTGCCGGCTTCGGATACGCAACTGCGAGCAGTGCGTTCCCAGCAAGCAAAGCGGAAGCGAAAAACAGGACGCCACCGCCAAAACCGAGCTTGCGTCCGTTGCCGCGCCCAGCACTCAACCCAAGCAGGTGAACGATTCTCTCGGACAGCGGACCGCGATTGGCCGCCATCGCCAGCACCGGTGCGCTGCGCCATTCTTCCATCAGCGTCAGCGCCCGCGCGTATTCAACGGCGTTGCCGCAGAGTGCAACCGCGGTCTCGTCGCAGCAATGTTCGCGTTCCGCGCGGATGCGCCGGTTCAGCCACCAGACTGCCGGATGATAAAAGAGCAGAGTTTCGGCGCAGACCTGGAATACGTTCACGAAGGCGTCGAACCGCCGAATGTGCGCCAGTTCGTGCGCTATCACCAGGCGCAGTTGCTCTTCCGAGAGCCCAGTCAAAGCACTCGCCGGAAGAAATACAATGGGCCGGAACCATCCGATTACCGCTGGAGTTTGCAGGTACACGCTCTCACAGTATTGGATCGCTCGATGGATCCCGAGTTGGTCCTGCAGGGAATAGCACGTCTCCAGCACCCAATCTTTCACGACACTCGACGCTCTGCGCCGCTGCCGCTCCACAAGAACGAAGCCGCCCGCCGAGCGCAGACTGAATAGTGCAACGCCAACCAGCCACAGCTTGACCAGCCAGGGGAGCGCGTTCAACGACCAGATGTTGCGTGGTTGCGTCGCTCCGCTCACCGCAGTGTTGCCCCTCGCAATTGGCCGATCGGCCGCGGTGAGCGATGATGACTTCGCAAACTCCACCGAACTCGCATGCTGCTGCGCGTAAAAGAACGTGGCGGCCGGGCCCAGAAGCATCAGTCCCAGAGCGCCTACGCCAATCAGATAGCGAACTGACGGCCTGCGACACACCGCCATCGCCGCCGCGGCGAGCGCTGCTAAAGCAGTTCCCTGCCACAGGAAATGCACCAGAGCCCATCCCAGGGATTGCATCGTGCCCGGACTGATCCAGTTCGTCAGAGTCGTCATCGGCGGTTCCTTTCGTATTCGTCGAGCAGCCGGCGGATTTCCTCGATCTCTTCGTGCGAGGCCTTCTTCCCGGCGAGCGCGTGCATCATGAGCTGGCTGGCCGAGCCTTCGAAGACCCGCTGCAACATGTCCCCGGCAAACTGCCGTTTAGTCTGCTCCGCCGGAAGCCCTGCCTCATAGACGTGAGCACGCTGGGTTTCGTTTCGCCGGACCGTGCCTTTTGTCGTCATGATCTGGAGGAGTTTCAAGACCGTCGTGTATCCCAGGGACTTCGTCCTGCTGAGTGCCTCATGCACCTCACGAACGGTCGAAGGGCCCCGAGCCCACAAGACCCGGAGAATCTCGAGCTCGGAAGCGGTTGGTTTCTGCGGAGAGCGTGCCATGGGCGCACCATACTACGAATTTCTTCGTAATGTCAACGAAATTCTTCGTAGGTCGCTAAACACCCATTTTCCGCTGAAGAAAACGTTTCCGCTCCGCGTGTAGTTTTATTTCCAGATGCGCGACTGGAAACTCATCTGCCCCCGGATTGATTCTCGCCGCCGGTACGAGTAGATTGGGTTGTCCCCAATGACAACCAGGCAGGACACTCCAGGAGATTCCCAATGTTAAAACGATTTATCGCGTGCATTTTTCTGATCGCGGGCTTCGCTACCCTGGCCACCGCCGCCGACGAAAACGCCTGCAAAGGTGATCCCAACAAGTGGCAACCCCTCTTCAACGGCAAGGATCTGACCGGCTGGAAGCATGTCGGTCCCGGCGGCGACACCGTGGAAGATGGCCTGATCCGCACCAAAGGCGGGATGGGCTTGCTGTACTGGACCGGAGGCAAAATCGGCAACTGCGTCATTCACGTCGTGTTCAAGATGCGCGACGAGAACGACAATTCCGGTGTCTTCATCCGCATCCCGATCGAGCCGCGCGAAGAGTGGATGCCCGTGCATTACGGCTACGAAGTACAGATCGACAACCATCCTGAGACGTCGAACGAAGACGAATATCACCAGACTGGCATGCTGTATTCGCTCACCAAGCCCCTGGTCCAAAAGGCGTGGAAGCCGGGTCCCGAGTGGAACACAATGGACATAACGCTCGATGGTACCCGCACGATTGTCACGCTGAACGGCCAGAAGGTCACCGACTTCAAAGAAGGCGATCCCGTGCCCGACAAGAAGTTTGATTTCGAACCGCAGCGCGGGACGCGTCCGACCTTCGGATGGTTCGGACTACAGAATCACAGCGACAACGACATCGTATTTTTCAAGGAAGTAGCGATTAAGCCGCTCAAGAAGTAAGGATGCGAACTGGCGCGGCGCCGAGCAGCGCCGCGCACTCGCTTGGGTCCTTCCCGTGCAAAACACGTCCGAAGGATGACAGACAACTTACAGAGGAGGATTACGGCATGAAACGCGTTCTTTCCCGGCGGGCATTCTTGCAAGGAAGTGCGGCCGCGGCCGGCGGCCTGGCAGTTGCGAAGACCATCAGACTCGAAGCCGCACCTTTGCCACGGGCTGTAGCGCCCAGCGATCACGTGCGCTTCGGAATCATCGGAATTGGCATGCAGGGTTCAGGCTTGCTGGGCCAGGCCATCACGATTCCCGGTATGGAGTGCGTGGGTGCGGCCGATCTGTATGACGGACGTCACACGCTGGCCAAAGAGATCACCGGCAACCCAAGCCTGCCCACCACGCGCAAGTACCAGGAACTGCTTGATCGCAAGGACATCGACTGCATCATCGCCGCTGTGCCCGATCATTGGCACAGGCGTGTGGTCGTGGACTGCTGCAACGCGGGCAAAGACGTCTATTGCGAAAAGCCGATGTCGCACACCGTTGCCGACGGCTTCGCCATGGTCGATGCGGCGCAGAAGAACAGCCGCATCGTGCAGATCGGCTCGCAGCGGGTGAGTTCCGTGCTGGTCGACGCGGCGCGCAATCTGTATCAAAAGGGCGCGATCGGCGAAGTCGAGATGGTCGAACTAACCCTTGGCCGCAACGATCCCACCGGCGCGTGGGAATATCCTCCGCCTCCCGACCTTTCCGAACAGACGCTCGACTGGAACACCTGGCTAAACGACGCCCCGAAGATCCCCTTCAACAAGCTGCACTTTGCGCGCTGGCGCTGCTGGAAGGCCTATGGAACGGGTGTGGCGGGCGATCTGATGGTTCACCTCATAAGCGGCATGATGGCGACGCTGGGCTGGAACGAGATTCCGCGCTCCGCCATGGCGATGGGCGGCATCTTCCGCTTCAACGACGGCCGCGACATGCCCGACTTCCACACGGTGCTCTTCGACTATCACGGTATCCCGGTGTATGTGCGCCTAGACCTAGGTTGCGAGACTCCGGAACTGGCGCGCTTCATGGGACCGAAAGGCATCCTGGATGCGGGCGAGTTCGATCTCCGTCATTCTCCGCAGACCGGCGCGGATATGGCTCCGAGCTACTATGCGTTCAGCTTCCCCGGCAAGATGCGCGACGACTACTTTAAGCAGTGGCACGCGCAGAACGATCCTCAACTGGGGAAGGAGCCGACGAGCGAGGACACCGTGTACAAAGGACACGATTGGGATGACATGCGTCCGCACCTGAACGTGTTCTTCCAATCGGTGAAATCGCGCAAGCCGGTGACCGAGGACGCGGTGTTCGGAAACAACGCCGCCGTCGCTTGCCACATGGCCAACGAGTCGTATTTCCGCCAGAAGCCCGTCACCTGGGACGCGGCTTCAAAGACCATCAAGTCGTAGTCGCTCGGAAGAAATATACGGCGGCTTCTTTGACCGGGCAGAACCGGAGAATCAATCCGGTTCTGCTCGGATTTTTTGACTGGATTCATATCGGGGAGCAGGTTCATGACTGATTCTTCTTCTGTCAACCGCCGCGAGTTTCTGGGAAAGTCCGCCGCGACCATCGCCGGAGCGGCCATTCTCCCTCACAACGCATCGTCCTATATGAGGATCCTCGGTGCGAATGATCGCATCTCTCTCGGTCACATTGGCATCGGGAACCGCGGACGGGATATCGACCTGATCGCCTCCAAGCTCAAATCCAGCCATAACATCGAAATGACCGCGGTGTGCGATTTGTGGAAGGTGAACCGGGAAGAGGCCGTCGCGACCAATGCCGGCTATTACGGTCGCGCACCGCGAAGCGTGCAGTACGTGGAAGAGATTCTGGCGATGAAGGATGTGGACGGCGTGCTTATTTCCACGCCCGAGCACTCGCATTCACCGATCTTGAAGATGGCTGCGGAAGCCGGCAAAGACGCCTACGTCGAAAAACCGATGGCGAATGTTCTCTCAGAAGCGAAAGCCGCGCGCGACGCAGTTCTGAAAGCCAAGACGATCGTTCAGGTTGGAACACAGCATCGCAGCGAACCTTATCAGCAGGCCGCCCAGAAGATCGCGCGCAGTGGAGAGCTTGGCGATATCAGCAAGATCGAGGTCGTCTGGAACTATCATGGCCCGCGCTGGCGCGGACGCCCGGAAGTGAAGAAGATCCGCGAGCAAGATACCGACTGGAGCAAATGGTTGCTGACCAAACCGGCGCGGCCGTTTGATCCGCAACGGTATTTCGAATTCCGGTTGTATCGGGAGTTTTCCAGCGGCATTCCCGACCAATGGATGAGTCACGCCATCGACCTCGTGCACTGGTTCATGGACGACAACTATCCGACGTCAGTCATGTCGCATGGTGGCGTGTTTGCCTGGCATGACGGCCGCGAAAACGCCGACACATTCCACACGTTGCTCGAATATCCCAAAGGGTTTCTGGTCAGCTACTCCACCAGCTTCGGCAATGACGCGCCCAGCTTCACGCGCTACATGGGGAAGAAAGCGACACTGATCAACGTTGGTGGCGAAGGCAGCCCGAGGTATCAAGTCATCGAAGAGAAGGGAACGCACGAGGACGACGTTGACATCGACCGCAAGCGAGAGTCGAAGTACATTCTGTTACCCGGAGACAAAGACATGCCTCCAATGGGCATCGACGATCTCACGCTCGAGCACATGGGGAACTGGTTCGACTGCATGCGGTCGCGCCAGCAACCGCACTGCTCAGTGCACGAAGGCTACGCGCACTCGGTGGCGTGCATGATGGCGGCTGAATCGTATTGGACAGGCAGAAAGATCTTCTGGGACGCGAAGACGGAGACATTCTCCGACACTCGACCGACCTAACGAGAGCAGCCCTTCGCCCTGCCCATGCACTGGCCGACAACATGAGCGTAGTCAGCGATCGCAATCTCGGGATCGAGAAGGTCGGGATGCCAGACCTTTTCCCATTCGAAACAGTAAAAGCCCTTGTAGCCGATCGCCTGCAGTGCCTTGATCTGGCGCTCGATTGGCACGTTGCCCGTACCGGTCAGAACATACTTGCGATCTTCGCCGCTGCCAGTAGAGTCTTTCAAGTGCGTGTGACGGATCCACGGACCGAGTTCTTTCACGGTGAGTTCAGGCTCTTCGTTCGATGTGGCAAATGTGTGATGCGCATCCCATAGCAGGCCAACGTGGTCCGAACCAGCCGCCTGCAAGACATCTTTCAGTGTCGCCGAAGAAGTGAAGTGGTCGTGCGATTCGATAATCACCGTGACGTTGCGCGTCCCGGCATAGGCTCCAAGTTCGCGCAAACCCGCGGCGACGCGAGCCTTGGTCGCATCATCTGGAGCCGGGTTCTTGTCACTTTCCGCTTTGCCACCGAAGACGCGAACGTAAGGCGCTTCGAGCGACGATGCCAGATCGATGAATCGCCGCGCATCGGCAAGTTCCTTCGCCCTCTTGTCCGCATCCTCGAAATACAGGTTGGCGGAACTACTCACGCACGCAATTCGCAATTTGCTTGCCTTCAGTTCCTTCTTGAGTTCCTCGATGTGACTTGGCGCGAAGAACTCGTTGGCCGGGAGATCCATGTTCCCTCGCAGGCCGCGCAGTTCCACCGCCGAGAACCCGTTTATGTGCGCGAATTGCAGAATCCGCGGCCAGTCCCAGGCCGGGCATCCCAGCGTGGAAAACGCAATCGGGATGCGGCTCTTTTCGGTCTTTGCGAATAACCGAGATACAGTCATCTGCGAAAGTGCGGCGGCGGAAACGGTCTTCACGAACTCCCGGCGGTTGCTGATCAGCATTGTCGGCCTCCTTATTGCCCTGCAGGCTGTGGATCTTATCCTTACCGCTCACACCGGAGTATGCCACGATGTTGGTGTTCGGATAATAGTGCTGCAGAATCTGCTGGAACGTCGCTCCTGCTTCGGCCATCGCCTTGGCGCCCGCTTGGCATAGCCCAATGCCATGCCCATTGCCGAGACCTTCCAGCAACACGCTATCGCCGTCCTGCGTCATGGAGAAGTCGTTGCTCTGCACAGTGCTCCAGCCAAGGCGGTGATCGATTGCCAATCTCGCAGATTCGTCACTCGGGTGCAATGACGCTGCGTCTCGCGCCGAGATACGCGAACTCCAGCGCTCAGGATGCCTCTTGCAGTGCTCACACTCGACTGAAAAATATGGATACGCGCCCGGTGCAAGGCCAACCTGCGAGGGAGTCCGTGTCTGACCGCTGCAACTGCGGGTATACATGGCAGTGAACGGGCGGGACTGATACGCGAGGACCAGCCCGCGCGTTGCATTCGTCGCTTGAGTGGCGAGACTCTTCGGCGCGGGTTGCGCGCGCAGGAACTGGCAGTGCGTGGTGTCGCAGAAATCGAAGTCGCGGTGACGCCCTCGTCCTGATATGAAGTAGGAACGCGCGGCGATGGCATTTGCTTTGAGGGCTTCGAGCGAGGCATCAGGATCGCTCTCGGCGGCAACGACGGAAGCCACAGCCGACTCGAGGTCGAGGGTTACAGTCGCCAGCAGTTCGCCGGTCGCAGGCTTGACGTTTAGCGTCCCGTGATAGTGCCTCGTGATCTTATGGGGGATCGAGAGAACGAAATCGGCAGGCTCGCCCGCGCGGCCCGAGATCTGGAGTTCGGATGCCGGCACAGAACGACTTCCGTATGTGATCACGAGTTCAGAGCGCTGAAGCTGGATCTCTGCCGACGGAACTCCTGACCCATCCAGCACAATGCTGTGTTCGCCCGCGTGCAGAATCAACGCTCCACTTGCCTGCGCGGTGAGCGTGAATCCCTTCGCATGGAATAGGCCGAGCACTCCGATGCGCACGAAGTCCATTCCTGAGGTTTCTACGGCGGCGCTCGCCGCTGGAACTGCGTGAACTGGGAAGAAGCCCACTGTCCCGAGGACAACGACGGCTCGTGTTATCCGGGCCAGCGGACTCAGCGAACTTGGCGGCAAGCCTACTCCTCAATCCGCCGCAGCATTTGCCCTGCGGTTTTCGCAGCATGCGATCCCGGCGCTCCATGCACGCGAACCATCAATAGAAACCTCGGATCATCGGCAGGAGCAAGCGCGATTGTGAACCCGTCGCCCGGAGCGCGCCGGGTGTGAATGCAAGCTGCAGTTCCGGTCTTCACCAAAGCGCCGCCAGATCGCAGAGTGCGGTCCACTTCCGCGCCAGTTCCCTGCCAGGCAGATTGCTCCATGCCCGCGAGAATCTTGGCCACGGCGGGCTGGTGCCGCATGCCGAGGAGTTGCAAATATGCCCGCGCCATTCGCAGCGGAGAGATACGCCACCGGGGACCGAGGCCGGCAAGTTCCATCCCGGACGTGTCGACGCTGGGGAGTTCCAGTCCGAATTGATCCGCAGTCGGAGAGACATCCGCCGCCGTGAGATCGGTCGTCAGAAAACGGAAATACGAATTGCACGAAAACGCGATGGCCGAGGTCAGATCGACATCACCGTGACCTCCTGGACGCCAACATCCAGTTTCAGAACCGAGGCACCGATGGGGCGGATACTGATAGTCGTGTGCCTCCCCGTAGGCGAGAGCCGCGAATGGCTTCGCCAACGAGCCCAGGGGAATCGGGTTGTTCGGTTGTTCCCAACGCGAGGCCAGCACCTGATCGGTCCGCCGGTCAAGCAATAGAAAAGAGATATCCGGATCAGGAAAGTTCTGATCGAGTATTTGCGCGACCGATTGCGCGAAGAGTGAACTCCCGGCGGCCGAGACGCGATCCTCGTCCGGACGGCCGCGCGAAGACGGCGGCGCCAACAAGACCAGCGTCAGGACCAGCCCGATCTGCTTTATTGAGACCATTCGTAAGTAACGGTCTGTCTTACTTTACCTCCATCACTGCGAATTTCAATTCGCTCGGCGGATACGTCTGCCAGGGTGGTGCTCAGGCTGGCGATATTTCCCGAGAAGAACTGCGGCTCGCGTTCCGAAGAATTCTCGTTGGGATTTGCGTAAGGAGAGGGCGAATTCGGACGATCAAGCGAGGTAGAGAAGCGCGCGAAATTCTCCCGCTCATGCCGGTGATTGAAACCGGCGTAGTAATCCAGAGGCTTGCGCTCGGATTTTCGGTTGAAATTCGGCAGCACGGACTCCATCAGCGCGGCGCCGTCGCTGATCATCAAATATTTTCCGCGAACCGACAGCGTAAGCGGCCACAAACCGTCAAGCTGAAGATATCCGGATTTCTGTTGCCACGAGACGCCCATTTGTCCGGCAGTGAGCGCGGGACGGAGCATCTCCGTGATTGCGGAGCGGGCACTTTCTTCGCTCCAGTCCGAACCCGCTTGCAGAACGATCGCAGCGTGCATCCGCACGAAGACTCCGGCAGAATCGCGCTCGGTCGACTGCAATTGAAGAGAGGCCAGCAACTGCGTCTTGGTGAGCAGTTCTTTCAAAGCCGCATCGGCCCTGCCCACGATTGGAGCTTCGGCCGGCGCCTGGTCGATGTGTGTCTCCAGGTCAGACCCTCCTCCTTGTTCTCCGGACGTGAGTTGCACTTGGGGAGCAATCTGCGACGCGGGAGCGGGCCCGAGGTGCGGCGCGAGTATCTTGGTTTCTAGCAAAGCGAAACAGGCGTCAGCGCTCGGATTTGCCATGCTGGTGTAGACGCCGGCATCGTCGGGCACCAGACGGGAGAGTTCGGCAGCCGCGGCAAGGCCTTCAGACGAGCCGGACTGAGCTTCCTTCTTTCGGATCAGAACCCGTTCCTCGCGGTACTCCTTGCCCGACCGGAAGAGATCCGACACGGCGCTGGAATACTGCGACAGGTCGGTAATATTCTGCTGCACCCAGTAGGTCCGGAAATATCCATTGGGAACCAGCGTCTGAAGGTCAAGGACCATCCGCAAATCACCGGCGTGTCCGGCCGCGGCGGTTGACTGTGCCCACCAAGAATCGTTTTCGACGGTGGGACCTTGTTTCCCGGACATTAGCTGCAGCGCACCAGCCAACAGGTCCTCCCGAGTAGCGAGCAAGAGGTAGTCACCCGAGACGGCAAAGGCGACTTCGCGCTCCGACTCTTCGTCGCGCCGCACGTAAAAATCAACTCCACCTGCACTGCGAGGCTCGAACTTCGAGCGTGTCTGATAGAGCGATGTCTGCATCGACTTGGCCGACGGCAGATATGTAATGTACAGAAACTGCAAATTGCCAATGTCATACAGTGCCAGTGCACTGCGCTTACCAGCCACCTGCCAGAGAAAGTCCATATCAGGCGGCAGTCCCGCAGCGGTGGCGAATTGATCGCCAGCTCCTTTCAACCGCAGGAACAGCCGCGAGCGCGAGAACACTTCATAGTTGTCACTCCGGATCCACTGCTTCTTCTGGCTGGACGAGTTCCAGTCCGCGAGCAACGAGGAGAAATCTGGCGACTCCAGGTAAAGCACCGACCCGGCCGGGACAAACTTCGAGAGTGCAACGTCGGGCGGCACCACAGCGCGATAACCAGCCCATCCGATTCCTGCACACACTAGCGCGATGGAGAGGACAATCAAGATACGTTTCATCGCTTCACGCCTCCTTTCGCCGGAGCAGCGTTGGATGTTGGAGTCACACGGGCCAGCAGTCGAGGACGTACGACGCGGTCCTGTTCCAACGCTTCATGCAGAAGCGGACGGCGCGCCGCGTTCTCTTGCTGGATACGCAGGACCGAACGGATGTCAGCAATCTTGCGACTAAGGGTTTTCCGACTTGAGTCAGCAGTTTCCAGACTGCGCGCTGACTGGTAGTACGGCAGTGCGTCCTGGAGCCGGCCAACCTGCCACATGGTATCTCCGATGAGTTGTGAGACCCGCGCCCGCTGCGCCGGAGACAGCTGCATATCGGACGCGCTGAGAACGTCGTATTCGTCGGTCGATTCCTCTTCTTCGTCTCCCGAAGTCACGATCTGTTCCTCCTCACTCTCGGCCTGCGACTGGTCCGGCCGGAAGTACTGCCTTTCGAGCAGGGGCTCAACCACCGCCAGGGCATAGTTGTAGGACTGAGCCTCCTTCGAGGATTCGAACAGCGGCACGCGCGCGGCGTCACGACGTGGAAAATCGATCACGCAGTGGCTCAGGAGTTGGGCTTTCGCTTTGGCGTCGGACAGGTTCTCTGCCGCCCGCATGCGAGCTTCGTAGAAATAGAACTTGTCGGCCGCGGCGGGAGTAAGTGCGGCAGGGCCGCTCGCCAACAGACTTAGCTCGGCGCTGCCGAGATCGGGATGATTCCTCCCTGCAAGTGCGGCTGCCGACTTGAGACGTAAATCGTACGGGGAAGCCGGAGATGAAGCGATTGCCGACAGTGCATCGCCGGCGCCTGCATCGTGTCCGCCGGCAATCTTTGCCTTGGCCAGGCGCAAACGATACGAGGCATCCCACGGTGCTGATTTGACGAGCTGCTCGAGGAACTCAATCGCCTCCGCGTTGTGACCCGTCTTTTCGAGCAAGGCCGCCGCCGGATCGAGATTCTCAAACGGACTGCCCACAGCGACCACCAGCCGGTGTAGCAGATCGAGTGCTCCGCTGGTGTCTCCGGCAGCAAGCCGGATTTCCGCCAGACCCAGAAAATTCGCAGCGACAAGCCGGTGTTCCTCGATCTCGCGGGCGAAAACGAGCTCGAGAATCTTGCGCGCCGATTGCTTGTCTCCACCTTCAAACAATTGGTGCGCCGCGGTTCGCAGCAGTTCTGCCGAGGGTGAAGTTTGCGGTTCTGCGCGGTATCCCGCCAGCTTCGCATCCAAAGTTCCCAGTTGAGCGGCCACGCGCAGCTCGAGCGGTATCAAGGCATTTCTTTGCGATTCGCGAGTCTCTCGCGGCAAGGCCTCGATCGCAGCCGCGGCCTCTGCATACTGCTTGGTGGTCACGAGATATCGGACCCAGCGTTCTTGCCAGTAGTTCAGATCCTGCTGGGCCATTTGGCGCTCGACTCCGTCCAGTCTTCCGACGGCTCCTTCCTTCAACTCGAGAACATGCCGATACACGAGAGCGCGCTGGGCTTGTGGAATCCAGGAAGCATCCGCAACGTCGCCCAGCACTTTGGCCGGCTCAGAAGCTGAAGACGCCACGTCGAGCAGCCAGGCTGTCGCGTTCGATGGATCTTGCGCGATATACGCCGGGTGCAGCACCGCATTCGACTGCCACGTCCCGTTGTAGTGGAGATAAGTTCTCACGATGGCATCAGCGTCGGACTTCAACTCGGCAAATAGATGACGCGACCGCAACTGGTCGCACGTGTGTCCAAAGTCCCGCCAGAAGCTGTCAGGGACGCGTCCACTGTTCACCTGTTTCGTCAAGACGGCCAAAGCCAGCTTCCATTGGGCAATGGCCGCTGTGCGGTCTCCTTGCTTGTAGTAGACGACGGCCAGCTTGTCGTATATATCCGGCCGATTGGGAGAGAGTTCGAGCGTGTGCTGATAGTCGGCAATGGCGCGCTTCGCATCGCCAGCGCTCGCATAGTAGTCACCGAGAGTCGAATATCCCGAGGAGCTGGCCGGGCTCTGCTCCACAACTCCCGCGAGGAAGTCCTCGGGGTTCCCCAACTTCGAGGTGCCGAGATACTCGCCATAGCGCGAGCCGTAGTAGAACCAGATGTTGCCGGCTAGTTGCTGGTCGCGGTCCACGGGTTTCGCGAGCCGCGTGGCGATGGGTTCATCGCCCAGCGCCGAGAGGAAGGCATTGTTAACTTCGGGTGTCGGCTCGGCGAAATATAGGCCAACCAGTGCGGTGTAAGCCTTGTTCCACACCGCAGGATGATAGCGGCTCCTGCCCTGAACTACAGCGTGCGCCATGGCTGGAGTGCCGTGCGCGAGCACGTAGTCCGCGGCATCCTCACCCCATCCAGCGGACGAAGTCCAGGTGGACGCGATGCGAATCAATTCCTGCGGCTGCTTCTCGAGCAGCATATTGAAATAATGTTCCTGCTGCTTGTGGCTCAGACCCGGAAACACGCTCGCCAGCAAACGCATTTCGTTGGGCTCGTCGCCGGCCGCGTGGTACGCATCCGCTGCGGTAAGCAGATATCCGCTTCGATTCATTGCCGGCAGCACGGCAGCAAACTGCTCCATCTGCACCGCGAGTTCGGCAAATCGTCCGCGGCGCCGCTGCAGATCAATGAACGGCTGGGGATTCACCGTGCGATTTGGCGATGGTCCCCATTGCATCAGCAACTCGAATCGCCAGCGCGCTTCCTGGTCGGCAAGGCCGGCGCTGATGGCCAGCGGTATCGCGAATGCCTCAACGTCATCCAGCGGCATACCCTTGCGCCTGGATTCCGCAAACTGTGCGAAGGTCGGACGCTCTTCCGGAGTGAAGTATGCATTGACCGTGTTTCCCAGCTCCTGTAGAGCGTTTTCCATTCCATTGCGCGCGGTTTCCATCCGTTTGCGGCGCATCTCCTCGCGCCATTGCGCGTCGGCCAGGCCTGTAACTCCTTGTTTCTCGACCTGCGATTTAACGACCGGAAGTTCTGCCGCGGAGTCCTCGACCGCCTTTTGCAGCGTGGCGTAGACCTGCTCGTGCTGCCGCAGACGAGTGCGGACGCGGATATACGTCTTCACGCCAGCCTCGTTCTCAGCGGTCGCCAGCAGATCTGCTCCAGCTTTGGATACTCCCTGCTCGGCAAAATTGCTCGCCTGGTCCAGCATTCCCCAGCCTTCCAGGCGCCGCGCGACCTCGAAGTACTTGCCTGGATTGTCAGGGCGTCCATCAATCAGGGCAGCCTGCAGCGCTGCAACGACCTCCTTTACCTTGCCCTGCCTCGCACGAACGGCCGCGACTTTCTCCATCCACTGCGGATCCTTGTACGCCAGTTGATAGATGTGTTCGTAGTCGGCAGCCGCTTCATCGAAGCGCATCAGCCTCTCTTCGAGCTCCGCGCGTGCCGTATAGAGATCGGCGCGATCCGGACGAATCGCGATCGACTTCCCATACGTGTCGATCGCCGCCGGATAGTCCTCGAGATTCGTCTGCGTCTTCGCGAGCACCATCGACCAGCGATAGTCCTTGGGCGACTGCACCACGGTCTTCGCATAGAAGTCGACCAGCTTTTTCTGCTGCTGATACCTCAGTGCATACAGCGCCGCCTCAGTGACGAGAGCATCATCCTCGGGGAAGTTGTTGATCAGTTCGATGTATTGATCCACCGCGCCCGAGTAGTTATTCATCCGCGTCAGTGCCGGGATCAGTCCACGCCGCAAAGTTGCGATTTGCGCCTTCCGCGTGTCTGCCGGCAACTGCGCCGATCGGAACATCGCGATCTTGTCGAGATAATACTGTTCGAGTCCCTTGTCGTCGCCGGCCTGCGCGTAAGTGTCGGCCATGGCCGCAAGGTATTCACCGTTGTACGGAGAATCCTTCAGCAAACCGGTGAGCAGATCGCGCGCCTGCTGGAACTGTTTTGCGTCCGTCGATTTCCGCGCAGCCTCATAGGTGAATTGTGTACTCAGGGCCGGGTAGGCGTCCTTTGAAGCCTGCAGCAGCACGGCGATCGCCTGCGACTGCATCTTCATACGCCAGTAGAAATCGACGGTCGAGCGGACCACTCCGAGAATTTTCGGATTCTCGCGATATAGCGTTTCCACATTTTTCTGCGCCGAGGCGAAGTCCTTGCGGCCTTCGTACAGGCGAATCAGCGTGTACCGCAGTTGCAGACGTGTCACCGGATCGGTCGTCAGCGCCGCCTGCTTCTCAATAGCATGCTGGCGCACGCCTTCAAGTGATTTCTGCTGCGCCAAATTCTCGATAGCCTCCGCCTGCTCGATGGACGTGGTTCCCTTGGCGAGCGAGTCGAGGAACGATTCCATCTCCGGCTTGCGATTCTGCGCCTCGAGCACTTGCACCCGCAGATTCACGGCTGCCATAGACAGGTTCGACGCCGCGATTTTGGCACTGCTCTGGTCGACCAAGTCCCGAGTCTTGGGCCGCCGCGCCAGGGTCAGGAGTCGTTGTTCTGCGGATGACCCGGAACCTGCGAGAGATCCTTTCATGTATTCGTCGATTGCCCGCGGATAGTCACGCTCGTTCTCGTAGATGGCTCCAGCCTCGTAGGAATAGAGGCTGGGATCCGCCAGCCGCTGCCGGCCGGTGTTCAGCAGACGCATCGCATTGTCAAAGTCGAAGTAGTCCCAATAAATCGTGGCCGCATCGAGGTATACAGCGGCGAGGCCGGGAGACACTCGCGGAATTCGCTCCCAGTAAGGTGCAGCCTGCGCAAACTGCTCGCGATCGGCGTAAATGTCGCCGATGCGCGCCATGGTTTGCGTGTCCGTCGGATTGGCCTGCAGAAGGTTGTCCTGAATCTTTACGGCGATGGCGGTATCGGCAGGCTCAAAATAGGCGAGCGACCGGAAGACCGACGAGGCCGTGGCGGCGATTTCCGGCTCTGCCGGATATTGCGAGGCCAGCGACTTCAGCGCGGGAGCGCTTTCTTCGAAATGCGACCGCCACAGATTAGCGTACGCAATAAAGCTGGCTGCCGCGGGGTTCTTGTCCCAAGCCGCGGCGTCAGGAGCCGTGTTACGAATTGCGCCAAGCTCAGCATCCAGCTTGCCTCGGCTCGAGAGGAACTCGAAGAAGCGGTTGCGCAGTTCCGCATCTTCAGACCAGTGCTGCCGCAGAAGGGCTTCCCACGCCACTTCATCGTACGTATAACGGGACCGATAGGCGCTCAGCAGATTGTGCACGAATGCCAGGTTATGCGGGAACCGCTGATGCGCGTATAGGTTCAGGCGCAGGTACATGACCGCCCCGCCGCCCGAAACCTCGTTGAAGTGCTGCTCCAGTTCGCTTCCCTTGAAGCTCGCGATGGCATCGCGCATCAATTTCTCAAACTCGGCGTCCCGCTTGTGGCGGAGATAAAACCGCGCCAGCTTGTCGAACCACGACTTATCCTGGAACCGTGACATCGCCAGCCGGTAGACTTCCTCCTGCTGCGAGCCTAGCCGGTTCTGATCCAGGAACTGTGCTAGCCGCTCGTACAAGCCGGGATCGTCGGGGTTGCGGTCAATTTCATGGCGCAGCACAGCTAGTGCTGGCGGAATCTGCTTCATCGCGACCAGGCGCGCAAGGTATCGTTCAAGCACGCGCGCATACTCCGGGGAGCGCGGACCCGACTGCGCTGTGGGAGCGTTCGTCGCTCCTAGTTGGAAAGACTGGCTGACTCTATTCTGCGGGGCAGCATTCCCTCGGTACGCTTCGCCAGATTGCCTCTCGCCTCCCTCGCCTGCCTCGTCTCCCTCTGTTTCCGACGCATTCTCATTCTGATACGCCGACGAAGGCGCATACTGGCTGAAATCGTAGGACCCATTGGCGCCGAGCGGAACATTCTGCGCGCTGGCCGCCAACTCCTGCAGAACAGAGTCGTAGATCGCAAACTCATCCTTCGTGTTGCTCTTGCGCGCATACGCGTCCGCCATCAGCAGTGCGATCTCAGTGCGTTGCGGAGCTTTGGGGAATGCGGCCAGAAAATCGCGTCCACCCTGAATCACGGCGTCGCTCTCGCCGGTATTGGCGTAGAACCCCAGCAATTGCGCATGCAGCTCGGGACGACGCGCCGCATTCGGATACTTTGCGTCGAGTAGAGCAAGCAGTTCAGCGCCACGGGAACGATGGAAGTACGGGACAGCGCGCTGCTCTTCCTCGGAGTACTGATTCTCCGGCTTAATCGTGTTCAGGAGCAGCGACAGAACCCCGTTTAGATATCCGGGCCCCTGATCGAGAGTCGCAATGTCGCGGTACATCGAGAGTTCGCCGGAGCCGAGACGAATTGGGGTCTCGGGTGCGGTGAGCAGAAGGCCGGTTAGACCGGCAATCGCCGTCTCTTGCGCGTTCGGCAACTCTTTGCTGTTGTAGAGAGCAAAGTAGTAACGCGCGGACTCCGGGTAGGCATGGATATCCTCCAGCAATCGCGCGCAGATGTAGAGTTCCTGCGAGGCCCAGGGCGACTTGCGAGCATCTTTGTGCTGGCGGAAGTCAGCGATCGTCTGTTGCGCCACGTCGGTCTTGCCCTGTTGCTGGTAGTAATAAAAGGTGTGGGCGACTGCGTTGAGATCGAGCGGATTGGCAATCAGCGCGGCGTGGGCATCATCGCGAAACTTGCGCAGGTTCTGCGTATCGCGCAAAAGATCGAAATAGCTCTGGACCAGCTGCGGGTCCCACAGCGGTTGGAAATTCTGTTCGTAGACTGACAATCCCTCGCGTACCGAGCCCTGCCGATACTCCACCATTGCCTTGGCCCGAACGGGAAAGATCTGATCGCCGGGAAACTGCTTGCGGTAGTCGCCGATCAACTGTCCGGCTGCGGTGTATTCCTTCTGCGCCACCAGAAATTCGAGAAACCGCGCGTAAAGTGACGATTCGCCGGGATAGCGGCCAATCCAGGCACGATATTGAGCGATAGGGACATCCTTGGTCAGTCCCTGATCCTGAATCACGGTGAAGATCCGCTCAAACGCCTGCCAGCTGCGCTGCTGCGGAACAGGCGTCAGCTTCTCAGCGGCAATCGGCGGCGCCGTCGCGACTAGCGACAATGTCTTGATCTCGTCCGCCGGACGCAGGCGGTGATGGTAGAAGTCCGCCAGCGCTAGTTGCGCGCTGCCCTTGTCTCCGGAATTCTCAACGTACGCCTTCCAATCGGACTCGGCCGCGGTGAAATCAAGTTGCTGCTCATCTTCGAGAGCGCGCAACGAATAGAGCTCCGCATTGCGCGGCTGGCCTTTTATCAAGTCCCCGAGTGCCGGACGCGTCTCGCTCGGAGGCCGACGGAACGCAACGGCTCCATTCGGCAACGACATCATCCGGAAGCAGGCGGCTTCGATCGCAGAATTCGCTTCCACGTTGCGAACCCAGTTCGATAGTTCGCCCGTTGCCGCGAGGGTTGCGCTGACACCAACCGCCAGGACACTCAGCAGGAGAAGCCGCGTGCGTTTCGTCGATGAATCAAGGAAGTACTTCAATCTGCACCTCCTGCGTACCGATGTTGTGGGCGATATCCTCCGCCGTGACTGTTAGTTTGTAGGTGCCGGGAATCGTCTGCTCGGGGATGGCCAATACGCCGGTATTCGCGCCCGACCTGGCGTCCCAGCGCAACGCAACCGGGATCGCTCCATCCATGCGTGCCACTAGCGTGCGGGTGTTCTCAGAAGCTCGGACCTTCAAATCGACCGTTTGTCCGCGCTGGAATCGTTTGCGATCCAGCTTCACCTGCACCGTCGGCGGTTTACTCGCAATCACAAATGTCTTCGACTCGCGATACGTGTGCCCCACCTGATCCCGCAGTATGAGCCGAACGGTGTACGTTCCGTCCTGCATATCGGTGGGTGCGAGGAAGCGCGTCTGCCAGATGTCTTCAGATGACAAATGGCGAAGCGGCTGCACCAGCCCAAACGGGAAGATCGCAATCACCGAGGTGATGGACTCGTCCGTCTTGACCCGCAGAATTGGGTCCCCCGGACGAATCACCCGCGGCCGCAGCAGCGCTCGCGGCACGGCAAGAAACGACGTGTAGGGAGTAACGAACTTGTATTTGCGCGCCAGGCGGATGATCTCGTCGACGGTCGCCTGATCTTCGCCGTCACGTTCGATCTTCTCGAGTAAGGCATCCACGCGTGCCCGTGCCCAGAGCCGCGGCAACTGTGGATGGTCAAACGATTCCTTCGGCAGATTCGTCTTTCCAGTCATCTGAACTGGAGTTCCATCGCGTACTCCGTGCACAGTGAAGCTGACATTCTCCTGCGGCTTCTGATACTGCCCCACCCATGCCGCTAGCGATCCGGAGAACGTTGCGGCTTGCAGCGGATACACCGTGTTGACCGCATCATTCGGGCTGACGGCCAGCTCGAGCTGCCCTACCGGACTGCGTCCAATCTTCGACAGGAACGAATTCAGCTTGAACTCCATGGGCTCGGTCGAGAGCACGTGCTCCAGCAGTCCGTCCTGCTGAGCCAGCAGGCGGAACAGTGGCAGATTCGCGTCGTCACCAACCGCCAGGACGTAGGTACGCGGACGTTGCGTGTCGGGAAGCTGCTTCCACGCCGACGCGTACCAGGCCGCCAGCTTTCCATTCACGATCGGGCCGCGAGTCGCGCCGCCATCACTCAGAACCACAAGGTAGATGTTGCTCGCACCCGGGGCGGCCGACTGCTCCAGCCCTGCCTTCAAGGCGGCTTGGATGTCGGTTCCCCCGCGCAACCGGCTGGCGCGTACCGCGTCAATCGCCTTCTGCACATTGCCGGGCTCAGCCAGCGCTAGAGGCACGACCTGCGTTTCACTGTTGAAGAGCACCAGACCGAAGTGGTCCGCCGGCCGCAAGCTGTGCAACAACGTTTCCAGTGCCTGATAGCTGCGCTCCAGCTTCTCCCACTGCATGGACAACGAGGTGTCGAACAGCGCGATAACTGTCTTCGGCGGACTATTCTTCCCGTTGTCTGCACCTGCCGCACCGAAACCCAGCAGCGCCTCGGCCTCGAAGAACCCCGGCTCATTCGTGCTGCGCACCGGCGACATCTCGTCCGGTGACGGTTGCCCGCTGACCGGATTGCGGTAGGTCAGCAGTTGTAGGGTGTCAGAAGCCGCCGGATCCACCTCGTACGTCGCGACGAAGTCCTCGCCCAGATTGATGTTCTGCCCCTCATAGTGCCCTTGCACCAGATGAGGATTGTTCTGATCAAACTGCAGCGGGAACGTCTTTGCCGGGGCCTGAAAGTTCCGGATCGCATGTGCCGAGTGCAGTTCGAAATTGATCCGCAAATGTGCTGCTGCCTGCGCCGAGTACGCGTCCGGCCGTAGTGGAATCGCGAAGTACGACTTCAGATTCTCTACCGGGATCGACTCGTGATACTCGATCTCGAGCCGCTTCGTCCCGTAAGCCGGAATCGGCGTAATGCGTGCGCTGAACACCGACGTCCGCTTCGCCTCCTCCGACCCGCGCTCTCCCATCTGCAGCAGTCCGGGATCGACCGACTGCTGTTTGAGCTGGTTGTAGATTTCTTCCGCTCGCTTGCGCTCGAGGATCACCGCGGGCAATCGCACCGGCCCGTCCCACGTGGCGAAGTCAGAAATCGTCGCGTGGCTGGGCAGCGCGAAGATGTAATTCCCTTCTTCGATATGGCTCGTGTGATTGGCGAACACCTGCCGAACGAAGACGCGCGCATCGCCGTTATCGATACGAACCGTGATCTCCATCTCTTCCAGCGAAAGGATGGCGGGATTCGGCTGTTGCTTGTCGCGGGGAATCAGCACTCCCGCATCCCCAAACAACAGCGAGGAACTCAGCAGAGAGATAAAGACAGAAAGAAGCAGTTTTTTCATGAGTGCAACTTCTGCTCTGGTATGCGGACCAGGCCGTTATCCGTACCAATGAAGATGTAGCCGTTTGCGGCGGCGAATGCGGTGACGTTGAGCGAGGGAAGGCCGTTGCGAATCACCGACCAACGACCGGCATGACGATCGTATAGATACAAACCCTGTCCGAGACTGCCCGCCAGTACAAAATCGGGCCTCACGAGCATGGCATTGGGATTGATTTCGAGCGGGCCGGAAGCGGTTTCGTAGGAGTGGAAACGGCCGGAGGAATCCAGTTCCAGCACGCCCGCCCCATAAGTTCCAACCATCCACTCCGGTCCGACGGGGACGACAGCGGTAATCCAATTATGTTTCAGGTTTGAAGAAGTCGTGGTGTAGTTAACCTTCACTTCGCCCTGATTGAGCCGCGACAGGCCGCCCAGGGTTCCGGCCATCAACTCATCCCCGGAAACTCCGAGCGCATACACGTGGTTGTTCACTAATCCGTGAAAGGCGTACATGCTGCGCGCGCCGCTGGCATCAATGAATGTCAGCCCGGCGGGAGTCGCCAAGGCCAGGCCCCCGCGATAACTGGCGACGTCCGTCACGTGATCCGCGATGAGCCCATCGCTGCGCGTAAGCACCTGTTGCTCACCGCCCGCGTCATTGAATCGCACCAACCCGTTCGCCGTCGCCACGTTGATCGCCCCGGTCCTGGCATCCGGCAGAATGCGGTTCACGCAGAACACATGCTCATCTTCCACGTGGCGCACGCGCCGTTGATCCGATGTAAGCAGATCAAGCCCGCGATCAAAGTACCCGATCCACAATTGCCCGCTCGCATCCGTGGCCAACGAAGAGATATTCCGATCGCTTAACACAGCTGCCCCCGACGCCAGCACTCGCTCCCATCCGAATCCGTGGACGTTCATGCGATACAAGCCATTCCGCGCCAAGGCGAACACCACGCCTCCAGACGAGAAAATCTCGCGGACTTCCGTCAACTCTCCCGATGGCTCCACTCCCGGATTTGGCCGCCGGCCTTCGAGTTGAATCGCTATCACGCCCTGATCTTCCGACCCGACATAGAGCTGCGTGGGCGTTGTCAGCAGCGCGGTCGCAAACACTCCCGATGCCAGCACGCGCGAGAATCGTCCAGCATCAAACACCGCCACGCCTGCCGCCGTCCCGACATACGTCTTCTCTCCCGAGATCGCCAGCGACTGCACATTGGCGTCCGGCATTCCCTGATCCTCGGCGAACCCTTCGACTTCCCCGCCATGAAAGTGCAGCACTCCGCGGTTCAGGGTTCCCACCCAAAGATCGGAATCGCTGCCCGCAAGCACTGTCACGTACACCGAATCGAGCAATGGGTGAAGAACGCTGATCGTCTTCCCGTCATACACCAGCACGCCGCGCTTCTTCGTCCCGAGCAGAAGATGTCCCGAGGGCACAGGAAGGATCGCCGTGATGTCGCGAGCATCGGCACTCGCAGGCAGAATTTGGCGGAATGCGCGACCGTTGAAGGCGAGAACACCATCATGAGCGGTGGCAAGCAGAAGCTCCGGTTCATGCGAGTCCGCGAGCACTCCGGTCGCAAGCGCCACCAATGGAGATCCCGGTAAGTCGCTGCCGACCGAATACTGCCGCAGCAGCGCGCCCGTCGGGTCATACTCCATCAAGCCGGCTGGGCCAGCGATATAGAGATGGTCCTGAAAGCGGGCAGCTTGCAGAAAAACCTGCGGGGCACTAACAACCTCAAACCCAGGGTTGACGGCGGGAGTATAAGGTTGGACCGAGAACGAAAATTCCCGTTGGGCTCGCACTTCTTCATTCGCGGTGCGAACCGCCTCCGTGCTGCGCCAGACGATTGCGACTCCGGCTAGAATTGCAGCGCTCAAACCAGCGGCGATCGCCGCCCGCACCGAAACTACTGACGACCACTTCATAGCTCCTCGCGGCCAGGACAGTGAACTATAAACCGAGAATCTCGTCCTGAAAATTGAGAAGCAAGGCACGAGCCAAAGTAATCTCCCAATCTACGCCGGGCGTTTGCGGAATACAGGGCGGCCGCGGATGTGTCAGAGAGAACACACCGTATCAATGCCGACACAAGTTGCGCCATGAACGGGCGCCGCGTCACCTGCCTGTCGCAGCCGCAGCCCGTCTTGGTTCAGAACTCCATCTCGGCAATGAGTTTCAGGTGTCGAATCAGCGTCGCCCGTTCCTCCGCCGCGAGTGCATGGCGGACCTTTTCGTCGGCACTGCGGCGGTGCTGGACGAGAACCTGGTGATACTTTTCTCCCTTCGGCGTGAGATGAAGCAGCAGCGCTCGCCCCGTCTTGGCTTTTCGCTCCGATACCAGCCCTTCCTTGAGCATGGTCTTGACGGCGCGATGCACCACCGTGCGGTCAAACCCAAGCCGCGTGGCGATCTGGTTCTGATTGAGGGCAGCCTCATGCCTCAGGATCGAGAGAATGAAGCCACGAGTTGCGGAGCAACCCGTCTTTCGTTCCAGACGTTTGCCCACCGCGAAGTAGGCAGCGGCCAGATGTGCGAGGAGAGAATCTCTGAAAATGTCATCGGGGATCTTCGCTTCGGGGATCCGGGATTCAGGGATTATTGGCGATCCGGAATTCATAGGTAGGTCACCGTGGTTTCGATCGGTCGGCGCCACTGCGGCTGCGCCGTGTAGCTGGAGGATTTCTTGCCAATGGCGATGACCATCACGATTTCCTGGCCTTTCCACGAAAGGCCAAGATAGCGCATCAACCGTCGCGCATCGAACCCTTCCATGGGGCAGGTGTTCAGGCCGACAACCTCGGCGGCGATCATCAGATTCTGACAGGCGAGCGCCGTGCTCTTGCCGGCCCACTTGAACACTTCATGGCGCATGACGGGCGGCGTCCCGATCGATTTGAAGACGTTCAGCAGCCAAAAGACTGCCTTCTTGAGTATGCCAAAAAGATTCATCGGACCGGACATGAAAATGATGCGGCCAATCCGCGCATGCCGCTCATACTCGCGAACCTTATCTACCGGGAAACCCGACTGCCGCATCCATGCCAACTGCAGTTGCGCTGTGGAGTGAAATGATGCAATGTCGGCGACTACCACGACTAGCGCGGACGCGGTTTGCGCTGCATTCTGACCCATGCAGAGCCTGGCTACCGCCGCCCGTTGTGCCGGGGATTCAACCCAATACAGCCGATACGGCTGCATGTTGAAGCTGGACGGCGCTTGTCGCGCGGATTGCAGGAGCAGGTCCCGCGTTGAGTCGGGAATTTCCACGGGCTCGAAGGCTCGAATGGCCCGCCGCAGGAAGATGGCAGAAAGGATCGCGTCGTAAGCCGTGTCGGCTTGAGCATTCATGTTGCTATTACAACATATATATGTTGCCAGTGCAACATGAATCGGAGCGCTCTCAAAGGGTCTCTGTCTTGGGCACTAGTGGCCGTCTCTCGTGTGTCGCAGACACGCAGACTCGAATGGAATTCGGGATATCGATCTCCGCGGACTTGTTGATATCAGGACTGTTGGCGACGCTGAATTGTCCTCTTGCGTGCCGGTCGGAATTCGACGATAATCACCTCACTTTTCTGGGGCGTTCGGATAGTCCACACTTTAGACAACGAAGGAAGGCCTTACTATGTGCCCTGTTGCCAAGCCGCGCGAACACAAGACCTTCTGGCGTTGGCTGAAGTCCCAAATCTCGACGAGTGTGCCCGAGGAAGACGCTCTCTGCGAATTCGATTGCCGAAAGCCACAATGCGCGCACGGCGAATGGGATGAGTGCGAGCGAAGGCAGACCAAGGCAGCCGGAGAACTCTGGCCGGGACCGCGATCCCCTCAGGCCTGAATCCCGCGACCACCAGGCCGTTGCGGACCCAAACTGAAACCGAAGCAAATTTGCTAGCAGACGTCAGCCAGAAC
>Ga0335080_10000323_pt1 | contig 43818 bp, 25 predicted proteins | sample Lox_Sample_34_FD_206720 | JGI IMG/M metagenome (GOLD analysis project Ga0335080, IMG submission 206720) | Soil microbial communities from Loxahatchee National Wildlife Refuge, Florida, United States - Lox_Sample_3.4 | ecosystem: Environmental > Terrestrial > Soil > Wetlands | place: USA... | reverse complement strand
ACACCCGAGCAAATCACGCACCGTTACCGTTGCGCGCATCGGGTAAGCTAGCCGTCTGAATCAGGCAATTGACGGCGGTAGGATTTTCACCTCCTAGACTTGCGGCCTTGTCGGCCGCTACCCGGGACACTCACCTGTTCTCAATGTGCGTGAAGTCAAAGGCGGATGTGATTTCAGTCACTGCGTACAGAATAAATAAAGCCCATGCCAGCCAAGGCGAAAGCGGTGTAAGAAACAATCAGCCGTGATCACCTAAGTCCTTGTGGCTCAAGATTTTGCCCGTAAAGCTATTGAGCGCCATAGATTATTTCGAGATTTCCCGCTAAGTTCCTGATTCCAATAGACCGGGAGGGGGGGTACCCCGAATCTGAACCGGTTTCCCAAAGTGAAACCCTCGTTTTGCTGTTCCCCTGCGCAATTTCACACGGGAGCAATATCCCCAGCTATTGGTGCGGTTGTGGCGAGATCGTATCCGGGTTCTGCGACTCGGAAGATTTCAGGGACACTGCGGACGGGATCGATCCCTGGTTCGTGGGCCGAGTCAGAGGTGGGTTCGTCTGGCTGACGTATGTCTCTGGTGGATATCCTTTCGCCTGCACAATCGACCAGTGCCATTCTTCTCCTGGAGCAAGCTCCATATTCAATGGCGCGCTGAATACTGCATTCGACCACGGAAGTCCCGCTGCTCGCATGCGGTAGATCACCGTCAAGTCCGCCTTCTTCTCTGGACGCACCTGCTCAAACGAATCGCCCGGCAATTCCTGCTCGATCGGATCGATACTCGTCACGTCCTCGCCGATTTGGCTGATGCCGCTTCTTCCCTTTCGTATCACCGTGAACGCGACCGTAAGCTCGCTCAGATGCCATTGTGTGCCGTTGAATACAGGAATCGTTAACGCATCTCCTTCCACTACGGCCCTTCCTTCGATCTTCGCCATTTCCGCCGACGGAAGCTCCATCTCGGCATATTGTCCGGAGAGCAGAGATTTCACGTTCGCCGTGAAGGACAGGCTGCAGGTCACATCCGGTGCGTCGATCTGGAAACCGCGTCGATTGCCCGACATCAGAAACCGCAGGCCCAGGCCAAGATCGTGGTGAGAGTCAGCTTCCTGCATCACCTGCGGCAGATTGTCGTCGTCAATTACGGGCTTTGCCGGAGGTGTCTTCTTACGAAGGCTGCGAGCCACATCTCCCAACGGTATTTCGTCAGGATCGTCCTGCGCCGTTGCGAGCTGCGGCCCAAGCTGCGCCAGGAGCGCGAGCAGCAGCATCAGTCGGATGCCAGGAAACTGGAACATGCGGAAAGCAAACCACTCCCAAGGGGATCGAAGTCCCAGGAGACCTCTAGAGCAATTCTATGGAGGGATCGGAAAAACGCAGTCGAAACATGGAAACGTTAGTAACGGTACCAAGGGTAGAAGCGAAAGGGCGCGCGTAGACGAAATGGAGGCGCAACGGGTGCGCGCGCCCGACTGCTCAAGAACCGTTCTACAAAAGGCCCTGCGACCGGAAGCGTGTAACGGGGTCTACGACAGGCACTGCTTGCCGCCGGAAAATCCAGCGGGCCACCGCAAAGCCAATTGCCGCATAGCACAGATGCATCATTTTCATAACGCCCCCCACTCCGGCTGTTTCGTTCACCTTCAGGGGAGGAAACTTCACCAACTCTTATCGGCACAATAGCAACGAGTCTGCGGTAGGAACAGGGCACAACAGTGCCATCAAGTGGCACCGAAGTAATAGAAGTAACCAGCAAAGACAGCCCACAACGGCGCACGCAGAAAGATCCGGGTTTGGCTCGAAAAGACCTAAGGTCTTAGGTCCGGAACCGATGATTCGAAGCCCCGCGTTTCCTGAGACCTGACGCCTAAGACCCTGGACCGTTTAATGAGCGGCAACGGGCTCTTCGCCAGCTCTGCCTGCCGGAGGCACCATTACCGTGGACAAGCTGCCCTCAGCGGTCATTTTCTGAAAAGCCGCCAGATCGCGGCGCTGCAGGTCATCCCACTTGGCCAGCAGTTCCCCGCTCTCGCGTGTCAGATTCTGGAACTGGCGCTGTTCGGCTTCTGTCGGGGCTGTGTCGGCCGATCCGGCATCCATCGCCAGAAAGGCCAGCTTCGCATCCAGTTGCGGAGGATAGGCCAGAGAATCCTCGTTTGCGCTGATGTCCAGGTTCAGAATCCCGTCGCGAACGGCGACCAGTTTCTTCTCCAGATCATCGGCGGCAGCGATGATGTTCTTGGCACTGGCATTCTCCGGGAGACGGCGCTTCAAGCCAGCGAGCTGCGCGCGCACGTCCTGGATCTGATTGACCGCATCATAAACGCGGCTCAGTTCATCGCGCGTCTGGATCAACAGATTGAATTGCGCCTCCAGGTCCGCCTGGCTAACCTTCACCCGCGGATCCAGTTGCAGATCGAAGTCAGCGGTCTGGCTCTGTCCGCCCACCATGAGCCTCACCTGATAACGTCCCGGCACGGCAACGGGCCCGCGAGCGCCAGATCCATACTCCCATAGGTAATACCCGGGAACACGATGCGCTTCTTCGTACCGGAGATCCCAAACGAAGCGGTTCAATCCAGCTTCCGGCTTGAGCTCTTTTTCCGGCTTCTTATCGTCCGGGTCTAGTGGCTCCTCCAGAGGTTCGTATTCCGTGCTCGAGTAGGTGCGAATGACTTTGCCGGAAGAATCCAGAATCTCTATCTTGGCTTCCACGTCTTTCTTCGGCGCATCTTTGAGGAAGTAGTAAATCACGGCCCCTGCTGGAGGATTCTGCCCAGTTCGCTTGGATGGATGCCGCTCGCCCGCGACTCCGGCCTGGATTCGGTACGCGGTTGCCGGCTTGTACAAGAACGAATCTTTTGCCGCGATTTCGTCCGTGTACTGGCGGAGCGGACTTACGTCATCAAGAATCCAGAAGGCCCGCCCGTGCGTGGCGACGACCAAGTCGTTATTCTTGACCACCAGGTCATGAATCGGCGTGGTCGGCAGATTGAGCTTCAGCGGCCGCCAATTCGTGCCATCGTTAAACGACACGAAAATTCCTGTTTCCGTTCCGGCATACAGAAGCCCCTTCTTTTTCGGATCTTCGCGCACGACGCGCACGAACGTGTTGTCGGGAATCCCGTTCCCCAGTTTCGTCCAGGTCTTGCCGTAATCGCTGGTCTTGTAGATGTAAGGTTTCAAGTCATCGAACTGATGCCGATCGACCGCCACATACGCCGTGCCGGCGTCGAAGGGTGAGGCGTCGATCTGGCTAATGCGGCTCCACTCCGGCATGTCCTTGGGAGTGATATTGGTCCACGTCTTGCCTTCATCTTGGGTTAACTGGATCAGGCCGTCATCGGTTCCTACCCAAAGCAAACCCTTCTTCAATGGCGATTCCGCCAGCGCGAAGATCGTGTCGTAGTACTCCGTGCCTGAGTCGTCGAGCGTAATGTCGCCGCCCGAGACCTTTTGCTTGCTCTTGTCGTTCCTTGTCAGGTCGGGACTGATGGCCTGCCAGCGTACGCCTCCATCTGTCGTCTTGAACAGAATCTCTCCAGCGTGATACAGAGTCTCCGGATCATGCGGGGAAATCATGACCGGAGCGGTCCACTGAAAGCGGTGTTCGAGATTCGCGGCACCGTGAGCATCGGAGAGCTCGGGCTGTTCCGTGATCGATTTCACCTGCCCGATCTTCCGGTCGTAGCGGGTGATGTTCCCCTGATAATCGGCGGCGTACACAATATTCGGGTCCGGCGGATATGGAGCGATGTATCCCGCTTCTCCCCCGCCTACGTCGTACCAATCGCTGCTGCCGATCGAGCCTGCGTCACTGCGGCTGAGGATGGCTACGGTGCCTGAATCCTGTTGCGCTCCATAGACACGGTATGGAGTCCCCGTGTCGGTTGTTACATGGTAGAACTGCGCGGTCGGCTGGTTGTCCTGCGGCGTCCAGTTCTTGCCGCCATCGAGCGTGACCGTCACTCCACCGTCGTTGGAGGCGATCATCCGCTTTGTGTTCACCGGATCGATCCACAGCCCGTGATTGTCGCCGTGCGGCACGCGCACCTTGTTAAACAGGTGTCCGCCGTCCGTGGATTTGTAGGCCTCTACGTTCATGATGTACAGCACGTTCTCATCGCGAGGGTCGGCAATTACGTGCATGTAGTACCACGGGCGCTGCCACAAGCTGTGGCTGGGATTGACAAGCTGCCATGATTCGCCGCCGTCATCGGAGCGATACAACCCACCATCGGGATTGTGGGCCTCAATCAGTGCGTACACGCGGTCGGAATTTGCCGCCACGGCAACACCGATTTTGCCGAATGGCCCCTTCGGTAGTCCGTGCTCTTCCAGATGTTTCCACGTCGTGCCACCGTCATTCGAGCGATATAAGCCGCTGCCCGGTCCGCCGCTGGCCATGCTCCACGACGTGCGCCGCGCCTGCCACAGCGCCGCGAACAGGATGTTGGGATTGCGGGGATCGAAGGCAACATCAATTCCGCCAGTGTTCTCGTCTTTGTAGAGGACCTTCTCCCAGGTCTTGCCGCCATCGGTGGTACGGAAGATGCCGCGCTCAGTGTTCGGCCCAAAGGGATGGCCGAGAGCTGCCACAAACACGATGTCGGGATTCGTTGGATTGATAATGATTTTTCCGATGGCGCGGGAATCCCGCAGTCCCACGTTCTTCCAGTTCTTGCCCCCGTCGAGCGTTTTGTAGACTCCATCGCCATGCGAGATGTTGCCGCGGATACAAGCTTCACCGGTTCCGACGTAGACGACATTGTGATTGGAGGTAGCGACAGCAATGCTGCCGATCGCGGAGCTTCCTTCCTTGTCGAACACCGGCGACCAGGTCATGGCCGCATCGGTCGACTTCCACACTCCGCCGCCGGTCGCGCCAAAATAGTAGGTTGTCGGATCACCCGGGATTCCAGCCGCCGTCAGGGAACGACCACCACGGAAGGGACCGATCATGCGGTACTTCATTCCCTTAAACGCCTTCTCCTCTGGCTTGGCGTCTTCCTTCTCGCTCTCGGTATTCGGAGAAGAGGTCGAATTCTGTGCCGAAGGTGCACTCTGCGCGGGCTGTGCTGACTTGGCGGCCTTGGACTGCCGCTCCGGCTTGGTCTGCGCGGGTGCAATGAGCAGGCCGAAATTCAAAAGCAGGCAAGCAAGTAGCACGCGTGCAAACGACGGACGGATACGAACGTCGAGTAAGCGCATGATTAGGTGGTCTCCCGGGAAGTTGTGAACAATGTCACCTATGGTAATCCGGCGGGGCTCCAATGCAAAGAGCACCCTGCCAGGGGATCGGCGGTTACTCCTTCAGCAACTGCGTGCGCGCCTCCTTCAGTTCCTTCCTCGTTTGCGTGTCCACCTTAGGATGTTCAAGCCGCAGGGATTCCAGCGTGTCCACGATAACCGACGAGATCACCAGGTGCGTGAACCATTTGTGGTCCGCGGGCACGACGTACCAAGGAGCGTGTTTCGCGGAAGTGTTGCGAATCAGGTTCTCATAGGCATCCTGATAATCGTCCCAGAACTTGCGTTCCCGCACGTCGGTGGGAGAGAACTTCCAGTTTTTCTCCGGTTCCTCCAACCGCTTCAGGAATCGCTTCTTCTGCTCTTTCCTGGAAACGTGCAAAAAGAACTTACGGATCACCGTGCCACTCCGCACCATGTGACGCTCGAAAGAGCGGATGTCTTCGAAGCGTTCGTCCCACAAGTCATCCGTCACAAGCAAAGACGGAATCTTCTGGGCCTTCAGTAACTCAGGATGTACTCGCACCACCAGGACCTCTTCATAGTAGGAACGGTTGAAGATACCGATATGTCCGCGCTCGGGCAGGACCAGCGTTGTCCGCCAAAGAAAATCGTGCTGCAATTCCCGCTCGGAAGGGCCCTTGAAGGAATGCACCTCGCACCCCTGCGGATTTACCCCTGACATCACGTGTTTGATGGCGCTGTCTTTGCCGGCCGCGTCCATGGCCTGGAAAATCAGCAGAAGGGACCACGTGTCTTGGGCGTAAAGCTTGTCCTGCAGGTCTGCGGTGCGGGCGACCTGTTCCTGCAGAGTCTCCTGGGCATGTTTCTCCGACTTCCAGTGCCCGGTATCAGCAGGATCAAAGTCTTTCAGGCGAAAGTGTTTCCCGCTGTTGACCCGAAACCTGTCCGCGTGTTTCACCATTTTCATGTCCCTCACTTCAGAATCCAACAATAACAACTTTGACGCGTCCTTGCCGTGAAAATACGGCAAGCTTGCTTTTCGGCATCGGTGTTAGGTAAATGTTCAGACTGCGAATACTTTCCGCACCATGGAGGGAGCAATTCATTGTTCGAATCCGAGTTTCTGACATCGGGTGGCGATGCGAAGAAGGCATACGAGAGGCTGATTCATCGAGCAGCAGAGATCGTGTGCGGGACGTTGCCAACTCAGCCGTACAGCGGACGGAGCCCGCGCGCTCTCCTGGAAGCCGTGCCCCTGGATTTTCTTCCCGACATGGAGCGGCCGTGGGAGGAGATTGCTTCCATTCTACGAACGGTGGTCGCCAATTCGGCCATCGTCAGCCATCCTAATACGGCGGCCCATCTCCATTGTCCGCCGCTGTTGGCTGCGCTCGCCGCCGAGGTCGCGATTACAGCCCTGAATCAATCCATGGATTCCTTCGATCAGGCCCCGATCGCCAGCGTCGTTGAGCAAAAGATGATCCGCTGGCTGTGTGAGATGACGGGATTGCCGGGCACGGCTGACGGTACCTTTACCACTGGGGGCTCGCAATCGAACTATATGGGTTTGTTGTTGGCGCGAGATGCATTTTTGCAGAAACATTGGAAGTTGTCAGCACAGAAATCGGGTCTGCCAACGGAAGCTCGACGCCTGCGGATTCTTTGCTCTGAAGTTGCGCACTTTACGGTCGAGAAATCCGCATCGCAGTTGGGGCTGGGGACTGAAGCGGTCGTACGAGTTGAGGTCGACCAACGTTTTCGCATGAAGCCCGACGACCTGCGTGAGCACCTCGCGTCAATGCGGCTGAAAGGGTTCCTACCAGCGGCAATCGTTGCCACTGCCGGCACCACCGACTTCGGCTCGGTCGACCCTCTGTCGAAGATTTCCACTTTGGCGCGGGAATCCGGAATATGGCTACACGTGGACGCCGCTTACGGCGGAGCCTTGCTGTTTTCGGCTCAACATCGAAACAGGCTGGCTGCGATCGAAGCCGCCGACTCCGTTGCCATCGATTTCCACAAACTGCTCTGGCAGCCGATTCCTTGCAGCGTATTTCTGCTGCGCGACGCAAAGCACTTCGATTCCATAAAACTTTATGCCGACTATCTAAATCCCGAACTCCAGGAAGAGGAGGGTATTCCGAATCTGGTCACCACTTCCCTGCTGACCAGCCGCCGCTTTGACGCGCTGAAGTTGTGGATCTCATTGCAGTCTCTGGGCCGCAAGAAACTTGCCGCCATGATCGACCGTACCATCGCGCTGGCGAATCACGCGGCGGAGGTGATCCGCGCCGCCGATGATTTGGAACTTCTATGCGAACCGCAACTCAGCACAGTCGTGTTCCGCTATCTTGCGGGCGGAGCCCAATCTGACGTTGACCGAATCAACACTGAAATTCGGCAGCGCCTGTTTGATCGCGGAGTGGCAGTCGTCGGACACACTCGCGTACGCGGGAGGCAATGCTTGAAGTTCACCTGCATGAATCCAACAGCGACCGAGGCACACATGGAAGCGGTGATTGAACTCGTGCGCAGCGAAGGACAGAGATCAACAGCTGAGGGTAGCATCTAACCTATTGCCAGCGCACTCGGTTATCAATCCGAGAAACTGCTTACAAATATGGGTGCGGAGTTGTTCCTTCAGGAACACTTTTTCCATAGGTCCGAAGGGGGTCTCAGGCACTTACTGCAGTCACAAACGGCAACTTGGCCTGCTGCCAGGCGTCAAATCCACCTTGGACGTTGAGAACACGATGGAAGCCCGCGCGCTCCAAAAGGCTGCTCGCGATCATGCTCCGATAGCCGCCCTTGCAATGGACGGCAAGCGGAGCTTCGCGATTGATCTCCGGTGGCGATACCTTGAAGTTGTCGAGAGGCCACCAGGCAGCGCCTTCGATGTGGCCGGCATCCCACTCGGGCTGGCGGCGCACGTCGAGCACCTGCAGCGCGGCCGCTTGAATCTGCGAGTGCAGTTCCCCTGCGCTGATTTGAATCGTCTTCGCGATGGGCAGACCCGACGCTCTCCAGGCCGCAATTCCCCCAGCGAGATAGCCGTCCAGCGCTTCCATGCCCACACGTGCCAGGCGGAGCCGTGCCTCGTCGATCTGTAGTTCTGTATCGCCGATCAATACGGGATGTGCACTCAGTCCCATCACAGTTCCTGCCCAGGAGGCAAACTGGCCCGACAACGCGATGTTGACCGAACCGGGCACGTGACCTGCGGCAAACTCGTCGCCCGGGCGCACATCGAGTGCGATCTCGCCCTCTTGCAACATTCGCTCCAGATCACCTGGTTCAATGGCGCGCAGAGGCGGCAGCTCTGACAGTGATGCCGCGCCGGAACGGTTGAGCTCTGCATCTTTCAGGAAATACTCAGGGCGGGCTGGCAGATTACTCGTCAGTTGCGCGATGAACTCTTCCCTGCTTTCAATCTGCAGGGCGTAGTTCGTGAGGCGTTCTACGCCGATGGTCGAGGAGCGCTCGGCGCGCATGTTCTTGCCGCAAAGAGAGCCAGCACCGTGAGCGGGATAGACCAAGACGTTGTCGGGGAGAGTAAGGAGCTTGGTGTGTACGCTGTCGTAAAGCATTCCCGCCAGCTGTTCGGGGGTGTGCCCGGGCGAGAGATCGGGCCTGCCAACATCACCAATGAATAATGTATCGCCTGTAAGTACCGCCCAGGGTGAAATGGATTTCTCACCGTCGGTCACAACCAGGCAGATGCTTTCGGGAGTATGTCCGGACGTCTCGAGCACTTGAATCGACGCGTTGCCAAATTTCAGCTCGAAACCGTCGCGAACTGGCACGTGCGAGAATTCGGCTCCAGCTTGGGCGCCGATATAGATCGTCGCGCCGGTACGGACCGCCAGTTCTCTATGACCCGACACGAAATCTGCATGAAGGTGAGTTTCAAAGATATGGCGGATGGTCACGCCGTGTTCGGCCGCCGCCTGCAGATATAGTTCGACGTCCCGTTGCGGATCGACAACCACGGCTTCGCCCTCAGATGCCAGCATGTACGAAGCGTGCGCAAGACATCCCAGATAGAACTGTTCGAAGTACATAAAGAGACCCCACGAGCATCCCACGCGTGTCTAAGATGCTAGACGAAATTGAAAACCAATGCTATCGGGAAGGCAAGGCCACAAGATCAGGCAGGTAACGGGGTGATGAATTCCAGACCGAAACAGAAACCCGTCTTGGAGCGCACGATGGCAGTTACGCGCGAGTGCGTGGGCGTGTCGAATTCCACTTCCAGCAGATCGCCCGGATTGAGCAGGAGGCCTGCGTAAAGGGTCATGCCGCCTTGGCTCATCTCAGTGCCGCGGCCCTCGACCACGGTCGTCGAGAAACCCTTTGACGTGATTACGCGCACGGGCATGTCCACAGGCATGCGATCCCAACGACGCGTTTTGCTAGACTCCGGCATCATCGCCCATCATCAATCTTTCGCCTTTTCGAGCGCAAATTACGAAAGTGATACTCAACACTTCCCTTCGGCGGTCAGGGTGGTGATGAGGCTTATGGAGCGATTGGAACTGTCAGCGCTGGTCGATTGATGCTCCTGTACAATCTGCGTGTGAGTTTGCGCACTAGATTCTGCCTGGCTGTCCTACTGCTGATCATCGGCATTTTGGCCAGGGCGGAATCTGTCGATCAGCTTCAACCTACCGGGTACGTCAACGACTATGCCCGTGTTCTGGACCCAGCTACCAAGGCTCAGATTGAGGATTTATGCCGTCAGGTTGACGAGAAGGCGCAGGCACAAATTGCACTGGTCACAATCAACACACTCGACGGACGAGATATCGAGAGCTATGCCGTTGACCTCTTTCACAAATGGGGTATCGGCGCGAAGAAAACGGACCACGGCGTTCTGATCCTTTATGCGATCCAGGATCGCAGAGCCCGAATTGAGGTGGGCTATGGGTTAGAGCCTATCCTTCCTGACGGGAAGGTGGGGAGTTTTCAGCGGGAGGCAGTCCCGCTGATGCGAAACGGCGACTACGACCAAGCCCTGCTGCTCGTAACGACCCGCGTTGCGGACGTGATCGCATCGGACGCCGGGGTGCAACTGACGCATGCGCAGCCTCGCGCACCAACGCGACGGGCTCAGCCACACGGTTCGGGACTTTCGTTTGGCGGACTCGTTCTGCTGGGCATCGTATTCCTCATCATTCTGTTTACTCCCCTTCGCAGCCTTCTGTTCTGGCTTTTGTTTTCAAGTGTCTTTGGAGGACGCGGGGGTGGAGGTTGGAGCGGCGGAGGAGGTGGCTGGGGCGATGGTGGAGGCGGTGGTGGGTTTGGAGGAGGGGGTGGGTTCGGCGGATTTGGCGGAGGCAGTTCGGGTGGCGGTGGGGCAAGCAGCAGCTGGTAGCGGGCGAGGATGCCATGATTCCCATGCAGATTGTTGACGAGTTCGTAAGGCGTGTGCGCGAGGTCGGCGGAGCGAACGTCGAGAGCGTGGTTCTGTTCGGATCGGCGGTCGCAGGCGACTTCCATGAAGGGCTATCGAACATGAACCTGCTGTGCCTTTTGCGGGACTGCTCGTTCAAGTCGCTGCAGGCGCTGGCGCCGGTGGCGAAGTGGTGGGACAAGCAGAAACAGCCGCCGCCACTCTGCATGACCAAGCAGGAAATCCAACGATCCACTGACGTGTTCACCATCGAACTGCTGGATATGAAACAGCATCACCGCTTGCTGTTTGGAGACGACGTGCTTAGCGCTTTGCAGATTCCGATGGAGCTTCATCGCGTGCAAGTGGAGTATGAACTGCGTGAGAAATTGCTTTTGCTGAGGCAGCATCTGCTGGTAGCATCGGACGACGAATCGCGCCTCTGGGAGATTCTGCTGCACTCGGTGCCATCCTTCAGTACTCTGTTTCGACATGCACTCATTGCTCTCGGCGATGCGTCACACACCTCCAAACGGGAGGCGACTAAGGCGTTGTCGCAGCGGCTGGGGTTTGATCTGTCGCCCCTCTTGCAGACTCTGGATGTGCGGGAGAAACAATTGGGGCGCAAGGGACTGGATATCCGCGAACTTGCGGGGCGTTATCTGGCCGTGGTCGAAAAGGTCACATCTGCGGTGGACCTGGCGCTCGGGAATGCATCGAAATCGGCCTGATGGATTCGAAGGAGGGCATTATGAGTAAAGCGTTGATCGCTGTGGTCATTCTGGTCGTGATTGTCGGGTTGATTGTGGTGGTGTGCTTCGGGGCCTACGTGAGCACCAAGAATACCCTCGTCCAGAAAAACGAGGCTGTGAAGTCGGCGTGGTCTCAGGTGGATGTCGTACTGCAGCGGCGCGCGGATCTGATCCCGAATCTTGTGGAAACAGTGAAGGGATACGCGAAGCAAGAGCAGACTGTGTTCGGGGACATCGCCAAAGCGCGCTCGGCACTCCTCTCTGCCGGGACACCGCAACAGAAGATCGCCGCAAATGGCCAACTGGACGGGGCGTTAGGCCGGCTGCTACTAGTGGTGGAGAACTATCCGCAATTGAAGTCGAACGAGAATTTCATGCGCCTTCAGGATGAACTGGCGGGAACTGAGAATCGCATCGCGGTCGAGCGGAAGCGCTACAACGACACCCTGCAGGACTACAATACTTACGTCCAGCAGTTTCCGAACAGCCTGTTCGCTGGCTGGGCTGGGTTCAAAGCGAACGACGCCTATTTCCAAGCCTCAGAAGGATCGCGCGTGGCCCCAAAAGTAAACTTCTCGGCGCCAACTACACCAGAAACGAGTCCGCAGCCTGCTCCCACACGCTAGATCGGCGCAAAGAAACCAACCGGCGGCCTGAATCAGGCCGCCTTTTCTTTCTGACCTTCGGAACCGGAGCGGTGTCGGGCGCGGTACCACATGAAGTAAAGTAACGCCACAAGCGCTCCCAGAATGGCGAGCGCGACGAGTATGTAAAGAAGAGGCTTGTAGTAACGGCCGAGCCAGTCGACGATGGCTGTTCCGTAGAGCATGGATAGTAGCGCGATGACGAGAAATCGCACCGCCCGTCCCAGAGCAAGTGCGGCGAGAAACCTCTGGCGCGAGTACTGCATGATGCCGGCGGCCATCAGCACCGGAACCATCGGGAAGGGTGGTGGGAGGATCGACCCGATAAAGACGGACGAAAAGCCTCGCTTTTCAAATTTCCTGTAAACCTTTCCGGCCCGTTTCTTTCCGATCTTCTTTTCGAGACTCTGCTTGCCTCCCTTTTGCGCCAGTCGATACGTCAGATAGCCACCGACCACGGCGCCGATGGTCGCCATGGCCGCATAGTAGGGCCACCAGGTGGGATGGTGCGCGGTCAACAGGACGACCGCAACGTCCATGCCGCCGGGAATGGGAATGAGGGAATTGTCGATGAGGCCGACCGCGATGAGCCCGGGACCGCCGAAACGCAATAACCATTTCCAGGCCGGGCTTACCGCCAGAATTGTCCCGAGCCCGCGCAACCCCACGATTTCCATCCCTGCTTAGTAGCCAGAAATCGTAATCGCGATGCTGACGAAAATGCGGGGAGGCGCGGTACGCTCTTATGCCGACTCTTCGGGTGCGTCAGCAATGTCGATCTGAATCTTCTGGGTGCCGAGGGCCGGGTGAGTTGCCTTCAGGATCGCCTTACCTGACTGCTCTTGTGCGCGAATCCAGATGGCTCCGGTTCCGCCCACCAATGAGAACGGATTGTCGCCGATGAGTTGGGCCGGACCCTGAAGTTCGAATTTGACCGAGTCGTTTGCAAATGGACGAACGCAACCGAACTCGTCCGTCACGCGGAGAACAATCCGTGTCGAGTCGGCGCCGTCGGCAAGCAATCGCCTGTCATCCGGCGCAAGCAGGAATTTGGTATCGACGCCGCTGCCCGACATCAGTTTCGTGATGACCAGTTTGCCCTGGATGTAGCCCTCGATCTTCATGTCTCCCCACTTGTGGAATAACTCTCCTAATTCGACCACAAATGGGGCGTAGCGGAGGTGCGCAAATTGTTTCCGGTCAGGGTCGACGTCGGCGACGAGCTTGTTATCGATGTAGAACTTTAGGTGATCGCAATTTGAGCACACCATCGCCTTCGAGAATCCCACGGAGGCATCGCCGCGCGCCCAGTGGAAGGCTGGCTCAAGCACGATTTCTTCGGAAGGTTCGCACTGCGATTTGTAGAATCCGGCTGCTGGCTTGGGCTCGCGAAAGATGTCGGTCACACCGTGATAGCAGATGCGATCACCGGACCCGAAGTTCCCATGGGTGTTGTAATCGAAGGCGCACCAGCCGATCCCGCCCGCATATTGCGGGTTCGAGGCTAGCTGGTCGTGCACACGGGCGTGGCGGACGGTGTGCTCGATGAGGCGCTCGACCTGGTCAATGGTTTTCGTGGGATAAGTGTGACCACAGAATTCGGTATTCAGATAACGCGGATGATTCGGCGGCTTCAGGGGAAAACCAAAGTCGTTCATCGTGAAGACGTCTTCAAGGAATTCCGATTCCTGGAAGTAGCGGATGCCGCCGGTTTGACGGGTGGAGTCGAGTTGATGCGCCAGGGCATTGGTGCGCGTGTAGAAGTCGTGATTGTCGCGCGACTCGTTGATGCGCACGCCCCAAAGAATGATGGAGGGATGATTCCAGTCGCGGCGAATCATGCGGCTGACGTTTTCGACCGAGATATCTTGCCAGGGCTTGTCGCCGATGTGCTGCCACCCCGGAATTTCTTCGAGAACCAGCAGGCCTATCTCGTCGCAGGCGTCGAGGAAGTGGCGTGATTGGGGATAATGCGAGGTGCGTACGATGTTGCACTTGAGTTTGTTGCGGAGGATGTCGGCGTCCCGGCGCTGCGCACGGCCGGCCATGGCCTGACCGACCCACGGAAAAGTTTGATGGCGGTCGAGGCCGCGCAGCTTGATGACTCCGCCGTTCAGTTCGAAACCATGATCGGTGAACTGAGCTTCGCGAAAACCGAAACGTCGGGAGTCTTCGTCGAGGACCTGATTATTTCTGAGCAGGCGAACGTAGGCGGTGTAGAGATTTCGTTGCTCGAGGCCCCAAAGCCTGATGTCGCCAAGCTTTTCGAGGTGAACCGTCTGCTTTGCAGGTTCGGGCCCTGCAGTTGCGGTCGCCGGAACGGGTTGCCTGTTCTTAGCCATCACCCGATCGCCTTCGCGAAGTTCGATTTCCAGCTGCAAAGATTCCCGAGCGGAATCGGTGCGTTGAATGAAGCACTCGACGTCGACCGTTGGAGTCTGCGTCAGTACATCTTTCGGCCGCACGAAGATGTTCTCGATGAAAGTCGAAGGAACGACTCGCAACGATACTTCCCGATAAATACCGCCGAAGGTGAGGTAGTCAATCTCGTATCCGAAGGGAGGGATGTCAGGACGTTCGGTGGAGTCGACATCGACTGCGAGGACGTTCTCTCCATCGAAGTCGATGTGAGGAGTCAGGTCGAAAGAAAATGGAGTGTATCCGCCTTTGTATTCGCCGAGGCGTGTGCCGTTGATCCACACAGTCGAGGCGGTCATTACGCCCTCGAAATCGACGAACACGCGTTTGCCCTTGGCCGCAGGAGGAAGTTTGAACCGTCGGCGATACAGGGAAACAAATTCGTACGTCTTCTCGTCAAAACCATGCCACGGACGAGGAATGTTGGTATGTGGGACTACGACTTGATCGAACTTCGAGTCGTCGAAGTTCTTGTCGTGGCCTCCTTCAACAACGGTGCGGCTGTAGCGCCACTTGCGATTGATAGGCAGAATGAGGCGTCCGGCGGAACTGGCATCCGACGCGGGGTTAGCAGAAAGAGTATAGGGTGTAAGAGCGGCGCCAGCGATCAGCGTGCCGCTCTGCTGTAGGAACGTGCGTCGATCCATAGATATTCATGCCCCCAATTCGAATACCAAAAATGACTGCGAACAACCTTTAAGTTCACAACGTCCAGGCAAGCACCTGGCGCAAATCGGCGACTGACGCGGACTCGGTGCCACGCGGCGTTGACGGACCAATAGCCAGCACCTGATTGTGCCCCTCAAACCACACCAGAAAGGACGACTTCTCCGCGCCCGGCAGGCGTTGCTGATTGAGCCAGTTGTAATATGCGGCGAAGTCGCCATCAATGAGCGAACCGATGAAATCGAGTTCCGGTGGGACCGTGGCATCTGCAGAAAGCATCTCGTTCATGGGCCGCTGCCGCTGGCGTGGAGCAAACCGCACAAGCAGCGTGAGGGGCTGAGCGCGGCGCAGGGCTTCCCGTGCTGCCCACTGCGCGAACACGGTGCTGAAGATTTGAGTGCCCGATCCCTCGGTCAGAACGCTGACCTCGAATCGCTCAAGGACTTCATCGTGCAATGTGCCGCTCCGATCCATCCCGAGATCCGACGGGCGCAACTGTGCCATGGTTGTTCGCAAGGCCTCTGGACCCATGCCGGGGCGGTCGATCTCCTCCTGCATCTTTCGCAGGAGAGCAGTCCGGGTGGGTTCAAGGGCCTTATAGGACACACAGGTGAGGGCAGAATCACACGCGACGGATTCACCCCCATCGATATACCAGTGAGCATATGGCAAGGGGTGGTCCTTAGCCCTGGCCGTCGCGGCACCGAGCAAGTATTGAAGGCCGTTCTCCGGATTAATGTGCGCATAATACGCGCCGTGGGACCGTAATTTTCGAAAGAGAGGATCGCTGTAAGAAGAGACGCCCTGGCCGATGATGCTGATGCCGAGTCGAGGAATCTCCGGAGGCTCGGGCGGTACTGCTGCGCGCAAATGATCGGCATAGTCGCCGGAGACTTTGCGGAACGCATCCAGTTGATGCGTGCTCCACAAGTGAGCCGACAAGCGCTCAACGAACTGAGCAGGCGACCTTACCCAGTCGAAGTCTTCGAGTTGCCTGGAGAGGCGGATTTCGGCGAATCCCTGGAAACAGTCCTTGAGTTGGCCAGCCGACAATGAGGTGAGATATTCAAGTTCCCTCTCGCGGGCCTTGCGTTCGGCAGGAAACTTGAAATCATAGTTGACGAGTTCACGAAGCAGGCCAGGCACGAAGCTCAGCGGCATTTGGCGAAGCGTCGCCAGATAACGAACGACAAACTTGCGAGCTTCCGGCGGGTAGCTATCGAACTTTTCGGGTTTGAGATCGCTGGGCCGCATGGCTACAAGACTTCGTGCACCGGTTTTCCCTGCGACAGGGAGGCATTGAAGCCCAGCACAGCCCCGAGCGTGGGGACCAAGTCCATGGAATCGACGGCGCGGTCAAAGACTACGCCCTGGCGAACTCCGGGTCCGGCGACCAGCATCCATGTCGTGCGAGACAAGGTGTCGCCGGTTCGATGATGCTGGAAGCCGTTGCCGCCGGCATCCTCGTCGGAATCGCGTCCGAAGTCGGGCAGTATAAACAACGTTGTGTTGCCGGCGTATTCGGGCTCGGTCTGGATGGCCTTCCAGAGCTCGGAGCAAAGGCGATCGGTGCGACGGATGCCCTCGATATAAAGGGAGTAGGCGCCCGCGTGAGCCACGTCGATGTCGTGCAGTGTGATCCAGAGCAGGCTAGGGGCAACCTGGCGCATCAACTGTCGAGCAATGTAGACGGAGAGTTCGTCGGGACTCGAGAGTGTCTCGGCATGAGTCTTGAAGTCATTCACCGAGAGCTTCAGGATCATCTCGAGCTGCTGCAGTTCGAACTCGTTGCCCACGAGTTCCGGTGTGTAGTAAGGAGTTTCATAGTTGTCGCGCAACAGATGCTGATAGTCGCGGCTGCTGCCGGAGGTTGCGGCAGACAGAAGCCTTTTTGGCAGAATCACACGCGCACCGAAACCCGGACCGTAGGAGCGATGGCTGCTCTCTCCAATGCGGTTGAAACCGTTGCTGGGCGCGACAACCCAGGCATCGGAAGAGGGGCGCTTCAGATCTTTGCGGAAGTACTCAAAAACTGTGGGCGATTCCGGCGATACCGCAGCAAAGTTGTTGAAGGTTTCATACACTCCGGTGGCGAGGCTGGCGGTCGCGACGTAATGGCCGAGGATCCCATGATTCACGACCTGCGTAAAGAAGCTGCACTGGGGGATCAGTTCGCTCATCAGGTGGGGAATATTTTCCTGGCCCTCGATCATGAAGGTTTCTTGATCGCGGGCTCCGCCGCCAAAAGTGATAACGACAACCTTTCGTTTCGACGACGAGGACAAGGCCCGTGACCACGCGGGACGAAAGAAAGCGCTGCCCAGAGCAAGACCCACGGCATCGCGCACAAAATCGCGTCGGCTGCGTGCGATGCACTGGCTGAGTTCCCGAGGATTAGTGTGATATTGCATTTCTGTTCGACATGGAACAGACCACTACCGCGCTTAGAGGCTAAAGCCCGTTTGTATCTGACGTTGCTCGGCACGGCTTGAGCCGTGCCCTTCCCAAAAACGCTCGCCGTTCATGGAAGACGCTGTCATTGTTGTTTGGCGCGGGTTGACGTCCCGATTTCCTCCGAGTAAACAAATTGGCGGATGTCCGCCTTCTGCCTATCAAGATCCGCCAGATGTTGCGCGCGCTGCTCCTGGTATACCGCGAGCTGGGCTTGCGCCTTTTCTTTTTGTCCAGTCCGCATGTATGCCTGGCCCAGGCGATAGTGCGCGTCGGGAATCTCAGAGTTGCTGTCCAAAGCCGCAAGATACTCCGGGATGGCTTCGGTGTAGTGGGACTGATCGGACAGCAGATTTCCCAACTGAAAGTGCGCTTCGGCCAGCTTGGGATCGAGTGCGATCGCTTTCCTCAGCAGTGCATCGACCTGCGCGAAATCGATGGCAGGGTCCTGCGCCCGCTTCCCTTTCCAGAGGCTGATCGCGTAGTAGTACTGCGCTCGTGCGTCGTTGGCCTGCAACTCAGCGAAGCGCCGGAAGTGTGCAATCACCTCGTCGGCCTGGCTGGGAGAACTGTCATACGCCTTGGACAGGAACAGGTAGCAACGGGAATCCGAAGGGCTGAGATCGGCACCGCGCAGCAGGGATTTGACGGCTTCGTCATAAATGCCGCGCGAGTAGTAGGCGATGCCCAAGCCAATCGCCAGACGGGCAGATGCCGGGTAACGCTCGGCGGCATTACGGAAGACTTCGATGGCAGGCTCCAGCGTACGGTGCAGAAGCAGTTCACTGGCCCAGTCGAAGAGGTTGGATTCGCTGGGATCCTTGTGGGCGGCGGCTTCAAATTCGTTGGCCGCAACCACGAAGTTTCCTTCCTTCTCCTCCACGTGGCCAAGCAGATTGTGTAGTTCCGCGGTGTCCTGATGCTTTAAAAGGTCATGAATGATCTGGCGCGCGGGAGCCGCATTGTTCGTGAGCAGGTAGGCCAATGCCAAGTCATAACCATTGTCGTAGGAGGGTCGGATTTGTTGTGCCTGCTTGAGAAACGGGATCGCTTCGGAAAGCTTGCCCTCTTTAATGTAGATCTCGCCAAGATTGTGGTTCGCGTCGTAGTTGCGCGGCTCTAGGGCGACCGCTTTTTTGAGTTGCTGCCGGGCGCCTTCGATATCCCCAACCCGGATCAGACTCGCGGCGAGGTTCGTACGGGCCGCTGCCGACGCGGGCTTGAGGCGGACGGCAGCCTGCAGGTGTTGGCTCGCCAGTTGATCTCGCGATTGTTCGGCATAGACCATACCCAGCAATTCGTGAGCTTCGAAGCTTTCCGGGACCCGCTGCAGGAGTTTCTCTAACTGGGCCGCGGCTTCGGGGAAATGTCCGCCATCATACTGCGCAACGGCCGTCTGGAACTGGCGGTTGAGTTCCTCATCGTGATTCGAAGTACCGGAGCGACTCTGAGCGAATGAGGAGGTTGTGACCAAGGCATGCCCAAGGAGAATGGTTAGTCCGGTGCACCAGAGCAGACGGAAGGTCACGGCGTCCTTAATGGTAGCACTACGCGTAAAACCCACGGCAATCAAGCCCACAAGCAAACCGAAGGCGCTCCAGCGGAGCGCCTTCGGTGTTTGAGGAAAGCTAACCTTAGAAATAGAGTTTCAGGGCGAATTGAATCTCTCGCGAGCCGTATGGAGCGTCGCGAGTGGATCCGATTTCGCCGAATGTGGAATTGTTGAAGTTGGTCGACCCCGAGACCGCCACCACGCCGTTGCCACCGAAACCCGGATAGTTGAAGTTCGGGTGGTTCACGAGATTGAAGAACTCGGTACGGAATTGCATACGCATGCGCTCCGTCACCTGGAAGTCCTTAAAGATCGAGAAGTCCAGCCGGTGATAGCCCGGCCCCTCGATTTGCGTCGGAGTTGAACCTCCCAGCGCGAGCACCCCTGGCATCGGAATGCAGTTCGTTGGAGTGTCTGTCGATCCGACTTCGCACGGCTGGGCGAACGCCGCGGCATTCAACATCTTCACATTGCCATCGGGTGTTTTCTGGAGCGATGTGCGTGGACTGGCTCCGTTTAGAACGAACGAAAGACACTGGGTACCTGCAGCTGTTGTTGACGGACAGGCTAGCTGAAAAGGCTGACCACCTTGGAAGGTGCTGGCCCATACCACAGACCAGCCGCCAACAAGGGCGTTTGTGACTCCGTGGGCGTCACCCATAAATTTCTGCCCTTTGCCAAAGGGTAACTGGTAAGTACCGCTGAAATGCACGACGTTACGGATATCGAAGTTCGCCAAGCCATAGTCACCGTGGATTCCCATCCCCGGGATGTAGGGAGCGCGATACCCACCGGCACTGGCGAATCCGTTCAGCAAGTCGCTGGCGTCTGAACGCACCTTTGACCATGTGTAGGCGAACAGGAAGTCCAGACCCTTGGAGAACTTCTTGTTCACACTAGTCTGCAGGCCATGGTAATAACTGCTGCCCGCGGTCATTGCGTAGCTTGCGCCTTGGGCAAAGTCTGGGAATTGCAAACCTCCCAGGTTCGAGGCAATCCCTCCCGGGTTGGTGAGGGTGGTATTAGGTGGCAAGAGTTGCGTCGGCAGATTCGAATTTGGGAACACCTCAAGATGGCGTCCGTAGGTGCCCACGTAACCGGCTTGCAGCGACAGTGAGGGGGTCAACTCATACTGCAGGGTGAGGTTTGAGCCTATCGAGTATGGAGTCTGGTAGTCGAACTGGATTCCTCGCAGTTGCAGTCCCTGTGCATTTACCGCCAGAGGATCTAGCGGGATGCAGGCGAAGCCGGTCTCCAGAAACATTCCGCCGGTTGGAGTAGCGTCGGCGCAACCCTGGAATTGATTGATCGGGGTGGCGTCATTCTTTTGCTGGAACTGGAACGAGAATTGGAAGGGGTAGTTCTCGCCCAGATTCGGTGAATAGCCACGGTTCTCAAATCCGTTGTAGAACATGCCGACACCGCCGCGCACAACAAACTTCGGTGTGGCCTGATAGGCGAAACCAAACCTCGGCGCCCAGTTGCTGGTCTGCGACTTGCCCAAACCTTTCCCGTATTGTTTGGTAATTGCTAAGCCGATGCCGTCCTGCGACAACAAGGTCTGAAAACTGCTCGACAGCTGCGTGGCCAACGGCCCCGGGGGAATGACGTAGAGTGGGCCACCACTCGGCGGACCGCCTGGGACAAAGTTCGCTTGTTTGGCGTAGTGGTCGTAAACCAGACCGAAGTAATCCCACCGAATTCCCAAATTGAGCGTTAACTTCGGCGACATCTTCCAATCATCCTGCACGTAGGTTCCGTAATAGTTCTTGCCGTTGTCACTGAGCGAGATGTTGGAGGCGAATACGTTGTTCGGACCTCCTACGTAATCTGTGCCGCCCGGGACAGTTGTGGCCTGAGGGGTTAAGAGGAACTGAGCGCGACCGGTGTTACCTCCACCCACGTTTGGAATGTCGGTGTAGGTGCCGTCGAAGTTGAACTGTCCGCGGGACCACGGTGGCTGAAGAGTGGAGAACTTCACATGCTGCCACTCGATGCCCATTTTAAACGTGTGCTTGCCGTAGATCTTGGTGAAGTCGTCGTTGAGCTGGATGGTGGAACTGACTTCGTCCGATGGCAGGAAGGCGTTGCCGCCAAGAGTTTGAAGGCCGTTGATGCCGAAAGCCGGCAGGCCACCGTTCTCGTGGACTTGCGGAATACCCTTGATCCCATACGTGCCGGGGAGATCGCTCAGGTTGTTCGCTTCGGGGATGTTGCGCGTCGTGTGCAAATAGTTCAATCCTGCACGAGCGTTGTTGACAGTCGTTGGTGAAATTATGTGATTCCAAACCAGTGCGCTCTGTTGCGCTAACGCTGTCTGGTTGCCTTGGAAGAATCCACCTCCATCGGCAACGCCTCCAAAGATGCTCGGGATAAACTGCGGGTCATCGACGAAGCTGAAGCGGTAGAACAGTTGATCCTTTTGAGTGAAGTTGATATCGAGGCGTGCATCGAAGGCCTTGCGATTCTCGCGAAGGACGGGTGAATTGGTGTAATTCGACGTGAGAGCGCCGCTCGTTGGATTTGGGAACAGGTTCAACAGCTGAATCGCGTTTGTGTCCAGTCGTCCTATAGGCAACATATTCAGGCCGCAGCCCCCTAAGGTGAAAGCAAGCGTGCCGGGCGGGCATGTGCCGAATGGATCGCGGGCGAAGCCGACTGCCGTCCCTGCTGCAACTCCCGTACCGCAGGCCGGCCCAGCCAATCCACTGACCGGATCAACGACTCCACAACCTATGCTGCGCGTGGTTGCAGGATCAAGCACAGTTCCTAAGGGCATCGTTCGGCCCAAGATGTCGTTGTGGGTTCCTGATTGGCCCGTGATCAGATCCTGCAGATTTGTGTAACCGCTACTCCGCTCCGCTGTGGTAGGCACCGAACCGGTCTGTACCGTCCCCTGGCGTCGGCTCAAGGCTTCAAAGTCACCGAAAAAAAACATCTTATTGCGACCATTGATGACGTGCGGAATCACGACCGGACCGCCGGCCGTGAACCCATACTGATTCTGGCGTAACTCGCCCTTCTGCGTGACCCAATTTCCGCTCGCATCCTGAACCCGCTCAAAGTAATCCGCGGCGTCGAGTTTGTCATTGCGGAAAAACTCCCAGGCGGAGCCGTGGAATTGATTCGTGCCCGATTTGATAGTTGCATTCAGCACGGCGGCACCGGAGCGGCCGAACTCGGCGCTGAAATTGGTGGTCTGGACCTTGAATTCCTGAATGGCATCAACCGGAGGCAGCACTACGAAGTTTGTGCCGTTCAGGAAATCCACTGTGTCGGAGTTATTGTCAATGCCATCCAGCATGTAGTTGTTTTGCGCCGGACGGAAGCCATTGGCTGAAAAGGCCCCGGTGGCAGCATTGCCGCGCGTGTCCGCCTGCGGAGAGTTCACACCGGCAGAAAGCTGCGCCAGGAACGTGAAATTTCTTCCGTTGAGAGGCAGGTTGTTGACGTTGCGGCTATCCATGACTTGACCGACAGAGGCATCCTGCGTCTGAAGAACGGGAACTGATGTGGTGACTTCTACGGTCTCACTCACACTCCCAGGGGGCAGTTTGAGGTTCACGAGTACACTTGCGTTGACGTTGACGACGACGTTGGACTGAGTCACCGTCTTGAAACCTTGGGCGGAGGCATCGATTTTGTAGCTGCCAATTCTGACCGGACTAAACGTGTAGGCCCCATCGCCGGTCGTGTTGACCGTCAAACTGGCGCCCGTGCCCTGGTTGGTGAGGGTGACCTTCGCCCCATTGACGACTGCCCCTGAGGCATCCGTCACCGTTCCCGTAATTGACCCTGTGTCTACTTGAGCATGAAGTGGGAGAACGCTGAGAAGGACGCCAACCGTGAAAACGAGGAAACTGCGCAGAATCCAGGAGCATGCCGATCGATTCATGAGCTCTCCTTTGAGCAATCCGCCTTCGCAACGAAGCGAGCCGGTCAAACACAGAACACGCCCAGCCGAACCAACAAAGCTGGTAAAACTATTCGTCAGGGACCCCAGTTTTTCTGTTGGGTTAAATCCGAAACCGCCTTGGCTTGGATTAACCGCTTAACCCACATTCAAGCTAATACAAACGCACTACGAACCATGTGTGCCGGAAATATCATGGGATAAGATTCGTTGTCAAGAATTTTCTTGTCGTCTATACTCCGCGCAGTCTACACCGGTCTGCGAGATCGCTCTCGGGGAGATGGAAATTGGGCACCAGTGTAACCATTCGCGACGTTGCGAAGGCCGCGGGAGTGTCGACCGCAACGGTCTCGAACGTTTTGAATAACACGGGCAAAGTGGGAACGGAGACGCGCCGGCTCGTGATCTCCACGGTGCGAAAGCTGGGATACATCCGCGACGTGCACGCGCGTCATCTAGCTTCGCACGATCGACGAACTCTAGGCATTATCGTATCCGACATTGAAAATCCATTTTTCCCGGAGGTGATCAAGAGCTTCGAAATCCGTGCGCGGCAATTGGGTTACGACGCGATTCTCAGCGATACGAACTACGATCCGAGGCGCACGCGCGAAGCCGCCGAACGCATGATGGAGCACAAAGTCCGCGGGGTCGCGATCATGACGTCGGAGATTAGCCTTCGGCTGGTGCACGAACTGGCTCGCAGGAAAATCGCGGTGACATTCCTGGATCTCGCTCCCGTGCAGGGTTACATGAGCAATTTACGGATCGACTACCTTTCGGGGGTGGAGCAGATCGTGAATTACTTATACGAGAACGGGCATCGGCATATTGCTTTCGTCGCGGGGCGACCGGGTCTTAAGTCTAACCTGGAGCGCTTGGAGGCCTATGAAACGTCGATGCGGCGGCTAGGCCTTGAGCCCGGACCGGTGCTGCGAGGTGACCTGCGCTTTGAAGGCGGATTCGCGGCCGGAGCCGCGATTGCCAGACTCTCGCCGCGCCCGACTGCTGTGATGGCAGTGAATGACTTAACAGCAGTAGGCGTGATAAAAGGCCTGCTAAATTCCGGGTGCCGCGTGCCGGAGGACATTTCGGTGACGGGGTTCGACAAGACTCGTCTGGCTGAGTATTGCAACCCCTCCATCACCACGGTAGACATTCACCGCGAAACACTAGGGCAACTCGCGGCCGATGCTCTGCACGAGCTTTCCAGCACACTCAGTCCGCAGGGGAAAGAATATCGAATCTCGTCGGAGTTGATTATCGGGAAGTCTTCTGGTCCCTCGCCGCAGGAATCGAGCACACTTGAAAGTGCTAGCATGCGAAGTTGAGTTTTGATTCCTGGGGATGAGACGAAAAAGCGGAGAGCCGGGTTCGACGCGAAGGACGTTCCTGAAACAAATGGCGTCGGCGCCGGCGCTTTTTATTCCTGCGCCATTGCAGGGAACTCTGGCCGCGTCGAGACTGACTGGATTCTCCGAAGCCCCGGTCCCGCGCTTTCCTTTTGCTGACCTTGGTTTTATCCCTCATTATCCGGAACAATCACCCCTCGAGGCTGTCCTTCGTTTTGCCGAGCCGGGTTCCGATGAATACATCGCAGAAGGACGTGCTGCTGAGATCCTGAGTCTGCTTGCCTCCTGGAGCGCCGAGTTGAGAGGCGGCCCACGCGGACTTTCCGTGCTGCGGGAATCTGTGCACCCGTCGATCGAGTTCACTTCCCTGACTGCTCAGCCCGAAAAGCGCATCCGCTCCGCTCACGGAATCGAAGTGTCAAGAAGAGAATACGCCTCGGGCTTGGCGAGCGGTCGTGATCGATTTCTCGATGAGATCTCCGACTGTTTGGCAGGGCTCAAATCCATAGAGACGGCTGATTTCGAAATTTATTCGTGCAAAGAAGCTGATGCCTCACCAGTTGCTGTAAGTGCTGAGATTCGTTACGAGATCGTGGGGAGGAGGGGGGACGGTTCCCGAGAAGGGCGCATCGGGAACTGGAGCACTCGTTGGGTTCGCGACAAGTCGGGGATATTGCAGGTTTCGCTATGGAAGGCGACCGATGAAACGGTCTGCCGGGCACCAGGGCCTTTGTTCGTGGACATTACGGCGCATGCTCTCGGCGAAAATGAATCCTACAAACAGCAACTTCTGCACGGAGCGGATTATTGGCGCACCGTTCTGGATGGAGCAATTGGCGTCGATGTGTATGGAAACAATGGCGTAGCAGTCGGCGATTTCGACAATGACGGCTTTGATGATCTTTATGTCTGCCAAGCGGCTGGCCTCCCAAACCGGCTGTTTCGGAATCGGGGAGACGGAACGTTCGAGGATGTTACCGAGAAGTCGGGCGTCGGTGTACTCGATTTCACGTCTTGTGCGCTCTTCGCGGATTTCGAGAACCGCGGCCTGCAAGACTTGCTTCTGGTCGGCGCCACTGGCCCTCTGCTTTTTGTCAATGACGGGAATGGCAAGTTTTCGCTGCAGAAGGATGCGTTCCATTTTGCGCGGCCTCCGCAAGGCACGTTCACGCACGCGGCGGTCTCCGATTACAACCGCGATGGCCGATTGGATATCTATTTCTGTCTCTACAATTATTACCAGGGACTCGATCAATACCGGTATCCGGTACCGTATTTTGACGCGCGAAATGGGCCGCCGAACTATCTATTTCGAAATTCCGGCCAATGGCAATTCGACGACGTAACGGAAGCATCGGGGTTACACATCGACAATGATCGATATACTTTTGCCTGTTCGTGGGGGGATATCAGCGGCGATGGCTGGCCGGATTTGTACGTGGTAAACGATTTCGGAAGGAACGTACTTTACCGCAACAAAGGCGACGGAACCTTCGAGGCAATTTCGGGAGAGGCCCATGTCGATGAGGTTGGGGCCGGTATGAGCTCTTGCTGGCTCGATGTTGACAACGATGGAAGGCAGGACATCTACGCCGCGGGCATGTGGGTCGCGGCAGGGATGCGAGTCTTCGAAGATCCGCACTTTCATCCCGAGGATCCAGAACAGATCCGGGGACTGTACCGGCGGCACATGATCGGGAATTCTCTGTATCGGAATCTCGGGGAGGGCATGTTTGAGAATGTGGCCATGAAGTCTGGCGCCGAGAAGGGCCGGTGGTCCTGGTCCGCGGATGCCTGGGACTTCGACAACGACGGCTTTCCGGATCTGTACGTCGCAAACGGATATCTCTCTGGCCTGGAGAAACGGGACGTTTCAAGTTTCTTCTGGCGGCAGGTGGTAGCGAAGTCGCCGCAAAATTCCAACGCTGCTCCTGATTACGAGCGAGGATGGGGTGCGCTGAACGAACTGATTCGCTCTGACTCGACCTGGAACGGTCACGAGCGGAATGTGTTTCTAGCCAACAATCGCGATGGAACCTTCTCTGACATCTCTGGCGTTGCCGGGCTGGATTTTCGTGATGACAGCCGTTCGTTCGCGATGGCGGATCTCGATGGCGATGGTCGGTTAGAGATCGTACTTAAGAACCGTAACGCTCCCCAGGTTCGAGTCTTGCGGAATGCGATGAATAGTCTGGGGAATTCGATTGTTTTGCGGTTGCGGGGAGATAAGAGTAATCGTGATGCGATCGGTGCCGCGGTGACCGTCACAAGCGGATCGCTAAGTCAGACGAAGTATGTGCAGGCTGGCTCGGGATTCTTATCTCAACACACGAAGGAGCTCGTCTTCGGACTTGGAGAAACCTCCGTACGAGTGCACGCAACGATTCATTGGCCGAGCGGGCTGAAGCAAGAGATGGAAAATCTGCCCGTGAATCAGCGGATCGAAATCCACGAAGGTAGTGCGAATTTCAAAGCCAAGCCATTCGCGGCTTTGCCACAGTCGTGGGCAGAGCGGTCGGAGTCGTTCCCTACCGGCGAAATTTTGCCCTCGGCATGGGGGACATGGCTGATCGAACCCGTAACAGCACCTACGTTCTCGTTGCCTGATTTGAGCGGTAACCTGCGCGAACTCGCCGCTTTCCGTGGCAAGTTTGTCCTGCTCTTTCATTGGTCGTCCATCTCGCAAGAGCGCCGGGAATCATGGGATGCGTTGCGCGAGTCACAGGCCGCATTCGATGCGCGGGGGCTTCAGATCGTCGGCTTCAACCTGGACGATTCTGAAGATTCTCGTGCCATTCAGTCGTTTGTTGGAAGTGACCCTCTACCCTTCCCTGTCCTGCTTGGCGATACTGAGACGGCAGGCGTCTACAACATCGTCTATCGCTATCTGTTCGATCGCCATCGTGATCTTTCGTTCCCGATGCAATGGTTGATTGATCCTTCCGGCGAAATCGTCAAGATCTACCATGGCGCTCCCGACCCGGAGCAGATTCTCCGGGACATGGCATCCGCGCCTCACGACGCTGCAGAGCGGCTGGCTAAAGCAATTCCATTTCAAGGCACTCTCTATCAGGACAAATTTCGAAGAAATTCGCACACCTATGGGGTTGCATTTTTCCAACATGGTTTTCTGAAAGAAGCGGAGCGGGCGTTTCAACAGGCCGTTGCCGCGAATCCGGACGACGCGGACGCTTTTTACAACCTGGGAACGCTTTATCTAAGGCGTGACTCGCCGCAGGAGGCCAAGCGCAATCTCGAGCGGGCCGTAAAACTTCGCCCGACATATGCGGAAGCATGGAATAACCTCGGAATGTTGGCAGCGCAGCAGGGCAATAACGAAGAAGCCATCGCTAACTTTCGGCGGTCCCTCGAATTGCGCCCTGCCTATGCGACTGCCCTGCTCAATCTCGGCAACGTGTACCGCAGGCAAGGAGATTTCGAGCAAGCAGAAAGGTTTCTGAAGAGGGCGGGCGAAATCGAACCGAACAACGCCGACATCAGTTACAACCTGGGCATGTTGTATGCGCGAAAGAATGACATGGCTTTGGCGGAACAGTATTTGAGAAACGCAGTGAAATTGCGGCCCGATTATTCGGATGCGCTGAACAATCTTGGCGTGCTTATGATTCAGCAGCAGCGTTACGCAGAAGCCGAGGCGACCTTGAATGCGTGCATAAAGGCTACGCCGGACTTCGATCAGGCGTATCTCAACCTCGCACGTATGTACGTCGTTCTCAACGAGAAGGCAAAAGCTCGGACAACATTAGAAGCTTTGCTGCAAAAGCAGCCTCAGCACAGGATGGCTCAGCAGATGCTGCAGCTGCTATATTGAAGGCTCCATGGTGAGGGATTTTGGGGATTTTGGGGACGGGTTCGATGCGACCATCAAGCCCATGTAGAGCACACTGGCTTGTTCTTCTCCTGCTGTGCTTGACGACTCACGGTTCTGGTCAGACCCCAAACACTGCGACGCAAAGGAAAAGTTCAACTTCACCCGTTGCCGCGCCAAACCTGGTCCAGGCTCAAGAACTCATCCAGCAGGGACAATTCGCGCAGGCAAAAAGCCTGATTGAGCACCAACTCAGGCTGGATGCCTCTGATATCGAAGCATATAACCTTCTGGGCATCGTCGCTACGAACGAGAAAAACTACAGCCAGGCCGAAGAGGCTTTCCAGCAGGCATTGCGCCTTGCCCCGGGATCAAGTACGACGCACAACAATCTCGGCAACCTATATGTGGCCGAGCAAAAACTCGATCTGGCCGAGAAAGAATTCAACCTCGTCCTGAAAACTGCGCCTGCGAATCGGGATGCCAATTACAACCTCGGTCTCCTGTTAATGGCGAAAGGCTCGCCGCTCTCCGCTATCACTCATTTCCAGCGTGTGCATCCGCAAACGGTGGAGACGCGATTCAATGTCATCCGGGCGTATTTTGCGGCTGGAAAGCATGCGGAAGCCCTGGCTCAGGCGCGCGAACTCTCGGCCGCTCACAAGCAAGACGTGCAACTCCACTTCACACTGGGATTGGTCCTCGCCTCGGCAAAACAATATAAGCCGGCGCAGCTTGAGTTAGAGCAGGCCAACGTCCTGAAGCCTGAGACGTTCGAGATTTTGCACAATCTAGGCGAGGCATACTTACGCGGGCAAGAGTATGCCAAGGCAGACCTCGCGCTAAATCGCGCTCTAAAGCTCAAGCCAGACTCGGTCGAGACTTTGTATCTGCTCGCGCAGGTGTATTCGGAGCAGAGCCGACCCGTCGATGCTCTGGAATTGCTGGTTCGTGCCCACAAAGCGGCTCCGGAAAACGCCGACGTGATCTTCCTATTGGCTCGCATCAGCATGATGCAGAACTATTTCGAAGATGCGATCCCGCTGCTTGAATCGGGTGTGAAGCTGGCACCCCAACGCGCAGACCTTCACGCCGCCCTAGGCGAAAGCTACTTCATGTCGGGCAAAACTGAGAAGGCCATTGAAGAGTTCAAGAACCTGATAGCACTGGATCCTTCGGCCCGCTCGTATGCGTTTATGGGCCTCTCGTACCGTCACCTCGGACGTTTCGAGGAAGCGACGAAGTACTTTAACGAAGGACTAAGGCTGGACCCGCACAATGCGACGTGCCTTTACAATCTCGGGTTTATCGAAGAACGCCAGGGGAACACAGCGCGAGCCGACGAACTGTTTCAACAGGCGCTTCGTTATAACCCGGACTATTCCGATGCCCTGCTAGAGCTCGCCAACTTGCGCGTGAAAGACAAGAAATATGCCGAGGCGGCGGAACTTCTCCGCCACTATGTGAAGGTCGGCCACGATGTCGCAACCGGTTACTACAAGCTGGCGATGGTGGAGCGAAGCCTTCATCAAACGGCAGCAGCACAGCGGGATCTCAACGTTTTTCAGACACTCTCGAAGAACTCATCGACCGGACCGATGCCGTATCAACATCTGTTCGACTACCTGAATAATCGGTCGCAGCTTTCAGCGCAGGCCCGCACTGAGCTTGATGTCGCGGAACTGAATGAGCAGATCAAGAAGCACCCCGGGCAAACGCAGGACCTTTATCTGCTCGCGGAGACGTATCTCAAGCTGGGCGATGTGAGCAAGGCACGCGAGGTGGTCGGGCAGCTTGATCAAATCAGTGCCGAGGACTATCGGACCCAGACTGGAATCGGAGTGCTCCTGGCGCGATACCGCTTGTACAATGATGCGATTCAGCACTTCCAGAATGCCCTGCAGGCGAATCCTGATTCTGATGACGTCAAGTACGATCTGGCGAATGCTTATTTCCGCAAGGGGCAGTACAAAGAGGCGCTTGCCGCTGTGCAGACTATGTCTGCTGCCGGGCGGCAAGACGACAACTCTCTTGCGCTGCTGGGTGACATCGAAGCACATCTCGGCAATGCGCCAAGGGCAATGGAAATCTTCCGGTCCGCCATCGCGCGAAATCCCGATAATGACCAGTACTATCTTTCTCTTACACTGGCTCAGCTTCGTGGAAACGATCTGGGGGGCGCTGAGCAAACGCTCCAGAAAGGGCTGGCGCGCATTCCGGGCTCGGGCAAATTGATCTGGGGGCAGGGCCTGGTGTCGGTTATGAAGGGCAATACCAAACAGGCCGTGGAGCGCCTGGAACGAGCTGTCGACTTGCTGCCGGAATGGGCCGGAAGCTACTCCACCCTCGGCGTTTTCTACTATCAGACAGGACAAATTGAAAAAGCACGGGAAGTGCTCAACCGTTTCAAAGGTAGTAATGCCGGTGGACTCGACATCAGCCGAATCGAAGATGCATTGTCGAAAGCTCCCGGGAACCCTTCATCATCAGACCAATCCATGCCGATGGCAGCCCGCCAGCAGATGCTGCAATTTGCATTGCTGATCGCAGACCGCAGCCTGTGAGAATGGGGAGAATCAATACGAACCGGCAACATTTTCGGGCTGCGACAGCTCCTCTGCTGGCAGTGCTGGTGTTCTTGAGCGGCTCGGCATGGCACAGCCGCGTTTTCGCCGCCCAATCTTCCAAGACTGCCGCATCGCCGATTCCAGTGCGCTATACCGACGTTCGTGAGGCCGCAAAGATTACGTTCCAGCAGGACTCCACTCAAACCGACGAGAAGTACTACCTCGAAACCATGGGAACCGGTGTCGCATGGCTCGACTACGATCAGGATGGCTTGATGGATTTGTACTTTGTCCAGGCGGCAGCCACGGATATCTACAAGCCTCCGCATCCAATTCGCAGCGCGCTTTATCACAACAATGGCGACGGAACTTTCAGTGATGTTACGGAGAAGGCTGGTGTTGCCGTCGAAGGCCATTACGGACAAGGAGTCGCGGTAGGCGACTTCGATAACGACGGCTACCCGGATCTCTATGTCACTGGATACGATCGAGCCGTCCTTTATCGCAACAATGGCAATGGGACCTTCACCGATATCACCGCCAAAGCAGGGGTAGCTGATGAGGGTGGATGGTCGACGAGTGCCGGGTGGTTCGATTATGACAAAGATGGCTGGCTGGATCTGGTCGTCACCAACTACATCGACTGGAGTCCGAAGAACAACCTGTGGTGCGGCGAACAGCGACCAGGTTACCGATCTTACTGCCATCCCGGAAACTACAAAGGTCAACGAATCAAGCTTTATCACAATAATCACGATGGAAGCTTCAGCGACGTGAGTGACAGATCGGGGGTGGGGAAGCCCGAGGCAAAGGGAATGGGTGTCGTGCTCGCGGATTTCAACAATGACGGATGGCCCGATATTGCCGTCGCCAACGATTCCTGGCCGAACTTTCTCTTCATCAACAAGCATAATGGGACCTTCGAAGACGTATCGCTAGTTTCCGGGTTGGCAGCGAGCGAAGACGGCCGCTATGAGGCTGGGATGGGCATCGATGCAGCCGACGTCGACGGCGATGGCTGGATGGACGTTTACATCACCCATCTCGATTTTGAGTTGAATCGCCTCTATCGCAACAGCCAGGATGGAACTTTCACGGACGAGACATTTCGCTCGCGAATCGGGAATACAGCTGTGCTGCTCAGCGGAGTCGCCGCAAAGTTCCTCGATTACGATAATGACGGATGGAATGACATTGTTCAGTTGAATGGCGCCATGCTCGACAATATCGCGCTGTATCACGGCGAAGTTTCTTACAAAGAGCCCTTGCTGATGTACCGCAATCGCGGTAAGGGCGAGTTCGACAAAGTTTCTGATTCGCTCGGGCCGGATTTCATGCGGCCGAGCGTTGGCCGCGGACTGGCGACTGCAGATTATGACAATGATGGCGATATCGATATTGTGACGAACAATCGCGGCGACTTCCCTTCCCTGCTCCGCAACGATGGTGGGAACGCGAACAACTGGCTGACGGTACAGTTAGTCGGGACGAAGTCAAACCGTGACGGCATAGGCGCTGCGCTCAAACTCACCTCCGAAGGCTTTGTGCACATGGAACAGGCGAAGGGTGGCATGAGTTACATGTCGGCGAGCGATCCCCGCATTCACTTTGGGCTGGGCAAGAGCTCTAAAATCGCTGCGCTCGAAATCACGTGGCCCAGCGGGCAGGTGGATCGATTGACAAACCTGCCCATCAACCAGATCATCACAGTAAAGGAGGGCACGGGCATTATCCCGCGCCGATTTCTCAAGATTCCGAACTCGAAATGAACTTTCCCCGGCGCCGTTTTCTTGGATCGTCCCTGATCATTTTCGGCAGCACTTTGCTCGAGGCTCTTGCTACTCCACTGTGGAAGTGGGATCGAAGCCTTGCCCTTTCGACTCAGGCTGCAACTCCTGATTCTTCTGTACAGTTTGTCAACGTTGCGCGTGAGGCTGGACTTACCACTCCCAACGTTTGGGGCGGCATGGATCACAAGCGCTACATCATCGAAGCGAAAGGTAGCGGGCTTGCATTTTTCGATTACGATCAGGACGGATGGCTTGACATCTATCTGACGAATGGAACGCGCATCGGCGAGAAATGGACTCCCGGTCAGGAACCTACGTCTCATCTCTACAGAAACAATCGCGATGGTAGCTTCACTGACGTTACCGAGAAATCAGGACTGGCCCGCACTGGCTGGCAGACAGGGGTATGTGTCGGTGACTACGACAACGACGGTTGGGATGATTTGTTCTGCTGTTTCTGGGGGCACAACATCCTGTTTCATAATAACGGCGACGGGACGTTCACGGACGTAACGCGCAAGGCCGGCGTTTACGACGAACGTGTTCGCTGGGGATCTGGCTGCAGTTTCCTCGACTACGACCGTGACGGGCACTTGGATCTGTTTGTCTGCAACTACATTCAACTGGACACGGAAAAAACGTCTGCTGCGGGAGAAAGCGCTACCTGTCAGTGGAAGGGGATTCCTGTAATGTGTGGCCCGCGCGGCCTGACGGGCGATACGAATGTGTTGTATCACAACAATGGCGATGGCACATTCACCGATGTGTCGCAGAAGGCCGGCATTCTGAAACCTGGCCCTCGATACTCGATTACCTCGGTCAGCACGGATTTCGACAACGACGGCTGGCCTGACATTTACGTCGCTGTGGACTCCGAGCCCAGCATTCTCTTCCGCAACAATCACGACGGCACGTTCACAGATATTGCGGTGATAGCGGGATGCGCCTACAGCGAGAATGGCCACGAGCAGGCGGGAATGGGCGTTGGGGTGGCTGACTACGATTGCGACGGCTGGTTCGACATCTTCAAGACCAATTTCGCCGATGATACCTGCAATCTTTATCACAATAACGGAGACGGGACTTTCAGCGATGTGACGTTTGCTTCCGGCATCGGCGTGAACAATCAATATGTGGCCTGGGGTTGCGGGTTCGTTGACTATGACAATGATGGTTGGGCGGACATCATCCAGGTGAACGGCCACGTATATCCCGAGATTGCGGGCCACGAGATTGGCCAGTCATTCAAGAATCCCCGGCTGGTATACAAGAATCTCGGCAACGGTCAATTCAAAGATGTCTCTTCCACCATGGGGCCGGGAATTAACGAGCGCTATTCCAGCCGTGGCGCGGCTTTTGGTGACTTCGACAACGACGGCGACATCGACGTGCTCGTTTTGAACATGAATGAGGTGCCATCTCTTCTGCGCAATGATGGGGGCAATAAACAGAATTGGATCAAGATCAAACTGATCGGAACGAAATGTAATCGCACCGCGATCGGGACACGGGTGCGGGTTGTCACCGGGAATCATTCACAGATTGACGAGGTTCGCAGTGGTTCGAGCGTGATGTCGCAAAGTGATCTGCGTCTCCACTTTGGACTCGGTAAAGCCCAGACTATCGACCTGATTGAAGTGAAATGGCCCACCACTCAGAAGATCGAGCGGTTCACGCAAGTGAAGACCAACCAATTTCTGACGATTCGCGAAGGCGGCGGAATTGTGCAGCCACCCGCTTTGCCAACAAAGTCACCCAAATGAAAGCTCTCTTGCTCTCCGAATATCGGCGTTTGGAGCTTACAGATGTGGCTACTCCAAAACTGCAACCGGGAGAAGTACTACTTCGGGTAGCGGCCTGCGGGATTTGCGGCAGCGATGTACACGGTTACGACGGCTCCTCCGGACGACGCATCCCGCCCATTGTGATGGGACATGAAGCGTCGGGCGTCGTTGCAGCGCTTGGTGAAGGCGTACGTGGATTGGCCGAAGGCGATCGCGTCACGCTTGACTCAACGGTATATTGCGGCGAGTGCGCAAACTGCCTTCGCGGCGATATCAACCTGTGTGATCGCCGCGAGGTGCTGGGCGTGTCGTGCGGCGATTACCGCCGTGCCGGCGCGTTTGCGGAATTCGTTTCAGTGCCTGCCCGAATTATTCACCGGCTTCCGGATACGTTTGCCTTTGAAGACGCTGCTTTGCTCGAAGCGGTGGCTGTCGCGCTGCACGCCGTTGCCCTTGTAACGGTCGTGCCTGGCGGCACGGCCTTGGTTGTAGGAGCGGGGACGATCGGGTTACTGCTGCAGCAAGCATTACGCGTGGCGGGATGCTCGCGTGTGCTGGTCGCCGACCCGGATCGAACTCGGCTCCCACTGAGCCAGAAACTGGGCGCAACCGAAACGCTTTCCGAACAAGTGGTAGAACGGGTCGCTGACCTGACAAATGGAATCGGTGTGGACCTTGTTGTGGAGGCCGTGGGAAAGACGGAGTCCATCGCCACATCCATCGACTGTATCCGGAAGGGTGGAACCATCGTCCTCGTAGGCAACATCACACCCGAGGTAAAGATCCACCTTCAGAAAGTCGTCTCACGGCAGTTGCGACTGCAAGGATCATGCGCCTCCGCCGGTGAATATCCCCGGGCAATCGAACTTATGTCCAAGGGAGCGATCCAGGTGAAGCCGCTGATCACTGCAGTAGCACCACTCGCGGAGGGGCCACGCTGGTTCGAACGACTCTATGCCCGTGAGCCGAACCTGTTGAAGGTCGTGCTCACACCGGGGACTTCATCGTGAACCAGCAGTCAATCGCTTCCAGCCTCTTTGACCTGAGCGGCCGAGTGGCTATCGTGACCGGCACGAGCCGCGGACTCGGCCAGGCATTTGCGCGCGCGCTTGCCCGCGCGGGTGCAGATCTGGTCCTTACCAGCCGGAATCACTCCGTCTTAGCGGACTTCGAAGCGGAGATCAAGGCGTTGAGCCGTCGAGCGTTGTCCCTGGAACTGGACGTGCGCAACCTCGCCAGCATCGAAGCAATGGTTGCCTCGGCAGAGAAAGCATTCGGACATCTCGATATCCTGGTCAATAACGCAGGATGCAATATTCGCAAACCGGCGATTGATGTCACATGGGATGACTGGAATCAGATCCTCGACACAAATCTTCGCGGGAGTTTCTTTGTGGCGCAGGCCGTAGCCCGTCGAATGATCGCACGCCAATACGGCCGCATCATCAATATCGGGTCGGTCACCAGCGTGGCTGGATATGCAGGACTTGCGCCTTACGGCGCGAGCCGCGGAGGCATTCGGCAACTCACGATGAGTCTGGCGGATGATTGGGGCAAGTATGGCATCACCGTTAACTGTCTCGCGCCGGGATGGTTCCGCACGGAGCAGAACAAGATTCTTTACGAGGATAAAGAGTGGGTGGACTATCTTTCCGATCGCATCCCGCTGAAGCGCCCGGGCCGACCTGATGATCTTGAGGCAGCAGTGGTGTTTCTTGCGGCAGAGTCGAGCCGGTATGTGACCGGCCAGACTCTGCTCGTCGATGGAGGCATATCAACCGGCGCGGTCCGCGCGCTACCGAAAGCCCGTTGATTACTGATGAATTCTCGCGGCCCAGCCCCCGCCGCTCGCCAGTTGTAGTTTCAACTTCGTGGTCCGATTCACAGATGTGGTCGTCTTGCGGTAATCGCTCGCGTTTCGATCCGCATTCACGCCGTCCTGGTAAGCATCCATCGTAAAAGCGCCATCTGGCAGGAACGAGAGATCGATGTCGACAGAACGCGGCGTCCAATCGTTCATCGCTCCGACATACCAATCCTTTCCATTCCGCCGCGCAACTACAACATAGTCGCCAATGCGGGCATCAAGAACTTTAGTTTCGTCCCACTCGGTCGGCACCGCACTGAGGAATTCCATCGTCTCAGGTTCGCGTAAGTAGTTTGAAGGACTATCCGACAACATCTGCAACGGACCTTCGTAGACAACATACATGCCTAGTTGATGACAGCGCGTACCCATGGCCATGGGCTGGCTGTTGATGGGAGCGAATGTGGTTTTGGTCGCATTACGCATCGCACCTGGTGTGTAGTCCAATGGCCCGAGGAACATCCGAGTGAACGGCAGCGTCACGTTATGCTCCGGCTCTGATTCCCGGCTCCACTTGCTCCACTCCATGCCGCGCACGCCTTCGGTATTGATCAGGTTGGGCCAAGTGCGGGTCATGACTGCGGGCTTCTGGTCTCCGTGATAATCCACCAGCATGTGGCGCTTTGCGGCCTCGCGGCATACGCGATAAAAGTAGTTGATCATAATCTGATCGCTGCGCTGCATGAAGTCGACTTTGATACCCTTCACACCCCACTTTTCAAATTGCTCGAGCGCGGGGATCAGCTGATCATCGAGCGTTTTCCACGATGCCCACAGGATAATTCCGACATTGTTCTGCTTGGCATAAGCGACCAGTTCGTCCATATTGAGAGCAGGAGTGACTTCCAGCAGATTGCCCAGTTTGTACCAGCCATCGTCGAGAATGATGTAGGGTATGTTGTACTTTGCGGCGAAGTCAACATAGTACTCGTAAGTCTTCGTATTGATTCCTGCCTGAAAATCGACTCCGTCAATGTTCCAGTCATTCCACCAGTCCCAGGCAACTTTGCCGGGCTTGATCCACGATGTGTCCTGAAATTGCGACGGCCGCTGGAGCAAATAGATGATCTGATTGGTGATCAGGTCGCCATCGTGGTCAGCAACCCCAATGACACGCCAGGGGAACGTTCTCTTACCCGTGGTTTCCGCAATATAGTCAGCGGTATCCACCGGCTTGTAGTCCCGATCGCTCGTCTGCTGCAATTTCACGGGATAAGGAGGAAACGTCGCCGCCAAACCAGTTCCTCCAGTTCCTCGCAGCCAAAGCCCGGGGTAGTCGTCGAGATCAGATTCAGCGATGGCAAGCTTTGCGCCGTGGCCGACATCGACAACAGCCGGCAACGTGGCGATAAATTCGGGAGCAATCTCGCTTAGATGTTGTGGCAGGTATTTGCGCTCATTGTGCGAATAAAAACTGTCTTCTTGCGGATAGTAGACAACGAAATTGGAGGAGAAGTTGAATGCCGATTCTTCGCCGTAGATCTTGACTCTCTCCTGGGGCAACGATGTCTCGAATCGGTAAGCCACACCTTCGTTGTAGGCGCGAAATACAACTGAGTAGCCTCCGTCCATCTTCAACGTCAATTCGTTGTAATGATCGCGAATCTTCGCAAATTTCTGGCGGACTACCGGCTGAACGACCTCGTCCGAGGAGCGCGTCTTTGCATCCAAAACTTTCGGCTGAATGCCGAGCTTCGTGTGCTCCACATCAAGTGAGATGGTGGAGTTCTCCAACACGGCCGCTCCCTTCAGAATGAGGTCATAGCGAAGCCGTTCCGCCGTGCGAATCCTCAGTTCGAGTCGCCCATCCGGGGACCGCAGGTTATAACTCGATTGCGCATTTCCCTCTTGAACAAAAAAACACCCTAGAAGTGCGAAAGCCGACAGTGCAAGAAGTGCTTTCATGGAACGACCTCCAGAATGAAGCAAGTTTGTGTGCGGGAAATCGGAATCTTACTCGGGAAGGCGATGCATTACAAATGATCCAGACGCAGACTGCCGATCACGTTCGATCTCATTTTGGCTGGAAAGAAATCGAGACGGGCTTCCCCTGGAAACTCGTGCTTTTCTTTTCTCCGAGCAACTGCACGTCAATCATTCTGGCGGCCGGCGAAAGCATTCGTGAGCCGGGAGCAAGTTTGAGGTCTAGAGTTCTACTAGCGTCGTTCCACGTCATGGCGATCCCCATCCAGTGTCCTGAGCGATAGTCAAATGAGATGCCATCGTCTTCGTAGAGCAGGAACGAAGCATCGGCACCGGGAAAGATCGAAAGCAGAAGTGGAGCATCGACTTTCTCATCGACATACTGTTTCACCGGACCGAAGGGTTGAATCGATCCCCCGCGTACGTAAAGTGGCAATGTCTCGAGGTCAACAGGTCTGTCGATTTCGCGGCCGCCTTCCAGACGTTCGCCGGTCCAGAAGTCGTACCAGGTTGCCGGCGGAAGGTATATGCGCCGGGAACTTGCTTCCTTCTCGAACACTGGAGCAACCAGCATGCTCTTTCCCCAGAGGTATTCATACCCGCATCCTGACGACTTGGGATCATTCGGGAAGTGCAACCACAACGGACGCATAATGGGCATCCCGGTCTTTGTGCACTCGTGCACTGTGCTGTAAAGATAAGGCAGCATCCGGTAGCGCAGTTCCAGGTATTTTCTGCAAATAGGCTCGACACGAGCATCGTGGAGTTGACTGGAGTCGGGAATCGCAGCGCCTTTGTAGTTACTGATCTCAACGGGACCAGGATCTCCCGTATTCCATCCCCACGGCAACCGTAACTTCCAGGTGCGGCCATGACAGCGGAAGAGCGGGCAGAATGCACCGAACTGAAACCAGCGTACATACAACTCTGCGGTAAATTCGGGAGTCGGAACAAAACCTCCGATATCGGTGCCCCAGTAAGGGATGCCGCTGAGAGCCGTATTGAGAGCGACCGGGATGTGCGTCTTCAACGTTTCCCACGTGGAATAGACATCTCCCGACCACAAAAAAGACGCATAGCGCTGCATCCCGGCATTGCCGTTACGATGCAAGGCGTAAGGACGCTGATTCGGCCGATCAATCTGCGGTCCTTCCCAATACATGCGATTCCTGGTGAGCCGCGACCTGCTGTCGAGCGGATCACCTTCGTCCGGCCACCAGCCGTCAATCCCCATCGCCTGGTCTCTGCGGTGCGTCGCCCAATAGCAACTGGCCGCAGCTTCATCGAATTGCGACAGCTCACAAGGGTCGTGAACGGTGCCGTGGAGTTGATCCGAGAGAATGACCACATGCATCACGGCGCGGAAATGTGCCTTATGCAATTCGTCAAGTACTTCCTTCGGGTCGGAGAAAACACGGGGATTCCAGGCAAAGCTTCCATTTTCCGTGTTCCATCCAGAGGGACAGAATCCCGTTCCCAGATAGATCATCGCGTCGCACGGCAGCTTCTTTTCGCGAAATGTCTTTGCCTCTGTAATTACTTCCTCGCGGCTGGCAAGAGTCCGATGTGATTGCTGATAGCCAAGACTCCACAGCGGCGGCAGTTCGGGAAGTCCCGTAAGTCGAGCGTATTCGGCCATGATCGTTGGCGGATCTGTTGCGGCGACGAGAAACAAATCTAGCGGAAGGGCGCCATCCGGGTTCTTGGGAATAAACCTGCTCCGTTCCCCGGTGAAATCAAAGGTCCCCAAGGGCAGATGAAAGAAGATCGCCCAGCCTTCCGTTCCGATAACCCATGGAATGGGAACCCGGCCGCCGTGAGTGGCGAGTTTGTATCCACCCTGCCCACTGCGCATTTCGTCCGTCGAGCCGCGGCGATCGTATTGCGGGCCTCCCTCGCCCAAGCCAAAGAGGGGTTTGGCACCAGTGAGAAACGAGAGCGCACCCGAGTTCTCGTCCCACTCAAATCGCTGGGTGCTCCCGGTCTTTTGATTGGAAACATTAACGCTGACCGGGCGCCACGAGATCTTAAATCGGAAATTTCCAACAGTAATTTCTTTCCCGTCTCCTTGCGGAACCGTGCTAACCGGATTCCCCCACGATTCCCGCGCGAGGGATCCATCGTCGACAATAGACCGCTGAGATCCCTGGTTGATGCGGCGAAACGTGACGCGCGAGGTGTGATCACTAACAGGGGTAATTTGGATTTCGGGCGCAGCTCCACCCTCGGTTGCATTCTCGGAGGGCACCCGTTCTGGACGGATCAAAATGGCGCCCGAGAAAGCAGCGAATCCTTTCAAGACTTCTCGACGGTTCCATTTCGGTGCCATAACTGATCACAATCTTTCGCAAGCCATCCGCGAGGGTGAAAGGGATTGTAGCCGAATCCGGCAAATCGAGTAAACGATTACTGGAATCAGGATATAATGCCCGGCATCGTTCGGTAGCGGTAGTTTGGCAAAGCTTGTGAAGAACACGTGTGTGGTGTGCTGGCGCCGCGGTGTCCTGAAATGTTCGTGCTTGTCGTATGCAGACCAAAGATCTCTCCTTTGCTCCGAAAGAGGTGACAGCGAGAAAGATCTCGCAAAACGCGGCTGCGCTTTTCAATATATTCCCGCGGGTCATTCCCGAGTCCAGAGATCAAGACATCTCCGCCGTCACCAACGTGTTTCAAGTGTATTGAAGCTGGTATTCCGCAAATCAAGTGAGGAGTGAAACGGTGAAAGCTGCTTGGTATCGAGGCATCCTCCGTTTTTCGGTTTTCGCGTTTTGGGTGCTCATGACTTCTGCAATCGCCTTCACGCAGCAATCTTCCGAGAAGAAGCCTCCCACTCCGGGTCCTATGCTCGATCAAGGCATCCAGAGTTACGACACGCCCGAGTTCACCTTGAGCCTGGTTCGGTCTTCCCAAACCGTCGCAGCCCTCAAGCCGAAAGGCACCGATGGTTTCGACTTCACCCCCGGAGATCTTCTGGTTGCTCGTTCGCAGAATGGATATTTCCATCTCGGCGACCTGACCCTCCGGTTGCGAAACCAGAATTCCAGAGAGTGGACAAACTATTCGACCTCGACCGCTCGCATGCCAGTTCGCGCATTGTCTGCCGGCGGGAGCATATTGGCAGCTGCGGATCTCGCTCCGACGCTCCCCAACGAGATCCCTTTACAGGTCATCAGGACCTGGGCCATCGAAGGGGGCAAACTAGTCCTGCGTTTCGTCTTGAGGAACAAATCGCCGAATACCGTTCACATGGGGGCATTGGGCATCCCCATGATCTTTAACAATGTCCTCAATGACCGCTCCCTCGAGCAGGCCCATGCGGCCTGCTCGTTCTATGACCCTTACATCGGCGAAGATGCCGGGTATCTGCAAGTCACGCGCCTGAATGGACACGGTCCAGTGCTGTTAGTCGTTCCCGATGGCAAAACACCTTTTGAAGCCTACAAACCAATCCTGGACCGAAAAGGGTCGTGGGGAGCCAAACCGATATTCACCGATCCCACGCCGCGAGGGATTACGTTCGAGGGTTTTTATGAATGGATGGTTCACAGTCAAGCGTACGCTGAAAGCGAATGGAGGAACGCGGAGCAGTGGAATCCTTCAAGCGCTCTCGAACTCAAACCAGGTGAATCAAGAACATATGGGCTTAAGTTTGTGCTGTCCGATTCCATCCGCAATATCGAGAAGACCCTGTCGGAAAACGAGCGCCCCGTGGCTGTCGGTGTCCCGGGATACGTCTTGCCTCTGGACATCGAGGGCCGTCTGTTTCTGGACTACACACAGCCAGTAAGCTCGTTGACCGTAGAGCCGTCCTCCGCCATCGAAGTCCATGAAGATTCGCGCACTCGCGACGGGCAGAGAGCCTACACGCTTCAAGGAAAGAAGTGGGGGCGCGCACGCGTCACCGTCACCTACAAGGACGGAACCGTGCAGACCATTCAGTATCTTGTCATCAAGCCCGCTGCGGAAGCGGTTGCGGACATGGGTCACTTTCTCACGACCAAGCAGTGGTTCACCGATGCGAATGACCCTTTCCAGAGGGCTCCTTCCGTGATCAGCTTCGATCGCGAGGCCAACCAATTTGTCCGTCAGGACAGCCGTGTGTGGATTGCCGGCCTAAGCGATGAGGGCGGCGCCGGTGCGTGGCTCTCGGCCGTCATGAAGCAATTCATGCAGCCAGATAAGGACGAATTGGCAAAAGTCCAACAGTTCATCGACGGCGTTGTCTGGGGACGCCTGCAATTCAAAGACGGACCTAAAGCGTATGGTGTCCGCAAGAGCTTGTTTTATTACCAGCCCGATCAATTGCCTGCGCATTACTACAACGAAAGCACTGATTGGAAATCCTGGACCAGTTGGAATAAGCAGGCGAGTGAAGCGATCGACCGATCCTATGACTATCCACACGTTGCGGCTGCTTACTGGGTGCTCTACCGACTGGCTCGCAATTATCAGGGCCTGGTCACGAACCACTCTTGGGATTGGTATCTGAATCAAGCCTACGAAACTTCGATGGCAATGACCCGATACGCAAAAGATCTGGCGGTCTTCGGGCAAATGGAAGGCTCCGTTTTTGTTGCCATTCTGACCGATCTTCGACGCGAGAACATGATGCAGCAGGCCGACGTTCTGGAGGCCAACATGCGCGAACGGGCGAACCGCTGGAAAAGCGAGGCCTACCCGTTCGGCAGCGAAATGCCATGGGACTCAACCGGACAAGAAGAGGTCTACGCGTGGACTAAGTATTTCGGCTACGACGACAAAGCTGAAGTAACTCTTAATGCAATACTCGGATACGATCCGGCAATACCTCATTGGGGGTACAACGGCAGCGCGCGTCGCTATTGGGATTTCATTTTCGCCGCCAAGGATCGGCGGCTTGAGCGACAGCTTCATCATTATGGCTCCGGTCTGAACGCCATTCCGCTGCTGACTGAATTCCGCGAGCATCCCAAAGACTTCTATCTGCTGCGTGTCGGATATGGCGGCACGATGGGGGCCCTGACTGATATTGACCAGGAAGGGTTCGCATCCGCGGCCTTTCACTCCTTCCCTGACATGCTGAAACCGGATCCGTACAGCGGAGACTACGGACCGAATTTTTTTGGACATGCATGGAATACAGCCACCTATCTCGTCGACCATCCCGAGTTTGGGTGGGTAGCGTTCGGTGGAAATGTGAAGGTCCACAATGGGACCATCACACTTATTCCCCGTGACTCTTTCCGGTCGCGAGTTTTCATCGCCTCGGCTGGACTATGGCTGACGCTGGATGCCGGAACCTTTGGCGCTATTGAGTTTGACTCGAGCACTAAGCTCGTGAAGGTTGGGCTCAGCAAAGCGAACGACTTCACCCGTGAGGCTCGATTGCATGTGGAGATACCAGCCAAGACCGGAGCCAGCACCTATCATCCGGACGTGCCGCTGAAGTTGGAACGGGGCGCCTACGTGATACCGCTGAATAAGGAAACAAGCTGGGTAACCCTAGTTGAAAGCCACGAATGAAGGCGTTTCTGCGCGTGCACGGAAAACGTTTGCGTCCCCTCTGCGATGTGAATCATGCGTGCTTTGCGATGCTGCAAGTAAATATCCTCCGGCAGAGCCGGAGGCTTTAATGTGTGAGCCGCTCAAAGCGGCTAGTCGGGTCGCTAACGCGGCCCGAACGTCTGTGGCCACCTTGCGGTGGCCGGTCAGCGCCACAGGTTCA